>LIDZ01000560.1_pt1 | contig 65571 bp, 73 predicted proteins | sample 644651 | NCBI WGS metagenome assembly LIDZ01 (sample SAMN03856242, study PRJNA289617) | food metagenome | isolation source: wine grapes on drying loft during traditional withering process | host: Vitis vinifera cv. Corvina | place: Italy: Gargagnago di S. Ambrogio di Valpolicella | collected 2014-01 | reverse complement strand
GGAGTATCAATGGAGTCGTCAAAATAGTACACCTGCTGCGTTTTATGATAAATTCTTTCCTTCTGCTGAAGCCATTGCGACAACGTTGTTTTTCCCGAACCGGTTTCACCAACAAAAATGATCTTCTTCATATTATGACCTGGTGATTTCAGGAATGTCGAAATCCAAGACATTCGCCAATGTTTGAGTGACTTGTTTTAGCGCAAACTCAACAGAGGATACTTCACCAGTGATTACCACTGCACCACTGAAGCGATCCATGAAACCAATGGAAACACTTCCTGATTTCTTAGCAATATCAGCACCAATAATTGATGCTTCACTTGGCGTTATTGTTAAAATGCCAATCGCATTTCGTTCCTCTAACAGTCCTAATTTTTCGAAAACTTCTTTATCCGCATTTGGAATTAAGTGAGCCAGTGTTACCTGTTTGCCCGGTACGTATTCTTGAATCGTCCGTTCAATATTCTTTCGTTTAGACACGTTCTTCACTCCCTACTACACTACTCTCAAAATCAGTTTATCATATTGCAATGTAAGAATATTGCTCATTTTGAGATCAAAAGGTAAACGCTACCAATATATGACAAAATCTTGCCACTTTTCTGCGGCAACGACATAATCGTGTTATAGCTTTTCCACTTTTTGCTAGTTAAACTATTAGTAAGGGAATTCAAAGGAGAAAATACTATGGGAATTTCAACCGAAACGCTAAAAAGCTATCTATTGGAAAAAACCGAACTATTTGACTCGAATGAGCCATTAGAAATTACAGCCCTTACGAATGAAGAAGATCATTATGTCGAGGGCTATGTGAATTTCATCTACCGCGTTCGCCAAGGAACGAAATCCTACATTATTAAGCACGCAAAAGAATTTATTCCCAGCGGGATTGACCTTGGCCCTTTAGATCCAGGCAGAAATTATTTAGAGTTTATGACTTATAAGCTGCGAGCTGGTTTTTCTAAGGATAGCGTGCCCAACATCTATTTTGTTGGCCAAGAGAATCACCTATTTATTATGGAAGATATTTCAAACATGGAGGTTCTTCGTTTCTTTTTGTGTCATGGCGAAAAATCGTGGATCTTAGGCGAAAAGATCGGGCTCTTTTTGGCACGGTCGCACTTTTTCACTTCGTCATTTCACTTAACTAAGCAAAAAATGACTTCATTGGCTCACTATTTTGAGAACGAAGAAATGCGAAAAGTGATTGTTGATTTTATTCTGCGGCCTCGTGAAGAAATCGATAACGATTTAGACGATTATGAAATCGCTTTATTCACTATATTGAAAGAGCTCACGGAAAAGGATTTGATTTGGGATGATTGGCTGATGCTGATTGATAACTTTACTAAAAAACGGCAATGCTTGATCCATGGTGATTTTCACAGTTCCAATATCTTCATCTCCCACCAACAGATGAAAGTAATTGACATGGAATACACCATGATTGGTCCTTTTTCCTATGATTTGGGTTATTTCTTAGCCAATTTATTGTCGCAATTCGCCTGCTTTAGTGTGAACCCTGACTTTTCTGAAGCCCAGCGATCGGACATGAGCGAGTATTTGTTGAAAATGATTGCCGATGTATATTCTACTTATTTCGACAGCTTCACTGAGCTGTATACGCGTCAACCAACTAGAGAAATCCTACAGCCTGACTTATTTTTATCTATTTTGCAGGAATCCTTTGGGTATATGGCGATGGCAAATATCACGCGGGCGGCCAATAGCGGACCCTTCCCAGATTTTGACAACATTACTTCAAAAGAAACCCGTTTTGTTGCTAAAGCTTTGTCGCTTAAATTATCCGAAAATATATTGATCCAAAGATCGCAAATTCAGACAGTCGAGGAATTTCTAGCGTTAATTGTGGATGTCCGGAATAGTTTTCTTTCCGACTTAACGAATAAAAATCCTTCGTATAGCATTGTAAATTCATAGAAAATGGGGAGAGTTCAAATGTTACTAGATCAAATTATCGACGCGGGAATCGTTGGCTGCGGCGGAGCTGGCTTTCCCGCTGCCGCAAAATATCGAACAAAAGCTGAATATTTTATTATTAATGCGGCTGAATGTGAACCACTGTTAAAAACCGACCATTATGTGATGAATCATTTTGCCGAGGAGTGTGTAGAAGCTATTGCTGCTGTGGGGAAAATGCTGGAGGCAGAGCACATCATCATCGCTACTAAAGAGTATTATTTAAAGGAGATCGCGGCCTTAGAACAGGCCATCGAAACCTTGCAAGTGCCGGTATCCATTTTTAAAATGGAAAATTTTTATCCCGCTGGTGACGAGCAAATAATGGTCTATGAGGTGACTGGTCGAACAGTGCCCCCTAGCGGTCTGCCAATCGAAGTTGGCTGCGTGATTTCCAACATATCGACGATGTTGAACATATACAAGGCCCAGCAAGGAACCAAGGTAACTCATAAATTGCTGACGATTACCGGAGCGGTGAAGGAGCCTAAAATTCTGGAAGTTCCAATCGGCACCTCCTTTGAAGAATGCCTGAACTTAGCTGGTGGTTCGACGATTGATGATTTCATGTTTATCAATGGCGGACCGATGATGGGCCGAGTGGGTACAAAAGATGATTTCTTTAAGCAAGTAGTGACTAAAACGACCTCGGGAATTATCATTACTGAAAAACGGGACTTTCTTTATGAGCTTTTTGAAAAGGACATGCAGCAGGTGATTACTAAGGCCCGCTCTTCTTGTATTCAATGCCGCTTGTGTACTGAGCTTTGTCCTCGCTACCAAATCGGACATCCGATTCATCCCCATCGCGTGATGCGTCACTTAGCCATCACCGATGTTCCTGATGATATAAGCGATGATCCGATTTGGCAGGAAGCACTGCTTTGCTGTTCCTGTGGGATTTGTGAAGTTATCGCCTGTCCAATGGGCTTAATGCCGCGACAAGTCAACAATTATGTGAAGGCTCGCTTAGCAGAAAAAGGCATTCGCTATGAGAAAAAGGATCAGCCTTTGACGCCTTCCTTGATGCGGGATTATCAAAAAGTACCGCCTAAAAATATTCTATTGAAAGACGGATTGAACCAATACGTCAATCTAAAAGTGGAAGATTGTGTGCAGTTTGAGCCAAACAAAGTAACCATTCCTTTAAGGATGCACATTGGCGCACCCTCTCAAGCAGCTGTTAGTAAAGGCGATAGTGTAGAAGTTGGCACCTTAATTGGTAAGTTACCGGAAAATGCTTTAGGAGCAAATATTCATGCCAGCATTGCCGGAGTAGTTCGCGAAGTTACACCAGAAATGATTACGATTGAAAGAAGGAACGGCTGATGAAAGAAATGGATACTATTGGTTTTTTAGAGTTAACGAGTATCGCAAAAGGCATTGAGGCAGTGGACTTTATGTTGAAGGCAGCCGATTCCACTCTTTTAATGGCCAAGGCCAGCTGTCCAGGAAAATACTACATTATGATCTGCGGACAGGTTGGCTCAGTGGAACGCTCGATTGATGTCGGGGTGCAAATTGGTGGACGATATGTCGTGGGTGAATTGTTAATTCCTCGGGTACATCCGTCTGTAATCAAAGCAATTAACATGTCGGAAATTCCAGAAACGACCAAAGCGATTGGCGTGTTGGAATATTACTCGGCTGTCGGTTCGATTATTGCGGCGGATTATGCGGTTAAGGCGGCGGATGTTTCTCTGATTGCGATTCAACTGGGAACTGGAATTGCCGGAAAATCCTTTGTCGTTTTAACTGGCGATGTCGGTGCCGTTGAAGCTGCCGTCGAAGCTGGTGCAAAAGGCGCCAAAGAAAAAGCTATGATGATTAACAAGATTGTCCTACCAAATCCCCGGAAGGAACTGGTGGAAAGCTTAATTCAATAAAAGAAAGCAGCTGCCTTGTCGTCGTATTGGACGATAGCGCAGCTGCTTTTTTATTTTCGATTTTTTATCAAATGTTTCACTTGACTTAAAGTCCACTTCAGCACTTATACTGATAGTATTCTAAACTATGAAAGAAGGAATTATATGAAAGCTGCTATTTTTGAAAAAGCTGGACTAGTCACTGTTCAGGAAGTTGAAAAACCAAGTTTACAAGCTTCAGATGATGTCATTATTAAAATTGTGCGCGCCTGTGTGTGCGGATCGGACTTATGGTCTTATGCTCATGGCGACAACAAGGAAGCCCACTCGGTGAATGATGGCCACGAAGCTTTAGGTATTGTTGAAGAAATTGGTTCAGATATCACGACTGTTAAACCCGGAGACTTTGTGATCGTGCCCTTTACCCACGGCTGCGGCGAATGTGATGCTTGCCGGTCAGGCTTTGATGGAACCTGTGATCGTCACAAAGGGGCAACGAATTGGTCCAATGGCTTCCAGTCAGAATATGTTCGTTTCCATTATGGGAATTGGGCTTTAGTTAAAGTTCCTGGTCAACCCTCCGATTATACAGAAGGCATGATCAAATCTCTTTTAACTTTGGCAGATGTTATGCCAACTGGTTACCATGCTGCCCGTTGTGCCCATGTTGAAAAAGGCGATAAAGTAGTGGTCATCGGCGATGGTGCTGTCGGACAATGCGCGGTGATTGCTGCGAAAATGCGAGGCGCGTCACAAATTGTTCTGATGAGTCGCCATGAAGATCGTCAGGAAATGGCCCTTCAATCAGGAGCGACTGCTGTTGTAGCAGAACGTGGTGAAGAAGGCATTGCCAAGGTTCGCGAAATTCTTGGCGGCGGTGCGGACGCGGCCCTTGAATGTGTCGGAACGGAAGCTGCAATTGAACAAGCGATTGGTGTTCTGCATAATGGCGGTCGCATCGGTTATGTCGGCGTTCCTCATTATTCGAATCGTCCCATCGGTTCTACCTTTGCTCAGAATATTGCCATCGCAGGTGGTTCAGCTTCGGTGACCACTTATGATAAACAAATTCTGCTTAAAGCGGTTCTTGATGGCGATATCAATCCAGGGCGTGTGTTCACTCAAACCTATAGTTTGGATGATATTGACCAAGCCTATGAAGATATGCAAGACCGAAAAACGATTAAATCAATGGTCGTTGTTGATGGCTCTTTGACTGAGTAAGAATTCTCATGACAAATAGAAAACCAGAGGTGAAAATTCACCTCTGGCTTTTTGCTCTTTTTCGATAATTAATTTCTAAACATCTTATTTAGGAAATCCCATGATCGGAACACTGGTATAACAACATTCTCAAATGATTTGGTAGAAAATTGGAAAACTCGCAGCAAGTAAATCAAGCTAGAAAAAGGTTAAATAACTTTGCCTTGAGTCAAGTTATCCAACAAATCTACTACTTGCTTATCAGATTTTGCATAAAGATGTCCATATGTTCCTAATGTAATTTGTATACTTGCATGACCCAGTCTTTCTTGAATAACAAGTGGCTGGATATTTTGTTCCACAAGCATAGCAACATGAGAATGACGTAATGCATGTAACTTGATAGGTTTCACACCTGCTTTTCTTGCATAATCTTTTAACCAATTTGCAAATGAGTATGGCGGTGTGAAGGTTCCATCAAGCTGTGTTACAAATTCGAAATCTCCAATCATACGTTGCAGATCATACCACTTCTTTAGCTTTTTGGAGAGCACATCTCCAATTCCTATAGTTCTATACGAGTTATTTGTCTTAGGTGTTGAAAGATACCAATCATCTTTTGTTTTGTAGACTAATGTCTTTTCAACAGTTATCCGCTTCTTCTCGAAATCGACATTTTCCCAAGGTAAAGCTTGGAGTTCACCTATCCGCAAGCCAGTATAGAATAGTATTTCATATACAATTTTTCTCTGATGATACTGGATTGATTTGTCTGGGATTGTATCGATAACTTTTAGAAACTCATCTACTTCCCAAAATTCAACTTTTTTGTTTTCTCTTGGAAAATGAGAGACATCATCGACAGGATTCTTTTCAAGAATACCTTCTTTGACAGCACGATCTAGGACTATTTTCAAATGACCTCTTATCCGATTGATATAGGTCTTTGAAAGTGAAGTGATTTTTTCTCTCTTCTCAGTATTTCGCGTAGCTGTCTGACTTAATTCATACATCCAATCTTCAATGTCTTGATTAGATATGTCTTTGACTTTCATATGGTAGAAATATTGCATTCTTTTTTCAAATATGAATTGTGCGTTTTCAAAGGTTTGGCTTTTAACTTGCTTCTCATACCAGTTAACAAAACGGACTCGATAAAATTCTTCAAACGTCATTTGATTAGCAGTGCTAAGTTGTGAAGTCAACGGCTGATTAAAACCATGTGTAACCATATACTTGTCATAAGCTTGCTTAGCTTCTCTTTGCGAGTTGAATCCTCTTTTTGTTTTTTGAATTTTTTTCCCGTTTTCATCAGTTCCCAAGTACGCTCGATAAAACCATTTCTTTGTCTTCTTATCTTGATAAACGTTTCTTGCTTTGGCCATCGTTACTCCCCTTAAAAGAGGTAAATATCTACTATTATTATAATATCAGTTGTGTGTTTTGTAAGCCTAATTTGCGATTTTTATTTTGAATAGTTTTTCAACCACTCTCGCTGGAACAACACTTACTTGACGATTATAGTATAGATCTATCCCCTCAATTTTAGCTAGATACTCCTTGCAATCACGTATTATTTGTTTTGCTTGATATGGCTTAAATCCTATTTCTATTAAGTCCTTAGAACTAACCATAACTTCAAAACTCTTTTTCATAATGCCTCCTTGTAATTATCGTAGTTCATTTGCTCACAAGTTTTGAAATCAAAAAGATCTTTATGGGTTAATTTTTATCGTAAATGTCATGATCTAATTGTTCATCAAAGCTTTCACGAATAATTCTTTCTGATTGTGCTCCTACTTGGATTATTGCCATAGTGGCAACTCCAAAAAAGGATCCAGTAAAGAAAAGTAGTGCTCCAACTAAAAAATTCATATAAATTCCTCCAAGTTACTAATGTCACTATCTTTGTCAGATTACCTTTGCAACTAAAGGTACATAGGAGTTCCACCTCTCCGCTATTTATGCCGAGCCTCACGGAAGTATCATTATCTTTCTAAACATCTTGGCATTCACAGTTGCTTTTGCAATTCGACGTAACTAATTTATCGCTCCATTATTTATTTAATATCTTAGCGTTAGTCCGTCACAGCTCCATTTAGAAATAAACGTACCTGACAAAGCTATTCAGTTTTCAATGAACAAAAGTCTTTTCGTATAGTAAATAACCTTTTGATCTTAAAAATGAAACCTCTCCTAATTTTTAATGTACTCGAATCAATTTTCTCGACCAATATTCTTACTAGAGCTCTCTGACTAACTATGAATTGAGTCGATTTACTTAATTAGCTACTAAAGAAGTTACTCAATTGACGTTAGTGGACATTTCTATATCTAAGTCTGTCTCCTTAGATACATTCTGCTCTCTATCCTCTCATAAAAGAAGTTCACGAAAAGCTAAAAAGGAATACATATCGTGTTCTACCACTCATTCTCTATTACTTTGTAAAGCTAATGCTTTCCGATTAATTAATTAACTAAATTCGGTAAATTTATTGTCAAAAAAGTCGGATTTGATGTATAGTAATAGCAAGGGGGTATTTTATGGTTACGATAAAAGATATTTCAAAAGAATCGGGTTACTCTCAAGCTACGATCTCTCGATTATTTAAAGGGGACAACACCCTTGCGATTACACCAAAAGCTAAAAATAAGATTATTAGCACTGCTTTATCATTAGGCTATGATCGTTCAAAGATAAAAACAACCTTGTATAAAATTGCTGTTCTATTTTGGTTATCTGAAAGTGAAATCATGAAAGATATTTATTTCAAATATCTTAAAGAAGAGTTAGAGGAATATAGTAAAGTGGCTAACATGGAGCTACAGTTTATCTCAAAAAGTAGTGGAATCAGAAGTATTCCAAAAGATGTTTCTGGATTTATTGCGATTGGACCAATCACTAAGAAAGAGCTTCTCATGCTTCACAAAAAAGGTTACAAAGGAGTCGTTCGTGGAATCAATCCCCTACCGAAGCTATTTGACACTGTAGACTCTGATATCCAAGCTATGACTAGGGAAGCCATTGATTATTTCATTGATCATGGACTAAAAAAAATCGGTTTTATTGGTGGGAAATTCCAGAATCCGGATACTGGTCTTGAAGAGATGGATAGTCGCGAATATGCTTTTCGAGAGTATCTGCTTCAAAAAGGGCTTTTTCATGAGGAATATATCTTTTCAGAAGGTACCTTTACGGTTGATCAAGGTTTTAAACTAGGAAAACGTATTTCTGAAACTTTATACCCAAACCTACCAGATGCGTGCTTCATCGCATCTGATACAATTGCAGTGGGTGCACTTCAAGCTTTTCACGAAGATGGCATCAAACTGCCAGAAGAAATGGCCATCATCAGCATCAATGATGATGAAATCGCCAGATATGTCTCACCACCTCTAACGACCTTTCATATCGACGTCAAAGAAATGGTCAAAACAACCATTGATCAGCTCTCAGATCAGCTAGTCTATCCACGAAATGTAACAAAAAAAGTGCTGATTGATGGTGAGCTGACTGTCCGTAAGAGTTTTGTTCCTGAAGTTAACGAGTAAAAAAAATAGTCGCTAAACGTCTCCTTATCGAGGACGTTTAGCGACTATTTATATGCTCATCAATATCTTCGCTTGCGATGGTAAAGAAAAATTGATGTGATTATACAAATAGCACCTGATATTTGTATCGAATATAACCGAATTTCTCCAGTTTTTGGTAGCTCACCTTGGTAGCGGTCTGCAGCTTTTTTTCCTGAATAACGGAAATAGTAGTGAATAGTGTCTGTTTGATTCATCCAATGATTGTTCATTTTTTCTCCGGAGAGATAAAGCTCTGGCTTGATTGTCTGATAGTCACTCATGGAAACAATCAATCCTTGCTTTAGTTCATCGATCGAGCATTGAAAATCCCCTGCATCTCCTTCAAAAGTATAACTTCCTTCAATTACTTCATCAAGCATTCCAAAGTCTACACTGACATGAACAGTACCTTCTGTCTTCTCATCTAAAAAAGACAGATCAATAGGTTTGCAGAGGATTTTTATCCCTGGTTCATTATTCACAACATCAGTTAGGACGATTTCCACAACTATCTGATTATTTTCCTCCGTATTCTCTTGTGCACTCAAAACGGCTGGTCTCCCCAGCAATAAAAGAAGTAGTAGTAAGAGCGCAACCACAAAGAAATGTTTTCTACGCACCACGATTCAACAAACTTTGTAGATATTGCATGGCTTCAGATGTTTCTCCTGAGTTTGCTGCTGTGCTAAAGCTTGTAGATGCTACGTAATCTGTCAGTTGTGACCCATCAATGCCAAATTCTGCCAGCATCGCTCCGTCTAGAACTTGTGTTGCTTTCAAGTCACCGTTGATTTTAAATTCTGCATTCATGTATTCGTTGCCCATCTTGTCACCAACAAACTCAGTTTCTACTAAAATTTTGGCTTGCTGGTTTGGTGATAGTAAAACGTAAGTATTGTTGCTATCATCACTGAACCAATAGCCCTTGCCACCATTAGGCTTGATACTCAACCTTACAGCTTCTGGATCTACGGCTGCATAATCATCAGCATTGCTGAATTTGACCATTGTATCGTTGTCAATTTTGATAATAGCATCGATCGAACCTGTGTTTTTAATGGTACCTGTCTGTTCAGCTGTTAAACCTGGTTCATAGTTTATCGGATCTTTCAACTCTTTAATCGTCGCGCTAATGTTGAGATTCCCCATACTTATTTCTTGAGATACCTGTTGCGAAGCCGTCCACCATGCGTAGGTAGTCCCCACTGTCACAAAAATCAACGCTAACCCAGCAATAATCAACTTCATTCTATTCTTTTTCATTCGTTTACACTCCTCCTAGTATTTCTTCTTCGCCTTTCTCTTCTTGCCATAGTAAGCTAATAAAATATTCTAAAAGTAACAGATTAATGACCGTCAACAACAACGCTGCTTTACCTGCAATACTTTGAATTATCAACAAAAATTTACCAATAACTGGTAAGCTAAAAACAACACGCCCTTTTAATTGGTTGTCAGCTACTTTTTCAGAATCTTCGATATCGTTATTGTCACCTTTTGTTACGAACTGATAGTTATTGCCATTTTTTTCGATTTCTAATACTCGATGGGTAACAATATCTCCATCAGACTCGAAGCTGATAATATCGCCTTTTTCCACCTCAGAAGCTGCTATTTTTCTGGTGACGATTAAGCTCCCTTGCGGAAAAGAATCTGCCATACTTCCAGTCAGAACTGTCCTTAGCTGGATAGTGTTTTGATCACCATTGCCAATTAGATGTAGCCAGATAAATAGCAAAACGAAAACCAACAGTCCGATATTTAAGAGAGAATTCAACACCTTATTGAGGTATTTCTGTCCCTGCTTCATCTGATCCCTCCTCGATTTTCGGAGAATTGGAATTTATAGATACTTCTGGGGTGATTTCTTCATCTTTGGGCTGCTCAGTAATAACATCCTCATCAGAGTCATCCCCATCAATGCCGATAATTTCCTCTGGTACCTCTACCTTTTCTGGTTCTGATACTTCTGTGGATTCCGAAACATCCCCAGTTCTCTCTGGAAAGTCAGCCTCTGTTCGTGAATCAGACAAGGGGGGCACGTTACTAGCTAGGCGGATCTGCCCAAGTAAGATAGAAATGTTACAGGTAAGGTAGCTATCAGCAAGAGCTGGCATCTCTAAAAGCAACAAGAACAGAACTGCTAACATGAATACTCCTTTTTTTGTCTTTCTCACTTGGCCCCCTCCTTCAGCCTATTTGGTAACACGAATCGTAAAGGATGCTTCTTTATCATTACGGGTTTTAACGGTAACTCGCGTGGTTCCAGTTTTTTGTGCCGTTAACACATTGTTTTCATCAATCGAAACAATTTTAGGATTTTCTACGATCCACTCCAGGGTTTTATCGGTTGCATTTGCAGGAGCGATTTCAGGAACCAATGCCAATGTCTTGCCCTTCTTGAGTTGCTTAAGTCCAGTAACATTTAGCGTAATCGCTTCGGCTTCGACATTTTCTTCAGCATCGCCGATCCGTTCAAGCATCCAGTCATCACTAGTTCCCCAAGCACCGGCATCACCTTTAACCGAAAGTCCCAATGTCACTAGCGTTTTTTCCGTAACCTCAAAAGTTAGTGTTGGCTTTTGCCAAATCGTATGACCTGCCAGATGCACATTCTCACTCGTAGCAAGCACATTGCCATCAACCTTTGCATAAGTGTAGATTTCTTCTGAAGCCCCAGCATCTCCCCCTTGAATGTCCAGCTCAAACTGGTATTTTCCAGCTTCAAGCTCTAGGCTCTGTTGGGCGGTAAAATCAACGGCTCGACTGTTATAAAAATGCAACGCTTGATTACCTGATTTTGGTGTATCAGATTTGCGGCTAACATAGCTTTGAGAAATCTCATAAGGGCTCAAATCCGCTTCCTCAAAGCTGCTATTTTTCAATAAGGATTCTCTAGCAATCGGTATCTCACCGTAACCCTCAGCGCCATACTTGAACACTTTCAAAGAGTCTAAAGCCTTGCCATTGAAATCGAAGAGCGCCTGGTTATCCCATTCTGAACCACCGTAATTAGTCTCATCAACAGCTGTGTCATAGCCGATTGCCGCAGTAGATGCCCATCCAGAACCATATTCTTCCCAAATCGGCATGTTGGCCTCTCTGTCAGTAGCTCCTACGGGTGTCCAGGCTGGTTCCCAATAAAAGACACCAATCGCGTCTTCACCAGCTTTTACAGTTGCATCCATGACATCCCTAAGAGAATTGGCCTGTCCTTGAACTGTAGCAGGATAGCCACCAATATTTGTTTGTGCGGTAGAATTGACTACATTCTTTTGACCATCGCCGTCTTCCAGCGTATAAGCATAACTTGTTTCAGCGACCATTGTTTTCTTACCATAGGTTTCCGCGACTGTATTTAAAACGTAGGTTAGATTATCCAAAGAGCCATGCCAGAAAGCATAGTAGCTTGTCGCGAACACATCATAATCAATTTGGTTCGTTTCCAATGCCTTTGCATAGTTAAGGATCGTACTGGTTCGATCTGGATTTGTGAAGTGCAACGCAATTTGAATGGTTGGGTCAACTTCTCTAACAGCTTTTGAACCTGCTCTAAATAGATCATAGCGACCTTCCCCAGCTTCTCCAGCAATTCCACTTCCGGTTGTTTCATTTCCTATTTGAACCATTCCAACATCTACACCGGCATCAATCATTTCCTGCAAACTCGTTTTAGTGAACTCATAAAGAGCATCTGCTTTTTGTTCAAGAGAATAGTTCGTCCAAGCTTTTGGCGGGATTTGACGACCTGGATCAGCCCAAAAATCAGAGTAATGGAAATCGATCAAGACCTTCATGCCTGCCGCCGTTGCTCGTTTCCCCATCTCAATCGCTTTTGGTACATCGCAATTTCCTGCTCCATATCCCTGACCGTCCTCATTATAGGGATCATTCCAGACCCGCAGTCGGATATAGTTCACACCGTTATCACTTAGAATCGTGAAAAGATCCTGTTCGTTACCAGCTTCATTATAATAACGAACACCACTTTGCTCTTGGGCAATGATTGTGGAAATATCTGCCCCTTTGATAAAATCGTCAGGCATGTTTTCGACCTTTTTGATGTAAAAATCATTGGTTTCTGTATCTGCATTAGCTATTGCTGGAATGACAGATAGACCAATACTAGATAACGCACTGACTAACAATAACCATTTTACTTTCTTCAAGTTCTCATTCTCCTTTATTGTATTCTAATGTAAGAACAAACAACATTAACCAGGATGCAACCCCTTTCACTTTGATTGAAAAACAATCGAATCCCGAACACCAGTATTAAGAATTACTGATGTTCGATGGATTCACTTTTCCCTTAAATTTGTCCCATTACAAAATCAATCGCACCTTTAGGGTCTTTGGTAAGGTTGATGTACTCTGCTCCTTTTGTCGCAACCACCTTCACGCCTAGTTTGTCAGCATCCTTTTGAATATCCTCCAGATAAGAGTTGACTTGCGGAGCTAAGATAATCAAATCAAAGTTTTTCATGATATCGTAGTGCGAGCCATATGCACCTGCTTGTGCGGTGATATCGATGCCCGTTTCCTTGGCACCTTCTTCTAAAGCGTTCGCTAGCATCGCACTGGTTCCAGCTCCCGCACATAGAACTAGTACTTTCTTGCCACCACCGATCTTCGCTTTCGCTTCTTCAGTGATAACGGCTGCTGTCGCACCAATTTTATTTATCTTGTCAACAATCTCTTCTTTCGCCTCTTCGACAACAACATTTTTTGCTTCTTGTTCCACCAATTCTGAATCATACGCTTTGATAAATGGTAAATAGATGACTGAATCAACGACAATCAGTACCAGCATTAGCACAATTGCCAATATGCTGAAACCAGTACCCATGACCAAACCAATTGGCGCTGGTGTTGCCCATGGCAGAACGGAAATGAAGCTATTCATGTTCAAGACATCGACGAAGAACTTGAATATCCAAACATTCACAATCGGTGCCAATAAGAATGGAATGAAGAAGTAAGGGTTCAAAATGATTGGTGCCGCAAATAGCAACGGCTCATTAACCGCAAAGGATACAGGGATAAACGAAGCCTTTCCAACCGCCTTTAACTGTTTTGATCTAGCAAATAACATGAATAGAAAGGGGACAACTAAAGTAGCACCAGTGCCGCCCATCGTGCCGACAAAGTTTCCTAGGCCAACAGTTAAGACTTTGGATGCTTGTTCGCCATTTCTGAATAGTTCAAAGTTAGTTTCAACGTTAGCATAAATGATCGCTGCAATGGCTGGTTCCACAATTGAAGGGCCATGAACACCAACAAACCAGAATAGTGCCATTGCACCCCAGATGATGGCAATTCCTATATATCCATCAGCAGCACCAAACAATGGTTGTAATAGTTCAATCACTGCTTCAGCAAAAGATGTTCCTACTAATTGACGAATTCCAGTATCAATAAGTACTGAAGCAAACACTGCTAAAGAAAACGGAATGATGTCACGAAACATTTGTGTGATCGTTCCAGGTACTTCTTTTGGCATTCTGATTGTAAGGTCCCGTTTCACACAGAATTTATACACATTCACAGTGATAAAAGCTGCAATAAACGCTGCGATCAATCCTTTTGTGCCTAAATAATCAGTAGAAATCCCACCTTCAATTTGATTGGCACCTAGCATCAGGAAGCCACAGATGGAAGCAAGCATCACCGAAATCTCATTGATTTGTTTGCCGGAATCGCTCATTTGACGATTCATAGAGTTCGCTAAACAACGTGCTGTTGTCCCAGCAACTAAAAGTCCCACAAAGCCCATTGAATAGCCATAAACTTTCCAAAGCCAGCTGGAAAATGCTTCAGGCAAAGCGACGTTAAAAACTTCAGGAACAGCGGCAATCATGATAAAAATACTTGAAAATAAAATAGCTGGCATTGCTGTTAAAAAGCCGTCACGAATAGCTCCTAAATAGATGTTCCTTGAAATTTTTTCAAAAAAAGGTTTGCCTTTTTCGATTTGTCTAATCACTACGTTCATTTTTTCATTCCCCTTTTCTATTGTATTTTTCTTGATACAACTCCACGAAATCTTCCGCGATGTCCCGCAATAAAACCGTTGTCATCAGATGATCCTGTCCGTGAATAAAGATAAAGCCAATTTCTAAATCTTCCCCTCCTGCTTCCTGTGCTAAAACCTGAGTTTGCGCATTGTGAGCCAGCTTCAAATTCTCATCTGCCTCTTGCAGAGCTGACTCGATATTCGCAAAATTCCCAGCTTTTGCCTCACGGATCAATTTTAATAAAGTGCTTCTTGCATCTCCAGAGTAGGCCACGATTTCAAAGCCTAACATCGATAATTCTTTTTTATTCATTTCAATTTCTCCCTTCGCACATTACTTTTAACATACCCCTAATTAAATAATCGTCTTTGTATCACTGACCATCTTGTACCAATAAGCTGATTCCTTTGGATAACGTTTTTGTGTTTCAAAATCGACATAAAATAAGCCATAACGTTTCTTGTAACCATTGACCCATGAAAAAACATCCATAAGCGACCAAATAAAGTAGCCTTTTACGTTAACACCTAGACTAATTGCTTCAGAAATTGCATTAAAATGCTGACGCAAATAATCAATTCGTGGTTCGTCCATCACGATTCCGTCTTCAAAATCATCCTTGTAGCCCAGTCCATTTTCTGTAATGAAAATTTTATTGTAATTTGGATATTCATCCCTAATCCGCACGAGAAGATCTTGCAAACCTTGAGGATAGATAATCCAGTCCCAATCGGTTTTAGGCAGGTCTTCACGAACAATGCGCTCACCGATCCCTTTTATCCGATAAACCTGTGTACCTTTTTCACCAGTCGTATTGTAATTCAGGGTGCTTTCCCCATCGTATTTCTTCACCCAATGGCTACCATAATTATTGATTCCTAAAAAGTCGTTGCGATTGGCAGCTTTCTTCATCTCGATAAAATCAGTTTCATCAATTTCCACCGATTGATTATTGGCTTTTAAAATTTCTGTCACATAATCCCAAGTTGTCTCAGAATAGTAGCCAAGGTATGTGGCATCTAATAAAAGCTTGATAGACAATGCATCATCCAATTTAGCCGCATGGACATCTTCAGGAGCATCACTGGCTGGATATTTCGTTTCTAGCGAATGAACAACACCGATTTCTCCTTTGTAGCCGCCATCCTTAAAAAGATTCACTGCCTGTGCATGGGCAAACATCATATTATGCAAACAGGTGACGGTTTTTTCAATATCAAACTGGACCTCTGGCGGGAATGAACCTAATAAATACTGGTTAGACGCTACCGGATATATTTCATTAAAGGTGCTCCAATAATAAACTTCCGGAAACTCATCAAAACAGAATTTCGCATAGTCCACAAAATGCTGAACATTTTCACGATTCAAAAAATCATCGTTGTCAAATAGTTCCTTTGGCGTATCAAAATGATGCAGTGTTACAAATGGGATTACGCCGTGCTTTTTACATTCTGCAAACACACTGTGATAATAATCCACTCCTTTTTGATTCACTTCTCCATAGCCTTTAGGAAAAATCCGACTCCAGGCAATCGACATCCGAATACTATCGATATGGAATTTTTTGCAAAGCTCGATATCTACCGGGTATTGATGATAAAAATCACTAGCAGGATCAGCTGTATAGCGTCCTTTATCTACTAGAAACTTATCCCAGATTACTTGTCCTTTTCCATCTGCTGTTGTTGAACCCTCCGCTTGGTAGGCGGCAGTTGCTCCCCCCATAATAAAATCTTCTGGTAACTTATTTAATGTCATTTTCGTCGCTCCTCATCTTTTTACAGTAAACGTTGAACATGCAAGGTCAGATAGACCTTCTCAGCATCACTAAGTGTTTTTCCTGACAGTTCTTGAATCACTTGGTAAATATGTTCGCCAATCTCATAGGCTTTCGGGTAATCCTCTTGTAAATGACTTTCTAATTGCTTTGAAAAATACTTTTCTTCTTTTACTTCTCTCTCCAAATTTTCAATAAAATAAGAAAGATGAATAATCAGTCGATCGTAAAAGTTTTGATTTTCTTTTGTGCGGTTGATTCCGACTTTGTTTAACTCTTGTTCTACTGCTGTCAGAATCGGCACCTCATCAGCGACTTTCTTTTTCGCTACCTTATCTTGCCGTTTAGCATTGATAAAATGTAAAGCGATTCGAATAATTTCATCGTCTGGATAGTCAGGACTTATTTTCTTTCGCAAAATAGCAACCGCGTTCTTAGCTATCGCTATTTCATCAGGATATTGCTCCGAGAAATCTGGCAGTTTGTTGGGCTCATAAGTGCCCTTCTTGATATTTTTGTAACTCCAGTACAAGTGATCAGTCAGCGTTACATACAAGTATTCTTGAACTGGGTAATGATACTTCATGATAGCTTCATTGATTATTTCATACGTTGTTTTGATAAACTCTAGCGGGACCTCTTTGAGTAATTCGGTAAATTTGTATTGAGCATCCTTGTCTCTCAAAAGAAATACATCACTGGTCTGATCTTCTGGCAACAAGTCTCCCTTTTTCTTGCCAAAAACGATTCCCTTACCCATTACAATTCCTTGTTCTCCATTTTCAAAACGAATGATGGCTATATTGTTGTTTAATGGTTTAACAATTCGATACACAAGATCACCTCCATTCAAATAAAAAACCGCGAACGACAAATAGCAATAGACGAAAACTTTGCTGTTTGAAATTCGCGGTGTCGCCTAATCAAGTTAGTTACGATCCACTAAATATATGAATTATTTTTTACATACTAAATATACCATATAAAATAATTATTGTAAACGTTTTTCGTAAATTTTTTTACCGATTAGCATAAATTCATTTTACGGAAATGCTACCTATATCAGGCTGCCAGTTTCTCATTAAGCTTGTCAGAATAATTTAGTATTTACCTTTCGCTTGAATGTCAGTAGGATTACGCAACTATTAATCTTTGCTTGTTGTCATCTATAACTGAGACACTCAAATGAATTTTTAGCCGATTCAATCAACAGATAATGAAAAGATTTTTTAAGCTAAAAATACTGTGGTCAAACTCAGCTAGAACTTAATCAAGCAAACTAGCGAAGTGCTTCTTAGGTAGAGTATTACTAAGGTGAATGAACGCCGATTACTTTGAGAAAATTGATATTTGATGGTGGTATTCTATATCAAATGTTTGAAGAAACCTAAATGCTAAACATGTCGATCTAATCTCACTACTTGTACTTGCTCATATAACTCATCATAATTTTCTGCATTGATCCAGCCTGTACGGTTTTCCATAGTGTTGAGTATACCTGTGACCATCCCAGTTTTTAATAACTCCTCATCATTGATTCCTTGACTGATGGCGTAAGCCAATCCCGCAATCGTGGAATCTCCAGAGCCTACAGGACTAACGACTTTGATCTTGGGAATACTGACTTGATAGAAATTAGCGCCATGTTTGGCAACGGCTCCTGAGCCGCCAAGGGTAACGACTACCCATTCCACGCCTTCAAATAGTGGGTTGTGTAGCGCAGCTTTGATCTGATCTAGATCCTTTTCATCAATCTTGATGTTTAGGACATCTTGAATCTCAGAAAGATTGGGCTTGATCAGAAATGGTTTCTTGTCACCTGACAGACTCACCAGCAAGCTTTCACCAGAGGTATCCAGCAACACGGGTTTATCTGTGTTGGCGATTAGCTTTTGATAGTAATCCTTCGGTACCCCAGGAGGCATACTGCCAGATAAGGTCAATACGTCGCCAACCATTGAAAGCTTCGCAAATTTTTGCGAGAAGCCCAGTAGCTCTTCAACTGCGATAGTTGGGCCGGTTTCCAACAGCTCAGTTTGTTGCCCATTATCATGAAGAATCGCAATCGAGTGACGCGTTTCCCCATCGATGCTGTAAAAATCGTGAGAAATCCCTGTTTCATCTAGCTGATCGGTCAAGTAACGGCCGATATTGCCGCCAATCAAACCTGTAGCGGTCACTTCTGCTCCTAGCTGATGCAGAACTCGGGTAACATTCAAGCCTTTGCCACCCGCGGTTTTTGCCACTTCAGCGACGCGGTTGACATCGTCCACGACTAGGTGTGGCACTTTGTAGACCATATCCAGTGAAGGATTGAGGGTAACTGTGACAATCATGCGTTCCCCTCCTAGGCTTTCTCGGCTTTATCAAACCAAGGTGTCGCCGTTTCTTCTACCACCGCGTTCAGACTTTGGATGTTTTCCTTGCCTCCACTTTGTAGCCAGGCCCGAGTTGCGTCTTCCCCTTCTTGAATGAATGGGGCAACACCGTTTTTCCATGTAGCCCGGCCACAGAGTACACCGTTGAAGGTCGAACCTGCTTCTTTGGCAAAACGCAGTGTTTCCTGGAACATTTCTGCCGACACACCCGCACTTAAGAAGATAAACGGTAATTCGGTCACATCACTTTGTTCTTTGAAATATTTTGCCGCTTCTTCTTTCGTATACACCACTTCGCCGTCACCGTATCCTTCGACAAAGTTCATATTTACCGGTACTTCTACCTTCAGGACATCCACTTTATATTGTGGCAGTGTGAATTCTTTCATCATATCAATGACTTTGTGGGGTTTCACTTTCGCATATTCCACCGAATTAGCATCAGCATTCGTAGCATCATAGGCTAGCAATTCCAAGTAGAATGGCATATCCTCTCCTTGGCATTCACTGCCCAAGCGTTCCACGAAAACTTTCTTCTGATGGTTGATCTCTGAATCTTCATCCACATCGTAGTAGAGCAAGAACTTTACAGCATTTGCGCCTTTTCCCTTCAATCCGAGCGCTGACCATTCTTTTAATAAATCCGGTAAACGACCCGGCGTGGAAGCATCATAGCCAGTTTTTTCATAAGCCAACAACAATCCTGCTTCGTCATGGCGAGCATCCGCCGCTGGCAAGCCGTATTCTGGGTCTAATAAAATCGAAGAGGCATATGGAGTTAATTCTTCAGACACCAATTTTTTGAATTCTTCGATCTGTGTAGCCGTTGCCTCTTGACCTAAAGCGGCGATCATTTTCTTCAAAGCACCTCGTTGATCAATCGCTAAAGCTTCGATATATCCGTCTTTGGTGGATAGGCGCTCCATCGCTGCCCATTTGTTTTTCGTTAGTTTTAACATAATTTTCTCCTTTTAGTCGTGATAAAAGCCTTGATCCCATTTTTCCAGAAACTCGTCAAAAAAGTTGCTGTCTTCAATAACGGTTTGATTATCGTTAAGTGTATCAATTTGCTTAATCAACTTTTGATTGTCTTCTGTTGGTTGATAGGATTCTTTTAGGAAAGCTTCAACGATGTCACAGATTAGAAACTCTCCAGTGATTTTAGCGCCAAAACCAATGACGTTCGCATCCAATTCACGTTTAGCATAAAGCGCAGTCGTCATATCGCGAACTAAGGCCGCCCGAACACCTGGAACTTTGTTGGCAGAATTAGTAATTCCGACACCTGTTCCACACAAAACAACTCCCTGATCAGCACGCCCGCTGGCAACTAACGCTCCAACTTTGCTACCGTAGATAGGATAATGGGTACGGGTAAAGTCATAGGTTCCAACATCGATGACTTCATACCCTTTAGCTTTCAAAAAATCGCTTACTTTTATTTTTACATCTGTCACAATATGGTCACAGCCAATTGCTACCTTCATGATAGTTCCTCCAATTCATTTTCAAAAAATATTTTTTGGTGAGTGATAGTTGATCAGCACATCTTATTCAACATGTCCACGCGAATCTGATGACGACCACCTTCATAATCAGCATCAGCAAAGTATTTCACAATGTTCATCGCTAACGTTTTCCCAACGATTTCGCTACCCAAAGTGATCATTCTCGAATTATTGTGCTCTCTTGTCATATAAGCAGAACGCTCATCGGATACTTCTGCCGCAACTATTCCTTTGTGTTTTGTTGCTGCCATAAAGCTACCAGCTCCATAAGCATCAATTGCGATTCCCAACGCCTCATTATCTGCCTCCAGCTTTTCTACTAGCGCTTGAACTGAAGCCACAAAATTTCCTTTTTCCGGAGTGACATCGATTAATTGATACGCACCTTCTAGATGTTGAATCAGGTAATCCTTTAGCTCTGAACCGGCTTGGTCAGACGAAATAAATAGTTTCATTTGATAAACCTCCAATATTCTTTTTCTTAACACCAATATAATAAACCACATCCAAACACTTGTAAACACATTTAAACAATATTTTCGAACAAATTCGAACTATCGAACAGGAAAAGTCTTGAAACGGACACGTTTCAGTTTATAGCTGTTGATTTATTGACCACAACAGCTTATCATGTGTTTGTACACGTTTGTTTACTCACTAAGAGTTTACATAGATGCAAGCTTAACTAAGAAAGGAGCAACACATGCTAAAAGAAGAGCGTTTAAGTACTGTTTTAGAATTGGTCAATAAGAATGGAGTTATTGATGTGAACGAACTGATACGTATGATGAACGTTTCCGATATGACGATTCGCAGGGATTTAGCAGAATTGGAAAAGCGAGGACAAATCAATCGCATCCACGGAGGTGCACAGAGCATCAATTTGTATAAAAAAGAGGAGCTTTCTCATGAAAAGAAGCAAATTATCCACCCTGAAGAGAAAAAGGCGGTCGTTCAAAAGGCTTTAAAGCTAATCTCCGAGGATGACACAATTTTTCTGGGACCAGGAACAACAATCGAAATGCTAGCTCAGTCACTGTCTTTCAATCATTTACGGGTTATTACTAATAGCTTACCGGTTTTTACGATTTTAAAAGCTAAAGCAACCAATTACCAAATCTATTTAGTTGGTGGAGAATACCGCGAACTGACTGGCGCTTTCTTTGGTGAAATAACAAATAAAATGTTAATGAATTTTCGCTTTGGTAAGGCCTTTGTCGGAGCCAATGCTGTAAAAGATAACCGAGTGATGACAGCAACAATTGAAGAAGGCACCACACAAAATATTGCTTTGAACAATTCGACAGAGCGTTATTTGTTGGTTGATTCATCTAAACTTAATGTGGAGGATTTTTATACCTTTTTCCAGCTCGATAAAATGACAGCTTTAATTACCAATGATGAAGAATCATACGAAAACACCTCTACAGCTGAAGAAGACAATGTATATTGATAAGTTTCAATTTGATTTATATCAGGAAAAGTAATTTACCATCTTTCCTTATCTTAGTCATTTAGATATACATTCTATAATTTTAATAAACGGTATAGAAATTAGGTCATCCTAATTACATGGTTGATAACTTGCTTTGGATATTTTACTTCTCTTTTTGCTTTCTATTCAATAGAGGGTGAGTGGGCTTCAATGTGGTGCTTGCCCTTTCTACAATAAATATCAGTGTAACTCAAACCAATTATAGATATCCTAATTAACAAATTGTTATCAACACTTATTACTGCTAGAAACTTATTATAAGTTAACACCCTGGGATTACCGAAATTATCAAAGTACAAAGCTTTCATCATCTTACTTATTGATATAGAACCTAATTTCTTTACTATCCAAAATTTTTAAAAGCCAAAAAAGCCGAGCACTCAACATAATTAAGTTAAGCTTGCTCGGGATCTTATCAACTATGAGATATTTTGTTGCGAATTCTTTTTTCACATTCATTGACCTTCTTGGTTTGATCTGCACTCAAAACATTAGTAACAAATGCTCCAAAATAGTTTCTCTTGAGTTCAATTTCAATTTTGCACTGTTCTTTTTCTAGATGTGACAACTGCTCGTAATCCATAACTAATCACTCCTATACCAAATTAAACTTAAAGTTACCTAGTATTGATATTATTACCATACTAAAATATTAGTACGAATCTTATTATAGGTTCTGGAGTGCGCTCTAGGTCAAGCAAATAGTGACTAATCAGCTCTATAATTTCACAAGTTCATAGAAATCCATAGTATAGACCAATTCTCATTGTTTGCTGATTTTTTATTGTGATAGGTTGAATTTTTATTTGACTATGAGGATTTTTTTCATTAAAATAGAGGTTGTATGATAGGAAAATAAAAATAAAAAGGCACTTGATAAACTAGCGCCAACTAGTCTATCAAGCCCTGATTAAGTCATTCGTACTGACCAATCAAGTTGCCCTTAGTCAATGTTTATTGACATAAATCATTTTACTCAATTTGTGATGAAATTTCTAGCCTTTTTTGTCTAGTTTTGTCATTTAAGTTTTGTTAATGGTGCAGGATTACTTTTATTCCTGCTTATTAAGGCTAAGCAACAGTATTGGTAGGAATCCAATACTGTTTTTTTATTGGTTTTCCTATCATGCTTTTGTGCAGAGTAAAAAATTCTCCCAATTCGTATATTGCTCCACAACATATGGATATAATGAGTTTTTACTCTGCTCTTTTAATGACAACCCTTATTAGGGTAAACTAAGAATAGAAGACTATGTGTTGGATAAGTAAGATTCATCGAGCTGCAACTCTAGAACCTTACTATATCCATTCAAATTTTACTTGTAGCTAATATTTTTATGTTCAGGATCAAACTGTCTAACTGCTTTTACAAACCGTTCAGCTAGCGTTTGGTAGCAATCCTCATCTATAAAACCATAATAGTTTCTTGATAGTTTGATAAGCAAGTTTTCAAATTGTTCAATTAACTTTACCATGGCTTCGTTATCGCCGTCTTTTGCTTGAAGAATTAGCGGTATTAAATTCACATAGTTTTCCATTTGGATCTCCTCCTCTTGATAATCTTTAAAGATTGATAAGTAGGAGGAGATCGATTTTTTACCATAGATTCTACGGGGCTGATTTGAAATAATGTTTTAGTTTTTCTAATGCTTTTCTTCTTTGTTTCGATATTGCCTGGCTCGTGATACCTAGCTCTTTAGCTATAGCTGGATCTTTTTTACCTTCAACGTATCTCTTATAAACAATGAACTTTTCTCTATCTGTAAGCTTTCCGAGCGAGTTGGATAAATCAATATCGTTAACATACTCCTCAAGAGCCATATATTGTTCTTCAGGCAACTGTTCTAATAACTGCTCATTTTGATATTGTAAGTTTAGAAGCAAGTTTTCATCATGTATACTGTCAATTTTTTTCTTTTCAGAGAGGCGAATGTAATTGAGCTTTTCGTTTATCATGGCTTGATGAATATAACGAATAAATACATATGTCAGTTGTTTTTCATCGATCATATTGCTACCCTTTCTCCTTTCTAAATTGCCAAAACCCTCTATAAGCTTTTTCAATGTGGTAATTGTTTGATTGAACAATTCGAGGTAAAATATTGTTGGTTAAATTAGAGTATTGAATTTGAATCTCATACTTATTTGTTAAAGTCTCGTGTATTTGTTTATTACTCAATGGTGTGGGTGAGTTCTTCAGCATCTCAACAACATACGAAGCAATCCTTTCAAACGGAATCTTTTTAGATTTATATTTTGTCCCGTAAAATTTCTTCATATCACTAACATGATTTGAATTGCGTTGAGTTGTCTCATACACATGAGTACTAGTATCACTCTGATTTTCATCATTTGAAGGTAATTTTTTTAAATTCTCAAGCCAAAGTTTAAGGTCATAGTACTGTTTACTTAGTTCTCTCCTCTCAGCAATTATTTCCTTCATCAAACTGTATACTAATTTTTCCTCTTCACTAACATCCAAAATAAAACCTCCTCTATAAATGATTGGTTCATAAGTAAATAAACCAAAGCCAGAAAAAATGAAACCAAAGCATAAAAAAAAGTGACAATTCATAGAATCATCACTTTAATCCACTCACAATAAAACATTTATTCAAGTTAAGGTCTTTTTATGATGGTTGAACAGCCCATTCCACCTCCGACGCAAAGAGCAGCTAAGCCTACTTTTGAATCTCGCTTTATCATTTCATGTATAAGAGAAACAAGAATCCGGCTACCAGAAGCTCCTAAAGGATGGCCTAGAGAAATCGCTCCTCCGTTGACGTTTATAATCTCATTATCTATACCTAACTCCTTTATCACTGCAATTGATTGAGCAGCAAAGGCTTCATTTAGCTCTACTAAATCAATCTCATCAATTGAGATTCCTATTTTATTCAAAACTTTTTTTGTTGACTCGACTGGTCCAATTCCCATAATAGATGGTTCGACTCCAGCAAGTTCACCCGCTTCCCAATACGCTAAGATTGGAGCTTTCAGTTCTGTTGCCTTTTCTTCACTCATTAACATAATAGCAGCGGCTCCATCACCAATACCCGAAGAGTTCCCCGCAGTAACCGTACCGTCACTTTTAAATGCTGGTCTCAATTTACTAAGTTTATCGACTGATACATTTTCTCTTATACTTTCGTCAAGTTGGAATAAGGTAGTTCCATTTCTATTTTTTATTTCAACTGGAAGAATTTCATCAATAAATTTCCCATTATTTAGCGCCATATTTGCTTTCTTCTGGCTTGATTCGGCAAATTGATCTAATTCTTCTCTTCCAAGATTCCATTGGTCAACAATGTTTTCAGCCGTAACTCCCATATGATAGTTCTCGAAAGCATCTTCCAATCCATCGTTTATCATCGAATCCACAAGTGAATCTGAACCCAGCCTATATCCAAATCTTGCTTTTTTTAACAAATATGGACTAGCCGACATGTTTTCCATTCCACCAGCAACGATGATATCTGAGTTTCCAGATGAAATGAGCTTTGCAGCAAGATTAATTGAGTGTAAGCCAGAACCACACAACACATTAATAGTAGTTGAAGGAACTCTAAAAGGAACTCCAGCCTTTATAGATGCTTGCCTGGCAACGTTTTGTCCTTGTCCCGCTTGGAACACGCATCCCATAAGCACTTCATCAACTTGCTCTGGAAGTATTTTGCTGTCTTTTATAACTCCTTGAATCACATGAGCCCCAATGTCACTGACAGGAATATTACTTAAGGTTCCTCCCATAGAACCTATTGCGGTTCTCAGTGCACTAGTAATAACTACTTTTTTCGACATATTTTCTCACCTTTGATCAGTATTTTTACATTTTATGATTACGACTGAGCTCATCGAAATCAGCCTGCGAAACTGTATATCCCCCACGACCCCAAGAGTCGTCATCTAACACATCGATTACTACAGAAATTTTTTCTGAAGGAACACCTAATAGATCGTGAGTATGTTTGGTTAAATCATAAATTAGTTTCTTTTTTTGTTCTTTTGTGCACGGACGCATCAATTCAACTTTAATCACGGGCATTGTTCTCACCTCTAGTTTCACGATTTCTAGATTTTTCTAACCAATTTTTATCCGTTCCAATAGTTCCTGCTTGTCCCCAGTTTGCACTCGGTATTTCGTTGATAAATATTGTAATTTCATCCAATGGTTCATTGAATCCTTTTGCAATTACATCTGTACATTCTTCTATCCAAACCCGTTTCTTTTCAGGCTGAATTCCTTGCCAGCCATATATTTGTACAATAGACATTTTTGTATCTTCCTCCTTGTAGGAAAGCTTCTAAATTTATTTCAGATAAATTTAGAAGCTCAAACTGCTACTAGCCTACTTTTCTATACTCAAAGGTATTTAAACCGCCCTTGATGTGATCATGACCAGCTTCTTTGATAATTTTTTGGTATTCAGGTGTTAAGAAACTATTTCTATATTCATCTGGATCTCCTTCAAATTCAGTAACAAATAGAACCCCAGGAGTTGAAGACAGCAAGCTATGAAAGGCAACAAACGAAGTCACCTTCTCATTTCGACTCACATAATCGAAAATAGTTTCTTCTCTCCAATCTAGGTACTCCTCAATACCTGATAACGGAACTTCAATGTGTCTCAATTGCATGTATCTTGTTGTAGGCAATAATTGATCTCGAGGTGCTACATGCTTAACTAATGCCACAATTTCCTGATGTAGATCACTGTTTAATGAATCTGCAACTTCTGCAATAAAATCTTTGAAGTCATAGCTTTCAATAAAAGTTTGAGCGTCATTAAATTCATTGATTGTATAAAGTAGAACCAGTGTGTCCTTTTTTAAAGCTTCATACAAAACAGATTCGGGCAACTTTTTTTTAGCTGTGCTTTTGTTCCATTTATCAATAATTTGATCACTTGTATTTGGCATAAACTCAAACTCTGTTACTACTAAATAAGGTGCTTTACTTTTTTCTAATTGCATTTTTTATTCTCCTCTGACAATTATTTTCCTTATATTGCTCCACAACATATGGATATAATTTATACTTATACTTCTCTACTTTTATTTAAAAAATCTTTTTCTACACCAGAAATTCCATTTTGTATCCAATTTGCCGGATCCATATCTCGAATTAGAATTAAGATATTATCGCCACTGACCGAAAAGGCGGTCTTTAACAAATTAGTGATATTTTTTGAAAGTTCTGATTTTTCTTCAACTGAAAAATTGTGCCAAATATCTAACTCAATTACGATTAAATCTTCAATACGATCTTTACCAGAATAATAACTTTGATTAGACGCCGCAGTAATATATCTGCTAGCTAAGCTAAAGTTTTTATTTTCGAGACTAACGCCAGCTCTTCCAAAATTTGCGCGTTTACCTTCCTGAATGTAAACTTGCACTTTATCAGGTGCGACACTAAGTTCAGATACTGTTAAGTCACTAATACTTGATATTAAATACTCTTTTTCCTTCCCAGTTAAAGCAAAAGACGTTGTTATTGTAAAGTATGGCATTCTATAAATCCTTTCCACATTGCTTATAAATTACAGAGAAATCTATTCTCGTTCATAAGTATTTTTTCTAAAACATACGCAACTCCATCCGCGTTGTTACTTTTAGTTACGTAGTTTGCTACCTTTTTCAATTCCTTACATGCATTATCCATTGCCACACCAAAATAGGTTCCTTCGATCATCTCGATATCATTATAGCTATCTCCAAAACTAATGACTTCCTTTCTTGGATTAATACCAAGTTGGTGAGATAAATCAATAACCGCTTGACCTTTTGATGTGTTAGGTGCCAAAAATTGTAACATCCAAGTGGAATCTTTCCATGGAATAAATACATAATCAAAGCTATTTTGATAGTTATGAATCATGAATTGAAGATAGGAATGCAACTTATCTTTTTTATCGATTAATAACAAAGAGATTGGTTCTTCATGCACGTAACGTGTCAAATCAGTGGTTTCGATATTGATTCCCAATTCTTTCCCATATTGGGTGCTATGTTCGTTCTCTTTGGATGCATAGACACCTGATTCTAAATTAAAATGGAGTACCGAAGACTGACTATTACTAAAATTCATTACTTCATGAACAACTTCTGGTACTACTGTTTTCTTCAGTAGAACTTCTCCTGAGATTATATTTTTTACTAATCCACCATTATGTGCGACGACTAAGCCATCAGAGTTGATACACTCCAAGTGTTTCATTACTGCGTTTTCCATTCTTCCAGTAGCAAAAATGATTTTGACTCCGCGTTCGGAAAATTTATTAATCATTTCAATCGTCTTTTTACTGAGCACATGCTGACTATTTAACGTTGTTCCATCCATATCAAAAGCAGCCAGTTTGAATCTTGTTTCTTTTTTCACGCTCTATATTCCTCCTCAGAGAATACTACTTTTTCCTTTTTTCTAAATAAATTTCTTTTGAACGGAATGTGTAAGCTCCAAGATAGCCCTTAGTTACTATTTTCCCATTTTGAATAATACTGAACACACAAAACATCGCCCCACCATCACTTTCACACGCTGGGATAGCTTGAATTACATATGGAGTATCTAGTTCGACATAATTGATATAGTCAATTTTGAAGTTCGTTAGTGCCACCACTCCATTATGGTTCAATCCGTTTAAGTGGAGGGAAGCTAATGTTGCTTGCCTCAAGGCTTCAAATAGCTTTATTCCATCAACGTGATCTGATAAATGATCTTGGTTTAACTCTGCAATATCTGCAAACCCTCTGAAGTACCATACATTTCCTAAATTTTTAGGTTCTGAAATCATTACATTTTCTTGTTTTTGTTTATGAACCATATTTTTGTGAATAGGAATATCAATGTTTCTAAGTTCTTCTTCAATATGCAAGGGTACAGGAATTTTATGAGCTATTTTGAAAAGTTCATCAGGTTCCCTGTAATTCCACTTCAGAGTATTTAAAGCAATTGCATCACTAACATCGTTATCTCCGATATAGATTCTTTCAATCGAATCTCCCAACACAAGCTTTAATATTTCTAGTTCTCTTAGTGAACTAAAATTGATTTGTTTGACTTCTTGCTTTAGGTGTTGCTTATCATTACCTGAATAGACTAAAGTATAGGTTTCCTTTTTATCTAGTAAATTAATGTTAGACATCGTTTTCCTCCAATTATTGATATTTATCATCAAAACTGAAAAGGTGGAGGACGATTAACTAAACTAATCATAGTCTTCATCTCCGTTCTGGATTACTCTTTTAGTAATGCTTGACTAACGTCTTCTAACAGATCAGCAATATCTTCAATACCAACTGAAAATCTAATTAATTCTGGCGTTACACCTCTATCAATTTTTTCCTTGTCTGGCAATGCACCATGTGACATTGTCCATGGATATGAAAGAATTGACTCGACACCACCAAGGCTCACGCCAATAAGAGGAAGTTGAGCTTTTTCGAAAAAATTTTCAACCTCTTCCACACTATTAAGCTCGAAACTTATAACACTGCCAAATCCATTCGCTTGTTTCTCATGAATAGCTTTTCCTTTGTGTGAGTCCAATGATGGATGATACACCTTTTTTGTTTTCTCGTTTTCAGATAGAAAAGAGGCAAGCTTTAAAGCATTCTGTTCAGAACGTTCCATTCTGATTCCTAATGTCTTAATCCCGCGCATTAGTAGCCAAGAATCCTCTACTCCCAATATTGCTCCTATCATTGTTCGTTGTTCTCTGAGCTTTTCATAAAGTATTGAAGAACTAGTTACCGCTAACCCCGCAACAACATCACTGTGACCATTTAAAAACTTGGTACCACTATGAATGACAATATCCACACCTAATTCAAGAGGTTTTTGATAATAGGGTGTCATAAACGTGTTGTCACACAGTGTAAGGATATTGTGTGCTTTCGCGATGTTAACTACTTGTCTGATATCGGTAATTTCAAGAGTCGGATTTGATGGAGTCTCAATATAAATCATTTTTGTGTTTGGCTTGATAGCTTTCTCCCAATTACTTGAGGGGTTTTCAGCGACAAATGAATAGCCAATATTAAAACGTTCTAAAAGATTAGATACAATTTGGTATGTTCCACCGTAAATATTCGTACATAGAATTATGTGATCACCTGAAGACAACAATAATAATGCTGCACTAATTGCTGCAACACCAGATGAAAATGCCACTCCAAAATCGGCATTTTCTAAAGAACTAATAGCTGCTTCGAGAGCTTCAATCGTAGGATTACTAAATCTCGAATAGACGAATTTTTGCTGATTACTTATTTCATTCTGATGAAAGGTGGAAGCCTGAATTTTTGGAATTGATGATGCTCCAGTTTTTTCATCGATCATTGGATAACCATGAATAACTTTTGTATTGATCTGCATTTTCAACCTTCTCCCTCCCGACTAAAAAATGTGATTTGTGTTTTTTTATCAACATAAAGCCTTATCTTTTAATCTGGATACTATTAAATTTTAATAAAAACTTTTTTAGCTGTAGCAATTGCATTCAGCACTTTGGGAAAACCTACATAAGGAATACATTGTATGAATATCTCAATAATTTCTTCTTCACTCCATCCAAAACTCAGTGCTCCTTTTATGTGAGTTTTAAGTTGATGCTCTGTGTCTCCTTGCGTTAACAACGCAGTTAATGTAATAACTTGTCTTTGCTTTAGGTCTAGATGTTGTCGATTATAAATCTCACCGAAAGCAAAATCGATAATATAGTCAGCCACATCAGGAGCTACACTTTCTAAATTATTGATGACTCTTTTACTAGCCCCTTTGTCCAATTTATTCAGTGTTTCATATCCTATTTCGTGCTTATCTTGGCTCATGGTTGAACCTCCCTTCTTGTTATGTTATTATATGATAAATGCTGGAGCATGCTCTATGTCAAGGAGGTTTTCAAATTTATGAATTATAGCATTGGTGAGTTTTCTAAAATAACAGAATTGTCAATTGACACTATCCGCTACTATGAAAAAGAAGGACTTATTATTCCTAAACGAGATAAGAATAATCGACGGATTTATGAAGAATGTGATATCGGTTGGATTGACTTTATAAAAAAACTGAAATTAACTGGGATGAAACTAAAAGATATCAAGAGTTATGCCCAGCTACGTTATCAAGGGGACCGAACAATCGAAGATCGTCTTGAATTACTTTACAAACAAGCTGATGTGCTATTTTTGAAGCAAAAAGAAGTTGCAGAGCATATCAAGTTTCTCTATAACAAAATTGATATTTACTATAATATGCTCGAAGAAAAAAAGACTAGCGATCCTAAAAAAAATAACCTTAAATCAGCGTGATTTCATGAGACTCTACAAAAATGTAGGGTCTCTTTTTTATTCTGACTACTATAAGCTCCCCAAAGCTAACTCAAGCGTTTACTTTGTTTTAATTACTAACTAAAACTTATTATCGCTACTTCTCTTGACATGGAGTATGCTCCATATTGTAGAGTTGTTTTATACCATTTCAAGGAGGAAAAATATGGATAAAGAAAAATACACTGTAATCACTGGAGCTAGTTCAGGAATTGGCTATTCAACTGCGAAACAATTTGCGAAACGGGATAGAAATTTGATTTTGATTGCTCGAAGAAAGGAAAAGCTTGATGAACTAAAAAAGGAAATCTTATTTGATAAGCCAAATTTGGATATCATTGTTAAGCAAGTTGATCTCTCAATCGAAGCAAATCTATATAAGTTGTTCAATGAATTGAACTCCTTTAACATCGAAACCTGGATCAACAATGCCGGCTTTGGGTTATACAGTTATCTCTCAGAACAAGATATCTCAAAAACTTCCAGTATGTTAAAATTAAATATAGAAGCTTTAACGATTCTATCCATGCTTTATGTCAAAAAATATAAAGATGTTCCGAACACGCAATTGATTAATGTATCTTCTGCTGGTGGCTATACAATAGTTCCAACTGCTATAACTTATTGCGGCACAAAGTTTTATGTTAGCTCATTTACAGAAGGGTTAGCTCATGAACTGATTGAAACAGGTGCACAAATGAGAGCAAAAGTCTTAGCTCCTGCTGCAACAAAAACCGAGTTTGGTAAAGTAGCCAATGATGTCGATGAGTACAATTACGAAAAAGCATTCGGAACTTACCACACAAGCGATCAATTAGCAGAGTTTCTTATCCAGCTTTACGATAGTGATCAAATTGTAGGTCATGTTAACCGCGAAAAATTTATTTTCGATATTGGTGAACCTAAATTCAACTACTCAGGGACATCTTCCCATAATCAAACTCCATAAATTAAAAGAAGCAAAGCTCTGATTTTTCACGAGGTTCTTTCTCAAGTTTGGTTATAGCTACGAAAAAAGCAGGTACGGATGTACTTGCTTTTTTCGTAGCTATTTATACTATTTATGGCTTCCACGTCTTATACTATAGATAGGAAGGAGATCTTTGAAATGAACTACACTGAACGAACCCATTGTTCTTTTCTGTTGGATGAAAATCACTTTATCTATGATGTTGCAGAGGATACTGAAACAATTCATTTGTTTATCAAATCAAGATTGCATCGATGCCCCTGTCCCACTTGCGGTACTCTATGCCGAAAGCTAACAGCGACTTACCAACGAACCCTTCAAGATACCCCCATTCATGGGAAACAAACCTTTCTCCATGCCAACCTTTATAAATACGGCTGTGAAAATCCAAGCTGTTCCCGTCATGTTTTCACTGAAATCATTCCCTTTGCCCGATCTTTCCAAGTTCGTACCGATGCACTCAATATGTTTATTTTAGGGGTGGCCATTTTTTTGAGCAACGAATGTGCAAGCAACGTCTTAGCACTTTTGGGTGTCTATGTGAGCAACGATACGATTCAACGACTTTATGATCGACTTGAATTTGTGGATCGTCCGGAAGTTGAAGCAATCGGTATTGATGATGTCGCTATCCGAAAGGGACAGACTTATGCGACAGCCATTTACGATATGCAAGACCACCAGATGCTCGCACTTCTTGATGGTCGAACTGCTCCTGTTTTAAAAGAATGGTTGCTTCATCATAAAAAAATTCAAGTAGTCGCACGTGATCGTGCGAGTGCTTATGCGTAAGCAATCACTGAAGTCCTCCCCAACTGTGTTCAAGTAGCCGATCGTTTTCATTTACTTCAAAATTTAATCACGCATTTAAAGAAAATTTTTCAATCAGAACTACCCGAAAAACTTTTTTTCCGTGATGGGCAACTATTGGACCAGGAACCAGAAAAAATCTATGTCGAAAGAACACCGGATTCTGCCTACTTAGCTAGTTTGTCTTATGACAATTCTATTCCAAGAAATCCAGATGGTTCGGAGAAGCTCTTTGATAACAAGAAGCGGGATCTGAACAGTGTACAATACCAAAAACAAGCGGAAAACCGTCGAGTGAAACAACAGTTGATTCGTAGAATCCAAAACTATTGGACAGAATCAGCGGAGAAAAATACGCTTACCTGCGCTCAACAATTCAATATTCATCCAATCACATTAAGGAAGTATCTCCGAATGACGGAAGAAGAAATAAGGCAGATGGATCAGCCAAAAAACTATAAGAAAAGGAAAACCCTACTGGATGATTATCTAAACATCATTTTCAAAATGATGCAAGACGGTCTGCCTAACGACACGATTTACTTTTATCTACGTTACAAAGGATGTGATAAGAACCAAAGTACTATTTGGAATCACATTCACAGCATTAGTAAAAATAACTTTCCAAGTAGACAATCTTTGCCAAGTAGCCGATTATTCCGGCAGTGCCATCCAGATAATGTGATAGTGGTCAAGCGAAGTCGATTGTTAAAATACCTACTCACAGTCAATCCTAAAACAAAAAAGGAGCATCAGATTGAAGAATATTTGCCTGTCATCAAAGAAAAATACTCGATTGTTTCCGAGATAGAGACAATTTTCAAAAGCTTCCACACGGTGATCATGGGAGATTCTCCGGATGAACTGGATCTATTTCTTCAAAAGTATCAAGATTCAATTATTACACCTTTTTGTCAGGGCATAAAAAAGGATATCGCCCCCGTTAAGAATGCGATATCCTATGGCATAAGCTCAGGATTCGTCGAAGGTAATAACAACAAATTTAAGCTTATAAAACGAATTGTATATGGTCGTTCTGGATTAGTCAATCTTTCCAAAAAATGTCTGTTGGCTTTTTCAGCGACTCAGGAAGATTTCTCTTTGCGAGACCTTCTTTGAATTGTCCTATAACCAAACTTGAGAAAGAACCTTTCACGAGAGCCTTGCTTCTTTTTTTAATTCAATCTGTTTAGAATTATTTTTTGACTAAGTTCTTGAATATCATTTTCAAGAACCATTTTTATTTCGTCTGTTTTAGCATTTCAACATAGCTTTGCAAATTAGCAGCCTTTTGATTGATTATAGAGATTTGATTTTCTAGAATTTCTATTCGTTGATCAATTGTACTACTTCCTTTACTTTTCAGATCAACGTACTGTTTTATTTCCTTTATTTCCATCCCCATTGATTTCAAGCACTTAATAAACTTTATGGTCTCTATGTCCTCTTGATAATACTTCCTAATCTTGTTGGTTCCTCGCTTAATGGAAATAAGCTGTTCTTTCTCATAGTATCGTAAAGTATCAATTGATAAGTCAGTCATTTTTGACACTTCTCCGATATTAGAATACATCATTAATACATCCCCTCCCTATTCTATTGTATTAGATGGAGTATAGTCTATGTCAATAACCGACTTCATTTTAATAATAGTGAACTGAATATCGCTATTACTCCTCCAATTACAAATATCAGCAAGACGAAGAAAAGTATTAATAATATGAACCACTTACCAAGTGACTTCGTATTTTTCATAGACCTCTTCACAATAAGAAGTATTATGACTAAAATCACAAAAACAAAATAAAAATCAATACGCATTGTGTCTCCCTCCTCATTCAAACTAATTCTACATGCTAGAGTATTCTCCATTTCAAATGTTTTATAGAATTCAAAACTGTTTATTTTGCAAAAGGGCAGTATATTAATTTTACTTGGTATTAAGTTTTTCCGACTTAGATAGAAATTTTTTACCAAAATACCATTGAAACTCTAGTTTAAAATAGGAGAGAATTTAAGGTTAATACTAATAAATACATGACTTATGTGTTCCACAATATCCTTTAGTGGCACTCCAGTTTTCAGCAATTAACATACTTACTAAAATTTGAAATTATCAAGATGACTATTATTCACACTTTCATAACAATCAAGCTGATTTATCAAATCCTCGACCACATACTTTCATCCTAGTTTATCGGAAAAAACTAGTAACCTTAAATTCCATCTAAAATCACCCAATTCGTTTGAATCTTTTTCAGAACTAACTCATAGTCAAAAACTAGCGTGGCTTTTGTATCGGGTGACAAATAGGCAACGGCCGTTCTCACTTTCACTCCCTCTTTATCCTCAAAATAGTTGATGGATTTAAGTTCTGAGAAAATATAATTCTCATTTATTCCTTGAATGGTTGTATCTTCGACATAATAAAGTAATTCTGTTTCACTAGCGGATGGATAAGCAGTAAAGAAAGTGGTTAAGAATGTTTTGATCTCTTCTTTTGTTTCCTGTGTGATGGTTGAATCATCTTGTAAAGGATCATTTTTGACTTCTAATTTTGATGGAAGAGAAGCCATTACTGGGTTTGTAAGTAGGACTAATTGGTTTTGTTTGTTGATGCGTACTGTAACTGAAAATGATGAATCTACTGTGCGTCTTTCCATTGCATCACCTGTGCTTTCTTCAATCAGTTGGTTCACTGAATACAAAACTTTGTAGTCTGAATCGTTGATTGCTTCCACTTCCCAAATTTGAACATTATTTACATTAGACTTCGTAGGGATATCGGAACGAATCATTTCTTGGTTCATTTGTTGCAGGTTCTCTGGTAAGTAATTTTTTAACCGTTCCAGTCGAGCATCTAATTGCTCTTGATTCGGTTCCCAAGTGTAAAATTCTTGTACAAAGTTTTGGACAAAACTTTCAATTTTATTGGTGTCCACTAGCTTCATTTCGATGACTTTTTCTTCGTGAACCGTGTGTTGATCAATTGCAGTGAAATTCTTGTAGACACCAAAAAGGACACTACCAATTAGGAGTGCCCACAGAAAAATGGTTGTATTCTTTCTTAAACCAACGTGTTTTACTTTTTCTTTCATTGTATTCATTTCCTCTCAAATTTATTGTACTCTTCCTGCTCCAATCAAATGTGCTTGCCAGTAGGCATCTGTTAAGTCGGTATAACCAATGGGATCTCCAGCATGGTACATACGATTGTTTCCAACATAAATACCAATGTGGGTCACGTAGTCTGATGTAGCATAGGTGGAATGGAAAAAGACCAAGTCACCAGGTTTTGCTTCACTTAATGAGATGTGTTGAGTTACGTCGTACTGTGCTTGAGCTGTTCGAGGTAGATTAATTCCCGCCTTCGCAAAACACCATTGCGTAAGTCCGCTACAGTCGAAAGACGTTTGGGGATTGCTACCACCGAATACATAAGGGTATCCTTGATATTTTAGTGCTTCATCCATGATCATTTGAACCGTTGCGTCATCAAACTTGGCACTGATTAAATATTGCTCTACTAGTTTCACGTAAAATTGATTGCCATAGTTGTACCGCCAACCACCATTGATCGGTATGGCAATCGGGTTGGTATACGTCACACGTTGCCCGCCCGATTTCTCATTTGAAAAACTTTCAGCTAATTCGTAACTGTAGTTTTTCCCACGTGTAGCTACGTACCCAATAAACCCTCCACCGTAATTATAAGACTGGATAGCCGTATTCAAATCACAACCTTGTGCTTCGATGCTACGGATTAATTCAGAAAAGTATTTGCACCCTTGTCGAATCGACTCTTCCGTACTCAATGAATTTGGTGGAAGTCCTAAACTTTCTGAACTTTGCATCACATCTTCGGCTTTGCCACCACTTTCGACTTGCATGATGGCAAGGATGGTTTTGACGTGATCAGGTATATCAAATTCCTTGCAGTACTTTTCAACGAGTGATTGGTAGCGCAAAACTTCTGGCGAAAGATTCAAGCCAATTTCTACTGATGAAGAAGAGTTACTATCTTCCTCCCCCATGACGATGACGCCAAAAAGCAGAAAGAAAAAGAGGCAAAAAAATGCCAATAAAGGAGCCGCTAACTTTAGGATGCTCTTCATCGGCGTTTCGTTCCTTTGCCACTTAATTTCTTGGTTTCTTTCACTTTGCTAGTTGTTGTTTTTTGCTTTGGATTCAATACTCGCTGATGCGCACGCCCTCTTGGTACCGATTGGTTTTGTGGCTCCTTCTTAGTAACCGGCGATGGATCAGGACGATTCACTGTTTTTGGCTGATTCAAATCAGATGGTAATCGTTGGGATTTTTTATTGTTATTGACCGCTTTATTGGACGAATCAGCTAACACCTTGTTTGTTGGTGTCGCTTTTCGATTGGGTGCCGCAAGACTTCGTGTTTTCGCCATCCTGCGTTGCGATTGCTTTTGGTTTTCTCGTTGTTTCTCATTTAGTGGCTGTGAGCTACTTCTTCTCTGTGTTTTAGGTGGAGTTGACTCTGGTTCTTTTCTGTTTTTCGAATTTGCCTGTTTTTGTTGTTGCTCTTTACCTACTGGATCATTGATTGTTCTTCGGACTGGGAAGCCTGGTTTCTGTTTCGTTTGTTCTGTCTGATTTTGCGTATTGGTTCGTGTATTATTCCGCTGCTGGTTCGAACTATTTCGTTTAGAACGATTTTCAGAGTTCTCCTTGTTTTCAGGATTATTAGTCGGTTTGTTCTTCTTCTCATTTCGCATAGAACCTAATCCTTTTAGCGCCAATCCTCCAACAGCCAATTTTCGAATGGCTCTTCTTGCGGTTTGTTTAGGTCGACGCATGACGCGACTACCTGTCCCTTGTGAATCTGCACTATTCAAAGCCATCATACCCATCAAGTCATTCAACTTAAAGTAAATGCCGGCAAAGATCACAATCTGCATAAAAGCGACAATAAAGAACGGTTGAGAAGCCGTTAGCGAATAAACCATTGAGGATAAAGAAAAAGCAACGGTTAAAACAAGCGTGATTCCAGCCCGCATCATGATGACATTGAACAAACGCATGATGGTCGTCTTCATCAAATGATTAAAGCTTGGGATCATAGACAATAAGAAGCTGATGGGCAGAAAAAGCGCAAAGATGATAAACAACAGCTGCGAGAAAATCATAATCCCTGTTAAGATGAAGACAAAAACTGATATCAAGAGATTGAAGAGAAAGATAAAGACCGTAACACCCAAACGATTCACGGTTTTGGTGATGGTCATATTGTCGTTTTCCAACTCATTGATTTCGGTCTTGATGATCTCAGTGCGGTCTTTTCCTTTGTTCTGGAAAGGACTAGTGGCTTCTAATTCCGCCACACGATCAGAACCGACTGTTTCAAGATTGGAATCCCCATATTGTAAAATCATCCAAGGTTGTTTCACTTGAATATCAAACAAAGAATCACGAATCGCATCCACACTGCTTTTTCCAGATGCGTTAGTACTTGGTGTCGTCATCCTTGAGCCAACATCTAATGCTGCGTTACTAATATCGGCACTGAATTCATTGATCCGTGCAATGTAACTACTAGAATAAGCAATAAAGGAAGCTGATAAAACGAAGATGGTCAAGAAACTAACCAATGCTCCGACTGCTCGTGTTGTTTCTCGCTTGATCAATCCGGTATAGGTCACGTAAATTCCCATAATCAGAATTAGCAACAGGATCAATCCAGGATAAAAACCGGTTGTCATAAAACCATTCTCATTGATCCCTGCTAAGGTTTGAATGTTTCGCCCAATCGCTTCGGTTGTATCGCTGATAAAATCTAACGAATAGGCTTCACCGACTAAGTATCCTGTAGCGTTTGATAAGTAGATACTGATCAACCAAACAAAATTAGTCAAAGAGTAAATACCAAACATGACGGACTTTCCAATCCCATCACCCCAGTTCCACGGCAGCCAATCCCAACTAGAATCTACAAAGTAGTCTAATTGATAATTATCGATTGGATAGCGAGAATAGTTGTTTGCCGTATTAATCGTGTCATCAATCAATCCAGTGGCTTGGGCGGAAATAGAAAGGACAGTCAAAAGAAAGAAGGTACCGATGATTCCAACCAGTATCTTCACGATTTTTTTCTTCTTCACTTACTCACCCCCAGCGATAGGCGGTCTTGTATCAAAGGCTTCAAAAAGATGTTCAAAAATATAATCAAACTGAATCACGCCTGTATGTCCCCAAATGTCTTGGAACAGTGCTTGACCATTTTCAAGATTGCGCAATCGATTCTGGTTGCCTTCATCTTCTTTATCCAAGCTGAAAAACTCCAAGGTGTTCTTAATCTCATTAATGTCAGTCGAACGAAAGGCAAACTTCATGCCGATATTGTTCTTCATTTTTTCATCCAGTAAGTCATTGGCATTTTGTGTCACAAAATAAACGCCGGCGTTCATTGCTCGACCTTCACGAACTAACTTCATCGATAAAGTCTTCCCTTGTGCCACTTGTAAAAAACTCCAGGCTTCATCCAGATCGACAATCTTAAAAATGGAGGTATCGGAATGGATAAAGTCTAAGGCAAAGGTACTGATGACCATCAACATCGAGACACTTAACATTTCCATCGTCGTGTATTCTTCCATGGTTGTATTGGCATCGGGTAATACCAAGTCCGCCACTTGAATAACGTTTAATAGTTTGTCCAAACTGATGGTATTTTCGACATTGCTATCACTGAATAGGAGTTGGGCGAAGTCATAATCGACAAAGGATTCGATATGATCCGCAATCCCATTGGCTATCAGCGAATCTTCGTTTCTTAATTCATCAATGACACAAAGCAAGCCGCGTTGTTCTGATTGCGCCACTGTCCGAATCGCTTTCCGAAGTGTCGGGAATCGCTCGCCATCTCGTGAAGAAATACCGGTTAAAAAGGTCAAGGTATCAATCGCCAGACTTTCAGAGTCTTTCACGTTTTCGAGAATGACGAAAGGATCAAGCAAGCCGCGATTTTTCTCCTCACTGGTCAGATTGATGATGTTGACTTCATCGGTAATATGCACCAAGTCGTCCTTCCAATTGCCACGTTCAGACTTGGGATCAAGGATAACCGCTTTGCCCCCAAACAATACCGCATAGTAAACGAGTAAATTATTGGAGAAGGATTTCCCACCACCAAGACTGCCTAGAAAAGCCGCAGCCAACGCATTGGTAGTCGTTCCTTTGATTCCTTGAGCGGCCAAGTCGGGTTTGATAAAGACATTCCGTCCAGTATCCACATTGAAGCCCACATAGATGCCTTCCCGTTCTCCCAGACTTTGAGTCGCACCAAAGCCTAAAGAAGAAATGAAATCACTGGTGACATATTGGACATAGTCATTCATAAAACGTTTGGCAGAGGGAATAAATTCACTATGAAGCCCCAGCATATCGCCAAAAGGACGCACTAACTTCACATTGAAATCATCGTAAAAATCTCGTACTTCATTGCAACGCTTCTTGAGTTCATCTAATGTTGGGGCAGAAACACGAATCACATAGCTCAACTTATACATGGATTCTTTGGTTTGGTCTAAGGTGTTCTCTAGTTCGTTAACTGAATCCAAGGCTTCCACCACATTATTGGCTGTTTCATTGTCGCTTTCCCAAGCATGGTTATCCAAGTCTTTTAATTCTTTCTTCTTATTGCGAACCGTGGACAAGGCTTTACGATTCGGCACCACTTCAATATTCATGGAGGTATCGATGGGAAATGAGAATTGTTGTTGCTGGTAGTAAAACAGTTCGCTATGAGGAAAATCTAACTCACCAACAATTGAATTAATCGTAAAGTAAGACACATAAAGTTCAGTGTCTTCATTGGTTAATTTTAAGTACCGTTGCTTTTGTTCAATCAGGCAGCGAGTGGGTTTGATTAAGTCATACCGCTTGATTCGTTTTTGTCCATCCACTTCTTCGCTAGGTAGATGATAACTATATTCCTCATAAGCTACACCATCGTTCCCATGCAAGTGTTCTAAAATGTAACCAAAATCATCTTTGTCTAACGGACGAAACTGAAACCGGCGCAGCAGTTTGTTTTCCAATAGTTGTTCAAGCTTTTGAAAACGTGCCACTTCATTTGCCGGCATCTGGACAAAGTCACCCATCAATTGGTGATTGACTCCATGAACAAAATCTTGGATACCTAACACAAACTCATTCCAGATATTTTTCAAATTGACTTCTTGATCCGTTAAGATCAGCTTGAAACCAATAAAGAAGCGGTAATCGACTTGATGTTCGCCAATCAAATCAATCAACGCTTCGGTTTGCCCATCAATATGTTGCAGAGCTGCCTCTTTTAGTTTGCCTTTTACCACAGCTTTCGAACGTTCTTGTACTTCTTTGATACTCGACTCTGCACTTAGTTGTAGCGCATGGATTTTTCCTTCTCGATACTGGGCAACCAACTGCCGGAAATTGTCGTTCACTTTGTATTTTTCATCGGGACTTAGAAAAGAATAGTTAAAAGGAATCAGCTCATAGTAAGCAAAGCATTCCCCGTCTTCATTAAAGACCAAGTTATTTTCTAAGTATTTAATTGGAAAGCTCAATCGCTTCACTCCTTACATACGTAATGCTTTCTTGAATCGTTACTGTTTGCTTGTTGACTTTCTTCTCAGCATAAGTGATCTTAGGTGAAGAGTAATAACGGAAAATGGATCGAATAAAACCCACTGGTTTCTTACCATCAAAGGATTTTTGCGACATAAACCAAGCAACAAATCCAGGAATTCCGAGGTATTTCAATAGCGCACCATCAATCCACAGTAAAGGTGGTAGCTTGGCAAAGAAAATGACAAAGAATAAGGTGAGGACAAACCAAGTCATCTGATTAAAGGTGATCGGAAACGGCAGCTTCAAATCATTGATGGCATAAATGACTTTTTCGACATTCCAAATACTCGTATAGCTACGAATTTTTTTCATGATGTGCCTCCTATTCTAGTGTGATAAGGATATCTTGACGGTTATCTGCTAAGACACAGCGATAAATGACAAAAGTGTCATACCGAGCAATATTCTTCTTGAACTCCGGATAGTTGACCGTATGAAACCAGACACCGTATTCCTTTTCTTCAAATAAGTTTTTAGGTGTTAAGTAATCACAGTTTTCTTTAGCATCTGAAACAATGGTTTCAAAGAGCTTTTGTTTGATTTGTTCTTTTAACAACGGGAAAGAAAGTAGGTTATCGATTTCTTCGGTCAGTCGTTCTTTGTTCATTATTTTGTACTGATACATAGTGTCCTCCTTATAAAAAAGGCAGACCGATAGTCGATCTGCCTAGTGTTTAATTGTTGTATTCAAATATGCCATGGGAGGTAACGAGATAGTTGCCCTCAATTTCCATATCTCGACCAAGGGCTTGGTAGTCGAAATAGTAGCGCAAATTTTCTGGCAAGGCACTTAATGCACCTGTTTCTTCGAGGTGATGCTGCGCCACCTCACTCATGGAATCACAATCGGCATAGTGAATGATGTCGTCACTGTGCTCAATCAATTCATCAATGTCTGAGAACCAGCTACGTTGAATTTCTGCTAACTCCTCATAGATAGGTGTGCCTGCAATTTCTTGGAGCTTTTCATAGAGATGGTTCAAGCGATCAATCGAAGCGTAATCATCAATTGGAAACGGCAATTCGTAATCGTGAATCGCGTATTCTTCGTATTCCGCATTCAGACCAATCTTCTCTTCGACTTCTTCTTCATCAATGGGAAAGGAGAACCAGGCGCCAACCAGTTCTCCTTCATTGTATTTGCCAAGATTGGCAATATAGACTTTCATTTCATCGGTACTGATTGCCATATTAACCACCAATTACTGTGTTAAAGATGTTTAATAAGACATCCTTGACACCCGCCGTGTTGAATACCAACCCTACGGCAATCGCTGCGACAATCAGAAAGCCAATCAGTTTTGAGAATTCACGTTTGAATCCCAAATAAACACCAATCACGGCAATCGCTAGTAATACCAACGACTGAGCATTGGTGGCAAACCAGTTAAATAAGTTTTGACCAAAATTCATCTTGTTCCTTCTTTCATCAATTTTATTTTGTGTTTGTTTTCCTTTCCTAGAGTTTGATTTTTCTGTTCAGGTAAACCAATGACCTGTCTTGTTTTTGTTGTCTTTTAGATACAAAGCATAGGACTCAACACGCCGAACAACCGTGAGGATATCCACGCGATCACAATAGACTTTGATGCTTGATTTCCCATTAGGAAAGACACGCATTTTGTAAAAACTGTAGACGGTCTTCTTAGTAGTTAAATCTTTTTCACCTTCAACATAGAGCGTAGTGAAATGACCAATGGTGCGGTAATAGACATAGCTTTCAATTCCACATAAGAAACCACATCTTCTTAGGCGCCGTGTTAAATTACTTTCCCGCACGATTGTGCCACTTTCGAATTGGGATATTTTCAGCCTGCGCGACTTCACTCAAATAGCCGCGATAAAACTTGAATCGTGGATGGTCTTTGAGGAGTGGTTTTCCATGAATGTCTAGTAAACTGCCAAAACCTGTTTGGGTTTGACGCCAGTTGAAATAATCGGTCGGTGTACCATAAGGTATCATTTCTGATAGTTGTCGGTACTTGGGATCTTCTTCGATGCCGATCAATGCGTCTTGGTAAAGGTAGATATTAAACACATAAGGATTGTCCTTTTCTTCAAACTTTCTAAGAGGCAGACCAATCACCTTCTTTTGTGATGAGTTTTTGGATTAAGGTGGTGTGCTGTTCAATCAGTTTTTCATGCTTTTTTGATAAGCTAGTCGCGTTCAATAGGTCGTTAATCTTGTTTGTCTCATTTTCACGATCTATCAGTAACAACATTTTCAATGTAGGAGCGACTTGACGTTGTAGCCAAAGCAAGGTTCGGCTAAGTTCGACAGGTTTTGGTTGTGTCGTTAGTTTGATTTTCTCCCGATTTTTTCCAATGAAGACTTCCCAGGAAGCATCTATCGGCCAGTTCGATTTCTTTTTTGTTTTGTTCGGTTCTAGAAACGTGAGGTAGGAAGTAATGATATTGAAAATGGTTCGTTCACAGTCTCGATAAATGAGTAAGTCCTGCATGGCGTGATAGGCACGATCATTTTTCAAACGAATCTCGTATCGATTTTTAATCACTGATTCTTCGATTGGCGCCCCACGTTTGATCATTTGTTCGATGTCTTTTTCGTAAAAGCAAAAGTAGATATCACTTTTTAATGAGCCGAGATACAGCGTATTTCCAACAAAGGACGGTTCTTCTTCACTCGCAAATTTTCCTGAACCCAACGCTTGAAAAGAACGAAACTTGGAAGTCATTTCTCGCCTCTTACACTTTTCAGCTAGGTAAGGAATTGATAAAAGTCCGATTCGATCATTAATCGCTAGGTCAATCCGTTTATAGTGCACTTTTTCCTTTTCGCAACGCATAAAGAAATCAAACCAAGAACGATTTTGCGCCAAAAGAAGGCTCTCGAATTCACGACAGCCTTGACCTTTTAATTCAATTAATGTGCCTTTGTCATCTTCTTCTGGGGAAATCATCACTTGGATATGACCAAAGACATACTTGGCAATGTATCCATAAAAAGCATAATCTTCATACAGCATATAGTTCATTTTGATTTTTAACACATTCTCGATGATGTGTTTTTCATCATGCGTATCAAAGCGTAAGCGAACATAGTCAAAAACTAAAGACAACTCATTGTCTGGATTCAATTGTTCCAACGCTTGGAGCAACACTTTTTTTGTTGTATCAGACGGTTCATATTGTCCGTTTTCAATCATACTGATATAGCGTCTTGATTTTTGACTAGCCACGGCTAAACGCTGTTGGGATACTTCATAAAGTTCTCGTTTCTCACGTAGAATATTTCCAAAGCTCAATGTTTTCCTCCAAATAAAAAAGATGAGAAATAAATGACGCTATTTCCCATCTGTAAAAAGTAGCTGAAAGTCTTGGTAATCCTAACCTTCAAGCGATTATTCAATTGTTTGTATCGTCTTTACTACCCCCCTAGTTAGATACTGGGGGTTTTTACTTTGCGGCGCGCGAGCGCGCCCCAAAGGCAAGCTTCCAGCTCGCCGCTTAGCACTGGGGTGCAGCGGCGGCTGTTGCTTGTTTAAGGGGATCTTATTACGTAAATATTATGAATTTAAATATATATAGAGAGTTAGACATCGTCAATTAGTCCATTTTGCCCATTAGACGAAAACTCTAAAATAATGTCTTCTTGTGGTAAGAAGTCTGGATAACCATTATTGATAACAATCAATTGAATTTGCTCTGCAAACTCCTTATCTAATTGTATAAAGTATCTAATAATAGAGTTGTAAATTTCCTCGTCCTGAAATTCTTCACTAGACGATGAAATTCCTAAATTCTTTCTTGGAGTATCTATCATCAATAGATTCAGATGATTACCTTGGTAATTTGTGTTTTCAACTAGTATTGAAAGGTAATAAGCCATAGTTATTAAAGTGACGGCTCCTAAACTGCCTAATTCATTATACTTTCGCCCTCTAACATAAGGTAAATAATTCTTTGTATTAATGTAGGCACCTTCCAATTTAGGAAATTTGAAAATTTGTAAAATTTCTTCAAATTTACTAGATAAACTTTTCATGACGACAGATTTATCATTTAGAACAGATTGTTCTTCAACTTGCTCTCTCAAACTGCTTACTTCTCTTTCTTTAGCTACTAGAAGTACAGCCAAACGATTTAGTTCCTTAATAAATCTTAGACTATCGTCAAGTTCATCCATTTCTTTGTATAGTTTCCCTAGTTCCATATTACTTAGACTTATTTCTGACACGAAAGGGTTCACATATTTCTCAGTTAATTCATTTAATAATCTTTCATCTTGAAGGATGCTACTTGCTAATGAATGACTCCTTTTATATATCTGTGTTCTTCTTTCCATTTCTAACAGTATGTGTTTGTCAAGTTCATTCCTTTTACGAACGATACTCCTTCGCTCATTTTTCAAAATCAGAGTATTTTCAACTAGATCATCCATACTATTTCCACAAAGGCTACAGCTGTCTAATCCAACATGATCTTCTATAGGCTTTAAACAGTTTGGACATAAAACAAACTCAAACTTATTAATCTCTTTTATGCCCATAATCGCAGCATCAATTTTTTCTATGTCATTCTCATATTGGTTAAAAAGCATACGTAGTTTTTGAATATATTGATCTTGATCTTGTAATTCTGTTGTAAGTTTTTTCTGCGTTTGCTTTTTTTCCATCGTAGATTTGCTGAGAGCATAGACTTCACTTTTAGACGATTGTTCTCCTATCTTCTCTTTAGTCTCTAACAAAAAACTATCTAACTCTGAAATCCGTTCTCTAATTTCTGCTTGTCGTAGTCTAACAGATTCAAAGTTTTCAATCCCAGAGCTTTTTAGAAAATCCTCAATGCCAATATACTTTAATCTTTCTTCTTTTAATTCCTCTCTTTTCTTTTTTAGAGTAGCTTTCAACTCCCCTAGCAAAGTATCATAGAAATTAAAAATTATTTCAAAGGTTGCCTTTTCTTTATTAAATTTTGCCCAATTACTTTCAGAAAGCATGTCTTCACTATCAATTTTCGTCTGCTTCAAATAAGAAAATTTGAATAAATCTCGAAAACTGAAGGTTTGATTTGAGATTTTAACTCCGCTTAAACCTAATTTTGATAAAAGAAAATTTGAAAGTGAATTTTCGTTACTGGGGTTTTCAACATTAAATATCCCAAACTGCACAAATCTTTGGCTTTCATCATCGAAAATTTCCACTAAAACTGGCAAACTGAACTCGAACAGAGTTCTTTTGATTTTATAAAGAGTATCTTCTAAGATGATTTCTAGCTCAATATCAGAGCATTTATTTCCAACTTCAATGTATAATTTGTGTTTCTCAGCACCAAAAGCGTAATCAATAAGCTCTAGGATTGTAGTCTTACCAGTAGATGTTGGTCCAGAAATAAAGTTTAGGCCAGGTTTAAAATCAAATTCATAATTTTTTTCTGCACCAATCAATCTAAAAGTCTTTAAAAATAACTTCATATCAAAGAACTCCTTTTCTTTAAGAGTGTTTTATCTATATCTGATACAATCGCTTTTTCGCTGAGTTTACAAATGTTTTTTATAACATACTTACTTAACTCAGTAACAGTTTCGATGTAGGTAGTGTTTAGTTCAGACACGAAAATCCTACCTGCATCAGTAATATAATAACACTTACTAACATCAGAATAAGTAATCAAACCTCTACCTAACAAATCTGCGAGAACAGCAGAATATAGTTTGTAATTAGGCTTCCAATGAAAATACGAGTACTTTGTATCAAAGTCAAATTTAGGATTATCTTGACTCGTCAATTCTGGGTATTTTAGATAAAAATCATAGAGTACCAATCTGTTTTCAGAAGTATTTTTTTTGTGTTCCAAACCTAAAGAATCCAAAAATATTGATAACCGAATAATTGTCAAGTAGTATTCTTGGAAAGTGATGCCTTTAATGATTTCTTTCATTCCGCATTCCCCATGTATTCAGTAAGTTTTGTCAGATAATCTTCAATCCATCCGATTTTTTTGTCGTTGGCTAAATGATGAAGTATACCTTTTTTTGATAAAAGAGTATATTCACTAGTTGAAGCTAAGGTTGTAGACTCTAAATCTTCCACTCTAAGGTACATTTTGTTTAATAAGTTATTACCATCTGATGGGTGCTTATGTTCACGATATTGCGTTTGCCAGAGTGAAAATATTTTTGATTTTAGATTATTGTATACTCTTAATCCCGCAACTTCATCTTTACTAATACTTTCTTGCCTTGATATTTCGGCATTAAAAAATTCTATTTTGCGATCGTTAATCTCAGTAATATTAGCACTTTCAAGCATTTTAACAAATATAAAATCATTGTATTCTTCATCCAAATTTTCAATATCATCTATTCCGTAAAGAATCTCTTCCATAATTTTTTGTCTCTGTGTGATTAGCTCTGAGAGAATCAAATCTAATTGAGTTCTTATATCATCATCGAAGATTTCAGTATATAGCTCATGCTTTTTCAGGTTATTAATTAGATAGCTACCATCACAAAGTTCTATTTTTATGCCCGTTTCATTTTCTCTATCGTTTTTCCATTTCGACCACCAAAGTAGCTCTTTTTCAGTTAAAATGGTTGGAAGACATAAATACCATTCAGAAACATCATATTTCTCTGTAACGGTTTTAAAAGATTCTCTTATTTGTTGCTTTTGGGAATCACCAATTTTTTTCAGGAAAAACTTACACTGGTAAACTTTTTCAGTTTTCGGAAGATCTCCAACAAGTACATCTAATCCGCCATCTCCTTGTGATGATTTTACAGTTTTGCTTTTTGGGCCATATAGACATTGGAATAGACTAACACATATTTTCTCAAAAATGTCTCGCGCACCCGCTTCGCCATGTTTACCAACAAGATATTCAAAGTCACGTTCCATTATCACACCACTTTTCTAACTCATTCGTCATTAGATTTACTTTATTTTATCATACTATTCTGCTACAAATGAATAAAAACTAGTTTTTCATATGCAACACACAGGTAGGCACCCGACCTTCTTTACGTTTTGACTTTAGTTAAGCTTGTTTTTCCTATTCAATATCCATGTTCTAAATTTAGTGTATTTACTTACTATTTCATAAAACCATCAATCCCATCCGAAACCAAGGTATTCCTAAGATCATCGACCTTCATTTTATCCGACTTGTCTTTCGCAATATCTGACATTGTCTGTAATTTACTAATCAAATCATCAAAATGAATCTCATCTTCAGGATCAATGCTGGGGTCATCCACCAAACCTCGGATGCCATTCTTTTTCACTAAGAATCCGACATCCAGCAACCATCCCCGTAATTCATCATCATCGGTTTCTCTAGCAAATTTGTATAGCGTGTAAATCAATTCATCATAATCCATTCGACTCCACTCTTTCTTAATTAAATGCGTGCAAAGCAATCTGATAAACAATTTCCTGTGCAACACTATTACCAGCTTGTTTGTATAATTGACTAGCAGAGACGACCTTCTCCGCTCGCTCAAACGCCCAATCTGGAAAGCTTTGCAGCCGCCAACATTCCCGAGGTGTTAATTTCCGTATTCGCATTTCATCCGTCACCACACCTTGTGAACCACTTGTAACAATGGTATTGGCAAGTTGCTTACCAACACGACCACGACGGTTCTTAGATGTTGGAAAAGCGATGTTGATGCTATCGCCAGGATGCGCTTCTGCGTAACCCTTCTTAGTTGCCTCTTTAACAAAAAGAGACTGCCTCTCGTTTGATGAAAAGGTAGTCGCTACGTTTGGATGATTATTCAATTTTTTCAGATTATCTGAGGATAAAAGAATTTTAGGACCCTCTCCTGTTCCGGCGGTGAGGGTGGGGCTAAGGCCCTCACTACGATAAACTTTCCCACTCATTCCGCGTTCGCTAGGATTGAGGTTCCCAACCACTAGTATTTTCGGCTCTTCTCGGGTCGTAAGGGTCGGGGAAATACCCGAAGTATCATAAAACCGCTTCGTCGTATCATAACCAGGAAGCTCTTTTGCTTTCTCGGCAGTATTTATTCGTTTTATATCGTTCGTAACAGCTGCTGGGTCTTTTCGTTGGACAGGAAATATTTCGGATCGACCGTTTCCTCTAAGACTTGCGATAATGAAGGTACGTTCTCGGTTTTGCGGAATTCCAAACCACTTATTGTTACATACACACCATTCGACATCGTACCCCAATTCATCAAGCGTGGAGAGGATTGTACGAAAGGTGTTCCCTTTGTCGTGATTGAGTAAGCCTTTGACGTTTTCAAGGAACAGAAATTGTGGTTGGATTTGTTGGGCGGCACGGGCAATTTCGAAAAACATTGTTCCTCGAGTATCCTCAAATCCTTTTCGTTTTCCGGCGATACTAAATGCCTGACACGGGAAGCCTCCGCAGATGATATCAACTTTTCCATGTAATTCCTTCCATTCTTCATTTGTAATTTTAGTGATGTCATGTCGCGTCCATTCATCTTTGACTTGATGGATCGCTTCATAACTTTTCCGGGCAAATTTGTCCCATTCTACATAACCAACACAAGTGTGTCCGGCGCGCTCCATCCCGAAGCGAAATCCACCGACACCTGCAAATAAATCAATAAATCTTATTGTTCGTTCTCCTGTTCTTCATGTCGAAACATGAGGTTATTTTGTTGTTCATAAATGGTTTGGATCGTTTGAATAAAGTCATGACCTTTCGGAACTAAAGGTGTGTAAAATTCACTAATGACACTATTGCCAGAGTCGACATAGCCGCGACCTCGGATTCGTTTTTGAAAAAAGTCCTTGTTGGTCTCACCAAACATCATGCCGTAGCCCAGCTCACTCATTCGTCCCAAGGCGACACGAAACATAAATTGATCACGAATCCCATCACCTAGATATTTCGCATCGGGTCGCTGACAAGATAGGATGATAAAAAAGCCCATTTGCCGACCGAGCATCACAATTTGTTTGATTTTATTCATCACTTCATTACTTTCACGACCCAGCATATCCATAAAAGCCACGTATTCGTCGAAGATGAGAAAATACGGTTGAAGACTTAAGTAGGCATAGTTTTCACCTGTTTTGTAGCCTTCCATTTGCTTCATCGTTTCTGTTCTTTCCATCATTTTTTCATAGAATTCATTGAGCGCTGAAAGCATCTCCTCCTTGCGGTAATAAACGTGTGGCAGAACAACCGAAAGGTCAGCCAAATCGGAATTTTTCGGGTCCAAAATATACAACTTCGCATTCGTTTGTAAGAGTGTCTCAATGAGGGTGAGAATGAAATAAGATTTCCCCCCACCCGTACCACCAGCTATCAACATATGCGGTAATTGATCATAGCCCCAATAAACATTCTTCATTAGACGCAAGCGGCCATTCTCCGCTTTGACCTCATCAATACTGATGCGATTGGCAATCGTGTCATAAAGTAGTGTGTACACGACAAAGGATTCTTCCAGTTCCTTATCCACCAATTCACAATACAAACCACTCTCTAACTTCTTTTCTAAGTGAAGCAATTGATCTTGATAACTATTCAATGAAATCTCTACTGAGATAATCAAATAGCCATTTTTCATCTGATAAAAGATTTTAGGAAAGTAAGTAATCTTTTCTTTGCTTTTTGTTGAAGAGAGGTCTTTAAAGAACCCTTCCTGTTGCACCGTTTCGACTTCGTACCAATGATTTTGTAAAATCATTCGAGCAAGCTTTTGCCGATGCTTCAACTGCCGATACCAGTCTGGAAATAATAGAAACAAGAAATAAGCGACTAGTAGACAACTCATTACAGCAATACCACTCACTAGAAGTAGTTTCTGCCAAGGAATTTGTTGTATCGCTTCATTGATTCGTTCGAATAACGGTAACGAACTATTGATAAATCGAAGTACTTGTTTATGGTAAATAAGAAGAAGTTCTCCAACAAAAAGTGGCCCTAAGATACTGATAAATGTGGAGAAAACTAGATTCTTATCTTTGGGGCGAATTCTTTTTCCACGATTTTTTATATAAAGAAATGGATTGATCCATTTCAGCCACTTAGACATCGATCCAACCGTCATACTGCATAGCATCTTGTTGGTCATCTTTGACAAGGTAAAAACGAAACATCCGAGCTTGACCATCTACGGTTAGTTCTTCAGCGACTGAAAGGACAAAAAATTCAACGGTATCATCTAGCTCACTGAACTTTTCTAAAATCTCTGTTTCACTTTTTTGATATTCTGGCCTAGTGTAGCGCCTGTAGTCATCTAAAAATTGATCAAACCAAATAATAGTTACTTGTCTCATAAATCACGCAAAAAGAGCGTAGATTTTACACTACGCTCAGGGTCCTTTCTTTTATGCATTTTTTTGATTCGGTTGTTGATTCGATTGTTGGTTAGGTTTCTTTGCTGGGACAATATTTGCACTCTTGATATACCAATCAACATCAGCTCCTCGAAATGTAGGATTTGCTACTGTATCGATAATAGGATCGACTAGGACAACTTCTTCGTTGTAAGCAAATTCCTTTAACGGAATATCGGCAGGTACACTGACCTGAATCATTTGTTTCTGACCCGAACTCTTTAAGTCATACGTCCGCTCTTTGACTTGCTCGGTGACTTCACCATCCGATCCTCGTTCAAATACTTCCCGACGTAGAGCGGAAAATTTCAACGTACCAAATGTTTTTTCGTTATCGACAATAATACCTTCTGCTAATCTCATTCTTTTTCCTTCTTTCTTTTAAGCTTTCACAATGTTTTCGGCGGTCAATACATAGTTGGTAAAGGCACTTTCACCAATTTTATAACCAATCGCTGAAATCTTGGGTTCAACTAGTCGTACCTTGGTTTCGTAATCAAAATCGATTTCTCCGGCAATCGCTGGAATAGTCACTGTTACTTGATCGGCTTTTTGTACTGATGAGTACAGGTGATAAGTGCGAGATAAGACTTTTAAGCGCCCGTCTTCTCGGCGACTTTCGACAGAAGCTTCGCCTGCAAATTCTATTGTACCGAATGTTTTTTCCATGTTTGGAATGATGTGTTTTAGTTCCATAGTAATCTCCTCGTTTTATAATTGATTCAAATCGAACCATTGTTTGGATTGTTCATAAGTGGGTTGGACCACTAAGATCATCTTGTTCTTTCGATGATAGCGTTGCTTCACTAAGAAACTTCGAAAGGCAGTTCGATGATTCTTGGTTTTTTCTGGGCAATAATAGGCCCATAGTAGATCGTTTTCTTGTACTTGAATGACCTGGTGTTCTTTAAAAATATGGTTGGTTAAACGCCGCCGTTCTTGAACTTGATAGGCAGCAACTAATAATGCTTTTCTTGTTTCCTGAATGACATCAATAGAATTTTCTAGTAAGCTCGCTAGTTCTTGTTGGACACTAGCTTCATCAATAAATTGAATTTCATAGAGTTTGGTCACGAGCTTTCCTCCCAGTTAAGGCAACTTTTCGATGATAATCCGCTATGACTGTTTCTAATAAACGTTGGTAGAAGTTTTGTTGTATAGGATGTACCACACGTAGATTATTCGTCGTTGGAAATTGCAAGTAGTATCTGTCATATTTGGAGCGACACAAGGCCACTTCTTTGATGACTAATTGATGATCCAATACCAATTCTCCCATCATCAAGACAGGAGAATCGTCAATTTCCACTAAGTTCATGGATAGTTGTGTGACTTCCATATTAATTAGTTTTGGCTTTTTTCTTGAAGTAATACAACGTTCCAGCAATAGCTAGTGTACCCAAGCCAAGAAGTACAAGGATGTTTGATTGTTTTTCACCGGTTTGTGGTAATTTTTTCTCCGGTTCAATTTTTTGATTGGTTAGTTCTGATTTCACGATTTCACCGTCCTCTTTGATTTCAAATTCATGAAGAGACTCATCCAGTTGATAACCTTCTGGCGCATCGAACTCTCTAAAGTAATAAGTTCCTTTCGGTAAGTTCTCGAAAGTGAAGACGCCTTGTTCATTGGTTCGACCTTCCGTAATGATTGTTTGATCTCTATCCAAAATTTGAATGCCTGTGTTTGGTAGTAGGTCACCCGTACTCACATCCTTTTTAGTCAATTCTAAGGTTCCTTTGACAAGATGGTTCTTCACTTCAAATAGCACATTGTTCTCTGAATCAGTCGGTAATGACTCCTCCTCTTTATCATATGCTTGGACACCGTCTTTCGTAGAAACCAAGCGAATCACTTGGTCAGAAAGAACAAAAGAATCACTGGAAGGTTGTTTCTCTTTCAAATAGAAAGTACCAACGGGTAGATTCTTCACCGTTCCAATGGAGTCTTGGTCAATGCTGATGGTTTGAAGGATTGCACCTTCTTCATCTTCCAAGGTGAATACTGCTCCTTCGGCAGGATCGGTATACTCAAACAGGTAGCCATTTTTCTCTTCCAATGTGGCTTTTTCATTCACTTTCTTAAATTGGAATTCGTTCAAATGTAACTGGTTAAGAATCGCAGTTCGAGTGATTTTCGTATTGATTTGTTTTTGACCGTAAAATACTCGGTCTTTCCAAATCTCGATTTCTTGAACCGATTGGTTATCCTTGGCTGTAAAAGTAAAATCATATTCTGTTTCATCTAGTACATGATGTTCACCAGCATCTAGTTCTTTTGCATAGTAGTTTCCTTCAGGAAGTTGTACATCAAAGGTAGCAACTCCTTTTTCAACGGTGGCAAATCCAACCAACGCATTGGCAGGTACTATTAAATCTTCGCCTAATACTTTTTCTTCACGAGTGAAGAGTCCAAAGACCTGATCATGACCATCTTCTAGACTAATTTCTGGTTTGTTCTCATCCCAAGAATCAATTGACTCTTGATTCTTATAGAGTTTGATTAGTAGCGATTGAAATTCATTGTAAGCAGTGATCGTCGTAGAAGTCAGATCTACTTGTTGACCGGCATAGGTTAATTCAAAAGGAATTGGTGTCGCATCAATCACCAGTCCATTTGGAGCGGCTTTCTCAATCGCTTGGTATTTCCCTAAATAAAGGAGAGGCGTGGTTAATTCACCTTGTTCATCCGTCGTTAATGTAGCGACAACTTCGCCTTTTTTCGCACGAGCAGTTCCGTCATTGGTGACAATATCTTCAGCCGCTTCAATGTCAAAAGTAACACCCGCTGCTAGTTGATCATCAAAAACGAAGGAGTACAACTCACCGTAATCCGAATCCGTTTTTTCAACGCCTAATGGGGTTTTGGCATGTTTCGTTAAAACGGCTACCCCTTTTTGTGATTTGTCTTTAAATTTGATTTCGATCAAACCATCATGAGAGCCATCGACTTTAAATGGCAGTGGGTCTTTTGCTAGAACATAGCCGTTAGGTGCTTGAACTTCAATCAGTTCGTAATCGCCATAGGCTAAGGCTTCAGAAAGGATCAAGAATCCTTTCTCATTGGTAAAGAAAGTGTCCGTCATGCCTTCATCATTGAGATTTGGCATCGTCACAAAGTCACCCGTTTGTTTATCTTTGATTTTGAATCCTGCATCGCTACGAGGAATGGTTTTGCCTGTGTCAGCATCCACTTTGACGACTTTGAGTTTTTCTTCGATGACTTTGTTTTCTAGTGCATAGTGATGGGTTTCATTTTGCGTACGAATCGTTACCTTAAAAGGTTCAATCGGTTCATAACCTTCAGGTGTTTTGGTTTCTTTTACGGTATAGGTGTCGTAAGGTAGAGCGGTAAACTTCAGATAGCCTTCCTTATCTGTTTTACCAGTTGCGACTACCTTTTTAGTAGTGTCGCTCGTAACCGAAAACTCCACGTTTTCTAAAGGTTTGATTTTCCAATTTTTAACTTTCCAATCATAGTTACCAAATTTGATGAAATCAAACCCACCAGTGATAACTTTTTCTTTTGCCGTAACGGTTTCTGTGGTAATTTCTACCGTTTGTCCCGCATAAGCTAGTTGGAATGGCAATTTTGTTTTGTCTAATTGATAGCCCTCAGGGGCCGTTTTTTCCATCCAGTAGTAATCATCTAGCAACAAATTATCTACTTTCGCTTGTCCATTTTTGATTGTGACTGTTGCGATTCGCTCATCATTCGACGCACGATAAAGTTCATAAACCGCGCCATCTAATGAAGCAGCACCCTGTGGTTTTGTGCCTGTTTTTTCATCTTCTTTTTTCAAGATGGCTGAGCCTTTTTGTTCTTGGTCCGTCGCATTGATGTCTGTATGCGTGATTTCAACAGTTTGGCCTCCATAAGTCAATTCGAAAGGAATTTTTTCTTTATTTAGTAAATAACCTTCAGGTGCTTTTTCTTCTAATGCGTAATAGGCACCCAGTTTCAGATTACCTAATTGGGCTTTTCCAGCAGTATCTGTCGTCATCGTGCCAACTTTTGCACCATCTTTTGTGTAGACACCATAGACCGCTCCATCTAAGTGATAGTACTGATTAAACATGGAAGAGCCGAATTCACGACCTAACTTGGTTAAGTTCACTTGGCCGAGTTGTTCTTTGTTGTTCAGAATGACTTCAAGGGTTTGATTTGGCTTAATGATCACTTCTTTGAGTTCACCTTTGTTCACATAACCGTTTGGCGCAGTGACTTCGGTGATTTTGACTTTGGTGCCCGCTTTAATGTCATTCAATTGAGCATGGCCATCGTTGCCAGTGGTAATTTCTTTGGACTGACCATTGTATTCAAACTTCAGTTTGGCATTAGGTAGGGCAGCACCAGTATCTTCATCAATCTTTTTAGCACGAATATTTCCATTCAGATTCACTTTGATGTTCAGGCTGAAGGTTCCACCATTCGCCAATTTGAAGGTAGCGACTTTTTGTTGGCCAGCCTTGTTATAGACAAAGCTTTGACCAATATTTTCATTACTTGCAATGGCATATTCAAGTTTTCCAGTTTCTTTCGAATTCTCTTGAGCCGTTAGCTTTAGCGTATTGCCATTTTTTTCTACTTTTAGGTTCGCAGAATTCTCTACTAAGTTGCGGTAATTGCTTAACACACCGGCATTGTCAGTTAGCGTAATAGAATCACCAACGTTGAGTTCAACTGTTTGTCCATTGAAGGTTGGTTTGAGGTTGTGTCGATTAACCTTCGCTAACACTTCGTTTTTCCTTGCTTCATAGTTTGGTAAGTTTGTCGAGATGAGTTGATCCCCGAGCTCTTGCCAAACCATAAATTGTGTCATCCCATAATTGTCATTGGTTGGATTCTGTTGATAACCGTAATAAGCAATTAATGACAAACGATCCTTTTCAGCAATGGTTAATTCCGATGGTTGAAAATCTGAACCAGGTGTTAAACTCACTCCATGCTCAATACAAAATGCTGGTACACCATCGACTCGTTTCATCCAAACAGATTCATCTGTCCAATGAAGACCACCAAAACGACTGAGATACCAAGAAGAGGAATAATTTGTGACGGGTTGATCGGTGACAGTAGCAGCGAGTGTCAATACTGGATTAATAAAAAAAGCAACCACGATTGTTGTTAGGGTGAACAACGTGGTTGCTTTGCGTATGACTCTATTCATTTGTTTTCTCCATTCTACTTGGATTTTCTTTTGCTCTTGATTCATAGTAGGACTACGAATTCTCATTCTTGATTTAGCTAAATACGTTGAAAACATGTAAGACCTTCCTTATTTTAAATAACGATCTCATTAACTAAAATTTGTTAATCACCACCATGATTTATTCTATTAATTCCTTTTTCCCTGAACTCTGTTTAAAATTAGATAACTACTTTTATGGTAGAAAACTGTGGTAGAAAAAATTAAATAACAAAAAAAAGCGACAAATTTCGTCGCTTTTGGTAGAATTTTGGAAAACTGACAGTGAAAATGGAGATATTTCCTCTTCTTTTTTTATTGGTTTTGAGCCATTTTCACTGAGTTTTGCCATCAATTGCGATACATCTTAAACTCTAAATACAGATCATTATAAATCTGCAAATATTCCGGACCTAAATCTTTATAGACTTCCAAATGACTGATGGTTTCATCATCGGGATAAAACTGCTTGTCCTCAGAAATTTCTTTGGGCAGCATATCCATTGCGACTTTATTTGGCGTAGAATAGCCAATATACTCCGCATTGGTCTTGGCATTTTCTGGTCGCAGCATGAAATTGATAAAGTCGTAAGCTCCTTCTTGGTTCTCGGATGTCTTAGGGATGACGATGTTGTCAAACCACAGATTGGAACCTTCCGGTGGAATGACATAATGCAAATGTTCATTTTGTCCCATCATGTCGGCCGCTTCACCGGAAAAAGTCACCGCTACGGCACTTTCTTCGTTTGCCATGTACATCTTGATTTCATCGGCAACAATCGCTTTGACATTAGGGGTTAATTTATTCAATTTATCAGTAGCCTGCTGCAGCTCCTGCATGTTCTTACTATTGATAGAATTACCGAATGTGGTTAGCGACAATCCCATTACCTCACGGGCGCCGTCAATCAGCATAATATTATTTTGCAGCTCAGGCCGCCACAAATCTTCCCAATGCTTGATCTTGTCACCATCCACAAACTTGTCATTGTAAACAATCCCTAGCGTTCCCCAAAAATAAGGAATCGAATATTGGTTGTCTTTGTCAAAATCTTGATCCAAAAAACGGGGATCGATATTTTCCAAGCCTTTAATTTTGCTATGGTCTAAAGGCAGCAGCAGTTTTTCCTTTTTCATCTTCTGAATCATGTATTCACTAGGAATCGTGATGTCGTAGGAAGTGCCGCCCTGTTTGATCTTCGCCTCCATCGCTTCGTTGGAATCAAAGGTCTCGTAATTCACTTTGTAGCCATACTCTTCTTCAAACTGCTTCAGCAAATCGGGATCAATATAGTCGCCCCAATTGTAAATATTCAACACGTTGGAGCTGGCATTGCTAGCGCGATTCAACCGAAAATCAAAGAAGCTCAGCAGCAAAATGATGGCGATAACGCCGATAAAAAGTGACTGCAATTTTCTCATTTCAGTACGGACACCTCCTCAAATTCCCGCTTGCGTTTCTTAGCTTTTTTCGTGTTGTCGCGGCTAATGAAGTAGTAGCCGATCACTAGCAGCAACGAGAAGATAAAGACTAACGTGGACAGTGCATTGATCTCCAAACTGATTCCTTGGCGTGCCCGGGAATAAATTTCAACAGACAAGGTAGAAAAGCCGTTCCCGGTTACGAAAAAGGTCACCGCAAAATCATCCAACGAATAGGTAAAGGCCATAAAGTAGCCGGCAATCACGCCTGGTGTCAAAAACGGCAGCACGATATTACTTAACACTTGCAGGTTGTTGGCTCCAAGATCACGAGCGGCATCAATCATCGAGTCGTTCATTTCCTGCAATTTAGGCAATACCATCAGCACTACAATAGGAATACTAAAGGCCACGTGAGACAAGAGCACGCTCATAAAACCTAATTGGAAACTGCGCAAGTAACCCCCTAGCATAGTAAACAAAATCAAGAAGCTGGCACCGATGATAACATCCGGCGATACCATCAAAATATTGTTCAGTCCCATCAAGGCATTGCGGGAACCCCGTTTACGGGTGTAGTAAATCGACATGGCGCCAAAGGTTCCAATCGCCGTCGCAATCAACGCCGAAAGAAAAGCCAGCACAAACGTCTGTAATACAATACTGATTAAACGCGTATCGGAAAACAATGTTTCGTAATGCTCCCAAGTAAAACCAGTGAAATTGGTCATCGTTCCCCCTTCATTGAAGGAGTAAAAAATCAAATAAAAGATCGGTACATACAATAGAACAAAGACTAACACCAAATACAGATTGGACCAGGAAAAGCGTCTTTTTTTCATTTATGCTCGACCTCCTTTTTTCCGTTCGCCAGTCAGCATCATGACGATGAACATGGCGAAAATTAAGATGACCCCAATCGTTGAACCCATTCCCCAGTTTTGAGTCACTAAGAAATGTTCTTCAATCGCAGTACCCAGAGTAATCACCCGGTTCCCGCCGATCAATCTCGTCAGCATGAACAAGGAAAGTGACGGAATAAAGACAGCCTGCACGCCGCTTTTCACGCCATTCATGGACAGCGGCAAAATTACCCGCCGGAAGGTATCAAAATTATTGGCTCCCAGATCGCGGCTGGCGCTGATCAATGAGGGATTAATTTCCTCTAGCGCATTAAAAATCGGCATAATCATAAAGGGCAATTCGATATAAGTCGCCACAAACATAAAACTAAAATCGGTAAACAACAGCTGCTTCGGCCCAATTCCGATAAAGGACAAAAACTCGTTAATGGAACCATTTGTACTAAAAATCCCAATAAAGGCATAAGCTTTCAGCAGCAGATTGATCCAAGTCGGCAACACTACCAACAGCAGCAGCAACTGACGATGCTTTAATTTCGACAAAAAATAAGCCGTTGGATAACTGATTAACAAAGTCATTAAGGTAATCAAAAAAGCAAAGAGCACTGAATTTAACGTCATGCCTAAATAGGTTTTCGAGGTTAAATAAGTATGGTAGTTGCTCAAGGTAAAATTGCCGTTCATATCAAAAAAAGATTGATAGATAATCAAAATCACGGGCGCTATGACAAAGAACAGCAGCCAAAAATAATAAGGGATTGAATAGATCCGTCGCATACTTCTCATTCTCTTCGCCTCCTATTCTTCATAGCTTTCCAAACGGGCATCAAACTCTTCTTCCGTTTCGTTGAATCGCATCACGTGGATATCTTCCGGTTCAAAAGCCAAACCAATTTTCGTACCTTCTTTAGCCTTGCGGGTGGAGTGAACCATCCATTCGTTGCCATCTTGGTCGATCCCCATAATTTCATAATGCACGCCCCGGAAAAGCTGGGTGTTCACGGTAATCACCAGCTTGCCTTTTTCCGGTGAAGTAATCGACAAATCTTCTGGACGCAGCACGACTTCCACTGGTTCATTGGGACGCATCCCGCCATCAACACATTCAAATTCCTTGCCGACAAATTTCACCAAATTATCTTCAATCATTTCGCCAGCGACAATATTACTTTCGCCAACAAAATCAGCCACGAAGTGATTAATCGGTTCATCATAAATATCCACCGGTGTGCCGCTTTGGACAATCCGACCTTTGTTCATAACAAAAATTTCATCACTCATAGCCAAGGCTTCTTCTTGATCGTGGGTAACGAAAATAAAGGTAATGCCTAAACGCTTTTGCAATTCCCGTAATTCATACTGCATATCCGTCCGCAGCTTCAGATCCAAAGCCGACAGCGGTTCGTCTAACAGCAGGATCTTCGGTTCGTTAACAATCGCTCGGGCAATTGCCACCCGCTGACGTTGACCACCAGACATTTCAGTGATTTCCCGGTTCTCATAACCTGGAAGCTGAACGACTTTCAAAGCATCCTTAACTCTGCGCTGGATTTCGCTTTTTGACATTTTTTTGATCTTTAGACCAAAAGCCACGTTATCAAAAACGTTCATATGAGGGAACAACGCATAATCTTGGAAAACCGTGTTTACCTGCCGTTTATTAGCCGGCACATCATTCATCCGTTTGCCTTCAAGGAAGATATCCCCCTTCGTGACATCGGTGAATCCAGCAATTATCCGCAAGATCGTGGTTTTCCCGCAACCGGAAGGTCCTAATAACGTATAAAAACGGCCTTCTTCTATATCAAAACTAACATTTTTCAACACTGGTTCATCGTCGTATTCTTTTACAACGTTATCAAACGAAATAATTGTATTTGCCATAATTCGCTCCTTTTTTTCATGAACAAGCTCATGAACAGCTCGTTCGTTTTTTATATTCTCGCCTACAAGTAGGACTCCGTCGCAACCACTAAAACCTTTGTCGGCTTCTTGCCGTGATTTAGCAGTCGGTGAGGTTTACTAGCTTCGTAATAAATACTCTCGCCGGCCTGGGCAACAAAATAGTCTTCACCAAACTGAAGACCAACGGTTCCTTCTAAAACATAGATGAAGGTTTCAGATAAAGAGGGAGAAAATTGTTTGTACTGTCCTTTTTTCTCCAAGGTTAATAAAATAGGTTCCATTTCTTTTTCATTGGATTCCGGAATCAGCCACTTGATATGGTAGCCATTGGTTTCATCACTATAGGAAGTGGTGTCTTCTTCTTTATATAGGATCTTTTGCTCTCCGGTTTTTTGACTAAAGAATTGTTCAGGCGTCACACCTAAGACTTCCAAAATGTCAAAAAAAGTTTCCATCGAGGGCGAACTCAGGTCCCGTTCCAGTTGGGAAATGTACCCTTTGGATAAATCGGTCCGTTCTCCCAGCTCTTCTTGGGTCAGATTTTTTTGAATCCGTAAATTTTTCAACTTCTCGCCTATTTCCATTAAGCCTCGCCCCCTTGTTTGGTAAAAGTAAACTTCTTGTTTAATAGCACCACTATAGTATACGAACTTTGGATTAAAATGCAAGCCAGACAATTACATTTCTTAGCATTCTTTAACCTGATTTATTTGCAGGAAAAAGAACACAGAAAGTTGCATTTTCCGTGGTTTCCGCTAAGATGGAAGTAACAAACTTTTCATAATAAAGGAGCGATTCCATGACTAATTATCAATGCTTGCGTGTGGTAAAAAATGAAGAAACAGTGACAACTGAAATTGAACACTTTGAAGTGCCGGAATTACAGCCGGGTGAAGTACTAATTGCCGTCAGCTACTCTGGTATGAACTATAAAGATGCTTTGGCTACTAAGGCCAACACTGGTGTTGTGAGAAGCTACCCGTTAACCCCTGGTATCGACATGGCCGGAACCATCGCTGCCACCAATGATGAACGCTTTGCTGTTGGCGATGCAGTGCTGGCCACCAGCTACGGAATTGGCGTTAGTCAAAATGGCGGCTTCAGCGAAATGCAAGTTGTTCCCGCTTCTTGGGTAGTTAAGCTGCCAAAAGGCCTAACGGAAAAACAAGCAATGACCTATGGAACTGCTGGATTTACCGCGGCATTATCAGTTGATGGCTTGGTGCAACACGGATTAAATGCCGAGAGTCGCGTATTAGTCACTGGTGCTACTGGCGGTGTCGGCGGCTTTGCTTTGCAATTTTTACAAAAAATCGGCTGCAAAGAAATCATTGCTTTAACTAGAAAAACCGATCAGCAAGACTATTTAACAAAGCTTGGCGCAACAAAAGTCGTAACGCCGGATGAATTTTTCCCCGAAAAAAATCGGCCGTTGAATAAGCAAACCATTGATTATGTCGTGGATACTGTCGGCGGAGAACAATTGGGTAAGCTGATTCCATTTATCAGCTACAGCGGAAGTATGGCTCTGTGCGGCAATGCTGGCGGGATTAAACTGAATATGACTGTTTTGCCGTTTATTCTGCGAGGAGTGAATCTTTTAGGCATTGATTCCGTGGAGACGCCAATGGAGAAACGGGCTGCGATCTGGGAGAAAATGGCGAATGAATGGTTAGTTGCTGAAGGAATTCAAGTTCAAGAAATTACTTTAGAGCAAGTTCAAGCAACTGCGGATGCTATTTTAGCTGGGAAGCATGTAGGCCGGACATTAGTGCGACCTGGAGGGTTAGACTGATGAGAATCCTGATTACAGCTGGGGGAACATCGGAAAAGATCGATGATGTGCGGGCTATTACCAATCATTCTAGTGGTAAATTAGGCAAAGCAATTGCGGAAGCATTTTCAGCAGAAGGTGCAACAATTGATTATGTCACTACCAAACAGGCCCTTCACCCTGACAGCGACCAGGCAGCGATTCACTTGATCGAGTCAACTGCTGATCTAGCGGCTAAGCTGAATGAGTTAATGATTGCCCATAGCTATACTGCTGTGATTCACAGCATGGCTGTCAGTGATTTCACCCCGGAAAGCTCGGTTACAATTGAAGATTTGCAGGATACGATTGCCACGAAGCCTAATGATTTAGCGTTGGCCTTGAAGGAAAAGGTGCAGGAGCGAACGGAGAAGAAGATTTCTTCTGATACCGATCATTTAGTGATCGTTTTAAAGAAAAATCCGAAAGTCATTCAACAGATCAAACAGCTGCAGCCGGAAACTATTCTGGTCGGTTTTAAGCTGTTAGTGGATGTCCCGATGATCCATCTTTTAGATGTAGCGAAAGCCAGCTTGGAGAAAAATGATGCCGACTTCATTTTAGCCAATGATCTGGCAGAAATCAGCGGGGAAAACCATCACGGCTACTTGATCAATCGTCACCATAAAGTCAAAGAAGCCCAGACAAAATCAGAAATTGCTCAGCTGATTAAACAAGAAGTCCTGAAACTGGAGGAAGCCAAATGAAAACCATCCTATTAGGTGTCAGCGGAAGTATCTCAGCTTACAAAGCTGCTGATTTGACCAATCAGCTGACTAAGCTTGGTTACCAAGTTGATGTGGTCATGACAAAAAACAGTACAGAGTTTATTACGCCCTTAACAATTCAATCGTTGTCCCATCGCTTAGTGCACACCGATGTGATGGACGAGCCGGATCCAGCCAAAATCAACCATATTGAACTAGCGAAACGGGCGGATCTCTTTTTAGTGGCCCCTGCTTCTGCCAATACGATTGGTAAATTAGCTAACGGAATTGCGGATGATCTATTATCCACGGTAGCATTGGCGCTTTTACCGGAGACGAAGAAATTAATCGCCCCAGCCATGAATACCTATATGTATCAAAATCCAATCGTTCAAAGAAATCTAACTACCTTAAAGGAAGTTGGCTATGAAGAAATTCAGCCGCGAGAAGCTTTATTGGCTTGCGGCGATTATGGCCAGGGCGCGTTAGCCAATATTCCAGAAATCGTTGAACGAACGATGAATTTACTAAAGGAGTAACACTGTGAAAAACACGAATGTTAGAAGCTTTACCTTAACCGCTATGTTTTTAGCGATTATGATTATCCTGGCGGTTACTCCGCTAGGATTTATTCCAATTGGACCGATTAATGCCACGACGATGCACATTCCGGTGATCATCGCTTCGATTATTTTAGGTCCGAAAATCGGTGCTGGCTTAGGCGGAATTTTTGGGATTATCAGTCTAGCCAGATCAACCGTAGTTATTACACCAATGTCCTTTGTCTTCTCACCTTTTATTGCCAATCCGTTAACCGGGCATGGTGATTGGCGGGCTGTCATTGTGGCGATTATCCCACGGATTTTGATCGGGGTAATTCCTTATTTTGTTTTCGTTGGTGTTCAACGTCTGCTTAAGTCAAAGGCTCGTCCTGTGAGTTTGTTTGTCGCCGGTTTAGCTGGTTCTATGACCAACACTATTTTAGTCATGAATCTGATTTTCCTATTTTTCAAAGAAAGCTATGCCAATGTTGCGCAAGTAGCTGCCGATGCCGTTTATGGCGTTATCTTAGGAATTATTTTTGGCAGCGGTCTAGTTGAAGCCATCGTGGCCGGGATTGCCACTGCAGCCGTATGCGCTGTTTTGTTGAAGCTGATGAAACGATAAGAAACATCTCTCCGGCTTTGCGTAATTCTTGCTTCGTTAACCCCGTATCTAAATAAGCATAAGCGTCCACTTTGAACACTTTATTTTGATACCTTAGCCTGTTGGCTTCAATCAAAGGAATCGATCGTTTTCCCTTGATTGAAGTATTGAATAGGCTATTTCTCTTTATTCTTCTCCCGCTTCCAACGGTTGATGGCTTTTTTGTTTTTTCGTCGGTCGGCGGAAAATCCAGCTAACGGATTGGTGCCTTTTTTGCGTTTTGGGAACCAGCCAGTACGTTTTTCTTCGGCCTGTGCTTCTTCGGATTCCTCAATTATTTCGAAGGATTGATCCACTGGCGCGCTGGTTATTTGTTCGGTGACGGACACTTCCGTCGGTGAGAGCGGCGTGGTCACTTCCTCACCTGGCTCCTCCAGCGTCATGACTATATCATCCAGACTAAAGTCCTCTAATTTGGCGCCTTCTGGCAAACCAGTACTTAGCAGTGCTACCAATTCTTCGTCCGACATCTGGTTTGGTTGATAATCATGTGGGACGGTGATTCTAATACATTGCGTCCCTCCAAAGGATCTTGGTTTGCCCATGATGTGTTGGCTTGAAGCAGGCTGACCCGTTGCTGCTTGCATTAGTGCTGTTGCGGATTGTGA
>LIDZ01000063.1_pt1 | contig 65938 bp, 53 predicted proteins | sample 644651 | NCBI WGS metagenome assembly LIDZ01 (sample SAMN03856242, study PRJNA289617) | food metagenome | isolation source: wine grapes on drying loft during traditional withering process | host: Vitis vinifera cv. Corvina | place: Italy: Gargagnago di S. Ambrogio di Valpolicella | collected 2014-01 | reverse complement strand
TTCCAGAATTAGATCAAACTGATATTAATAATTTAAGACAATCAATAGCTGGAGAAGTTAATTCAGATAAAGCAGCAGTAATAGATAATTCAGACTTATTAAAGAAATTACAAGAATCTAATGATCAATTACAAGCAGACAATACGATCCTTAAAGATCAACTAGTAAAAGTTCAATCGGTTATTGCAGTTAATTCTGTTGTAACACCAATAATAGTAGCTTAGTTTTGAGAGTAGCCTTTATGGGGTTGCTCTATCTTATTTTTAGGAGGAATTTCAATGAATATAATAGATGCAGGATTACAATTTAATGGTGCTTTGACATATGCAAATAATCCACAAGAAATGGTATTACACCATGCAGAAGCTTCAAATTGTACAGTACAAGACATTCATTCATGGCATTTAGCTAATGGATGGATAGGAATAGGATATCATTTCTTTATTGATAAGGATGGTAATGTTTATAGAGGTAGACCAGAAGGGGCGATAGGTGCACATTGTCCAAAACATAATACAATTTCATTAGGGATTTGTTTTGAGGGCAATTTCATGATAGAGACTATTACTCAGGAACAAACAGAATCCTATAAGGAATTAGTTAAATACATTCGTGCTAAATATGGAGATATCCCAATCTATGGACATAAGGAATTATATTCAACAGAATGTCCAGGTACTAATTTTCCATTAGATAGTTTTAAATCTATGCAAGTAAATAATGCATATAAAATAGGATGGAATGAGAATCCTACAGGGTGGTATTACCTAACTAATACTCAAGGGTGGTATTATAAGGATTGTTGGCAAAAGATAGATAATGAGTGGTATAGTTTTGATTTAGATGGATATGCTCGTAGATATGCTTGGCTTCAAGATCAAGGTAATTGGTATTATCTTAAAGATAGTTGCATAATGGTAAAATTGCAATGGCTATGGTTAGATGGAGAATGTTATTGCTTTGATGTTCATGGTGCATTATATGTAGACTGTACTACTCCAGATGGTTATAAGGTTGATGAAACAGGTGCATGGGTGCATTAATATGTTATAATAATATAAGTGGCTAAATTGCATATTAGTTAACTAGTTTTAAGGGTATAGGAGTTAATCCTATACCCTTATTTTTTGCTTAAATTTAGCAATTATTACAATATATTTGACAAAATGTAACTTGTGTATATGATTAGTATATATAAAAGTTATACAAGGAGGTATATATATATAAATGGGATTGTTTGGTAATAAGGAAACAAAAATGATGACATTTAAAAACATAAGTGGAGTAAGTGCAAATCGTGGAGATATAGTTGCTATGAAAAAAAATGAAAACGAGATAGTCATTAAAACAGGCGGTGGATTAGAAGTTAAAATATTGTATAAAAATATAATTAATGTATCTAGTCATTCATATAGTGAGGAGGAAATCAAAAATAAAAGTGTGATAGGTAGGGCAATAGTTGTAGGAGCATTAACAGGGGGTATAGGTGCGATTGTAGGTGGAATGAGTGGGGTTGGAACCAAGAAAAATACTAAGTCTATACCTGCATATGAAATTACTTATATACAAAATGGATTAGAAAAAACAATCTTATTGGAATATTCTATAATTAGAGCAAGTGCATTTATGAATAGTATTAAAGAAAAAGTTATGGAAGCACGAGAACAAATAACAGAAACTAATCCACCTACCAATGGCGATATTTATGACCAAATAAAAAAACTATCTGACCTTAAAGAACATGGAATTATAACCGATGAAGAATTTATACAAGGCAAGGCAAAAATATTTAAATAAGTTAATGGCAAAAGTGCACTAAGGGTATGGGATTTTAATTAATTATATACCCTTTATTTTTATTTTGAAATTAGTCATAATTTAATTTAAATATATTTATTTTTTTAGACTACCATTTAATAAAACAATCAAATTATATTAAATTTCATTTATCTAGAGTTAAAAAATGAATTTATGAACAAATATTTTCTAAAGTCATTATTTAAAGTGAGACTATTAAAAAAGCTTACATTATATATAGGGTTTATAAAGTATAATATATAGTAGTAGGCTTTTTAGGTACATATTTAAGTATATGTATAACTAACACGTAACTAACAAAATCCCTTTGAAGCACTGATTTGTCAATGCTCCAAATTCTCAAAGAGATAATATTTGGAGAAAACAAATCCCGCAAACACTGTGTTTGTGGGATTTTATTATATATAAAAGTCTATGAAAACAGGTTATTTTTTATCGGTAGCTAACAAGTAACTAACAAATATCTATATTAATTTAATTGCTAATGTATGCATTTCTAGATAGTTCTTAATTACTTAGAATAGGCTATAATGAAAAAATAATTTGAGTTGAAATAAACATTTTGATATTAGTATAGTAAATCCGAATAATTAAGATTATATAGCAAATAATATTTTATATAATCTTAAATAATTGGAGGAATTAATCTAATGAAAATGAAAAGAATACTGTCACTATTTTGTATATTTTGCATAATATTTGGAATGCCAATAAGAGCAAATTCAGATGAGAATAAAATTCAAAGCATCATATTAATAGATCCAGGTCATGGTGGTATTGATGGAGGTGCAAAATCAAAAAATGGAACTATAGAAAAGGATATAAATTTGTTAATAGCTAGAAAACTAAGAGAAAAATTAGAGGGTGCTGGTTATATTGTATATATGACAAGAGAAGAAGATTCACAGTTAGATATTAAAAAAAATAAGGATTTAAATGCACGGTGCCAGATGAAAAAAGATACTAAATGTGATATGTTTATTTCAATACATCAAAACATGTTTGCGCAGTCAAATTGTTTTGGCGCTCAAGTTTGGTATGCATCTAATGATAATAGTAAAAATTTGGCGGAAAATATTCAAAATTCTTTAAAAGAAACAGTAGATGATAAAAATAGAAGAATTCCTAAAGCAGCTAAAGAGCAATATAAAATATTAAGAGATAAGTATGAAGGCGCATGTGTTATTTTAGAGTGTGGATTTCTATCTAATAGTGAAGAGGAAGAACGATTAAAGAGTGATGAACATCAAAATAAAATCGTAAAAGGAATAACAGATGGTGTCAATAAGTATTTTGAAAATAAGAGTAATTAATGTATATTGATTTAATTGAAATAGGACCAACTTCAATACTATTTCTATGTGATTTAGTAGAAGCGTAATTTCTATTTATTAGTGAAAATAAATTATATAGTATAAGGCATATTAGAAGAATAGTTAAAAAATAGATTATTGTATTAGCTAATTTATTTGGACATTCATTATTCATAGGATACCTCTTAATATATCAAGTATTATATTTAAATATAGTAATAAAATATTGTAAATATGAAAGTACAGAGCTAAAAAAACAAAATAAATTTAGCGAGATTATCTATCAAAACTTATTAATTCCTCTAATCGATGATATACCTGAAAACTATTAGAATATAGATTTTGAAAATCAAAAATGTAAATAGGTTTATTTGGGTTGCAAATAATAACAAATAATTTTAAACTTATGTATAGTAATAAGTTTAAAATACATAAGAATAGAATTAATAATAGTTAATTCTATTCTTATATTAAGTAATAACTAGAGGAGTTGATAAATATTATGCGAGAAGTAAATGTTGAACTTATCAGAGATGCTGTTAGAGATTTATCTATTAAAGCAAATTATTTTTTAGAATCAGATATTAAAGAAGCATTACAAGACTCTAAAGAAAAAGAGACATGGAAGTTAGCAGCAGAGGTTTTAGATAAAATAATTATTAATTCAGAGATTGCAACTAATGAAAAAGTGCCTATGTGTCAAGATACAGGTATGGCATGTGTGTTTATTGAAATAGGACAAGACGTACATTTTGTTGGGGGTAGACTTGAAGATGCAATTAATGAAGGAGTACGTAGAGGTTATGAAGAAGGTTTTTTAAGAAAATCAGTTGTAGAGGACCCTATTCGAAGAGTAAATACAAAAGATAATACTCCGGCTATAATTTATTATGACATAGTAGATGGTGATAAAGTTAAGATTATTCTAGCACCAAAGGGATTTGGATCAGAAAATATGAGTAAAATAGGTATGCTTAAGCCTTCAGATGGATTAGAGGGTGTTAAAGGGTTTATAATAGGAACGATTAAGGCTGCTGGAGCTAATCCGTGTCCACCGATGGTTATAGGTGTTGGAATAGGAGGGACTTTTGATAAAGCTGCTTATTTAGCTAAGAAAGCATTACTTAGACCTGTTAATGTAAGAAATAAGGATGAATTCTATGCGGAGTTAGAAATAGAATTATTAGCAAAGATAAATCAATTGGGTATTGGACCACAAGGATTTGGTGGAAGGACTACTGCGCTAGGGTTAAACATAGAGACTTATCCAACACATATTGCAGGATTACCTGTTGCAGTAAATATAAATTGTCATGCAACTAGACACAAGGAAGCTATAATATGAAGTTAACCATAATTAATTAGATACTAATTATCACAATGGTATGTTTAGTATAAACTTATATCGTTCTAATACTTTTACTATCTAAAGAGATTAGAATGTATATATATCAGATAGAAGTTACATATAGGATTAATAGAGTTTGTAAATTAATAATCATATATGTGAATATAAAATTAATAAGAAGTATTATAGTATTGGAGGAAAAGGGGAATGGAAATTAGGTTACATACACCTCTAACAGAAGACAAGATATTAAAGTTAAAGGCCGGTGATAGTGTTCTATTAAGTGGAACTATTTATTCTGCTAGAGATGCTGCGCATAAGAAGTTAATAGATTTACTAAACGAAGGAAAAGAAATACCTTTAAATATAAACAATGAGACTATATATTATGTTGGACCATCTCCAGCGAAACCAGGCAAAGTGATAGGATCAGCTGGGCCTACGACTAGCTATAGAATGGATGCTTATGCGCCAATCTTACTGGATCTTGGTTTAAAAGGAATGATAGGTAAAGGTGCAAGAAATGAAGAAGTAATGGAAGCTATTAAAAGAAATAAAGCAATTTATTTTGGTGCTATTGGAGGAGCGGCAGCATTAATTGGTAAAAGTATTGTTAAATCTGAAATAATCGCATATGAAGATTTAGGCGCCGAAGCCATAAGAAAGATGGAAGTAAAGGATATGCCATTAGTCGTCATTATAGATACTGAGGGAAATAATCTTTATGAGATTGGACAGCAAGAGTATCTAAATTCAGTTAAATAGCTTGCATTAAAAGATAATTCATGAGTTCTAGCCTATTCTATATTATATTGAAATATTCACCTAGTATGAGTAATAGATTGAATACATTTCATGATGCTATTTTATCTCTGTATGCTTAAAATATTTAGGTATCAAGGTTGTATTAAGAAAAAGGAGAGATATATGAACAGAATTAAGTTGCCAGGAAAAATAAGAAATAAGAAAATACTATTAATAGGTCTAGTTATAGTAGCAATAGGGGTATTATGTTATGAAGATTGGATAAAGACAAATATTAAAAATGAGAATGAAATGCAAGAAGATATATTAAAATCTGTGGAATCAGAAGAATCGGATATAAATAATACAACTAATACAGAAACTAAAGAAGCTACTGGTAATAATTCTGAAATAAACAATAGTGATGAGAGAATTAAAATAAGTCAAGGAGCGAAGAGTTATTCAGTCAGGGAAAATGATTTATATAATGAAGCATATGAGTTATTTTTTTCACATAAATACAATAATGCAATTAGTAAAGCTGATGAACTTATAAATGATTTTCCAAACAATGCTATGGGATATAATATACGAGGGATTGCAAAGGCTTATAATGGAGTTTATGATGAGGGTATGAAAGATATAGATAACTCGCTAAATATCGATAGTAATTATGGTTATGCAAGATTTAATAAAGCACTTATATATGAAATATCTGGAGATATGGATGCAGCATTAGAATGGTATAATAAGGCTTTGGAGGTTGAAGATTATGTATGGAGTTATTACGGAATAGCATCTATTTACGGAAGACGAGGAGATGTAGCAAATACAATAGTATATCTAAATAAAGCTATAAAAATAGATGCAGCAGTTAAAGAAGTAGTAAAGACAGAATCTGATTTTGACCCAGTTAAGAACTCAAAAGAGTTCCAAGAGGCAATATATAATTAGTTTTAAAGAGATAAGTCCACAGATATTAAGAGTGTAATATAGAAAAAGTAATTCTAGGAGGAATTAATATGTTTAACGTATTAGTGGTTGATGATGAAAAGGAAATACGAGATGCAATTGAAATATATTTAAGAGGAGAAAATTTAAAAGTATTTAAAGCAGAAGATGGATTAGAGGCTTTAGATATTCTTGAAAAGGAGAAGATACATTTAATTGTATTAGATATAATGATGCCTAAACTTGATGGAATAAGGACTTGTTTGAAAATTAGAGAAAAGCAGAATTTACCTATAATAATGTTGTCTGCAAAAGGGGAAGATTCAGATAAAATATTAGGATTAAATGTAGGCGCAGACGACTATATAACTAAACCATTTAATCACTTGGAATTGGTTGCAAGGGTTAAATCTCAATTAAGAAGATATGAAAAACCATTAAGTGTTGAGGAAGGCAAGGATGTAATTAAAGTTAAGGATTTAGTTATAGATACAATTGCTAAAAACATCACTTTAAGAGGAGAGGATGTTAAGGTAACAGCGACAGAATACAAAATACTTTATCTATTAGCATCAAATGCAGGTAAAGTATTTTCTATAAAAGAAATATATGAGAATGTATGGGAGGATATATTTTATAAGAGTGAAAATACGGTGACTGTACATATTAGAAGAATAAGAGAAAAGATAGAAATAAATACGAAAGAGCCTGAGTATATTAAGGTGGTGTGGGGAATTGGATACAAGATTGAGAAGGAAGATTAAAATATATTTCAGAAGCATTTATTCAAGTGATATATTAGTAATAGGATTAATAACATTAATTTTGTTTTCAATTTTAGGAGATTATATACAAATAAACAAAGGGCAACATGACTTAGTAGGAAATAATATAAAAAAAAATATATTGGAATTAATACTATTATTTAGTATATATATAGGATTTATTATGAAAATAGTTATTATAATAAAAAGGAATCCTAAAGCACCAAGGATTCAATCAAATTTTATTAATAACACAATCTTTGTAATTAAAAATGGGTTCCATTATAAAGAAACAAGAAGAAAATTATTAATATCTATATCATTAGTTATTATACTATTAATTGCATATTTATATTTTCTTGCAACTGGTGGATACGAAAATAATATATTTGTTAGATTCTTTCAGACATATCCATTTAAAGGTAGTGTACTTGTTATTATAATTTTATTTTTAACAATGATGTATGCATTAAAAAAGACTTTGGATATAATTGTCGTAAATGATGCACTTAGAAAAGTTAACGAGGGTAATTTACAAGAAGATATAAAGCTTGATGGCTCTCCAGCAATAAAAGAACTAGCTGAAAATATCAATTTGATAAAAGCTGGATATAAAGATATTTTAGAAAATGGTGTACATAATGAGAAGCTGAAAACTGAATTAATAACTAATGTATCGCATGATTTAAAAACACCATTAACTTCAATCATAAATTATGTGAATATCTTAAAAAGCGGAGATATAACAGATGAAGAAAAATCAGAATGTTTATTAATATTAGAAAAAAAATCTTTGAAATTAAAAATGTTAATTGAAGATTTATTTGAAATGTCAAAGATTAATAGTGGAAAGCTTAAATTAAATAGAGAATTAATAGATATATTATCATTAATTCATCAAGGGATAGGTGAATATAGTACTTTATATGAAGAAAAAAATATTTCATTTAAGGTGACAGCTGGAGAAGATGCAATATACATGGAACTTGATGGTAAAATGATGTCTAGGGCCTTAGAGAACATAATAATTAATGCTTTAAAATATTCACTAAATAATACCAGAGTATATATTGATATTAGATTAGAGGATAAGTATGTGAAGATAGGTGTAAAGAATATTGCAAATTATGAAATGGATTTTAATGAAGAAGAAATGTTTGAAAGATTTGCAAGAGGTGATAAGTCTAGAAATTCAAAAGTTGATGGTTCAGGATTAGGCCTTGCTATAACTAAAAGCATAATTGAACTTCACGGTGGAGAAGTTAAGATAAAAAATGAAGGTGATATGTTTAAAATTTATTTCATACTTCCTATAAATAAAGAATATTAATAAATGAATTATGTATAGATGCTATTTTGGAAATTAAAGATAAAGAAGGAATTTATACAGAAGAGAAATTATTAATTGTTTTAGATAATATTATAAGATCAGAGATGGATAGCATTAAAATAAGAAAATCGCTAATTCAAGTTTTATTAGAATTAATTACAGATATAGATCCTAATTGTCAATATGCAGAAGCTAAAATGTATACTTATGAACCTTATGATGCAAAGTCTACAGTATATGCTAATCGATAGGTTTAATTAACGATTTGTAAAGAATATTTTCATAAAATGCAATATAAGATGAATTTGAAGTAATATATTATCATTTAAAGTAATATATTGATAAAAAAAGCATATATATAATTATTTTAAATATAATTTATTAAAAAAATGTTTAAATCTAGTTAACATTAAAAAAAATATGGTATAATAATAGGTGTTTATACTAAAACAAGATTTGCAGATACATTAAAACATGAAAAATGATTTTATAATAATATTTACAATCAAGGAGGAGTTTCATATTATGAAAAAAGGTATTGCTGCTTCTAAGGGATATGCAATAGGAAAAGTATTCTTACAAGAAAATGAAGAGATCATTATAAATGATGATAAAATTACAGATATAAGTGCAGAAAAAGAAAAAATGCAGAAAGCATTAGATGCTTCTAAATCACAATTAGAGATTATTAAAGTTAAAGCAAAAAAAGAAATGGGTGAAAAGAAAGCAGAGGTATTTGAAGCACATATTACATTATTAGATGATCCAGAATTTACTGGAGCAATGATGAATGAAATTGAAAATAATAGCTTAAATGGCTTAAAAGCAATTGAAAGCGTGACAAGTAGCTTCGTTGCTATATTTGAATCTATGGATAATGAATACATGAGAGAAAGAGCTGCTGATATAAAAGATGTATCGAAGAGAATAATATCAAATTTTTCAGGGAAAGGTGGAGACTCTTTTGCAATAACTGAAAACAATACAATAGTTGTAGCTCATGACTTAACCCCATCTGACACAGCGGGATTAGATAGAACTAAGGTTGTTGGATTTACCACAAATATTGGTGGAAGAACTTCACATGCAGCTATAATGGCTAGAACTTTGGAAATTCCAGCTGTACTTGGATTAGGAGATATAACTAACTGTGTCAAAAATGGAGATATGATTATAGTTGATGGAATAACAGGAGATGTAATTATTAATCCGTCAGAAGACGTAGTAGAAGAATATAAAACTAAAAAAGAAAATTTTCAAGTGGAACAAGAAAAACTGAAAAAATTAATAGATGTTAAAACAATTACTAAATCAGGTAGAAGGATTGAAGTTTGTGGAAATATAGGTAAACCAGAAGATGTTCTTGGGATTCTAGCAAATGGTGGAGATGGCGTAGGATTATTTAGAACAGAATTTCTATACATGGATAGAGAAAGTGCACCAACAGAAGATGAACAATTTGAGAGCTATAAATTCGTTCTTGAAAAAATGAAGGATAAGCAAGTTGTTATAAGAACTCTAGATATTGGTGGAGACAAGACTCTTCCATATTTACCATTACCAGAGGAAATGAATCCATTTCTAGGCTATAGAGCAATAAGGCTTTGCTTAGATAGAAAAGATATATTCAAAGTTCAGTTAAGGGCGCTACTTAGAGCTTCTGTTTATGGAGGACTTGCAGTTATGTTTCCAATGATTTCAGGATTACAAGAGTTTGAACAAGCAAAAGAAGTTGTTGATGAATGCAAAGCTGAATTAAAAACTGAAGGAAAAGAATATTCAGAGAATATCCAATGGGGAATCATGGTTGAGATCCCAGCAGCAGCAGTTTGTGCTGATGAGCTAGCTAAACATGTTGATTTCTTTTCAATTGGGACAAATGATTTAATACAGTATACTCTAGCTGCTGATAGAATGAGTGAAAAAGTTTCATATCTTTATAATCCAATGCACCCAGCGGTACTTAGATTAATAAAGATGACTATAGATGGAGCTCATAAGCATGGCAAATGGGTCGGAATGTGCGGAGAGATGGCTGGAGATGAAGTTGCTATTCCTACGTTAGTTGAATATGGATTAGATGAATTCTCAATGAGTGCTACATCAATCTTAAATACTAAGAGGATAATATTAGAACAAGAATAAATATATAAAAACTTAAAGGCTATCTCAAATATTTTTGAGATAGCCTTTAAGTTTTATGTAGATAAAGATTACATGTATAAGAAATTATATATTAGAGAGAGAAGAATCAATAGCAAGAACTTAATTCTAATATTTAATTGTAAGTAGAGAATAAGGTATAATATAAAGTAAGAAATACTTCATATTATGTAGTAAGGGGATATTTATGAATAAAAAAGCAAAGAAAGCCTATGCTAAAGCTATGGATTACTATGAAAAAGGTAAAATTAATAAGGCATTGGAAGTATGCGAAGATGTATTATTAGAAGGATTGGATAATTCAGTTGTATTAAATTTCAAAGGACTTTTATTATATCAAAAAGGAAGCTTAAGTGAAGCAGTTACAGTTTGGAGAATAAATAGAGATTTAAATAATGATGATATCGCAAAAAATTATATAAAAGATTCTATTACTGATGAAAAGCGATTAGATATATATAGACAAGGAGAACAAGCACTAAAACAATCAAAAATTGATAAGGCACTAGAATTATTTAATGCCTGTGCAGAAAGTGATTTTAATTCGATTAAAGTGAATACAGGCATTGCAATGTGCTATCGGAAAAAAAGTGATCCCTATAAAGCTAAAGAATATGTGGATAAGGCTTTAAGCATAGATCAGAATGCAATTACAGCCAAAGCTATTGAAAGAGAATTAAAAGAAGAGGGAATATATTTAGAATCTCAAAATTCTTCAAAAGGTTTTTTGATAGGACTAACAATTTTGTTTGCGATTATTGCAATTATTGCAGGAGGATATTCAGTTGTTTCAAGATTTAACAATAAAAATTTCATTACTGATGCAGAAATCGTAAAAGATAATGATACTATAAAAGAAAGCATTACAGATACTGGACTTGAAGAAGACAAAGAAACCACATCTGAAGAAATAGCTAAAGAAGATCCTCAAAATACAAAGTTTGATAAAGAGAGTCTAAAAATATTAATAGCTAATAATGATTTAGATGCAGTATATGAACAATTAAATAATATTAAAAAAGAATCAATAAGTAGCGAAGACATTGAAGTATATAATCAAGCTATTGATCTTATGAAAAATCAGGGAGTATCAAAATTTTATGAATATGGATTATGGTATTTTAATAAAAGTAATTATACAGATGCAGAAATTTCACTTGATAAAGCGTATACATATTGTGCTGGAAATAGTTTGAAAGAACATATATTATTTTATAAAGCAAGTAATTCACTTAAACAATTAGATAATCAAACTGCATTAGCACAATATGAAGAATATTATAATCAATATTCTAAAGGTGCATATGTTCAGGAAGCATTATATGAGCTAGTATTATTGAATAATTCTGTAGATAAGGGAAAAAGTAAAATTTATGCAAATATATTAATAAATGATTTTCCGGATTCAATTTATATAAACGATAATATTTTGAATATAGCAAAAGAAATAAATTACTAGAATTTATTTTATTTACGATAAAGGATGGATTAAAATTCTTTGGATATGGATATAGTTTTTGCAAAAGGGAAGAAAATGGTGAAGAACGGAAAGGTTATTATAACAGGAACTTTTTGAAAAACAGAGATAGAAAATAAGAAAAGGGGTTAACTAAATATATTATTAGTTAACTCCAATATTCCTTTCATTAATAATTGAAACTATTCTTTTACTTTGAAGAAAGTATGATGTCCTATAGTCATTTGATTAATTTTTGGTGCTTCCTTCATCCAAGTACACGTTGCTATGGTTGGATTGTAGAAAAACAATGCATCATTTGTTGGATCTGCACCTCTTATTGCATCATATACTGCATTATAGCAATCTTGATTAGCGTTAGCGCTTATATTACTATTTTTAACACAAGAAAAAGCATTTTTTTGAAATATAACCTCTTTTATAGTATTTGGGAAATGTAGATCAATAGTACGATTTAATACTACAGAAGCTACAGCTATCTTTCCATCATATGGTTCACCAATACTTTCTGCAGAGACAAGTTTTGCCATTAAATCTATATCCTCACTCGTTATATACAATTGTTGGGTAGCATGATTAAAAACTTCTAAGACTTCATTAGGCTTTTCACTAGATTGTGAAATAGCTTCTATATTGGTATCTGTATAACTTTCATTATTTTCTTGAATTAAAGGAATATTATTAGTTTCACTACAAACTTCGCCTAAAACTGTGGCAAAAGCTGGATTCATATTAATAACGGAAAGATATAGTATTAAAGTAGTTACAAAAATACTACATGTCTTTTTCATAAAAAACCTCCTTTGGTATAGTGCAACAAATAATATTATTACCAAAGAAAGTAATTATATACACTATTCATTTTCTACTCATTTATAGGGTTTTATAGGGTTTTATAATAATTTAAACTATAATAGATAATAATTAATAAAAAATTACTATAAAAATAACTAAAAAGTAAGAAAATAATAATACTATTTATATCTAAGAGTACAGTATTTGTTGTATAATTTTAATAAGGTATCTAAAAAGTAAATATCAGTGCATTTATATGTTTAAAAGTATACATACCAAGATAATAAATTTTGTTAATAAGTTAAAGCAGAACTTATGTCCTGTCTGAAATAAAAGAGAGGGTACATCTTCAGATAGATATTTTTTTGATTTCTAAAATAATAAGAGAGGTGAGAATCTTGCGTGAACTTTTATCAATAATGGGAAAGAGCTTATCTAATATGTCATTATGGTCCATATTAGATATTTTAGTGGTATCATATATATTTTATAAAGGATATATGTTAATAAAAGAAACAAGAGCAGAACAATTATTAAAAGGAATAGCATTAATTGTAGTACTTATTCCAATTAGCTATTTATTAAAATTGGATATGTTATATTTCATATTAAATAAGACATTAACTATAGGAGTATTATCGGTGATTATAATTTTTCAACCTGAAATTAGAAGAGCGTTAGAACATTTGGGGAGAAGTGCCTTTGACGATAAGCATTACTCCAATAATAAAGAAGACATAAATACTACTATTAATAAAATCGCAATTGCAGTACAAAATTTAGCTGAAAGCAAAACTGGGGCATTAATTGTAATTGAGCAGAGTACAGGACTTAATGAACTAATTGGTGCGGGTACATTATTAGATGCAAATATAACTTCAAATCTTTTGGAAAATATATTTGTAGTGAATACACCACTTCATGATGGGGCAACAATAATAAGGAATAATAGAATTTTAGTATCAGGATGTGTATTACCATTAACTAATAATAATACGATTAATAAGAAGCTAGGAACTAGGCATAGGGCAGCAATAGGGTTATCTGAGGTGTCAGATGCATTAATAATAATTGTATCAGAGGAAACCGGTGTAGTGTCATTAGCTATTAATGGAAAGATAACAAGAGGATATGATAAAGAAAGATTAAAAAAAATATTAACAAAAATAATAGAAAATAGAAATGAGAAAAAAGTAAAAACAGCAGGAGAGAAGGTGAGGTCATGGATAAAAGTAAAAACAGAACGTTAATTATTAAAATTATTTGTTTACTATTATCATTTGGCCTGTGGCTATATATATCAAATGTTGAAAATCCACTCAGAACTTATGAGTTAAAGAATATTCCTGTAGAATTGACTAATGAAAATTCTCTAACTGATTCGAAATTTGCAATTGTAAATAAACAACAATTTACAGTGGATTTAAAACTAGAAGGTCCATCAAGTGAAGTAATAAAAGTTAAAAAAGAAGATTTCAAGATCACAGCTGATATGGCAACTTATGCATTGAAAAATGGCGAAAATAATATACCGGTTCAAATAACAAACTATCCTGAAAATATTAGTATTAAAAATAATGGATATTTAGTAATAAAGGTTAATTTGGAGGAAATAGTACAAAAAGAATTTACAATAAAATCAAAAGTAAAAGTTAATTATAAAGAAAATATTTATGGAAAGGAACAAATAATAAGTCCAAGTAAAGTAGTAGTAACAGGCGGGAAAAGTTCTATTGAAAGAATTAGTGAAGCTGTTTTAATTGGAGAAGAAAAGGATATAGATAAAAATAAAGAAAGTGCTTATGATATAAAATTTGTGGATTCATCTGGAACTGAAGTTAATGACGTTGAATCAGACAGCAAAACTGCAAACTTATCGATTACAGTGACAAATGGTAAAGTTATACCTATAAATTTAAAAACTACAGGAACTATTCCACAAGGCTTTATTTTAGAAGGTTATGAATTGAGTAAAAATAATATAAATATTATAGGCGATAGCCAAAACTTAAATAAAATAGAATATATAGATACTGAAAGTGTGGACATGTCATCATTGCAAGCAGATGCTGAAATTGATGCTAATCTTAATCTACCTGAAGGTGTCTATGCGCAAGATGGAGAAAAGACTATTAAAGTTAATTTTAAAGTAAAGAAAGAGGAAACTGTAACTAAAGACTTAGTATGTAATGTCCAATATAAAAATTTGAATGAAATATTTACATTAGAAAAGTCAACGCCAACAGTAAAGGTAACATTAACGGGAACTCAAACAGAATTAGATAAGGTCAATACCACTAATATAAATGTCATATTAGATTTAGCTAATGTAACAGAAGAAGGTACTCGTGATTATGTACCACAGGCAACACTTGCTAATGGAAACAATGTAACAGTATCTGCTGTTGGAAGTGTTAATACAGTAGTTAAAAAGAAAGTTGCAGAATAAAGTATTAGGAATAAATATATTAGTTTAAAAGAGATATGAAATTAAAGGTAGAAAATACTTTTGATTCATATCTTTTTTTATTAATAATACACGATAATTGTTTATTTAATAAAGAATAATTTGCAATTGATATAAATATAAAGTTGATAATAATAATATTTGAATATAGAACTAAAGTTATATTTATATATTTATGTCAGATAGATGCGAATTACGTACATATGAGGAATTACATGGTATAATATTTAAATAAAGGGAGATGGTTTAATAATGGCAAGTCAAAATCAAATAAGAATTTCACCAGGACAAATGGTAACTAGATCAAGAGAATATCAAACTGAGGCTGAAAATATTCAAACTGTAATAACTAAAATGGATAGTTTGATAAATGTATTGCAAACTGAATGGGAAGGTTCTGCAAGTCAATCATTCGACAACCAATATCAAGAATTAAAACCAAGCTTTTTGAATATGCAAAGTCTTGTAGAAACTATTTCTAGACAATTGCAACAAACTGCAGATGCAATGGAACAAATGGATTCAGATATTGCAAGCAAGTTCGGAGTATAGATTATATTATTAGATTTAATAAAGAGAGATGTTTTACATCTCTCTTTTAGGAGTTGTAAATGAAAAAAATTATAATGACAAGTATAATAGTAATTATATTTATATTTAAAATATCTATAGTATCGGCAGATGAAAATTTAAAAATAGACACAGGATCTTTAAAGAATAGTAATAATGATGCTTATACATCAATTACAGATATATACAAGATCAATCTATTTACAGAAAAAATCATAAATCAAAATAAAAAACTTGAAACACAAGAAGAAGATAATATAAAAGAAATAAATAATAGCATATTTATAGATATAAAATCAACAAATGATTCAAATAAAGAAGAATTTGAAAAACAAGTTGAATCATATAACTTATTTGTAAAGCCAAAAGCAGAGATTAAAATGCAATACATAGAAGATAAACATAACATTGAATTTATAAGTATAGCAATAATTATAATATTATGCATATTAACAGCTATGATAACACGGAAGTATTATAAATATAGAAGAAAAAAGGAAGAGGATACTAGTGAATATAACAATTACGTTAGATTTTAAAGAATATAAAAAGGGCGTATTTGATATTTCTGCAAATAGCGAACAAATAATAGGAGACTGCCTAAAAATAGTTAATGAAGGTTTGAATTTGAATTTGGAGGTAGAGAAATTAAACTATTGTAAATCTAAGAGAGAAAAACAGTTAATCTCTCTGTATAGTACATTTAAAGATAATAATATATATACTGGAGATATAATAAAATTTGTATAAAGGATAAGCAGATATGAATGAAAATAAAATTGAAAAGTTAATTAAGATTTCAGATTTGAAGGCTAAAAAAGATAGTGAAATTAATCGAATAGCTTATGAAAACAAATATTTGGTTCCATGTGAAATTAATATAAAAGAAGAAGAAGTTAGTTTTATGTATGATTCAAGTGATTTGCAACCGTTGAGTCAGATAAAAGAGAAAAGATCAGTTGAAAAATTAAGAATTGCAATAAACATAAGTAATGTATTAAGCATAATTGATGAATATTCATTTACATTGGAGCCGGATAATTTATATTATGACTATAATTATAATGTTAAGATTTTGAATAGAGACATAAGATTAGAAGAAGAAATTATAGAGAATAAGGACATCTTATTACAATATAAAAGTTTGATTGGATACTTATTTAATGAAAAGTATTTATATAATGACTTTTATAATGGGGGAATAGATTTAATTAAAGCTAATAAAAAAATAGAGAAATATTTATTGATTGATACCATTGAAGAAATAAGAAAAGAGCTTTTGCAAGATTTAAAAAAGCAAGAGAAATATGATAAAGAAAATTATGTGGAAATAAAATCGAGGGATTTTAAGATAAAAAAATATAGTATAAGAATTATGGCAATGATGATTGTAGTGTTAATGATATATGTGGTTTATGTTGCTGCCTTCTTAAATCCATTTAATAATAATATAATTAAAGCGAATAATTATTATGTGTCTCAGGATTATGAAGGTGTAATAAAATGTCTTGAAAAAACAAGAGGATTGAAGCTTGATAAAGAATCAAAATATAAACTTGCATATTCATATATTATTTCTGAAAATCTCTCAGATACTCAAAAGAAAAATATATTTACAAATTTAAATGAGAAGAGCGATGAGAATATTTTAGATTATTGGATTGCACTAGGAAAAACAAAATATGATGATGCAATAGATTTAGCTAAAAAAGTACAAGATAATCAGTTAATATTATATGCACTTTTAAATAAAGATAAATATATTCAAGATAACAATAAACTCTCAGGTGAAGAAAAGCAAAAACAACAAGAAACATTAAAATCTGAAATAGATAAATTGACTAAAGAATTGAGTGGAAATGATACATTTGAAAAGAGTAAAAGTACGAGTGGGAATTCAACAGATGCTTCCAATCAAGGAACAACTGAAAGTAAAGATTCAGGTACTGGTTCAAAAAAAGAATCAAGTGATTTAAATTTAGTTCCAAGTGCTAATTAGGAGGGAAAATGTATTATCGAAACAGCATATTATTTTTTGAAGAAGATGTAGTGATAGAAATTCCTTGTGATAAGAAAGTATATATAAAAAATGATTTTACAGTAGACAACAAATGCGATTATATAGGAAATTTAACTTGTGATTTAGAAAATAATAAAATAATTCTAAATATAAATGATAAAGAAACAGAATTAAGAGCACATGAAAAATATAAATATAGTGATAAAAAAGATAGTTCACTTATGTATTTTATAAATGATAAAAATAGGGTTTCAACAAAAGGTAAAAACATTATCACAATAGGAAATTCAAAAGAAAATGATATCTTTTTAATCAAAGCTCCAAAATGTAACTTACGATTTGAAGGGAATAAATTATATCTGTTAAATGATATTGAGATTTATATAAATGGTAGATTAAATAAAGATAATCTAATTGATTTAAATGAAGACGACTTGATTTTGATAGATAAAATTAAACTTACATATTATAAGAATTCACTTTTAATTGAAGGTGATGAAAGATTTTATAAAACAATTCTGAATAAAGAGGAATTAAATAAAACAAAATTTGATGGATTTCCAGAATATATAAGATCTCCTAGAATAATAAAAGATGTACCTAATGAAGATATTGATTTTAAAAAACCACCTAGCAGAGCTGAAAATAAAAAAGGTCAATTGGCAAGAATGATAGGACCACCGCTAGTAATGACAATAATAACAATTGCAATTAGTATTATAAGTCCAAGAGGGATATATATTATTATGAGCATTGCAGGTACATCAATGAGTGCAGTTTTTTCAATAACTACTTATATAAGTGAGAAGAAAGAAGTTAATAGAAAAAATAAGCTTAGAAGAGAAGTTTATGATAAGTATCTACTTGAACTTAGAAAAAAATTGGATAGATTAAGAAAAACACAAATAGAATCAATAGTATATCATAATCCAACATTACGAGAAATAGATAAGATTATAGAATTCTACAGCGACAGGATATACGAGCGTACTTATGCAGATGAAGATTTCTTAAGTATATCTATAGGTAAGGCAGATTTAGAGCCAAGCTATAAAATGAAACTTTCAAATGATGCGATAGAGCTAGAAAAAGATCCATTAGTAGTAGAAGCAGAACAAGTATATGAAGAATTTAACAAAATTAAGGATATGCCATTAGCAATTGATTTAAAAAAAGCACATTTAGGTATAATTGGAGAAAAGAAATATATTCATGAACAATTAAATCTTATATTTGCACAATTGACAGTATTTCAAAGTTATCATGATCTTGAGATAATATTAATAAATAATGAAAAAGATAGAGAAGATTTCAAATGGTTAATTTGGTATCCGCATTTTAAGATAAGTTCGATAAATGTTAGAGGAATTATAGATACTGAAAGAGTTAGAGATCAAGTTCTTAGCAATCTTTCTAAAATATTAAAAGATAGAGCAATAAAAAGCGAAGAGAAGAAAGATAAAATAAAATTTTCACCACATTATTTATTTGTTATTGATGAACCGAGTTTGGTATTAAATCATTCTATAATGGAATATTTACAAAGATATGATTCTAATTTAGGCATTTCGATAATTTATACGAGTCAATTAGAAGCAAGTTTACCGGAAAATATCAAGACTATTTTCAAAATTGATAATTACGAGCAAGGAACACTTGTAATAAATAAGGGTAAGCTAGTTAATAAAAAATTAAAACTAAACCATGTAGATGTGGATTTAAACAATTTATCAAGAAGACTATCTTGTTTGGAACATGTTAAAGGAATGTCAAATCAAATTCCAGATAGTATTACATTTTTTGAAATGTACAAGGTTAAGGGGCCAAAAGACTTAAATATAGAAAAAAGATGGTTGGAAAATCAGACATATAAGACTCTGGCAGTTCCATTAGGGGTGAGAGGAAAAAATGATTATGTATATTTAAATCTTCATGAAAAAGCACATGGACCACATGGTCTTGTTGCAGGTACAACAGGATCTGGTAAGAGCGAAATAGTGCAATCATATATATTATCATTAGCTGTTAATTATCATCCATATGAAGTAGGATTCTTATTAATAGATTATAAAGGTGGAGGTATGGCTAGTTTATTTAAAAACCTTCCGCATTTATTAGGAACTATAACAAATTTAGATGGTTCTGAAAGTATGAGAGCAATGGCATCAATAAAAAGCGAGCTAGCAAGAAGACAGCGAATTTTTAATGAGCATGGAGTTAATCACATTAACCAATATAATAAATTACTAAAAAATGGCGAAGCAAAAGAACCTATTCCACATTTATTTCTAATTTCAGATGAATTTGCAGAGCTAAAAAAAGAACAACCTGATTTTATGAGCGAATTAGTAAGTGCTGCACGTATAGGAAGAAGTTTAGGAATACATTTAATACTAGCTACACAAAAGCCATCAGGAGTTGTTGATGATCAAATTTGGAGTAATTCTAAATTTAAATTAGCATTAAAAGTACAAAATGAAAGCGATAGCAATGAAATACTTAAAACTTCAGATGCAGCTAAGATTACACAAGCAGGACGAGCTTACCTGCAAGTTGGAAATAATGAAATATATGAATTATTTCAATCTGCATGGAGTGGAGCAATCTATGATGATCAAGAAAATGATGATAATAATGTAGATGATAGAGTATATATAATCAATGATATAGGGCAAGGAGAACTGTTAAATAATGATTTAAGCATTGGAGCAGAAGACTTAAATCTTAAGGCAACAGAACTTGATGTAACAGTAGATTATATGAGTGAAATATTTAGTGAATTGCATCTACCAGGTGTCAGAAAACCTTGGTTGCCACCATTAGAAACTGAAATAACATCACCTTATATAAATGTAGATAATATAATTGATGTAGCGAATTTTGACAAATTAGATTTGAATATTAAACTTGGTATCATAGATAAGCCAGAGGCTCAAACTCAAGATGAGTATAAGATAAACTTTAGTAAAGATGGGAATTGTGTTATTTTCTCATCAACTGGCTTCGGGAAAACTACAACTTTAACAACGATCATTTTATCACTAGCAATTAAAAATGCACCAGATAATCTCCAATTTTTCATACTTGATTTTGGTAACTCAGGATTAATTCATATGAAAGATTTGCCACATACAAGAGATTATATTAAATTTGATGATAGTATTAAGTTTGATAAATTCTGCAAAATATTAGAAGATGAAATTAAAAAGAGAAAGAGACTATTTGGCCAGGCGAGTGTAGCAAATTTTAATAGATATAATGAAACAAGTAAAGAGAAATTACCAGTTTTGTTTATAGTAATAGATAACTATGATGCTATAAAAGAATTTGGAGCTGAGATAGAAGATTTCATTGTAAAGGTAACTAGAGATGGTGTCGGAATAGGAATTTTCACTATAATTACGGCATCCAGACAAAATGCAGTAAAATATGCTGTATTAAATAATTTTAAGATTAAGATAGCACACTATTTATTTGATGAAACAGAAATTAATACACTCATTGGAAGAGGAAGCTATAAATTGCCTGATATTCAAGGACGAGCAATGGTTAAGCTTGATAACATTAATATAATGCAAGTTTATTCATCAGTCGAGTTTAAAGATGAACTAGAATATTCAAATAGAATAGTTGAAATTATAAAAAAACTTAAAAAATCATATACAGGTAATACGGTAGAGAGCATAAGAATGTTACCAGAAGTGCTTACAATTGAAAAGTTGAAAGCATTTACTAAGGAAGAGAATTATGAGAATAAAGTTCCTATTGGTTTAGATGCAGAAGATGTGAAAACTGAATTTGTAGAGCTAAATGGTGGCGTGAAATTAATTATAGGACCACCACAATCAGGAAAGACAAATATGTTAAAAGTTATACTTGAATCTAAGGAAAATATAAAAACATATGTAATTGATTCAAATATAGGTGAACTTTATGCATATAAAAATAAAGTCAATCAATATATTACATCAGTAAATGAAGAAAAAATATTCTTAGATAAGATTCAAGAAATAATAAATCAAAGAAAAAGTGAATTTGAAGAATATAGAAGAAATGAATCAGGTAGCATACCTAAAATCTACTATAATTCCTTAAGCCCTATAATGGTATTGATAGATGATTGTGATAATTTTATTGAAACAGTTAATTCAATTAAAGAATTAAATCCAAATAAGATAATAGAGAATGCGATAAATGTTGGGATAACATTTATCGGTACGGTACAAGCCAATAATCTTAAAGGCTATGATCAAGTAACAAAACTATTTAAAGAATCTATAAATGCAATTATTTTAGGCAATCCAAATGAACAAAATATTATAAATGGTACTTATATAAGGAATCCAGAATCTGCTATAGATGTAGGATATAGCTATAGTAGAGGGCGTATGAAACTAATAAGAATACCGAAAATAAACAATAAGTCAAATTTAATATTAAAAATTAATAAGGGGGAATAAACTTTGAAAGGAAAACTAAAATTTTTTCTTATGATTGTAAGCATTGTTGTTTTGGTTTCAGTTGGTTCGTTTTTCATGGGTAAGCAAGTTGAAGAGAAAAATACACTTTATGGACAACAAGTTAAAAATGCAGAATCAACTCAGATTGCAGTCATAAATCAAGATTTAGGAATCAACTATAAAGAAAAGAATGTTAACTATGCTTTGGATTTAGTTAAATCTCTAGATAGTGATTTTATATTAACAAATAGGGAATCAGCAAAAAAAGGTATAGAGGATGGGAAATATGGAGCTATGGTAATAATTCCAGGAAACTTTTCTCAGAACATAACAACTGTAAATGATGTTACTCCATCTAAAGTGCAAATTTATTATGAAACAAATGATAAATTAGGTGAAGAAAACAAACTTATAGTATCTGCAAAAGTATCAGATTTTGAGAAAAAGTTAAATAACAAATTAAGTTATATGTATATAACATCTGTATTTGACGAGGTGCATAAGGGACAAGATTATGCATCTGACATATTAAAAAATGATAGTACAGATTTAGATGCAATTAATTCAATAAATGATTCAGATATTTTAGAATCAATTAATTTAACTGTATTAGAAGATGAAAATATTGATTTGACAGATTTAGACTTAAATAAGAATTTTGAAGAAAATAAAAATATTATCCAAGAAATTGATAAAAAATATAGAGATAGGCTCTTAGCTAAAGAAGCGAGTTTTGAGGGGATAAAAGATGAACTGTTAAAGGTTACAGGAAATAGCTCAACTGGAATTAAGTCCTTTAGAAGTGAAATTGAAAATATGACTCCAGAGCAATTAAAGGTTGCATTAGCTAAAAAACATAATTACAATTATGATTCATTATCAAGTAATTACGATGTAAATGTTGATGGTGTTAATAAATATGTAGAGGACTTAACTAAAGAAGCTGGTGGAATAGATAACTTAGTTGGCACTTATAATGAAGACGTATTATCAGAAGTTGATAAAAAAGGAAAGAGTGCGATTAAACAATCTAATGAAAATTTAAGCAAAGTAAAAGAAACAACGGATGCCAATATAGATATGATACAAAATAATGCGATAGGAAGATTAAATGGATTAAAGAGCAATATTATAAATGGAAATGGAAATGATCCAAAGTTACAATCGCTTAATGAAGAATATTTATTATATGGAGAAATGGTGAGAAATCTTAGGAAAACTAATCCAGGAGCATTTGAGAATGTTTATAAGAATGTTGTTGATGGAAATAAAGTTGATTACTCTAAGATATTAAAAGATCCTACAGCTGGATTAGCACCAAGCAATACATTTGCTAATTGGAATGATCTAAAATCGTATATTGCAAATGTTCCAGTTGAACAAGCAGAGACAGCTGTTTTAGCAAGAAGCAGTAAATATAAAGGTATTGATGTAAATGATCTTACATTAAGTGTTAATGCTAAGTTAGCAGATAGCATTATATATGATTTGAAGGGTGTTCAAGATAACCTAAAAGAAACATCAACTTCAACAGATAAGATTATGAATGATTTAGATTACAAATATATAAATGATTTATTTTCTGAAGATACAAAAATACCTTTAGATGAAAAGTTAAAATTAAAGGAATCTCTTATAAAAGAAATAAAAGAAAATCTAGGCGGAGATAATCAAAAATTATTAGTTAGTAATATAAAAAAGAACAATATGGAAAATATTGGGAGTATACAAAAAAAGGTTGAAACTGAGGTTGAAAAAGTAGTAGCGGATGATGGACCAATTGATGTTAATGGTTTATTGACGATATTCGATAAAAACTATATGAGCAGATTTGATAATATTATAAAACAAATAGACGAATTAGATAAAACTGATTCAACAGTAGATAAAGATAAAGAAATTACATCACTTTGGAATAAATATGATAATTCTGATGAAAACTTAAATAAATCAGTAACAAAACAATTAGATGATTATAATAAAGTGGTAGAGAATTCACGTGAAAATGCTGATAAACACGTAACTACAATGCAAGAAGACTTAGATAAAGGAATTCAAGCATCACAAGTAAAAATAGCTAGTTCATTAGAAAATGTTAAAGCAACAAAAACCAATACAACAAATTCTAACCAAGAAAAATTGGGGTCATTGTCAGCAGTATTAGTAAACTCAAGAGTAGGAACTGTAGAAAATACTGATGTATACAACTTTATGATAAATCCTGTATCAGCAATAGAAAGTAAGGATATAGCAGCTAATATAGTTAAGCCGCAACAAGGTAATGATTACGAAGTCAAAGTACTTTCAGTTATCGGTATAATTATATTATTAATTACAGGAACTATATATAAAAGAAAAACAAAAATGAACATTAATTAGTAGAGTCAACAAATCCCGTATAAATAATTTATCAATAGATAATATTTATACGGGATTTGTTTAATTCTGTGAGTTTAACATGTAGGAAAACAAAAGATGAAGTATACTCAAAAGAAGATTATGAAACTTTCTTAACTAATGAAGAAGGAAGTATATCTACAATGGTGTTTATGCAAAGCAGTGATGATAATACTGAAAAGAAGCATAAAATTGTGTATAATGAAATAGTATTGTTGGATTAAGTTATTTAAAACATTATTTATACGAAGAGCTCCTCAATAGAAAACTAAGATCCATAGAAATTGGAATCATCCTTAATAATAAACTGAAAGAAAGTATTTTTGTAAATAAGAATAATAAAAAATATAATAGAAGTTGGTATTAGAAATTAATAAACTAATATTAGCGTTGAAAGGGAAATGGTGATAATAAAGTGGCAATAAGAATAAATAATATAAATTTAAGTATAGATGATGAGTTAGATGCTCTAGAAAAGAAGGTTTGCAATAAACTGAACATATCTAAAGAAGAGATTAAGAAACTAGACATAATTAAGAAAAGCATAGATGCAAGAAGAAAAAGTGATATAAGATTTATTTATTGCATTGATATAGTTTGTGAAAATGAAGAAAAGATACTTTCATTAATAGATGATAAAGATGTGAAGATTGAAGAAATTAAGCAAGTAGAGTTTATAAAGAAAGGAAGACAAGAACTTAAATCCAGACCAGTAGTTGTAGGTTTCGGTCCTGCGGGAATCTTTGCAGCGCTGACTTTAGCAAGGCAAGGTTATAAGCCAATTGTCTATGAACGTGGAGAAGATGTGGATAGTAGAACAGAAACTGTGAAAAAGTTTTGGACTGAAGGAAAGCTAAACTTTGAATCAAATATTCAATTTGGCGAAGGTGGTGCAGGTACATTCTCTGATGGTAAATTAGCGACAAGAATTAAAGATCATAGATGTACATTTGTATTAGATGAATTAATAAAAGCAGGAGCACCATCAGAAATAAAGTATGAGAGTAAAGCTCATGTAGGAACAGATTTTTTAAAGAGTGTAGTTAAGAACATAAGAGAAGAGATAAAGAACCTTGGAGGAGAAGTTCATTTTAATTCTAAATTAGAGAAGATAACATATGAGAACAATAAGTTGAAAAGTATAATCATCAATGGAAAAGAAAGCCCCTGTGTGGCATTAGTTCTTTCGATAGGCCATAGCTCAAGAGATACATATGAGATGTTATGCGAAGAAAAAGTATCTATGGAAGCAAAAGCATTTGCTATAGGGGTAAGAATTGAACATCCTCAAGAGTTGATAAATATTAGTCAATATGGAGATAACCATAAACATCCTAAATTACAAGCAGCTGATTATAGATTGACTTATCAAAGTGAAAAATTAAAAAGAGGAATTTATTCATTTTGTATGTGCCCAGGTGGAGTAGTAGTCGCAGCAGCCTCCGAAGAAGGAAGGCTTGTAACTAATGGGATGAGTTATCATGCAAGAAATTCAAAAAATGCTAATTCAGCATTAGTAGTAACTGTTTCGCCAGAAGATTTTGCAGGAGATTCACCACTTAAAGGAATGGAATTCCAAAGATACTACGAAAGTTTAGCCTTTAAATTAGGTGGAGGAAATTATAAAGCACCAGTGCAATTAGTTGGAGATTTTATGAAGGATAGACCATCAACTAAATTAGGTAAGGTCACTCCAAGCTATACGTCAGGATATGAATTCAAAGAATTAAAGAATTGTTTACCGAAATATGTAGTAGCTGCACTTAAAGAAGGAATCGAGAATTTTGATAAGAAAATAAAAGGATATGCAAGTAAAGATGCAATTTTAACAGGTATAGAAACTAGGACATCAGCACCTGTTAGAATTCATAGAGATGGAACTCTTGAGAGCGTAAATGTATGTGGACTTTATCCAGCAGGAGAAGGTGCTGGATTTGCAGGAGGAATAATATCATCAGCAGTAGATGGAATAAAAGTTGCTGAAAGTATAATTGAAAAATTCGATTTACCTAAATAAATAAGGGACACAAAAAATAACTGATTATGATAATTGATATATATATTAGGTTAAAAGTAAAAACAATTTTCTGAAAATTCAGCATTTCCAGTTATTTTTTGTTACAATAGGAAGAGAGATAATATTGTTTACTTTTGATTGATATAAATTTAACAAAATAATCATATTAATCACAAGCAAAACTAAAAAATTATTATTAAAGTAAGGGGTGCAAGAAATGAGTAAAAATTTCAACGATTTATTAACAATATTAAGGGAAGTTCCAACAAAAAAAGTAGCAGTAGCAGTAGCACAAGATGAACCCGTATTAGAGGCAATAAAGGAAGCTACAGAAAACAATATAGCAGAGGCAATATTAGTTGGGGATAAACAAAAGATACAAGAGATAGCAAAAAAAATAGACTTAGATTTATCAAACTATGAAATAATGGATATTAAAGATCCAAAGAAAGCTACTTTAGAAGCTGTAAAATTAGTTTCAAGTGGTCATGCAGATATGTTAATGAAAGGATTAGTAGATACTGCTACATTCTTAAGAAGCGTGTTAAATAAAGAATTTGGATTAAGAACAGGAAAATTAATGTCACATGTTTCTGTTTTTGAAATAGAAGGATTAGATAGATTATTATTTTTAACTGATGCAGCATTTAACACTTATCCAGAACTTAAGGAAAAGATTGGAATGGTAAATAATGCAGTTGTAGTTGCACATGCATGTGGAATAAAAATTCCTAAGGTAGCAGCTATATGCCCAGTTGAAGTTGTAAATATAAGTATGCCATCAACAGCTGATGCAGCATTATTAGCTAAAATGAGTGATAGAGGACAATTTAAAGGCTGTATAGTCGATGGACCTTTTGCTCTAGACAATGCAATATCAGAAGAGGCAGCTCAACATAAAGGAGTTACAGGAGCAGTAGCAGGTAAAGCAGATATATTATTATTATCTAATATAGAGACAGCAAATGTGATGTACAAAACATTAACATATTTCTCTAAATCAAGGAATGGTGGACTTTTAGTAGGTACATCAGCACCAGTTATATTAACTTCAAGAGCAGATTCTTTTGAAACAAAAGTTAATTCAATTGCTCTTGCGGCATTAGTTGCAGCAAAAAAATAATTAGAATAAATTAAGGGGGATTTAGAGATGTCATATAAGTTATTAATAATTAATCCAGGCTCAACATCAACAAAAATTGGTGTTTATGAGGATGAAAAAGAATTATTTGAAGAAACATTAAGACATACAAATGAGGAAATAAAGAGATATGATACAATATATGATCAATTTGGATTTAGAAAAGATCTTATCTTAAATATTCTTAAAGAGAAAAATTTTGATATAAAGACTTTAAGTGCAGTTGTTGGCAGAGGTGGAATGCTTAAACCCGTAGAAGGTGGAACATATGCGGTTAACGATGCTATGGTAGAAGATTTAAAAATTGGGGTTCAAGGACCACATGCTTCAAATCTTGGCGGAATAATTGCAAAATCAATTGGAGATGAATTAAACATACCTTCATTTATTGTGGATCCAGTTGTTACAGATGAATTAGCTGATGTAGCTAGATTATCAGGAGTACCAGAAATTCCAAGAAAAAGTAAGTTTCATGCTTTAAATCAAAAAGCAGTTGCTAAGAGATATGGTAAAGAAAGTAAAAAAGGATACGAAAATTTAAATCTTGTAGTTGTCCATATGGGCGGAGGAGTTTCTGTCGGAGCTCACAATCATGGTAAAGTTGTTGATGTAAACAATGCTTTAGATGGAGATGGTCCATTCTCACCAGAGAGAGCTGGATCAGTTCCAGTTGGAGATTTAATTAAAATGTGCTTTAGTGGGAAATATAATGAAGCAGAGGTATACGGCAAAACAGTAGGAAAAGGTGGATTTGTTGGATACTTAAATACAAACGATGTAAAAGGCGTTATAGATAAGATGGAAACAGGAGATAAAGAATGTGAAGCAATATATAAAGCATTTGTTTATCAAATCGCAAAATCAATTGGAGAGATGGCAGTAGTATTAGAAGGTAAAGTAGATCAAATTATCTTCACTGGAGGAATTGCATACTCACCAACACTTGTTCCAGATCTTAAGTTAAAGGTTCAGTGGATAGCCCCAGTTACAGTTTATCCAGGAGAAGACGAACTATTAGCGTTAGCTCAAGGTGCCATAAGAGTACTCGATGGAGAAGAACAGCCTAGAGTATATTAGAAAACAGATAATATTTAGATGCCTGAAGTGAAAATTCACTAGAATGACTTTTAATTTAAGCACATTGAAGGAAACAATATAAAAAGTAACTGTTCTATTGTTTTTTTATGCGCGTTAAGCTCTGCTTTAAAAGACTGCGTTGATATTGTTATATAATTAATTTATAAGCATGTAGCATTATCAACACTAAATTAAAGCAGAGCTTTAACTTATTTTAGACTATTTTTTTCTATGATTGAGATTACTAATTAAACAAAGCAGACAATTTATATAATTAAGCATTTCAGATAAGTTGAAGAGCTTACTTTTCTATTTATAAAATAAATAAGCTATCTATAGCCTTAAACTATAAGCAAATGATATAATGATAAAAAATCATATTAACATTTTGTTAAGAATATAAATTTGATGAAAACTAGTAAGATAATTAACAGTAGGAGTAATTGAGGTAGATTATGGAGAGATTTAATTGCATTTTAAATGATGAAAAATATTTATACTATTTGAAAAGAAATAAAGAATTTGAAAAAGGCAGAAAATTTTGCAAACATAATTTGAAACACTTTTTAGAAGTAGCAAGAATTGCTCAAATAATAAATTTAGAAGAGAATTTAGGATTTAAAAAGGAAATTATATATACAACCGCGATTTTACATGATATAGGTAAATCACTTCAGTATGAAAATAAAACACCACATGAAATAGCTTCATGGGAAATTGCAAAAAAATTGTTAGAGGAGTATAACTTCAGTAAAGAGGAAGTTGAATTTATAAAGCAGGCTATATTAGAACATAGAGAGATAAAAAATGAGGGATTTTCATCACTTATATATAGAGCAGATAAACTTTCTAGGTTATGTATTAATTGCAAAGCTATAGATAAATGTAATTGGAGCGATGGAAAGAAAAATATGAAAATATATTATTAGGGGGCTATATACAATGAAAATAGGAAATAAGGAATTTGAAATTGGAAAAAGAACATATATTATGGGGATATTGAATTTTACCCCAGATTCTTTTTCTGATGGAGGCGTATTTAATAACTTAGATATAGCGATAAGACATGTGAAAAAGATGATAGATTATGGAGCTGATATAATAGATGTAGGAGGAGAATCGACAAGACCAAATCATACACAAGTAGGAGAACAAGAAGAGATAAATAGAGTGGTTCCTATAATAAAAGCTATAAGGGAAAGGTTTGATATTCCAATATCTATAGATACGTACAAAGCAAAAGTGGCAGAAAGAGCATTAGAGGCTGGGGCTAATCTTATTAATGATGTATGGGGATTTAAAAAAGAGGAAGATATGGCAAAGGTTGCAGCAAAATATAATGTACCTTGCTGTTTAATGCATAATAGAGATAATAAAGACTATAAGAATCTAATAGAAGACATATTAGATGATTTAAAAGAGAGCATAAGTATAGCTAAGGAAGCTGGCGTAAAAGATGAAAATATAATATTAGATCCTGGTATAGGATTTGCTAAGACTTATGAAGAAAATTTAGATGTTATGGATAATTTGGAAAAACTTAAGGAGCTAGGCTATCCGATATTATTAGGAACATCAAGAAAATCTATGATAGGAATAACTTTAAATTTACCAATAGAACAAAGAGTAGAAGGGACAATTGCTACAACAGTTATTGGAATAATGAAAGGTGCTTGCGATTTCGTAAGAGTTCATGATGTACTAGAAAACTCGAGAGCTGCAAAGATGACTGATGCAATTGTAAGAAGATAGGATGGATGAATTTTGGATAAAATGTATATAAAAGATTTGGAATTGTTTGGTTTTCATGGAGTCTTTGAAGAAGAGAAAAGACTAGGTCAAAAGTTTATATTATCTTTAGAATTAGATTTAGATTTGAAATTAGCAGGTAGAACTGGAGATTTAACAAAATCAGTGCATTATGGTGAACTATGTGAAAAGGTAGGAGATGAATTTGTAAGAGAAAGTTATGAGCTTATAGAAACTGTAGCTTTAAACTTGGCAGATTTTATTCTTAATGAATATAAAATGATAAATGGTATTAAAGTATTCTTAAAAAAGCCTTGGGCACCAATTAAAAAACATTTAGACACTGTAGAAATAATGATTGAAAGAAGGAGACATAAAGCATATATAGGATTGGGATCTAATATTGGGGATAAAGAAAGATATCTAAAAGAAGCAATAAGTAAAATATCAACAGAAAAAAATATTAAAATTAGAAAACAATCTTCATTTATAATAACAGAGCCATGGGGATACTTAGATCAAGAAGATTTCTTGAATGCAGCTATACAAATAGAAACAGCGCTAGAACCTGAGGAGCTTATGGATTTACTACTTAAAATAGAATGTGAACTAAATAGAGAAAGAACAATAAAATGGGGTCCTAGAACTATTGATTTGGATATACTTATGTATGATGATGTAGTTTCCTCTAATGAAAAGATAATTCTCCCACATCCAAGGATGCATGAAAGAGAATTTGTATTAAAATCATTAAATGAAATAGCGCCATATGCCATGCATCCTTTACTTAACAAGAGGGTATTCACCTTATTAGAAGAACTTAATTAAAATAATTAGATCATATATGGTAAATATAGTATACTAAACCATATAAATGATAATAATTATATAGAGGAAGAAATTATATTTCCAAAGAAAATAGTATAACTAAACATAAAATAATTTATTGAGGTAGGAGTATTTTTATGAGAAGTTCACTAAAGTTTACGAATAAATTAAAAATGTTATCTGAAATGGAGTGCGAATCTAAATTTCAAATACTGGAATATGAAAATTTAGATGGGGCCACTGATGTTGAAACTGCTTTTGGGATTAATATAATTAGGCAAAGTGGAATAAAGCTAAAGCAAGTAAGAATAATATTAGATAATAGTTCAGTAAAACTTGAACCAGGGGCTTTAAGTTATATGAAGGGAAATATAGAGATAAAGAATAAGCTAGGTGGTTTATTAGGCTTTGGCAAAAAGATAATATACAGCAAATTAACTGGAGAAGATGGATTTAAACCTACTTATAGTGGAAGTGGAGAGATATTTTTAGAACCTTATTTTGGACATTTTGCATTAATAGAATTAGAAGATGATGAAATAATAATAAACGACAATATGTTTTATGCATGTGAAGAGGAAATAGAAGTTAACACAGCAATGCAAAAGAATATTTCATCTGCATTTTTAGGGAATGAAGGTTTATACCAAACTAGAATTGAAGGCAATGGAATTGTTGCACTTAGAGTTCCAGTTCCAGAAAGTGAAATATTTAAGTGTATATTAATAAATGATATATTGAAAGTAGATGGAAACCTTGCTATTCTGAGGACTGGAAATATTGAGTTTTCAGTAGAAAAATCATCTAAATCCATTGTAGGAACTGCACTTAGTGGAGAAGGAATGGTCAATGTATACAGAGGTACGGGTGAAGTGTGGTTAATACCAACAAAAAGTGTATATAAAAATTTAAGATTTAGAGGTCTAAGTGAAATAAATAAATCACAATCTGACTTGAATAAGGATGTATAAATGATAGGCGATGTCTACAGGTCGTATTCTAGTTCAAGAATTTAAATTGTTTATTTTATGCTTTCACATATTAAAGTTGTAAAGGAAGCTATAGATGAGTATAATTAGATATAAATAATTATACAATGAGGTGATAAAGTGAGTTCCTTAGAGTCAAAGATTAAAAATAAAGAATTGGATTTATTTTTTAAAGGAATTTTAGAACTTAAAGATATAGATGAGTGCTATAAATTTTTTGAAGATGTAGCAACTATAAATGAAATTAAAGCATTAGCCCAAAGATTACATGTAGCAAAATTACTTAAGGATAAAAAAACCTATTCCGAAATAGCTAAGATAACAGGTGCTAGTACAGCAACTATTAGTAGAATTAATAAATGTCTGAACTATGGAAGCGATGGATATAATTTGATATTAGAAAGATTAAAAGACGAAAAGATAGATTAATATAGATACTGATTTTAAAATAGTTAGATCAAAAATAATATATGTTTATAAAAAGAGCAGATTGTAAATAGTTATGAAAAACATTATACTATTTAATGTAAAACACATACAAAAGATAAGCAATATTAACCTTTATAGATAATTAAAAACATTATGAAAAGTGGTACATATAACAGAATAAAAAGTGAGGTAAAATTATGAGTAGAATGTTTGGAACTGATGGAGTTCGAGGAGTCGCAAATACAGAATTGACAGCAAGGATTGCATATGATCTTGGGAGAGCAGGCGCATATGTATTAACAGAAGGGGCTCATAAACCTAAGATATTAGTTGCAAAAGATACAAGAATATCAGGAGACATGCTGGAATCAGCATTAATAGCAGGAATATTATCAGTTGGAGCTGAAGCGGTAGTACTTGGCGTAGTACCAACACCAGCTGTTGCATATTTAACAAGGAAATATGGAGCTGATGCAGGTGTTATGATATCTGCGTCACATAATCCTGTAGAATATAATGGTATTAAATTTTTTAATGATAAAGGATACAAGCTTTCAGACGAATTAGAAAATGACATTCAGGGTGTTATTGAAAATGATTTTAAGGGAGTTCCAAATCCAATTGGTACGGAATTAGGAAGAGAAACATTTGAAGTATCAGCATTAGATGACTATATAGAATTTGCCAAAAATACAATACCTTATAGTTTAAAAGGCTTAAAGGTAGCTTTAGATTGTGCAAATGGAGCTTCATATAAGTCATCAGTAAAAGCATTTAGAGAATTAGGTGCTGATGTATTCGTAATTAATGATAATCCAGATGGAACAAATATAAATGAAAAATGTGGATCAACACACCCAGAGGAGCTAATGGAATATGTAGTCAAAAAAGGGTGTGATCTAGGATTTGCATTTGATGGAGATGCAGATAGATGTTTAGCTGTTGACGAAAAGGGCAATTTAATAAACGGAGATTTCATATTAATGTTATGTGCAAAGTATTTAAAAGATATTGGAAAATTAAGAGACAATACCTTAGTCGTAACTGTAATGAGTAATCTTGGTTTAGATATCGCATGTAAAAAAGAAAATATCAATCTTGTTAAAACTTGTGTTGGAGATAGATATGTTTTAGAAAAAATGGTTGAAGATAAATATGTTTTAGGTGGTGAACAATCAGGTCATGTTATATTCTTAGATTATAATTCAACTGGAGATGGATTAGTTACAGCACTTCAAATTACAGGGATAGTTAAGAAAAAGGAAACTCCATTATCGAAATTATGTTCAATAATGAAAGAGCTTCCACAAGTATTAGCTAATGCGACAGTACCGAATGATAAAAAGGATTCATATTTAACAGATAATGAAATACAAGGTGAAATAAAGAAAATAGAAAAAATTCTAAATGGTGTTGGAAGAGTTCTTATAAGACCATCTGGAACAGAACCATTAGTTAGAGTGATGCTTGAAGGCGAAGATCAAGCAGAACTAGATAAGATGGCTCATAATCTAGCAAATTTGATTGAGAAGAAATATAACTAATATTTCAGATCATTAGTTATTTATATGAGTTTTATATCTCAAAGAAAAATACAAAAAGATAACTTATATAATAATATAAAAGAGGAATTCTATTATAAATAGGATTCCTCTAAATTATACTTTTATTAAATAGTATTAATAGATAGAAACATTTAATTTTAGGTGAATATATAGTGGTAGCTAAAATAACTTAGATAATAAGGCTACCATTATAATTAAAATATTCATTTTATGGAGGAAAAAAATATGGAAGGTGAATTACCCCAGACGAATGATATGATTATGCAAATTCTATTTTTAGTTGTGTTAACTTTAATTAATGCATTTTTTGCATCAGCAGAGATGGCAATTGTTTCGGTAAACAAGAACAAAATGAAAATGTTAGCTAATGAAGGCAATAAAAAAGCAAAAATGCTTTGTAAATTGATGAAAGAACCAACAAAATTTTTATCAACAGTTCAAGTAGGTATAACACTCGCAGGATTTTTTGCAAGTGCTTCAGCAGCTACAGGAATATCAGAAGAATTAGGGACTGTTTTTATTAGTATGAAGCTACCTTATGGACACCAACTTGCATTCATAGGAGTTACAGTAGTACTATCATATTTTACATTGGTATTTGGAGAATTGGTCCCAAAAAGAATAGCTTTAAAAAAATCTGAGGAGATAGCTATGGCATCGCTTAGACCAATAATGTTTATTTCTAAAATCGCAGCACCGTTTATAAAAATACTATCATTATCAACATCTTTATCAGTAAAACTTATGGGGTTAGATAATGGAGAATTAGAAGAAATAGTAACAAAGGAAGAACTTAAATTATTTATAGAGGCAGGAAAAGAACATGGTGTTATAAATGAAAGCGAAAAAGAAATGATAGAAGGAATATTTGAGTTTGATAATAAAAAAGTTGAAAGAGTTATGACACCTAGAACGGAAGTATATTGTATAAATATTAAGGAGCCAGTAAGCTCTTATTTAGATGAATTATTGGAAATGAGATATTCAAGAGTTCCAGTATATGAAGATAATATAGATAATGTGATAGGAATTTTATATATGAAAGACTTTATAATTGAAGCTAAAAATAATGGATTCAATAATGTGAATATTAAAAATATATTGAAAGAACCATACTTTGTATATGAGGGAAGAAAAGTACAAGATTTATTCACATCACTACAAATATCACAATGTCATATAGCAGTTATAATTGATGAATATGGAGGATTTTCTGGTATTATAACTATTGAAGATCTCATAGAGGAGATAATGGGAGAAATTAATGATGAGGATGATAGAAGTGAGGAAAGAATTAAAAAAGTAGGAGAGAATACTTTTTTAGTAGATGGGCTAACAACTTTGGAGGAATTAAATGATGAGTTAAATATAGATATTCAATTGGAGGATATTGACACTTTAAGTGGATTTCTTATTAACTTAATTGGGCATATTCCAGATAAAAATGATATAAATACAATCGAATATGATAACATAACTTTTAAGATAGATAAATTAGGAGAGAAGAGAATAGAAAAAATTCTGATAAAGCTAAAAATAGATAATGAAATATGATTAAACTAATATAAAAAAAGATGGTGTTACATTTTGATTGAAATGTAACACCATCTTTTTTATACCCTTGTTAAAATTTAAGATTAAATTTGGAATGAATAACAAATACTTAATAAGGGGATAAATAGAGTAATATAAAATAATGCATTTGTAAAAGGAGATAATAATATGAACAATGAAATTTATAATGAATATATATTAGTAATGCCAAGTGGTAATTGTAAGGGAGTCAATGACTTAGAATCAGCAAAAGCATATATAAATATATATTATGAACGGAAACTTGATAATACTTTTGATAAAGACAGTTATAATGATGCCACGGAGATAGGCGGAGAAAAACCAAGAAAAAATGTATTTACGCAATTGGGAGTTGAAGAAGGAAAATGTCAAGTATATAGAACTGAAGACTTCATTGAGAAATTTAAAGAGGAGTCAGTTTTTGATGAAGAAAAAGAAGAAGTCATTTCAAAACTATCGCAAGCAAAAATAAATTTTAACATATATGATTATGGGTTAGATAAAATTCTTGCACAGACTGAAGAAATAAATATTATGGAGAACTATGGAGATGCAGTTAAGGGCTAAGTTTTGAATAGTAATTATTATAAAAATATGCATATTTAAATTGTTAATTAATCTTATTCAAATAGTAAAAATAAATAAATAAATAATATTACTATTGATAGATGAATAAAAAAATCAATAAATAAATGATAAACAGTTAATTTACATATATTTTAAATGAGCAAAAAACAATAATATAAAATATATTGCGAAAATGTTGACAAGATTAAAGACAGAGAGTAAAATCTATTTTAAGAAGAAAATTTAATATGTCCTTAAGTTATTAAATGCTGAGATGGAAAAGGTTGTTTAGTATACAAGTTGCAGAGAGTCGATGGTTGGTGAGAATCGATACTTTAGCTTTATAATTATCGTTCCTGAGCAGAATCCAGAAAGAGAAAAGAAGTTTCTTGAGTAAAAGATATCCGGTGTGCATCCGTTATATGCAAGGGTTTGTTAGAACCTAGTGATATTATATAAGGCGGATTATTATCCCACTTTTTATGATTTACGTCATTAAGGGTGGATTTTTTTAACTATTTTTAAGGGGTTGAGGTAATGGATAAGCATGTATTATCTGCTTTAGTGAAGAATTCATCTGGTGTTTTAAGCAGAGTTAGTGGATTGTTTTCAAGAAGAGGATATAATATTGACAGTTTAACTGTCGGTAGAACTGAAAATCCTTCGATTTCAAGAATGACAATAACTCTTATGGGAGACGATAATGTATTAGAACAAGTTAAAAAGCAATTAAACAAATTAGAAGATGTAATAAGAGTTATAGATTTCAAAGCCAATGAATCAGTTTATAGGGAATTAGTACTTATTAAAGTAAAAGCAAATACAGAAAATAGAGCTGCTATAAATGAAACAGTAAAAATTTTTAGAAGTAAGATAATTGATATATCTAAAGATACCTTAACAATCGAATTAACTGGGGATGAAAATAAAATATCAGCATTAATAAACTTAATGAAAGAATACGGAATAGAAGAATTAGTTAGAACTGGTGTCACAGCACTTCAAAGAGGAGAAGAAACTATAAACAATTCTATCGAAAGCTATTGATGCATGATAAATATATAAAATAACAAAGCAATAAAGCAATGAAAAGGGGGCGAATAATATATGGCTCAGAATCAGGTTAAGATATTTGATTCTACTCTGAGAGATGGAGCTCAGGGTCAAGGAATTTCATTTTCATTAGAAGATAAGATAAAGATAGTAAGAGCATTAGATGAGATGAAAATTGATTATATTGAAGCTGGCAACCCTGGATCAAATCCAAAAGATATGGAGTTCTTCAAAAAACTTAAGGATGTGGAACTTAAGAATGCAAGTGTAGTGTCATTTGGATCAACTAGAAGATCTAATATCAATGTAGAAGATGATAAGAACCTCAAGGATCTATTGTCATCAGGGACAGACACAGTTGTTATATTCGGAAAATCATGGGATCTTCAGGTCACGGATATCATAAAAACATCATTAGATGAAAATATTGAAATGATAAAGGACACAATTAAATACTTGTGTAAGAAAGAAAGAAAAGTAATTTTTGATGCAGAACATTTTTACGATGGCTATAAATCAAATAAAGCTTATGCAATATCAACTTTAAAAGCAGCAGAAGAAGCGGGAGCACAAATAGTCATTTTATGTGATACTAATGGAGGAACATTACCTAAAGATATAGGAGATATAACCAAAATTGTAAAAGAGCAAGTATCAATAGAAGTAGGAATTCATAGTCATGATGATATGGGAATGGCAGTTGCAAATTCAATTATGGCGGTAGAGGCTGGTGCGTCACAAGTTCAGGGAACATTTATTGGCATAGGTGAAAGATGTGGTAATGCTAATTTAAGTGTGATAATACCAATATTAAAGTTAAAGCTTGGATATGATGTGTTAAATAACAATCAATTAGTGAACTTAACAAAGACAGCTAGATATATTGCAGAAATATGCAATATTACGTTATCAGACCAAAATCCATTTGTAGGGAGTTCATCATTTGCTCATAAGGGCGGGATGCATATAGATGCAGTAACTAAATGTTCTGCATCATATGAACATATAAATCCAGAACTAGTTGGGAATAAAAGAAGATTTTTGGTTTCAGAGGTTAGTGGAAAAAGTACGATATTGCAGGAAATAAAAAAAATATTACCTAATATGTCTAAAGACAATAATTTAGTTCAAAAAATTACAGATAGATTGAAGGAATTAGAATATCAAGGATATCAATTTGAAGGGGCAGAAGGAACTGTTGAATTAGTTATAAGGAAAAGTATTGGTAAATATAAACCTTTCTTTAAACTAAATCATTTTAAGATTATTGGAGAACAACCTTATGGTAGTGAGGAATTTACTTCAACTGCAGTAATAAATATTACGGTTGATGGACAAGACGAAATGACAGCAGCAGAAGGAGAAGGTCCAGTAAATGCATTAGATAAGGCTATTAGAAAAGCACTTGAAGTATTTTATCCGGAAATTAAACAAGCACGGCTTGTAGATTACAAGGTTAGAGTCTTAGATTCAGAAAATGCAACACAAGCAAAGGTAAGAGTTTTAATTGAATCAACAGATGGAATTGAAAATTGGAGTACTGTTGGAGTGTCCAGAGACGTAATTCAAGCCAGTTGGATAGCGCTAGTAGATTCAATAGAATATAAACTAATCAAAGATATTGAAAAAAAAGTAAAAGCATATTTTTAAGGAGATGATTAAAACATGGGAATGACAATGACACAAAAAATATTAGCAGCACATGCAGGTTTAGAAACTGTAAAAGCTGGACAACTAATTGAAGCAAATCTTGATTTAGTCTTAGGAAATGATATCACAACTCCAGTTGCTGTAAATGAATTTAAAAAATTTGGAACCGATAAAGTATTTAGCAAAAGCCAAATTGCAATAGTACCAGATCATTTTACTCCAAACAAAGATATAAAGGCAGCAGAACAAGTTAAATATATAAGAGAATTTGCTGAAAAGATGGAAATAGAAAACTTTTTTGAAGTTGGAGAAATGGGAATTGAACATTGCTTACTGCCAGAAAGAGGACTAGTAGTCGCTGGGGATGTTGTTATAGGAGCTGACTCACATACTTGTACATATGGAGCTCTCGGAGCTTTTTCAACAGGTATCGGATCAACGGATATGGCAGCTGGTATGGCCACCGGAAAATGTTGGTTTAAAATACCATCAGCTTTAAAATTTATACTTAAGAACAAGCCTGCTAAATGGGTAAGTGGAAAAGATATAATATTACACATAATTGGAATGATTAGTGTTGATGGAGCATTATACAAATCAATGGAATTTGTAGGTGATGGATTAGAATATCTTTCGATGGATGATAGATTTACAATGTCAAATATGGCAATAGAAGCTGGTGCTAAAAATGGGATTTTTCCAGTTGATGATAAAACCATTGAGTATTTAAAAGATCATGCAACTAAAGAATGGACTGTTTATAAAGCTGATGAAGATGCAAAATATGATGAAACATTTGAAATTGACTTAAGTTCATTAAGACCGACTGTATCATTTCCACATTTACCAGACAATACAAGAACAATTGATAATGTTGGAGATATAGTACTTGACCAAGTAGTGATCGGTTCATGTACAAATGGTAGAATTTCAGACTTAAGAGTAGCAAGGGATATAATAAAAGGGAAAAAAGTTAAAAAGGGTCTTAGATGTATAGTTATTCCTGGTACTCAAAAGATTTATCTGCAAGCATTGGAAGAAGGTATAATTAAAGATTTGGTTGAAGCTGGAGCAATATTTTCGACACCAACTTGTGGGCCATGTTTAGGCGGACACATGGGAATATTAGCAAAAGGAGAGAGAGCATTATCAACAACAAATAGAAACTTTGTGGGAAGAATGGGACATGTCGGATCAGAAGTATATCTTGCAAGTCCAGCAGTAGCAGCGGCATCTGCTTTAACTGGAAAAATAACTGATCCAGAATCAATTTAGGAGGTATTCGATAATGAGTGTAAAAGGTAAAGTATTCAAATATGGAAATAATGTAGATACAGATGTGATAATTCCAGCAAGATATTTAAATACATCGGAGCATAAGGAACTCGCGGCGCATTGTATGGAAGATATAGATTTAGACTTTGTGAAGAATGTAGAGGACGGGGATATAATTGTTGCAAATAAAAATTTTGGTTGTGGATCTTCAAGAGAACATGCACCAATAGCAATTAAAGCAGCTGGAATTAGTTGTGTTATAGCATCAACTTTTGCAAGAATATTTTATAGAAATGCAATTAATATTGGATTACCAATTTTGGAATGTGATGAAGCTGTAAAAAATATTGATGCGGGAAATGAATTAGAAGTTGATTTTTCTACAGGACTTATTAGAAATTTGACTAAGAACCAAGAGTATAAAGGTGAAGCATTTCCAGAATTTATGCAAAAAATTATAGATAATGATGGCTTGATTGGATATATAAAAAATAATAAATAATAAATAAGATGTTTCGCATTTATATAGATATAATTAATCAACAAAGAGATAATAATAAGTAATATAATTTATTTAAGTAATTATTGTTTATTAAATAATAAAAGCAATAAGATTTAAGCAACTAAAATAGGGGGATTTTTATAATGAAATATAATATAGCTGTAATACCAGGAGACGGAATAGGACCAGAAGTTATAAAAGAAACTATAAAGGTTTTAAAAGTTATTGGGGATAAGTTTGGGCATAGATTTGAATATGAATATGTATTAGCAGGTGGATGCGCTATAGATAAAGGAGGAACACCACTTCCAGAAGAAACACTAGAAGCATGTAAAAGAAGTGATGCAGTTCTACTTGGAGCTGTTGGTGGTCCAAAATGGGATGATCCTACTGCAAAGATAAGGCCAGAACAAGCATTATTAGGATTAAGAGGTGCATTAAATCTTTATTGTAACTTAAGACCAGCAATTTTATATGCACCATTAAAAAATGAGTCACCACTTAAAGATAGCATTGTTAAAAATGGAATAGATATTTGCATAGTAAGAGAATTAACTGGTGGTATTTATTTTGGTGAAAGAGGAACAGAAATTATTGATGGAGTAAAGAGTGCCTATGACACTGAAAGATATAATGAAAATGAGATAACTAGAATTGTAAAAATCGGATTTGAGACAGCAATGAAGAGGAACAAGAAGCTTACAAGTGTTGATAAAGCCAATATATTAGAAAGTTCAAGACTTTGGAGAAGCATAGTTGAAGAAATGTCTAAGGATTATCCAGAGGTTAGAGTAAATCATTTATATGTTGATAATACTGCAATGCAATTAGTAAAAGATCCAAATCAATTTGATGTAATTGTGACTTCAAATATATTTGGTGATATTCTATCAGATGAAGCTAGTATGGTTACAGGCTCAATTGGAATGCTACCTTCAGCATCACTTGGAGATGGTACACTTGGAATGTATGAACCAATACATGGAAGTGCTCCTGATATAGCTGGACAAGGAATTGCTAATCCTCTAGCAACTATTCTTTCAGCTGCAATGATGTTAAGATACAGTTTTTCATTAGAAGAAGAAGCTAAATTAATTGAAGATTCAGTTCTTAAAGTTCTTGAAGAGGGATATAGAACTGGAGATATAATGGCTGAGGGAAAGAACAAAATTGGAACGGTTGAAATGGGAAAATTAGTTTGTGAAAAATTACAAGTAGCAGAATAATTACAATTTAAATTTGGCAGTTAACAATAAAAGAATAAATCATTTTATAAGCAAAGGAGTGAGTAAAATGTTATTAACGGGGGCTGAAATATTAATAAAGTCATTAATCGATGAAGGTGTAGAGACTATATTTGGATATCCAGGTGGAGCAGTATTAAACATATATGATGAATTATATAAATATAAGGATAAGATTCACCACGTATTAACTTGTCATGAACAAGGCGCATCTCATGCGGCTGATGGATATGCGAGAGCAACTGGTAAAATCGGAGTTTGTCTTGCAACATCAGGACCAGGAGCTACTAATTTAGTAACTGGTATTGCTACTGCATATATGGATTCAACTCCTATGGTGGCTATTACAGGAAACGTAGCTAAGTCATTACTTGGAAAAGATAGTTTCCAAGAAGTTGACATAACTGGAATAACAATGCCCATAACAAAACATAATTATATTGTAAGAGATGTCAATGATCTTCAAAATATAATTAGAGAGGCCTTTTATATAGCTCAAGAGGGTAGGCCAGGACCAGTATTAATAGATATTCCAAAGGATATTACAGCAGATAAAGCACAATATATCAAATTGATTCCAAAGGAAATAATCCGGAAATCCGAGTATATTACAAGCAAATCATTAAAAGAAGCAGTAGAATTGATAAATGAAAGTAAAAAACCATTTATATATGCAGGTGGAGGTATAGGACTGTCTGGAGCAAACTCAGAATTAATAGATTTTGCAGAAAAAATAAATGCACCAGTATCAACATCACTTATGTGCATGTCAGAATTTCCAAATGATCATAAGTTGTATACTGGTATGATAGGAATGCATGGAACAAAGGCATCAAATATCGCTGCAACTAAATGTGATTTATTAATAACACTTGGAGCTAGATTTAGTGATAGAGTTATAAGCAATCAAGATCATATTAAGAATGCAAAAATATTACAAATAGATGTGGATCCAGCAGAAATAAATAAAAACATAAAAGTTGATAAATGTATTGTGGGTGACCTAAAGTTAGCATTAGATAAGTTAATACCTTTGATTAATGAAAAGAAAAATGAAGAATGGTTTAATCTAATTAATGGATTAAAGGAAAATAAAAAAATAATATCAGGCAATGAAACAACTCCAGAAATATTATTTGATAAGCTAAATAAGTTGAATGATGGAAGTTTAATAATATCAACTGAAGTAGGTCAACATCAAATGTGGGCAGCTCAATATTTTCAATTTAAAAGTAAAAGAAGCTTTATAACTTCCGGTGGTCTTGGAACAATGGGATATGGGCTTGGAGCAGCAATCGGAGCTTCAATTGGTAAACCTGATAAAAGAGTAATTAACATTGCTGGAGATGGTAGCTTTGGAATGAATTGTAATGAATTAGTTACTGCAGTTAAAAATAGACTTCCATTAATACAAATAGTTATGAATAATAATTGTTTAGGGATGGTTAGACAATGGCAAAGCTTGTTTTATGAAGAAAGATACTCGGAAACAACCCTAGATAGACCAACAGATTATGTTAAACTTGCCGAAGCTTTTGGAGCTAAAGCCTTTAGAATAAATAAAGTAGACCAAATAGATGATATTTTAAGAAAAGCTCTGGATTCAAAAGGTCCAGTTCTTATAGATTATTTAATAAACAGTAATAAAAAAGTTTTTCCAATGGTTGCACCTGGTGCGCCAATTAGTCAAATAATGAGTGAAGAAGATATCAATAATAATTAGGAGGTCATTAAAAATGCCAAAAATGTATTATGAAAAGGACACAGATCTAAATTTATTAAAAGGAAAGAAGGTTGCTATAATAGGTTATGGTAGCCAAGGTCATGCACATGCATTAAATCTTCATGAAAGTGGAATAGATGTTATTGTTGGTTTATATAAGGGAAGTAAATCTTGGGCTAAAGCTGAAGTAGCTGGATTAAAAGTTACAACTGTTGCAGAAGCATCAAAAGCAGCTGATTTTATCATGATTTTATTACCGGATGAAAAGCAAGGAAAAATATATAATGAAGAAATTGCTCCAAATTTAGAAGAAGGAAATGCATTAGTATTTGCTCATGGATTCAATATTCATTTTGGACAAATAGTTCCACCTGCATTCGTTGATGTATTTATGGTTGCACCTAAGGGGCCAGGACATTTAGTAAGAAGAACATATACTGAAGGTGCTGGAGTACCTTGCTTAATAGCTGTACATCAAGATGCATCAGGAAAAGCAAAACAATATGCTTTAGCATATTCAAATGGAATTGGTGGAGCAAGAGCTGGTATTCTTGAAACTACTTTCAAAGATGAAACAGAAACTGACCTTTTCGGAGAACAAGCGGTACTTTGCGGTGGCGTTACAGAACTTATCAAAGTGGGATTTGAAACTTTAACAGAAGCTGGATATGCTCCAGAAAATGCTTACTTTGAATGTATGCATGAAATGAAATTAATTGTTGATTTATTATATCAAGGTGGATTAAGTATGATGAGATATTCAATTTCAGATACTGCTGAATACGGCGACTACCAGATTGGTAAGAGAATAATCACAGCTGAAACCAAGAAAGAAATGAAGAAAGTTCTTACAGAAATTCAAGATGGTACATTCGCAAAGAACTGGTTATTAGAAAATCAAATTGGAAGACCAAATTTCAATGCAACTAGAAGAATGGAAGCAGAACATCCAATTGAAAAAGTTGGAAAGGAATTAAGAGGAATGATGAGCTGGATTGATACAGCTAAAGTAGACTAATATCTAAAATGATAGCCATAGTTTTAAACGAGGATATGTATTTATTTTATTAAATACATATCCTTATTTTTTGAGGTATAATTTATTGGAGAAAACTTTCAATGGAGGATAGGAAATGAATTATGTATATATTATAGAATGCTCAGATGGAACATTTTATACAGGATGGACAAATAATTTAGAAAAAAGAATTGATATGCATTCAAAAGGAACTGGAGCAAAATATACAAAAGGAAGAGGACCTGTGAAATTAATGTATCATGAAGAATTTGAAAATAAAAAAGATGCAATGAAAAGAGAATATGATATAAAGCAACTAACAAGAAGAGCAAAGCTATCACTAATTGGAAACTAGTGATAGAATAGATTCTAGATTAGACATATTAATAATAAACAATCTATGCAAACGATTTTATAAGAAACTATCTATCATAGAGTAAATCATAATAAATGTAATAAAAATCATTGAATTTGGTGAAAAATAGAGCAGGATATCGCTTGTAAAAATTTTCTTTAATTGATATACTAAAAACATTAGAGGAAAAGGTTAACATAAAAGTCTGAGTAGCAGAAAAAAGCTATAAAGACTAAAATTTTTTCATTTTTCGCAACCGTTTGCGAAGAATGAGTTTTTATAAAATAGTTAACATTATATAATTAAAATTAACATTTTAGTTATATGTTATATAAATATAACATTTGATATTTCCGAAAATTAATTCAAAAAGATCAAATCAATTTTAACGGAGGGGTATTAATATGAAAACAAAAAGAATATTATCGACAATTTTAGCTTCCGCATTATTAGTTGGGACTATGGGAGGATGCGGAGCCACATCAAGTACTGATTCTGGAACTGGAAAAACAATTAAAGTATTTCAATTAAAAGTTGAAATTAATGATGCACTTCAAGAACTTGCAAAAAAATATGAAGCAGAAAAGGGAGTTAAGGTTGAAATTACTTCCGTAGGTGGAGGTGCAGACTACGGTGCATCGCTGAAGGCTGAATTCCAAAAAGGTACTGAACCTGATGTGTTTATGATTCAAGGTGCTGGAGACTATGGAGTTTGGAAACAGAAAATTGATGATTTAAGTTCAGAGTCATGGGTGAAGAATGCGGTTAAGGGTACACTTGATACAGTAACTGTAGATGGAAAAGTATATGGTATGCCAGCAGCAACAGAAGGCTATGGATTATTGTATAATAAATCAATTTTAGATAAAGCAGGAATTGATCCTAAATCTATAGATACATTTGATAAGTTAAAAGTAGCATTTGAAACATTAGATAGCAAAAAAGCTGAACTTGGAATTGATAATGTTGTATCTTATACAACAAAAGAAACTTGGGTTACTGGTAATCATACATTTAATATACCATTAGCAGCACAAGAAAATCCAAAACAATTCACAGAAGATTATGTTTCTGGTAAAGCAGATATAGTTAATAATAAACAATTTAATGATTGGATGAACTTAGTTGAATTACTTTGCAAATATGGTGGTGGAAAAACATTGGATACTATAGATTATAGTAAGCAGGTTGGTAACTTTGGACTTGGAAAAACAGCATTTATTCAACAAGGTAACTGGGTTGCTTCGGATTTAAAAAACTTAGATGCTAAATTTGATATGGGATTTGTTCCATTAGCTATCAACAATGACCCAAAAGTAAGTGGATCTATTCCAGTAGGTGTTCCGATGTACTGGGTAGCTAATAAAGATTCTAAGGTTAATAAAGAAGCTAAAGAATTCTTAGATTGGATGGTTAGTAGCAAAACTGGTCAAGAAGCCTTAGTTAATGATATGAATATGATTCCAGCATTCACAAATTTTACAGTTGAAAGTGATAATGTATTAAATAAATCAATATCTGAATTTAATAAAGCTGGGAAAACTCTTCCATGGGCATTTACTAATTTACCAGATGGATTTACAATGAATAGTATAGGACCTATCTTCTCTAAATTCCTTACTACTGATATGGGAGCGCAAGCTAAGAAAGATATGTTACAAGCAATTCAAGATGCAAAAAGAAGTAAATAGTAATAAATAAAAATTTAAGTGAAGATTAATTCATGAGGAAATTCAAAATTCCTCATGAATATTTTAAACATAATGTTAAGGCAAATTCAGAACCTAATAATAAATATTATTAGGAAGGGAGTAAGTTTATGAGTAAAAAATCAAAAGACAATAGAGATTTTTGGACCTTTGTAGGACCTGCTTTATTTGCTATCACAATGGTGGTAATAATTCCATTTATAATTGGTATATACTATACATTCACTAATTGGAATGGTGCCAATCCACAATATGATTTTGTAGGGATAAGTAATTATATAGGTCTTTTTGATGATAAACAATTCATATATTCTTTAGAAATAACTATTGCGTACACATTTGCAAGTGTAATAAGTATTAATTTAGTAGGATTTGGGCTAGCATATACGGTTACAAGAAAGTTAAAAACTAATAATTTCTTAAGGACTGGTTTCTTTATGCCAAATCTAATCGGAGGATTGATTTTAGGATTTATATGGCAATTTATGTTTAATTCAGTATTTACAGGGATAGGGCAAAACTTAGGCAGTAAAGTGCTTGCAACATCACTTTTGCAAGAACCAACTACAGCAATGTTTGCAATGCTAATTGTTTCAACATGGCAATATGCCGGTTATATAATGGTTATATATGTAGCAGCCCTTGAAAATGTCCCTACCGATTTAATAGAGGCAGCTCATATTGATGGGGCTAATGGATGGCATACATTTAGACATATAACAATACCAATGGTAAGACAAGGCATGACAATATGCTTATTCTTAACTTTAGCAAACTCATTTAAGTTATTTGACTTAAACTTCTCGCTAACACCTTTAAAGACAACTGAAATGTTAGCTTTAAATATATACAAGGAAGCATTTGTAGTAAATAACATGGGAATAGGGCAAGCCAAAGCTATTGTATTCTTCGTACTTGTAACGGCCATTTCTTTAACTCAAGTCTACTTTAACAAGAAGAAGGAGGTAGAAGCATAATGCAATCAAATAGAATTGTTAACAATGTAGAGCCAATCAAATCAAATAGAAAGCTGAAAACATTAAATAGTTACACTGGTAAATTAAAATTATTAGAAATATCTGCATGGGTATTACTAATATTATATATGGCGCCTTTTTATTTGATGTTTATTAATTCATTTAAAACAAGAAGAGAAATTTTTGCTAATACCACAGGACTACCAGATATATGGAATTTCAAAAACTATTTAGAGGCTATAAAAAGAATGGACATGATAAGTTCCTTCACTAACTCTATGATAATAACTATTGGGAGTGTAGTATTTATACTTCTTTTTTCTTCAATGGCTGCGTGGGTATTAGTACGGGACCAAACAAAGAAGAGCAAAATATTATTTTATGTATTTATTTCAGGAATGATTGTGCCATTCCAAGCAGTAATGATACCACTTGTAAAGTGGATGGCTAAAATTCAAATCGGACCATTTAAAATGATAGGAACACACTATGGACTTATATTCATGTATATAGGATTTGGTGTTAGCATGAGCATATTTTTATATCATGGATTTATTAAGAGCATACCTAAGGAAGTTGAAGAAGCTGCAACTATAGATGGATGTAGTAAGTGGCAAACATATACAAAAGTAATCTTACCCTTATTAAAACCTACTACAGTTACAGTAGCTGTATTAAATAGTATATGGGTATGGAATGATTTCTTATTACCTTTCCTAACTGTAAATGGAAAGATAAATACTATACCATTAGCTATGAATAATTTCTTTGGAGCATTCTCGAAGCAATGGGAACTTGCAATGGCAGCATTAATTTTAGCTATAATACCAATTGTTATATTCTATTTCTTTGTTCAAAAACAAATTATTTCAGGTATTGTACAAGGGTCTATAAAATAATTTATTGGAACAATTTTAGAGGCTGTTTTAAAATTTTATTGTATAATTTGAATTTCAGTTAGGAAACCCTATAAATTATAATGATTTATAGAATATTTTATAGATGATATCTTAATATATAGTCATCAAAGTACCATATTTTTTAGTTTGAATTATAATAAATCATGCAAACGCTTGCCTAATATTACAATAGGAGGAAGATATGAATAGAAGTAGTGGTATTATTATGCACATTGCTTCTCTACCAGGAAAATATGGAATAGGAACATTTGGTAAGGAAGCGTATGAATTCGGAGATTTTCTAAAAAAAGCTGGTCAAAAATATTGGCAAATATTACCGTTAGGACCTACAAGCTTTGGAGATTCACCATATCAATCTTTTTCAGCATTTGCGGGAAATCCTTATTTTATAGATTTTGATTTATTAAATAAGGACAAATTACTAGAAATAAAAGATTATGATCTTATAAATTTTGGTGAAAACGTAATGGATATAGATTATGGATTAATATTCATAGAGAAAATGAAGGTTTTAAGAAAGGCATATGAGAACTCAAAATCAAAAGATATTAAAGAGCTAAAATTATTTAGAGAAAAAGAAAACTATTGGCTTGAAGATTATGCATTATATATGTCGATAAAGGGTCATTTTGGTTTAAAGAGCTGGCAAATATGGGATGAGGATATTAGATTAAGAGAACCAGAAGCTATAGATAAGTATAAAAAATTATTAGGCGATGAAATAGATTATTGGAAATTTTTACAATATGAATTTTATAAACAATGGAAAGCATTAAAAGCATATATGAATAATTTAGATATTGAAATAATAGGCGATATGCCTATATATGTATCAGAGGATAGTGCTGATGTATGGGCCAAGCCCGAAGCATTTCTACTTCATAAAAAGACATTAAAACCGCTAAAGGTTGCAGGATGTCCACCAGATGTATTTGCAGCTACAGGTCAGTTATGGGGAAATCCAATTTATGACTGGAACTACATGGAGAAAACAGATTATAAATGGTGGATTGATCGTATAAGACAAAGTCTTAATTTATATGATGTGCTTAGAATAGATCATTTTAAAGGATTTGAATCATATTGGTCAATTCCATATAGTGATTTAACTGCTGAGAATGGTGAATGGGTAAAAGGTCCTGGAATAAAAATTTTTGATGCAATAAAAGATGAACTTGGAGATGTAAATATAATTGCAGAAGATCTAGGAACCCTAACCGAAGCAACGATAAAACTTCGAAATGATACTGGTTTTCCAGGTATGAAGATATTAACATTTGCATTTGATACAGATAGTTCGAATCCATTCTTGCCTCATAATTACGAGAAAAATTTCATTGCTTATACAGGTACACATGATAACGATACTGTTAGAGGATGGATAGAGACAACTGCTCCAGACAAGCAAGTCGAAAATGCAATAGAATATTTAAATTTAACTGAAGAAGAAGGTTATAATTGGGGTTTTATTAGAGGTATATGGAATAGTATTGCAAATATTTCAATAGTACAGATTCAAGATCTATTAAATCTAGGCAATGAAGCAAGAATCAACTTGCCATCAACAATCGGAAATAACTGGAGATGGAGAGCAAAACAAGAGGATTTAACTGAGGAAATTGCCGAGAAACTTCACAAGATGACTAAAATTTATGGAAGGTGTGAATAAGGTTGAATAAAGAGATTATGAGATCTGGTATAGTAAAGTATTTAAAGGTAAAATATGGATTAAAAATAGATGAAGCAGAGGAATTTCAAATTTTTAATGCACTATCATTAGTAATATTAGAAGATATAATGGATGATTGGAATGAAACAACATCTATTTATGCAGAGGGGAAGCAAGCATATTATCTATCTGCTGAATTCTTAATGGGTAGGGCACTTGGAAACAATTTAGTGAATTTAGGTTTATATGATGACGTTAAAGAAGTATTAGATGAATTAAATATTAATATTAACAAGATAGAGGAAATTGAAGAGGATGCTGGGCTTGGAAATGGAGGACTTGGAAGACTTGCTGCATGTTTTGTTGAATCAGCAGCAACCTTAGATATGCCTGTACGAGGATATGGTATTAGATACAGTAATGGATTATTTAATCAAAATATTGAAGGCGGTTTCCAAACTGAATGTGAGGATAATTGGCTAAAATATGGCGACCCATGGAGTGTTAGAAAAGATAAGGAAACTCAAGTTATTGAATTTGCAGATATGAAAGTTAAAGCAGTACCTTATGATACTCCTATAATTGGATATAAGACTAAGAATATAAATACATTAAGATTATGGAAGTGTGAAGCAATTAGAGGCTTTGACTTTAATTTATTCAATAATCAAAAATATGATCAAGCAATTAAGTCTAGTAATAAAGCGGATGATATATCAAGAGTGTTATATCCAAATGATTCTAATGATGAAGGTAAAATATTAAGATTGCGTCAGCAATATTTCTTCTCAAGTGCATCATTAAAAGATATAATTTGTAAATACAAAGCCAAATATGGAGATGATTTTTCTAAATTTGCAGAATACAATATTATTCAATTAAATGATACACATCCAACAATATCAATTCCTGAATTGATAAGGATATTAGTTGATGAAGAAGGCATTGAATTTGAAGATGCATTGAAAATTACTAAAAAATCTTTTGCATATACTAATCATACTATTTTGGCAGAGGCATTAGAAAAATGGGATATAAAATTAATTGTAGAATTATTTCCAAGAATATTAGAAATAGTTAAAAAAATAGATAAAGAATTAATTAGAGAATTAGAAGAAAAAAAATATTCAAAAGAAGAAATTGAAGAGTTCAAGATTCTTGTAACTTATGAATATGAACAAAATAAAGAAGTTGATGAAGAAGAAAAGAAGAAAAAGATTGCAAAAGTAACTCAAATGAGAATGGCTAATCTGGCTATATTTATTGGGGTTACAGTAAATGGAGTTGCAGCACTTCATACTGAAATTCTAAAAAATACTGAACTTAATAATTGGTATAAACTGTATCCAAATAAATTTCAAAATAAAACTAATGGTATTACTCCAAGAAGATGGATTAAACTTTGCAATGCTGAATTATCAGATTTTATTACTAAATTATTAGGAAGTGAAAATTGGGTTAAGGATTTATCTTTGCTTAAAGGTTTAGAAAAATTTGCAAATGATGATTGTGTATTAGATAGACTTATGGAGATTAAGCATGAAAAGAAGGAACAATTAGCAAATTATATTAATCAAGAAGAAGGAATTAAAGTAGATCCAAATTCATTTTTTGATATTCAGATAAAGAGATTGCATGAATACAAGAGACAATTATTAAATGCTTTGTATATATTAGATTTATATTACAGAATAAAGGAAAATCCGGAGCTGGATATGCCCAAAACTACTTTTATATTTGGAGGGAAGGCATTCCCAGGGTATAGAAGAGCTAAAGCAATAATAAAATTTATAACTGAGATAGGAAAACTTATAGATAATGATGAAGATGCTTCAAGAAAAATTAAAGTTGTATTTATTCATAATTACAGAGTATCATATGCACAAAAATTAATTCCAGGTTCGGATTTATCTAAACAAATATCAACAGCAGGAAAAGAAGCATCAGGAACAGGAAATATGAAGTTCATGTTAAATGGAACTCCTACATTCGGAACATTGGATGGTGCTAATGTAGAGATCGTCAACGAGAGTGGGATCGAAAATAACTTCATTTTTGGATTAAAAGTTCAAGATATTGAAGATATACAAGATAAATATGATTCTAAAAAATACTATGAAGAGAACCCAGGGATTAAAAGAGTAATAGAATCATTAATAGATGGAACGCTTGATGATGGAGGAAATGGAGATTTTGAGGATTTATATAATTCATTATTAAAAGAAGGAGATCAATATTATCTACTTGCAGATTTCGAATTGTTTAAAGATGCAGAAGAAAAAGTATTTAGATCATATACTGATAAAAAAGAATGGGCTAAAAAATGCTTTGCAAATATTTGTAATGCAGGAACATTTTCAAGTGATAGAACAATTAAACAATACGCAGATGAAATATGGAGTATTGAAGCTATCTCAGTAAAATAAATTCCCATTAAGAATAATCTTTACGATACTAATTTAGAATTGTAAAGATTATTTGCATATATATTAGTAGAAATTTTAGTTTTAAATACATATTTTTTGATAATCTTATCTTTACATATTAGATTTTTTATATTAGATAGAGCAAATAAATCAGTTTTACATCGCTTAATAAAGCTAAGTAATATACCGTTTGTAACATTATTTTAAATATGATAATATTAGGATTATCAGTATATAGATAATTATATAAAAGTAACATATATGAATATTATTTCATAATTAATATAAATAACTAATTAAAAACTAATTAAAAACTAGATGAATAATTATAAATTTTATAAAAAAATTATAATAGAAGAGGAGCAAGTTATGAAGGTTACAATTAAAGAAGTAGCGAAGGAATCAAATGTTTCTCCATCAACGGTATCTAGAGTTATATCAGATAGTTCACAAATAAGTGAAGAAACTAAGGAACGGGTTAGAGAGGCAATAAAAAAACTTAAGTATAGACCAAATGCAATAGCTAGAAGTTTAGCAAATAATAAGAGTAGAATTTTAGGCGTTGTTTTACCGAATGAAGCACAAGATTTAATAAGTAATCCATTCTTTATTCAAGCTATGAAAGGAATGAGCAGTTATGCCCAAAATAAAAAATATTATATTACATATGCATTTAGTGAAGATGAAAAAACAGAATTAGAGTATATAAATAATTTCATAACTAGTAATTTAGTTGATGGTATATGCTTATTGCGCGCGAGGACAGATGATAAAAGTATTAAATACCTTAAAGAAGCAGAGTTTCCATTCGTGGTAATAGGAAGACCTGAAGAATCAGAAGATATGTTATGGGTAGATAATGATAACTTTCAAGCTACGTACAATTTAGTAAATGAACTTATAAAAAAAGGACATAAAGATATTGTCTTTTTAGGTGCAAAAAAAGACTGGAATGTAACAAGAGATAGATTTAATGGATTTAAAGTTGCATGTGAAGTTAATGGAATTTTAATACAAGATAAAAATGTCATAATGATGAGTGAATTTAATGAGCAAGAAGGTATAGATGGAACTATTAAATTATTAGAAAATATTACTCCAACAGCTATAATAATAGAAGATGATGTCCTAGCTTTTGGTGCGCTTAAAGTTCTGACTCAAAGAAATATTAAAAATATAGAAGTTATAGGATTTAATAACAGCCCATTAGCTGAATTTCAAACACCGTCATTATCATCAGTTGATATTAATGCTCAAGAACTTGGATACTATGCTGTAAAAATTCTAATAGATTTCTTAGAAAATAATGAAATGACAATAAATCATTATATTATCGAATCTAAACTTGTAAAACGAGAATCATTTAAGTAACAACAGAACAAAGTTGTTACTTAATAATTATCTCCAAAGTTATAATTTGATCAAACATAGCGATTAAAGGAAAAATAATTTATTATCATGTTAACGTTTAACATAATAATAAATTTGATAGCATTATATAATAAATAAAGGAGAATACTAATGGAAATTAAGCGAGAAAAAAGTATAATAAGAAATAAGAAAATAGGTACTAGTCTCAAAAGCAAAATAATAATAAGCTATATGATAGTACTAAGTTTCATGTTTATAGTAGCAAGCGTCTGTGTAAATCAAATGAAAAATGTTATAACAGAGTTAAAAACAACTCAAGATATAATTGATAATACAGCAGTTCAAGCAGTAACAAAACAAAACATGAGAGTGTCTATCACAGCACTTCAAACTTCAATAAATAAATTTACAAGTATAACTATTGTGGTTTCAGTTATTGGATTTGTAATTACATTAGGTTTAGCAGTAGTAATAATTAGAAGAATACTAAATCCATTAAAGGATTTAAGTAAACTTGTACTTTCACTAAGAGACGGAGATCTAACTGCTACACTTGAATGTGAAAAATATGATAGAGAAATAGGCGAGGTGGTAGATAATTTAAATAATGCAATGAATGCCAACAGAGCAATGGTACAAAATATATATGAATATTCAAAATTAGTAATAAAATCAAGTCAAGATCTTAATGGGATAGTTAGGAATATTAATAATAGAATAATAGAAGTCAACTATTCTACAGAAATAATTTCAAGTGAAGTTGAACAATTAAGTGCAGTCTCACAGGAAGTTAATGCCTCAACATTTGAAATAAAAACTACAATAGCAAGTTTAAATGAAATAGCCAAAACAGATAATAAATCAGCCGAAATTATTAGGAATAAAGCAATAAAGGTTAAAGAAAAAGGACAAGTAGCAGCAAAGAATGCAAGAAAAATTTATACAGAGAAAATTGACAATATTAGTAATGCAATTGAAAGAGGGAAAGTAGTAAAAGACATCAAAATGATGGCAGATGTAATATCTGGAGTTTCGGAACAAACTAATTTATTAGCACTTAATGCCGCAATAGAAGCAGCTAGAGCAGGAGAACAAGGAAAAGGATTTGCAGTAGTTGCTGATGAAGTAAGGAAGCTGGCAGAACAAAGCAAGGATACTGTTGATAAAATAAAAAAAGTTATTAATGAAGTAGATGGAGCATTCGATAACTTAAGTGGTCACAGTAAAGATCTGTTAACTTTCATAGAGAAGGATGTTGATAGTGACTATGAGCTTTTAATTGAAACTGCAACAAGCTATGAAAAAGATTCTCAATTAATTACTAGTATGTCAGAAGAGATAAAATATAGGAGTAAAACTATTGAAGATGTTATTACTCAAATAACAGAAGGTATTAACACTGTAAGTTCAAATGCATTAGAAACTTCAAGTAAGTCTCAAGATATACAAGCAAATGTAGAAGAAGTTACGAGTCAAGTCAAAACTATTGTTGAAGCAATTGAACAACAAACTGCACTTGCAGAAGAACTTAAAGATGTTATTAATGTATATAAGATTTAGCAGTTATTATTCCATATTTTTATTGGGGTATAGAGAGTTCATATGAATCACAGAATGTCCAACAAAAATTAGCTATATTTGCTATTGATAATAGAATAGATAAAGTGAGAGGATCACATCCTCATGTTATTCAAAGCATGGAAAATTATAAAGGGAAATATTAGAGCAGAATTTTTTAAACTAAAATAGAATTTAATTAGAGAGTATATTGAATTACATAGAAACCCGATAAATTTACTAATAGTTATTGACAAGAGCTTTTAACTATGTATAATTAATAGTAACAAATAAATATTTAAATGAGTTAATCTTATTAAGAGTGGTGGAGGGACTGGCCCTTTGAAACCCGGCAACCTGAAAAAAATTTATATAAATTTTTTCGTTGGTGCTAAATCCTGCAAGAGAATATCTTGAAAAATGAGAGGGAAATTAAGTTTAATTAGAACTTATAGTATGACTACAAAGTCACTTCTTATTTTAGAGGTGGCTTTTTTATTATTTTATTAAAGCAATAAATGATAAAGAATAAATTAAAGGAGGCAAAAAAAATGACTGTCAAAAAATCGTTTGAAACAATTGCAGTTAGTGGAGTATCTGGTGGAGATAAGGCTACAGGAGCAATAAGTTATCCAATATACCAATCAGCTACATTTAAACATAATGGACTTAATGAGAGTACTGGATATGATTACTCGAGAGCTCAAAATCCAACACGAGAAGAAGTAGAAAAAACATTAGCTGTTTTAGAAGGTGGAAAAGATGCAATAGGATTTTCTTCAGGAGTTGCAGCAATTACTGCATGTATACACTTATTTAAGACTGGAGATCATATAATTCTGTCAGATGATTTGTATGGAGGGACATATAGATTGTTTGAAGAAACTTATAAGGATTTTGGAATGAAATCTACATTTGTTGATACAACAAATAGTGAGAATATAGTACATGCTATAGAAGAAAATACGAAAGCTATATTTATAGAGACTCCATCAAATCCAATGATGAAGGTAACAGATATAAGAGAAGTAGCAGAAATAGCGAAAAAAAATAATTTGTTATTAATTGTAGATAATACATTTTTAACACCTTACTATCAAAAGCCACTAGGTCTAGGTGCTGATATAGTAATTCATAGTGGAACTAAATATTTAGGTGGGCATAATGATTTATTAGCAGGATTTATAGTAGCAAATGATGAGGAAATTTTAAATAAATTAAGAAAAATCCATATGTCGACGGGAGCTACCTTAGCTCCATTTGATTCATGGTTAGTGTTAAGAGGAATCAAAACATTACATATAAGATTAGATAGAGCACAAGAAAATTCAGTGAAAATAGCAAAGTTTCTGCAGAATAATAGCAATGTAGAAAAAGTTTATTATGTAGGCTTGGAAAATTTCGAAGGTTATGAATTAAATAAAAAACAATCAACAGGTTTTGGAGCAACATTATCATTTAAGGTTAAAGATAAAGAACTAGTACCTAAAATTTTAAAAAATGTTAAAATAATAAGATTTGCAGAAAGTTTAGGTGGAGTAGAAACATTAATAACATATCCGATTATTCAAACTCACTCGGAAATTCCAGATGAAATAAAGAAAAGATTGGGAGTTGATGAGTATCTACTTAGATTATCAATTGGAATAGAAAATATAGATGATTTAATTAAGGATTTAGAAAATGCTATTGGAAAGTAAAATAATCCATACCCTTATTTCTAATTTCGGATATATACTAAAAATATAGTATAATTAAAAACAAAAAAATAAGATAGAGGTGTAAATTATGAATTTTGGAACTAAATTAATACATGCAAGTGGAGATATAGATCCTACAACAGGTTCTGTAAGTACTCCAATATATCAAACATCAACATTTCATCAATTTGATATAGATAAATTTGGAAAGTATGATTATGCAAGATCAGGGAATCCAACTAGAGAAGTAGTAGAAAAATTAATAGCAGAACTTGAAAATGGAGAATGTGGCTTTGCATTTGCTTCAGGAATGGCGGCTATTTGTTCTGTGCTATCAATATTTTCAGCAGGAGACCACATTATAATCTGTGGTGATGTATATGGAGGAACATACAGAGCTACAACAAAATTATTTCCAAGATTTAATATTGAATTTACTTTTGTGGATGCATCAAATACTGAAGAAATAAAGAATGCCTTTAAAGAAAATACAAAAGGACTTTATTTAGAAACACCTTCAAATCCATTATTAAAGGTAATAGATTTAAGAGCAGCTAGTAGAATAGCTAAAGAAAATGGTGCAATTACAATAGTAGATAACACATTTATGTCACCATACCTTCAAAGACCATTAGAGCTTGGGGCAGATATAGTTTTACACAGTGCAACTAAGTTCTTAGGTGGACATAGTGATGTTATTGCAGGACTAGTAGTAACTAAAACAAAGGAACTTGGAAGTAGAGTTTATCAAATACAAAACACCTTTGGAGCTGTTCTTGGACCACAAGACTCATGGCTTTTAATTAGAGGAATAAAGACTTTAAAAGTTAGATTAGATGCACTTCAAAAAAGTGCCCAAGAACTTGCACAGTGGCTTGAGGCAAGAGATGAAGTGGAAAAGGTTTATTATCTTGGTCTAGAATCAATGGAAGGAAGGGCAGTGCATTTAGAACAAGCATATGGTGCAGGCGCAGTCTTATCCTTTAAATTTAAGACGATAGAAAGAACTAAAGTTTTCTTAAACAATGTAAAAAATGTAGCGGTGGCAGTAAGCTTAGGTAGCGTTGAGACTATAGTTTCATATCCGGCTAAAATGAGCCATGCATCAATTCCAAAAGCAGAAAGAGAAGAACTTGGAATTACAGATACATTAATAAGAGTATCTGTAGGATTAGAAGATATAGCGGATTTAATAATCTCATTTAAAGAAGCAATTGAAAAATAAAGAATAAAGATTTGTTATTTTTAAGTATGCCTAAATTGAAAAATCAGAGAAAGTTATTGATATAATAACTTTCTCTGATTTTTTTTTAAAACTTAATATCATCTATATATGTTGCAATTAAGCTTCTACATTCAGACACCACTTGTGGACTTATATTAGGCTTCTTAATTGTAAAATCATTATTGCAATTTATATATCTAAAAATATGAATATTTAATATACAGGTTAGATTCAAAAATAAAAAGTCAGTATGCTAGTCTATTTTGTCTCATACTTCGTCGGAACGTTTAACTGATAGCCTACATCATTGTCTGATGCAAAATATACATTGCACCTTTGATTTATTATTTCATTTCACGAGCCTGATTAGTTATTTTTAGATAGATTAATTCAATTTCTTCAATATATTTATTAAGTTTGATATAGAATCATCCAACAAAATTACATCATCGTCAGAAAGTGGTGATATTTTTTCAATAAATGAATCACAAATCGCACTACGAAATGTGTCTAACAACGTATAGGATTTTCGAGTTAATTCTACTCTAAGAATTCGTCTATCAGTAGGGTCAGGATATCTATTAACTAATCCATTAGTAATTAACGTATCTATAATAGGCGTCATATTAGATTTTGATATACCTAAATTATCTGCTATTTGTGAAATAGCAGATGAATTAAATTCTGCAAGAAAAAGAATAACCTTAGTATGTGAGGGTGGAATAGAAAAGTCAGACATACAATCATCTAGTCCATTGAGTAGTGATTTGAAATTCTTATTTACATCCATAATTACATTATTACGAACAAGACATAAAAAATTTACTAAGGAATGCGCGACTTTACTTAAATTATCTTCATTCATATTAACAATCCTTCCTAAGATAAAAAATGTATATATTTAAGTATAAACTATTAACAAATTGGAAACAAGAGAAAAAGTTATTGACTTATAATAGTTATAAATTTATAATCAAAATAGGATATAATTAGTATATTATATTGGAAACAATTTGCTAAGGTAATATTATGTTTTTAAAGTAAATTATATCAATGGAATTTTCATTAAGGTATTATGAGGAAAGATTCGAAAATAGGAGGAAAACATGAAAAAATATTTAGCATTATTTTTAGTAATTACTTCATTAGGATTATCAGGGTGCGGACAAGCTCCGAAAGAAAAAGAAAAACCAATAGCTGTATCAGTTCAAATGGCTAAGGATGGAGAAATAAAAAATACAAATACATTTAATGGAACTACAAAAACTAAAGAGGAAACATCGGTTACAGTAGAGATGGGTGGGACTATTCAAGAGATATATGTAACTTTAGGTCAAGAGGTAAAAAAAGGAGATCAGCTTTTGACAATTAAAGGTGATGATGTACAAAATAGCGTAAAGCAAGCTCAAGCAGCATTAGATATTGCAAATGCAAATTATACAAGTTCAACAGATGGGAGTATAGAAAGCCAACAAAATTCATTAAGCAATTCTATCAAAGTGGCACAGATGTCTTATGATGAAGCTAAAAGAAATCATGATATTAATACTCAACTATATCAAGCAGAAGCCATAAGTGAAGATGTATATAAAAAATCTGAAGTTTCTTTAAATCAAGCTAAGCAAACTTTGGATATGGCACAAAAGTCATATGATACATCAAATGGAAAAAGTATTCCGGAATTAAAGGAATTAGCTACAAAGCAACTGAATCAAGCACAAGTTGCATATGATGTAGCAAACAGCAATCTAAGTAAACTTACATTAATTTCACCAACAGATGGAGTTATAACAGCTAAAAACTTTAATACAAATGAAATGGCTAATCAACAAAAACCGGCCTTTGTTATTTCTAGTTCGAATACATTGCAAGTTGACTTGAATGTAACCCAAGCTGATTTATCTAAATTTACATCAGGGCAGGAGGTTGATGTAACAATAGATAGTAAAACAGTTCAAGGAGCAGTAACATATGTACCTACAGTAGTTAATGAAGCAACATTACTATATGATGTTGAAATACTTGTAGATAATTCGCAAGGGGATTTTAAAGCAGGGATGTCAGCTGCGGTTGAAGTAAGTATAGAAAAACAGGATAAAACAATTATAATTCCTAAAAAGGCTGTATTTGAGGAAGATGCAAAAAAGTATGTGTATATAGCAGATTCAGATGATAAAGCAATTAAAAAAGAAGTTACAACAGGAATCGTAACATCTACTACAATGGAAATTAAAAGTGGAATAAGTGCAGATGACACAGTAGTTATTGGAGGATTAAATCTAATTTCTGATGGAACTAGCATATTCCCAGTAACAAAGGAGGATTAATATTATGGGTTTAACAAAAACTTCAATTAAGCGTCCTCTTACTATAGTTATGGCCTTCTTAGTATTAATCTTATTTGGTATTATAGGATATACAAAAATGACCGCAGATACAATGCCAAAGATGGAGATACCAGTTTTATCAATTCAAACTGTATGGCAGGGCGCAGGACCAGAGGATATTGACAAACAAATAAGTGAAAAAATAGAGGAAAAAGTTTCAGCTGTTTCTAAGGTTAAGGAGACAGGTACTTATTCACAAGAAGGTGTTTCAGTTGTAGTAATACAATTTGAATATGGAACTGATATAAATACTGTAATAAATGATGTTAAATCTAAAGTAGATGAAGTCAAAAGCGAATTACCTAGTGATGCAGAAGCACCGGCAGTTATTAAAATGGATGTAATGAATGCAAGTGCTATAGGAAGATTAGTTATTTCAGGTGGTAAAAGTAAGGATGACCTAATGAAATATGCAGAAGACGTAGTACAAACAAAAATTAAAACAGTAGATGGTATTACAGAAGCGGATATTGTGGGTGGAGAGAAATCACAGGTTAATATAACAGCAGATCCAGCTGTATTATCTAGTTATAATGTCAGTTTATCAACTATTAAAAGTGCAATGCAAGCTACTAATAAAACTTTTCCATATGGGTCTATTATTGAAGGAGAAAATAAAATTGTTCTAAGAGGAATGGATGAATTAAATTCATTAGATGATATAAAACAAATTCAAATTTCTACAAATAAAGGACAATCAGTTAGATTAGATGAAATTTGTAATGTTGAATATGGTACTGTAGAGAAAAAAGATGTATATAGATACAACGGCGAGGAAAGTTTAATAATAGATGTTAAGAAACAACAAGATGCAAATACCATAAAGGTTATGCAGGGTGTTAATAAAGCAGTTGAGGAGTTAAGTAAAAACAATTCACAATATGATACTAAACTTGTTAGTGATTCAAGTGAATATATTAAAACCTCTGTTAATAATGTAATCTCAGAGATATTTATAAGTTCTATTATTTCATTTCTTATAATATTAGTATTTTTAAAAAGCGTTAGAGCGTCATTTGCTGTAGCATTAGCAATTCCTACATCTATAATAGGTACACTAGCCTTTCTTTATTTTACTGGTGAAACATTAAATATGCTTACTTTAAGTTCACTGGTGATATCGGTTGGTCTGGTGGTAGATAATTCAATTGTTGTTATAGAAAATATATTTAAGTATAAGAACAATGAAAACTTAAGCAATGAAGAATGCGCACTTCAAGGTACAAAAACTGTAACTAGCGCTATTGTAGGATCAACACTCACAATTATATGTGTATTTTTACCTATATTGTTTACTGATGGTCTTACGAAAATAATATTTGCATCTTTATCTAAAACAGTTATTGCTGCATTAGCCATATCATTAATTGTAGCACTTACTCTTGTACCAAGTATGTTTAATAAATTAAGTGGTGGCAAAAATGCTGCAAAAATAAAAGAAAAGCCTTCGCCTATATTTGATAAGATAGGCGAAGTTTATATGAAATTAATAAAGGTTTCATTAAAACATAAAAGCATAGTGGTAATATTAAGTACTGCCTTATTTATTGTCGCTATATTTGGAGCTACATTTTTAAAAATGGAGTTTATGGCAGAATCAGATAAAGGAAAAATAAGTATATCGGTAGAATTACCAGAAGGATTAGCATTAAAGCCAAGTGATTATTATGTTTCTATGGCAGAAGAGAAGCTTTCTGATATTCCAGAAATAAAAACAGTAATAACAACATTAAAAACATCTAGTAATAGTAATAGTTCCAGTATAAATGTAGAATTAGTTCCAAAGGAAGAGAGGGAAAAAGCTACATCTGAAATCGAAAAGGAAATAACTGAGAGAATGGATACTGTCCCAGATTGTAAAATAAAAGTTGCATTAGATAGTAGTTCAACTGGTGAAGGTAGCGGTTCAGGATTTTCTATGCAATTAAAGGGACCAGATTTAGATACATTAGAGGTATTAGCAAAACAGATTGAAGGTAAGTTTAGTACTATAGAGGGATTTAAAAATGTAGAGACATCAATTGCTGATACATCGCAAGAAGCTCAATTTATAATAGATAAGCAAAAAGCAAATAAATATGGGATTAACGCTTCATCAATTGCTTCATTATTACATACAGCTGTAGTCGGAGATTCAGTGACAACAGCTAAGATAAATGATTATGAAGTAGATGTTAACTTAAAATTTAAAGGAAATAGTATTGATAATTTAGAGGATATTAAACAAATAAAAGTAATGTCTAAAACAGGTGAGGAAATTCCATTATTAGAGATAGCAAATATAAAAATGGCAGATGGATTGAAACAAATTAACAGATCAGATGGAGATTATTCTATAGACATTACAGCTAATCTTAAGGGAGTCGATACAGGAACAGCAACCAAGCAAGCAACAACTGCAATAAATGAAATGAATTTACCAAAGGATTATGAAGCAAATACTAGTGGTGATGCAAAGAATATGCAAGAATCTATGATGGGACTTGTTTATGCAATGGGAATTGCAGTAATATTAGTATATATGGTAATGGTAGCAGAATTTGAATCGTTCAGTAAGCCCTTTATTATAATGACTTGTATTCCATTTGCCTTTGTTGGTGTTGTTGCAATACTGTTAATAACGAGGGTGAAAATCAGCATAGTAGGAATGCTAGGTGCAATTATGTTGGTAGGTATTGTTGTTAACCATGGTATAGTTTTAATTGATTATATTGAACAACTGAGGAAATCTATGGCGGGAAAGGTAAGCATAGAAGAAATAGTTTCAAAAGGTTCTGCAACAAGATTAAGACCAGTTTTAATGACAACTTTAACAGCTGCATTTGGTATGTTACCAACAGCATTAGCGTTAGAAGAGGGCGGAGAAATGATGCAATCTCTAGGCGTAGTAATAATAGGTGGTCTTAGTGTTTCAACACTAGTTACATTGGTATTAATTCCAGTTATATATGTGATTTTTGATGAGCAGGAAAAGAAGTTTGCTTATAGAATCCATAAGATAACAGAAAAGACATCAGAGAGAATAGAACGATTTAAAGAAGAAAAAGTAAGACCTAGATTTAGAAAAAGTGAAGTGAGACCTAAGACAATAGAAAAAGATAAACAGATAGATTTTAAGGAATAGATTATTTAACCATATGAATCAGGGCTGAAACTAAACTTATGAAGGCATATAATCATGACAAAGAAGCATGCAGTTGTTCCGTTTAGTGAAAGCTTGAGTATCTATAAAAAGAGACTATTTCAGAATTTAATTAAAGCCAATTAGAAATAGTCCCTTTAAGTAATAAAAAATATGTATCTAATAAGAAGATAAAATTTAATTAAAGAGGAGAATATACACATGAGAAGAAACATAAGTAAATTAGTTGCCTTTGCAATTGGAATAAGTGTAATAGGAGGAAGCACTGTTCCAGCATTTGCAGCAGAGACTACAGAAAATAATACTACTACGATTACAAATGTACAAGCACAAACAAATGGAAAGATACTTTTTACTTTAGAGGATGCGATAAAAGCTGCCATTAGTAATAGTGATACATTAGTACTTGATGAAAAGAAAATAACTTATCAAGATAAAATTAATGATACGAATGAGGACCTTGATGATTATAATGAGGATAATGAAACAATTACTGATGACAAAAAGGATTTAAACGAGGATACTCGCGATATTACAGTAGATCAACTTAAGCAACAAAGAGATTTTGACGAAGACAAACTAATACAAAAAACTACTACGGCATATAATGCTATAGTTACAAGTCAAAAGCAAATAGATCAAGCATCAAAAGAGTTAGAAATTAAAAATAAAGAACTTAATGATGCAAACTTGAAAAATAACTTAGGAATTATAACAACAACGGATTTAACAACTATTAAACTTGATATAGAAAAATTGCAAAATCAACAAAAATCAAGCCAAAATACATTAAATGATTCAGAATATAATTTTAAAGTATTAATAGGAAAAGATGTATCACAATATGGATTAGAACAAGATATTAAATATGATGCCTTTAAAATGGATGGTTCTATAGATGAGTATTTAGATAATTCTATAGATTCCTATTTAAAATATACTGAACAGCTAGTTAAGCTTAATAAAGATTATTATAATGATGATGATAACGAGGTATCTGTGGATGATGTAAACAAAGCAAAAGATGCAATAATAAAAGATGAGCCTGCAAAACCAAGCGATATAGATACTAATCTAATTTCATACGAGAAGTATGCTAAGGACACTAGTGATTATAATAAGAGTATAGCAAACTATACAGGAGCCTTATCAGCACGTTTAACATATTTGAATACTAAATTAGGGGTTTATACAAATGAAACAACTTTAAATGAAACTAAGAAGAGCTTTAAAGAACAATTGAGAAGTTTTTACACAAAGCTTCTTACTACAGAGGATAGTATCAATTTATTAAAGAAAAATATAGAGTTAAATAATAAGCAGCTTAGCAACGCAAAGCTTAGATCTGATTTAGGGATTATTACTAAATCAGATTATAATACTCTAGTTGTAAGTAGTGAAGATTTAGAACTTCAATTAAGAAGTGCAATTGATAGTTATAATACTTTAAAAGAACAAATTCAAAAACCTTGGATTGCATT
>LIDZ01014570.1_pt1 | contig 66242 bp, 54 predicted proteins | sample 644651 | NCBI WGS metagenome assembly LIDZ01 (sample SAMN03856242, study PRJNA289617) | food metagenome | isolation source: wine grapes on drying loft during traditional withering process | host: Vitis vinifera cv. Corvina | place: Italy: Gargagnago di S. Ambrogio di Valpolicella | collected 2014-01 | reverse complement strand
GTCAAGGGAAGCGGCGTTAATCTTACGGGCCACGATGGAAAAGAAACCATTAATTTTGATGCTGTAACCGCAAGATACGTTAAATTTCAGGGTGTAGAGCGATCACTGGTTCGCGGGGGGCTTTACGGGTATGCAATAAGTGAATTCGAAGTATATATAGAACCGCTTAAAGATAATTTGGCGCAGGTAATTGCGAATCAAATTAAGGAAATTGCAGCTATATCCGCCGGACAAGCACGGATTGTTCTTCCGCAGATGCCGGATGGTTACCAGGTTACCCTGTACGGAAGTGACAGGCTGCAGGTGATTGATAAGGAAGGTAACATCCACCCTCCGTTAGTGGATGCTAAAGTGAATCTTCTGTTTAAGGTAGAGGATAAATCGAATCCAAAATTTACTGGAATTTCTGGCAACGTCCTGGTTACTGTGCCGGGTCAATTTATACAAACGGATGATTTAAATAAAGAACCGAAGGTTATTCCTTCCTTGCGGGAATGGTTGGGACGGACGGGAGAGTTGGCGTTAACGAATTCTTCAAGGATCGTGGTCAATCCGGCAGATGCGAAGGCTTTGGAGGAATCGGCCGAGCTCACAAGAGCTGATTTGAAGGATATAAGTTCGTATAATTTGGATATCGTCTATGAAGCTCCCAAACCTGGCGATATTTTTCTAAGCATGGATTCTTCGTTGTCCTATTTGGGGGATGAAGGCTATGTGCTTGACGTTCAGGATTATGTGTCTATACGATCAGCAAATGTTATAGGCGTGTTCTACGGGACGAGATCCGTTCTGCAAATTTTGAAGCAGGATGAGGAGCATCGGCACATCGTTAAGGGAATCTCAAGGGATTACCCGAAATATGCGGTAAGAGGACTTATGCTTGATGTCGCTCGAAAGTTTTATACGATCGATTTTTTGAGAGACTATGTCAAGCTTATGTCCTGGTACAAGATGAACCAATTCCAGATTCATCTAAACGATAATATCGGAAAAGAAATGGCTTTTGAGGACGGCACATACTCGGCGTTCAGATTGGAAAGCACAACCTATCCCGGACTTACGAGCAAAAGCGGTTCATATACAAAGAAAGAATTTAGAGAACTTCAACAGCTTGGCATGGAATACGGGGTCGATATCATTCCGGAGATTGACACGCCAGGGCATTCGAGCGCATTTGTCGACTATAAACCGGCTTTGGGCAACGGCAACCACCTTGATATATCCAAACCCGAAACCGTGAACTTTGTAAAAGGCCTTTATGACGAGTATTTGGATGGTGTCAATCCTACCTTTATCGGGCCCAATGTTCATATCGGGACAGACGAGTACGATGTCCATTCGCAGGCCGGCAAAGAAGTATTTAGAGGCTACATGAACACACTGATCGACCATATAAACACCAAAGGCAAACATCCGTACTTTTGGGGAGGATTGGAAGAATATAATGGCACGACTCCCGTCAGAACGGATGTCACGATGGATGTATGGAAAGAATCGGCCCAAAGTCCTCAGAATGCGATTGAAAAAGGATTCAATATAGTGAACGTTCAGGACGCCTATCTCTATATTGTTCCTGTCAATCGGGATTATTTAGACACTGCGTTCTTGTACAATGAATGGGAGCCGGTTAAGTGGTTAAACTACACGCTTCCATACGGGCATCCAAACTTAATGGGCGGCAAGTTCGCTTTGTGGAACGATGTTTCGGAAGAACACTGGCTCACGATGGACGACTCTCATGACAGAATTCTTCCGGCCATGCAAGTGTTGTCGGAGAAGCTATGGACAGGAACGAGAGAAGATAGAAATTATGCTGAGTACCTGAAAACTGCCAAGGCAGTCGGGGAAGCGCCGCAAACGAATATTTCCCATAAAATTAAAGTGAAAAATAGTGAAGGCCGAGTCATGGAGTTCTTATTCGATGAGGGCTTAAAAGATTCATCGGGCCAATCGTTTGACGGGGCAGGCACGAATATAACGATGACCAAAGGGAAATTTGACCAAGGTGTCCGATTTAACGGGGGGGCAAGCTACATCAAAACCCCACTGCAAGCTCTAGGATTTGGGTGGACCGTCTCCATGTGGATTAATCCGGATGTCAATAATCCTGACGATGCCATCATTATGGAATCACCACAAGGGCAATTGAAGCTTAAGCAGGGAACCACAGGGAAACTGGGATTATCCAAGGGTCGCTACAACAGTGTGTTCAATTATGCGGTTCCTGCAGGAAAATGGACCCATCTGATGTTAACAGGAGATAATTCGACGACAACTTTGTATGTGAACAGCAATGAATACGTGGAAAGCTTACCTTTGCTTCCTATTCAATCTTTCATACTGCCTACTCAGATCATTGGCAGCAAGACTCATTCATTCATCGGCGTGCTTGATAACCTAATGGTATATAATAAACCCTTTAGCATGGAGGACAAGAACAATCTGGCTTTGCACAAGCCCGCTTTTTCGTCTGGAGCGGAAGTTTCATATGTTGGGCCTGAAAAATTGGTAGACGGCAACAAAAGTTCCAAGTGGTCCTCTGATTATACGATCACTAATCCGGATGCTGCATGGTGGTCTGTTGATCTTGGAGCGCCAACGGAGTTTAATGAAGTTGTGATCAATTGGGCTGATGCTTACGCATCGAAATATCAAATACTTGTTTCCAATGACAATGCAAACTGGACAAACGTCAAAGGTAACGGCATTACTTTGTCAGGCAAGGCGGGAGAAGAGTCGATACAGTTTGATAACTTAACCGCAAGATACGTCAAGTTTCAAGGTGTGAAGAGAATTCCCGTCGACGGACATTTTTACGGGTATGCGATAAATGAAATCAGTGTTTATAAAAAAGATATCTCTAGGGTAAACAGAATGGCGGAGTATAAGACTCTTACGGGTCAAGCTACTGACTTGCTAGATTCCGGGAAGGGAAATAAAGATCTTAGAAAACAATTGATACTCTTGTTGAAAAATTACCCCTATGATTTTGGTGGGTCATTCGATGTACTTAAATTGACTATAGCTTCCCTGCAATCATCCATATCCAATCCAGGGTCAACGGATGGCAGCAAGGGAAATCCGGGGTCAACGGATGGAAGTTATGGAAAACCGCCGATCGTATTGCCTCAGGATGGAACGCTTACCCTGCCTGCTGGCCAATCCGGAAGCGCCGGATTAGGTGAGGACATCAAGGTCACGATTCCGGTAGGAGCAACGGATAAGCAGCTTCTTCTGATAATCAAAAAGATATCGAACTTGGGTTCTATCGTGGGAGAACAGGACGTACTCATTAGTTCCGTATACGAAGTGCTGAAGAACTTTACGGACAACTTCCTTAAGCCAGTCACCATTTCGCTTGCATTCGATCCGACCAAGTTAGGTGCGAATCAAAAGGCATCGATCTTCTATTATGACGAAACGGCGAAAAAATGGGTGAAAATCGGAGGAATGGTTGTAGGAAATCGGATCTCTGTAGAGACAGATCATTTTACGAAATTTGCAGTATTTGCTGTCTCCAACGAGGCTACGGACGTTCCAACTAAACTGCCGGTGTTCGCGGATATTACCAAGCATTGGGCAGAGGCTTCTATCGTGAAGGCCGTAGCGGCCGGATTTGTTAACGGCTATGAAGACGGTACTTTTAAACCTAATGCGGAGGTAACGAGAGCGGAATTCGCGGTCATGCTTTCAAAGGCTTTCGGCCTGCAAGGTAGCGGAGCCGAATCGGCATTTACGGACGGAGCCCAGATTGGTAGTTGGGCGAAGAAGGGAATCGCACAAGCGGTTGAAGCCGGCATTATTAAAGGCTATGCAGACGGATCATTCCGGCCGAAAGCGCAAATCAGTCGTTCGGAGATGGTAGCGATGGTCGTGCGGGCGAAGAAGCTGGAGACGAGCAATACAGCAGCAACTGCATTCACTGATGATAAGAGGATTCCTTCATGGGCCCAAGGTGCGGTTAATGCGGCGGTGCAACTCAACCTGATCTCAGGACGAGGCAATAACAAGTTCGTTCCTGATGGAACGGCGAGTCGTGTGGAAGCCGTTACTCTCTTGCTTAGAGCGTTAGAGTCTGGAAAGTAAGTATCGTATAACTGAATAGAACGCAAGGGGGTATTCCATTAGGTCGAAGGACCTTGGGATATCCCCTGTTTTGCATGGTCAGGATTATTTACAATTCCTTTCTACAAGGCATACCCAACAAAAACTGCTTGAGTATGTTAAAGGAAGACCATCAAATATCTTGATTTTGTGGATAACAAATATGAGTTTTCTTACACTTGTCCACTTGATATCCAGTGTATCAACAGCTTGGACCAAATGTAGTTGGACATGTTGCACCTGAATCACAAGTCGGCGGTCCCATAAAAGGGAAGCTTCAGCTTTGCTTGCGTTTTTCCCGATATTCCGAAGGGGTTTCTCCTGTATATTTCTGAAATACTTTCGTGAAATAACGTCTATCCGCATAGCCAACAGCTATTCCGATCTGTGTGATGTTTTTGTCGCTTAATAGCAGCATTGATGTGGCCATTTCAATGCGCTGCTTCGATAAGTATTCGACGAATGTCTTCCCATAATGCTGCTTAAATAAAAGACTGAAATAGCCGCAGCTAATATCTAGATATTCGGAAATCTCCTCTACACCGAAATAAGATCCCAAATTACGACAGATGTAGTCATTGGCGGAATGCATAAGCAGATCGCTTTTTTTGTTCTTAAACGCAGAATGCATACTGTTTTCAATAATTTCCTGAATAAGTGAAATGAAGCCCTGAACACCCAGGTTTTGATCTAGCTTTTTCCAGACGACTTCCTCTTCTTGAATCGTGATGGTATAGATTTCGCGCATCTCTCGGAGTAGGTGGAGCACCAAAAAATGTAGAATTTGTTCAGCACGAATAAAAGATTGCTCGGAGATTGTGGCTAACTGGGTGATTAATTTTTCAAAAGCGTTTTCTGTCATCGGTCTATCGAACTGTTTAAGGCTAGAGACCATCTCTTCAATCAAATTCCATATGGAGTCATTCTGAGCAGTAATCGGATTATACATGAGCAACGTTTCTTCTTTATTTGGACTTAGCTGCAGCATATGCTGCATTTTCTTATAAACTTGCGATAAATCGGTTACTGCAACCGGATCCGGATAAATAACAATGCTGACTTGTAAATGGAGGTTTTTACTCACTTCGATTTGCATATATTCTGTCCATTTTTGTGTTTCGATGAAGTCGACTTGAGATTGTTGTTTGTCTTGCTCAATCACAGCACACCATTCGCCTTCACGCATTTGTAGAACGACGCATTTCAGGTTGTTTGCGGCCAGCGCATCCTGAAGTACATTACGGATGGCGAAATTCCAGAGCTTGCGCTCCTTCTCATCCCAACCTAATGACTTTTGTGAATAATGATCCCAATCGATAAGTAGACAAACATAAGAGTAGTCTTCTAAATTTAATTCTTCGGATAGTTGAAACTTGGTGTTTACTGTTGTGTAGTCCATGATAATATCATATAGAGTTTTCTCATAGGCGAGTGTGATGACCTTATTCCATGTTTTCGTGTGCATCATTTGCTCGAGTTTTTTGGCTCGAACTTTTATAGCCATTTTCTCGGTGAGCTCGATCAACTCTTCATAGTCGATGGGTTTGAGGATGTAATCGTAAACACCCAATTGAAGTAGGGAACGCGCATATTCGAAATTTTGATAGCCCGTAATAATCATAACTTCAGCATGTTCGTTAAATTCACGAAGGAACTTGAGGAAAGTAATCCCATCCATCGAAGGCATGCGAATGTCGCTAAAGATAATATCCGGCCTTAACTGCTTGGCGATATCCAAAGCTTTTTGACCATTCTTAGCTAGGCCAATAACTTCAATCCCCATGGCTTCCCAGGGGATAATACTTTCTAAATTCCGCAAAATATTCGGCTCATCATCCACAAGTAAAGCTGTTAAATGCATACTATTCACCCCTGTATCTCGGTATGACACATTTAATTGTAGTGCCTATATTTTGTTGACTACAAATAAAAATCCCGTAACGGCTACCGTATCTAATTCGGATACGATCCGCTACATTACCTAAACCTAATCCTCTTCGTTCTCCATCGACTACATCATTGCTCTCATAAGAACTGTTTAATTCCAAGTTATAGTGGAAGCTAGCCAGTTGTTCATTCGTTAAACCGATACCATTATCCTCAATATATATAGCAATTTCATCATTTTCTTCCTGTGCATAAATACGAATGTTGCCCATATATTCGATGTCTTCAAATCCATGCTGAATGCAGTTTTCGACGAAAGGCTGCAGCGTTAACTTCAAAATAGAATAGTCGAGCAGATGCTCTGGGATGTGAATCTCATATTTAAAGCTATCTTCGAAACGGAATTCCTGGATTTCCAAATAACTTCTCAAATGCTCCAATTCATTGCGTATGCTAATTTCCTCTTTATCGTAAATGCTTATTCGTAGCATTTTACCGAGCCGATGCACCATTTTACTGACTTTCACACCTTGATTTTGAATGGCGAGGACATTGATTGACTCTAATGTATTAAATAAGAAATGCGGCTTGATTTGCGCTTGAAGGAGCATAAGCTCCGCTTTGTTATGACGGTTTTGTTGTAGCTTTACCTCTTCAACCAGATCATGAATACGCGCGACTAAACTATTAAATCCACGTGCCAAAATGGTCGTTTCATCTTTCGCATTTGCCATGACACGGGTGTCTAATTCACCACGCTCCACCTTCTTCATGGCTTTGACAATGTGCAGGATGAAGCGAATGATGCGGTTGACGAAGACAAAATTAAAAATCAAGGCAGAAACGAGGATGAGTCCGATCAGGATGGCAATCCAAGTCATAATGGTCTGAATTTGTCCCGTTACATACTGCCTAGGTGTAACGGAAACAACGATCCAGTCGCTGGCGCCCAAATCTTCGAGTGCCAATGGATAAAAGGATATAATATTTTTTTCGTTTTGAAAGGTTACGTTTCTACTATAAAACAGCTGATTGGGTTCCAACTTCTCGGAAATCTGGGATAACAAGTTTTGACCCAGTAATTCCTGATTTCGATTATCAAAAATAACAAGACCGTTCTTATTCATAACCATAAAACGATGACTTTTGAGATTGTCTGAGTTATATAAATTAAATGTATTTTCAAGTTCCTTGAGTTGCAATTGAACAATGGACATCCCGAGTTCCTCTGTACTATATAAGTCCCGAATTATACGAATTTGATAAAAATAAGTATCATTTAGCTGTAATTCTTTATGTTCTTTAGGTCCAATCCATTTCGGTATGCCGTTAAGTTTTTTTACTTCTTCAAAGATAGGGCTGCTTTTTAATTGTTCATAGGAGATGAAATTGCTACTAGTATTAGTTGCGGTTTCCGTAACCCCGGTCTTCGAGTACAAGGCGACAGACAGAAAGGGGGAATAGGACAATAAGCTCTTGCGTATTTCTGTTTCATAGTTGGGTAAATTACTATTTCTGTTACTCGAGTATGTATTTAAATCTTTGAGAATAAGACCGATGTCAGGCTCAATGATCGAGTAGTAATCGGAGAAATAATTCGCCTCTTTTAGGACGTAACGAATATTTCTCCCTACCGCTTTCATTGTAAGTTCTGTTTGTTCATTAAATTTGGACTCTATTAAATTTTGCGATAATGTATAGCTACCCCAGCCTAAGAGTAATAACGGGAGGATGATGAATATTAGAAAAGCCATGAGTATTTTTTTGTATAAGCTCATTCATCATGCTCCTTAATTATTAGCCTTTAACACTTCCTGCCATTACGCCTTCAATGATTCTCTTCTGGAGAATACTATAAATCAGTATAATCGGTGCAATACTGATCATGACCGACGCGCAAAGCGCACCGTAGTTGGTATTGTATTTATTGAAGAATGAAACAACGGCAACTGGCAAAGTGCGTAAGTTATCGTTAGATAAGAACAAATTAGCTAATACATATTCGTTCCAATTTCCCAAGTAATTCAGAATAAATACGGTTACTAAGGTTGGCATAGTCAATGGCAATACAATTCTGCCTAGCAGTCCATAAACGGAGAGCCCATCGATAACCCCTGCCTCTTCCAGCTCTTTGGGTAGCGATTTCAGGAATGCCGCAATGATGAATACGGTTAACGGTATCCCAAAGGTGGTATAGGGAATGATCAAAGCTAAGGGTGTATTGTAAATATGTAACCAGTTAACCATTCTATACAATGGAATTAACAAGGATGGTGCAGGTATTAGAAGCGATAACAGCAGTATAGCATATACATACTTACTGAGGGACGGATACTTCATTCTTGTTATGGCATAAGCGATACAGATCGCCAGAAAAATCGTTAAGAGTGTTGATATCGTACTGATGAAAAAACTGTTGAAGAAGTAGATTCCAATTTTACTATTAGAAAAAGAATATATATAGTTGCTTAATGTAAATGGCTGGGGTAATCCCCAAGGGTCACTGTCAATTTGCATATTTTTCTTAAAAGAAGTATTTAGCAAAAAGAACATCGGATATAAAATAACAAATACGTAAGCCATCAGAAATAGGTGGGGAATGGTTTTTCTTAGGGTAGTCATATTAGTGTTCTACCTCCTCAGTCCGTTTGGCTATCCATTGGAATATGACCGTCACGAGTACGGTAAACGCGAAAATAATAATGGAAATAGCGCTCGCATAACCAAAGTCGTTAAATTTATACGCCTGCTTATACAAATAGGTTCCCATGACTTCCGAGCTTCCGAAAGGTTCTCCGTAGGTCATAATTAAAACAATATCTAGTGAATTCATCGCACCGGTGATTGCCAAAAGCATAATGACTAAAATAACGGGACGAATGATCGGAATGGTAATGAACCAGGATCTTTTAAAGCCTACAGCACCGTCCATTTCAGCAGCTTCGAGCAGCTCTTTTGGAACTGAGAAAATCGCAGCCAGCAAGAGTACAATATAAAATCCAAACCATTGCCAAGAATTTGTGATGAGTATCGATAAAAATGCAGTCGATTCCTCTCCCAACCAGGCATGCGTCCAGCGTTCTAATCCGAATGCACGCAGAAGCTGATTAATTAATCCGACATCTGGATGGTAAATAAACTGCCATAATACACCGACAACTGCCGTCGAAAGGATACTTGGAAGAAACACGGTCGTTTTATAAAAATTAAGATTCTTTTTAACACCACTGATCACCATCGATATGAATATGATAATGGGCACTTGCACAAATGCTGAGAATAATACGAAAATAATATTGTTTTTTAAAGCGATCCAAAATTTTTCGTCTGTAAAAGCTTTTTTGAAATTGTCCAACCCATTGAATCTCGCTTCGTTGATTCCGTTCCAGCTTGTAAAGGAATGCTGCAGGGAGCTTAATAATGGCAGGATATAAATGGCGATATACATGATGAGTGCAGGTATTACGAAAAGTGCGTAAGCCCATGGATTTCTGAGTACTTTATTCATAAACAACCTCCATCTAGTGAAAATCGAGCACCTCGCACATGCGAGGTGCTCGATCCCATTTTACGAACCTTATTTTTCTGCGTTAGCCTCGTCTTGAATCTTTTGCATTTTCTCCGCTGCTTTCTCCGGAGTCACTTTACCGCCAATCAATTCTTGCATGGTTGTTTCTAGTGTTACTTTTACTTTCGGTTGAACAACGGAGTCAAATGCTGTGAATATTCCTTTAGCTTCATTAGTGACTGAAAGAACTTCATTGAGAACACCCGTAGTACCGCTCGTATCTTGTAGTTTCATAGCAGGGAAGTCATTTGCGGAAAGAAGCGCCTTCTTTTGCAATGCTTCAGTATAGTATTGTTTGATGAACTCTTTAATTCCCTTTAATTCGTTTTCGTTGGCATGATTAGAGAATCCGTATCCATTTGAGAAACCACCGTTGATATATCCATCACCAGGGCCACCAACTTCTGGGAAGTTAAAGAAACCAACATTGCCAGCAATTTTTGATTTTTCTTTATCTTCGAATGCAGATACAGCCCAGCTGCCATCCATTGTCATTGCGGCTCCACCTTGGTAAAACTTCGCCTGTCCTTCAGCATATTTCAAAGCAAGCGCACTCTTATCCAGATAGCCTTTTGTTTTCAAGGATTCTAGCTTCTTAAATGACTCGATAACTTCAGGATCATTCCATTTACTTGTACCGTTAACGAATCCTTCTTGAACTTCTTTGCCTGCTTCACGAACAAACAGTGAATTGGCAATCATGTTCACAACCCATCCATCCGGACCACCTGTACCTGATGCGATCGGTACGATATTCTTTCCTTTCAATGCTTCGCAAACGGCAAGGAATTCATCCCAAGTTTTGGGAACTGCAACACCAGCGTCGGCAAACATTGTTTTGTTGTAGAATACGCCTTCTGTATAACCTGATCTTGGAAGCCCAAAGACCTTGCCATCTACTGTGAATTCACCTAAATTGATGAATTTGTCCGACAATCCCAAATCAGCAAGGATCGGTGTTAAATCGAGTAGATGACCGGCTTTTTGATAGTTTTGTGTGTCGGGTCCACCGAATAAATCGAAGATGATCGGAGGATTACCAGCGGCCATTTCTGCTTTCAACTTCGTATCGCGGTTAACAGTGTCTTCTACGCCGTCTAACTCATATTTCACTCCAGGCAGTGCTGTTTCTGCAGCTTTTACTGCTTCAAGTAGTATATCTTGTTGTGGTTTTGAGGTATCTCTTACGTTGATGTGACGGAGCGATACTTTGAACTCTGCTACCTTCGGAGTACCCGTTCCATCTGTAGGCGCTGCTTCTTTGTTCGAGCAACCTACTGTGGCGGTTAAGCTCATTGCCAAAATCGTAGTAAGTGCCATGGTTATCTTTTTCATTGTGGAACCCCCCAAAACATTTTTGTTTGCGCTTTCATTGTAGAAAATTTTGGAGGTAAATACTAGGCACATATTTCACACATATAGGGGGTAAAATTCTGCGATTTTGTGCATTGCGTTAGAAAACCCTTCTGAAGCTTATTATTTTGACTCGCTTAGGCTATATTGATGCTTTTTGAACAGGCTCTATTAGCAAAAGTTTTTAATTGTTCCGGAAAATTCTCGAAATCGACACCCCTTTTGTAAGGGAGAAACAGATTTAGGGAGAGTGTATGAATTTTCAATAAAAATATATCGTAAAGGTTATTCACCCTATTTGTCGAATCCTCACTAAGAGACATAACACTCTACTCCACACAAAAGAGGTAACGACATGAAACAAGGACTCTATGAGCAAATCATAAATAATATAACGTCGCAGCAGTTATCTGCTCTTGACCCCGAAATATATGAGATTGGCAGAGAGGTTCGACGTACTCAAGAAGATCGAAGCGACCTTTGAGAGCTATTGGAATGATAGAGTTTAAGAGCTTTCCCTCCGAAGATGTTATGATCACCTAATCTTGTTGAACATTAGGTGTTATATTGTTGGTTGTGTACATCATTATCCTTTATTGGTATGATACAATGTATTTTATTGTTAGAAAGCACTGAGAGCATAAAATAAGTAAATTATTTGGGTAGGTGGATGTTATGAAAAAGGATATTTTTGTCGTTGGAGCAGTTATTGTAAATGAGGGTAAAATACTATGCGCTCAAAGAGGAGTGAGTAAATCATTACCTTTAAAGTGGGAATTCCCGGGTGGCAAGATTGAAAGTGGTGAAACTCCGGAAGAAGCATTAAAACGTGAGATCCATGAAGAAATGAATTGCCAAGTCGAAATTGGTGATCATGTTGAAGATACAATATACGAATATGACTTTGGTATCGTTCATTTAACTACATATTATTGTAGATTAATTGAGGGGACACCGACGTTTACAGAGCATGTTGCGATTAAATGGTTACCACGAGCTGAGTTAATTACATTGGATTGGGCTCCTGCTGATATTCCAGCGATTCAAAAGATTATGAACGATCGAGTCGATAGCATCGGATAATTTATTCTGTAATATAAGATAATCTGCATGCTCATGTGGGTTCTCTTTGTCATATATTGAATTGTGCTTAAGGATGAAGAATTATTATAAGATTAAGGTGGGTGGTAATTACATGACTAGTGCAGCTCTTAACTTTGAGAAAAGCGTTATATATCCAATTGACGATTCATTTGTAAAATACTCCCCGCAACTGTTGATTAATAATCCAATGAAGAACGAAAATATATTGTCATCTGTAATAGAAGAATTAATACATTGTCAGTCATTTATGTTTATCGTAGCTTTTGTAACTGAAAGTGGCCTTGCAACACTAAAATCTTATTTACTAGATTTAAAGGGGAAGGGGATTAGAGGAAGGTTATTAACCTCAACATATTTATATTTTAATAACCCTAAAGTATTTCGAGAACTTTTAAAAATAGAAAATATAGATGTACGCCTTACAGATTTAAAGGGATTTCATTCAAAAGGTTATATATTTAATAAGGATACTGACCATGCATTAATTATTGGTAGTGCTAACCTAACAGTTCAAGCTTTAAAGATCAATTATGAATGGAACGTTAAACTAAGGTTGAATCCGAAAGATAAGTTTCTACTTCAGATTCGCAATCAATTTGAAGAAGTGTGGATGGGTGCAAATATTTTAACTGAGGAATGGATTTTAAATTACGAAAAGATCTACGTGAAATTTACAGCACAAAAAATAATGGAGGAAGAGTTAGCTATTATAGTTAGCGATATTAACCAAGAAAAGATTCATACGATAAAACCGAATAAAATGCAGTTGGCTGCACTTGATAGTATACAAGCAGTACGCGATGCAAAGAAACAGAAAGCATTAGTGATTTCAGCAACAGGAACAGGGAAAACATATCTTTCAGCATTCGATGTTAAGAGTATGAATCCTCAACGAATGTTATTTATCGCACATCGAGAACAGATTTTACTGAAAGCTAAGTCAGATTATATGAATGTAGTAGGTGGAACAGATCAAGATTTCGGAATGTTGTCGAGTACTAGCAAAGCCTTACAAGCCAAGTACTTATTTGCAACCATTCAGATGATATCTAAATCGGATATTTTGAGTCAATTCGATCCTAAAGCTTTTGACTATATATTAATAGATGAAGTACATAAAGCAGGCGCGAGCTCGTATCGCAAAGTCATTGATTATTTCAAACCTCAATTTATGCTAGGAATGACAGCTACACCGGAGAGAACGGATGATTTTAATATTTATCAATTGTTTGATTATAATGTAGCATATGAAATTCGATTGCAGGAAGCGCTAGAGGAAGATATGCTTTGTCCCTTCCATTATTTTGGTGTGACTGATATTGAAGTAGATGGAGAAAATATTGACGATTCTACTATATTATCCAAGCTTGTTAACGATGAACGTGTAGATCATCTTATTGATAAAATTGAGTATTATGGTTATTCGGGTGCTAAGGTAAAAGGATTAATATTTTGCAGTCGGAAGAGCGAGGCCATAAATTTATCTGCCATGTTCAATGAAAAAGGATACAGTACCATTTCATTGACAGGAGAAGACACAATAGAGAATAGAGAAATGCAAATACGAGCGCTTGAGCAGGGGGCTCTCGACTATATCATAACAGTAGATATATTTAATGAGGGAATCGATATCCCGAGTGTTAATCAGGTCGTTATGTTAAGGCAAACTCAATCCAGCATTATTTTTATTCAGCAACTTGGGCGTGGACTTCGTAAACATGATGATAAGGAATTTGTAACTATTATCGATTTCATTGGCAATTATAAGAATAATTACTTGATTCCTATTGCATTATCTGGCGACAAATCAATGAATAAAGATACTATACGAAGAATAATGAAGGATGCAAGCTATATTAGTGGCATCTCAACCATTAATTTTGAGGAAGTAGCAAAAGAACAAATATATAAATCAATTAGCAATAATAATTTTACTGAATTGAGGAAGTTAAAGGAAGCCTATCATGAATTAAAAAATAGGATTGGTCATCGACCCAAGTTACATGATTTCATTACCAATCATTCTATTGATCCTGTTATTATAGCTAAGTCCTATTCGAGCTACTATCATTTCTTGATGAGGATTAATGAAGATATAGCAGTATTAACTGAATACGAACAAAAGGTCTTAACCATGATTTCATCTGAGATTCTTGATGGCAAACGACAACATGAGATTATTCTACTGGAGATATTAGTTAATGATGGGGAAGTCTCTTATGATGAATATATCACGAGATTAAAGCAATTAAACTGTAAAACGGACACCAATACAATGTCTTCTGTATTAAGAGTGATGGATCTATCCTTTTTTGTTAAAGCACAAAGAAAGAAGTATGGTGACACTCCAATTTGTATTATAAAGGAAGGGCAACATCTCCATGTGCACCATAATATTAGAAAAAGTATGGATACAAACGAAACGTTCAAAGAAATGATCCTTGATGTCATAATCAGTGCGAAGGAAATGGCAAAGGTCTACGATAGCACTTCTTCATTGACGTTGTATCAAAAATATACGAGGAAAGATGCTTGTAAGCTTTTGAATTGGGAAAAGGATGAAAGTTCAACGATGTACGGTTACAAGACAAAATATAACTCTTGTCCGTTATTCGTTACGTATCATAAACATGATGAGGTAGAATCAAGTATTAATTACGGCGATGAATTCATATCTCCATCCATTTTCAAATGGTACACGAAAAGGAACCGAACATTAAAGTCAAGTGAAGTCATGCAGATTATTTCAGCCGAAGAAAATAATATAGACATTCATATTTTTGTGAAAAAGGATGATGATGAAGGAAGTAACTTCTATTACTTGGGAAGGGTTAATCCAGATCAAGCGACTGTTCAGCAGACATTGATGCAGGGAAGTAACAATAGGGAAGTTCCTGTAGTGTGTATGGATATGATTCTGGAAACTGAGGTAGAGCAGAGGTTATATCATTATATTAAAGCAAGTATATAAACTTGATATTCGGAAAGGAAAAGCACTCGATTCAGCATTATGTAGAATAGGAATAATCTCATTAGCAAAATAAAGTATTTTCAAGAGGACACAGGGATTGAAGTGTCCTTGGCCAACTTCGTGCGTTACCATGGTATGTCTTTGTTTGACTTCTATGGCGGGCGGGGTGGCAACCGATTCTTTAGAGGATTAATGGTAGACGCAGGGTCACTAGAAGCATTTCAATGGGACCATCCTGAACACGTAAAGCGTATTCCGGCATTACTGAACTTGAATTCTCGCAGATGGCTGAAGTTCTTAATTAACTATTTGGAAAATAGTACGCAGTTACATGACGATGACGAGCACCGGATGTTAGTCATGTTCTACTATACATAGCCTGTAAAGCAAGGATTCAAAGATATAGAAGAAGGCATTCAGGCCATTCTAGCCTGTCCTCAATATAAGGATGAGATTGTGGATATCCTGAAATATAACAAGGAACATCTTGATTTTGTAGATAAGAGACATGAATTTCCTTTCACTTGTCCACTAGATATCCACTGTATGTACAGTATGGATCAGATATTAGCGGCATTTGGCTACTGGAATGGGGATAAAGCACCAACCTTCCGCGAAGGTGTAAAATATTTCGAGAGTGAACAAACTGATATCTTCTTCATTACACTGAATAAGTCTGATAAGGATTTCTCGCCCTCTACACTCTATGAGGGCTATGCAATTAATGAACGCTTGTTCCATTGGCAGACACAAAGTAGTGTCTCTGAGAATACCAAAATCGCGCAGCGTTATATTCATCACCGGAGCACGGGTAACCGCATTGCGTTGTTTGTTCGGGAATACAAAGAGAGTGATAGATTCACCTCTCCATTTGTCTTTTTAGGAGAAGCGGATTATGTGAGTCATGAGGGGAATAAGCCGATGAGAATTGTGTGGAGATTGAGGGAGGAGTTACCGCCGCAGATGGTGGTGGGGGGGCTAATAAGTGTATTGTGTAGAGGGAAGTTAAAAGAGTAGATACGGATATGAATGATTAGTGATTAGTATTGATTGCTAGCTCTTGGAGGGAAATCGACCATAGGAGGAATGCTGGAATTTTTCGGTGGGAGTTATATGCTACGTAATATAACACTAAATTTCACCACATATAGGTCGTGTGAAGTACTGTGTATTTTTAGTGAAATCTAATGTATAGAGACTGCATTTACCTAGAAGCGTATGACTCAAGCGTGTGGTATGGGGATTAAGAACATGCGGGGTGATTAGAAAATATATATTATAAAGAAATATAGCGTGTACTAAACCAATTCAACATTGTAATACTTCGCTCTGTTTTTTTAAGTTATACTATGAAAAGTAGTTGAAAAGTATATGGAGTGATAAAGATGTGTGATATTATGGAAATATATGACGGTTACAAAGATATTGGAATTAATACAAGAAAAATTACACAAGGACTTGAGTTCGAAATGGTTAAAGAGTTTATTCAATATAAGAAGAATAAATTTAAACCCACAAGTATGAATAAACTCATGATATTTATTGAACCTCAAATTAACAATTCATACCCGGATATTGTTTTTGTTCAATACAATCCTAATGGATTTGAAAATTGGATTCCTACTCGATCAAAGCTAACTAAAAGCGATTATAAGATATGTTATCATATCTATGTAACAAAACGGATAGAAGCAACGGAGATTGTTACTCAATTAGGTGTTAGCTGGAAAGATACCATGCTATCTATTGAAAGGTTATATGACTCTGGCTTAATAATCCGATATAAAAATAAATGGTGTATAAAAGATAAGTCTGTTTTCAATGTGAAGCGTATTGAGGCCATAGAAGCGAAAATTAATAATCTGGATATTGTCTTCCAACAGGCCTTGGTTAATAAGACCTTTGCATCAGAGAGTTACATCCTATCAAATATGAGTAAAAACATTGATGAAGAAAAATTAGAGAAGTATGGGAAATTTGGGATAGGGTTATATTCTCAGGTTGATAAGAAGTTTGATCTATTGAAAAAACCTATTAAATCTTCATTTCCAGTTAGCTTTAATTCTATATATTTTAATGAGTGGATTGGAAAGGTACTGATGATGAAGTAGGGGGATAATCATTGATTACTAAAAAAGAAATAGAAAAATTACTGACCGATGAAGTTGTTGTTAAAGAATACCCTAATAGTGGACAAAAAAAAGTTTTTTTAGTTCAAAACATTAATGGATATAAGATAATAAAAATTTTAAAGCATGGTGATGAGAGAGTATTAAGAGAGATTGAAATTGTTACTCAAAATAATATTCCTAATGTGCCACAAATATATGATGTTAAGGAATTTACTGATTCTGCAGGTGAGAATTATAATTATATTGTTGAACAATATATCGAAGGAGAAACTCTTAATGATAAGCTGAAATTTGGGAAACTGGATATTGCTCAGGGTGTGAAGTTATTGAAAACACTTTTAAATATTGCAGTAGTTCTTCAAGAGATTAGTACCGTTCATAGGGATATAAAACCAGATAATATTATTTGTAGTAGCAGTGGCGACTTTTATTTAATAGATTTTGGAATTGCTAGACAGCTGGATCGGTCTTCCCTAACACTTACGGTTGCGCTTGTAGGACCACACACACCAGGATATGGTGCTCCGGAATTGTTCCAATACAATAAAAAGAATATTGATATCAGATCGGATTTGTTTTCTATAGGGGTTGTACTTTTTGAAGCATTGACTGGACAGCATCCTTTTTTGACTGGCGAAGAAATGAACTTAAATGAAATCTGGTATAGAACTAAAACGGTGTTTCCAAAGGATTATCTAATTGAGGGAGATACTAATAAGCAATTAATCAGTTTTATTCAGACTTTAATGCAGAGACATACAACAAGGCGACCTCCTGATGCAATAAAAGCTTTGAATTGGTTTCATGCTGTAATTCCAACTATTGATTTGGGAGGTTTATAAATGAAGCTATATTTACAATTTGGTTGGGGAATGAAAAACTTAGTACTTGAATTTGCAAAAGAGTGGGAAAGTACTGAGGTTATATTAAGTCCAAGGGACATTACTCCAAAACAACTTATAAACTGGGGGAAAGATTTTAAAAAAGCTAATATATCATGCTTATTCGATCCGCAATGTTACTTCCCGAAAAGTACACATAATAGATTATCTCAATATGATTATTGGGATAATTCTTTATCAACTAATTTAGCTTCTTTTGAAGATTACGAAACTAGATTAATTAGAAGCATAAATGATTACAATAATATAATTGAATCAAATAGTTTTATTATTCCGGCTATGATGCGAAGATATGATGAAAATTGGATTGCCAAATGGCAAAGTGACTCTCTAAAATTAATAGAAGCATCAAGAAAGGTAGTTACTGGTAGAAAGTTACTCCTTACTCTTGCCCTTCCAAGTGATTTATTATGTCAGTCAGAGGATTTAATAGAAAAAATGATTGATATATCTAGACAATTTGATGTAGATGGATATTATATAATTGCTGAACCTACAAATGGACAATATTTAGTGGATAATCCGGTATGGATATCTAATATTCTTCAACTATGTGCAGGGTTGAAATTACTTGAGAAGGAAGTTATTTTTGGCTATGCAAATCAACAAATGCTTTGTCTTTCTGCGGCGAAAGTAGATGCGATTGCTTCAGGAACTTATTTGAATGTTCGAAGATTCTCTAACAAGTTTGAAGATTTAGAAGGTGAAATAAAAAGGAAAAGTGTTTGGTATTATTATCCTGAGTCTTTGTCCGAATATAAAGTTTCATTTTTGGATGCGGCATACAATTCTAGTGTTCTTGATGAGATGAACCCTAAGGAAACTAATAACACGTATGTTAATCTGCTCTTTTCTGGAATTCTCCCATCTTCAACTGCATTCAATGAGAAAATGGCTTTTATACATTATTTGGAAACATTGAGACAGCAGGCTTCTTTATGCAGTAGAGAATCGTTTAAAGAAACTATTTCGGCTAATGAAATGTTACTTGAAACGGCAAGTAGGAGAATCCAATATTTGGAGGATAATGGTATATATGCCCAAGCGAGAAACTTTAAAGATATAGTTGATGTGAACAAATCTGCAATACAGCGGTTGGAAAAGACAAGAGGATTTTTACTTGATTATTCCTGGAATACTATCTAATTGTATACATTTTAAGACTCAAGAATATCTAAAGTCTTGAGTCTTTTTTCTAGCTACCTATTCTCAAAACATGACCGGCCCTTTCTTCCCAACAGAAACTTGATTTTAAGGATGTACGTTTATAGCATGTAAAGGAATGCATAAAGTGGAAAGTGGCTGCGGGCTGTACTCGATCAGTGGTATTATGAATTATCCGATGTCACCAGCAAGGTAAGCATATATCTAAGTCCCCAGCTATTAATAGGTGGGGACTTAGATGTGCTTACATGAATACGCATCGTTCCTGAGTAGTAGTCCCCTAAAGTCGAAGTTGGAATGCGAGCAAGGTTATCCACTTGTGTTCAATTGCTGGGTGCTTGGATAAAGAGATTTATACCGCTTGCTGCCTCTGGCATGAAAGATCTATCTTCGCCTATTCTCCTCTCAACTCCAATTTTAGAGCAAAAATTAGTCAAACAAACTCTCTTATTCAAACTGTGTGGATCCTATTTGGAGAGTTTCTTATTAAACTAAGTGTGTATAAATCAACATTAAAAGCAATATTTCGACAGTATCTGCAAATGAATATGTTTATAATTGGAAATGAAAATCTATCTTGGTAATGGTTTGGGAAGGGGAAAAAATATTATGATTGATAAGAAAAGATTTGATTTTGTAAAACCAAGAACTGGTAAGACAGTTGAGAAAGACCCTGAATCAATTTTTAGAGAGCTACAAATCCCTACTGTAAAGGGGCTTTGGTCACAACAGGCTGATATTCTAAGAGATTATTATGATAATTTCAAAGGTAAATCGGATGTAGCAATTGAATTGCCTACAGGTACAGGTAAGACTTTAATTGGTTTGCTAATTGCGGAATATAGGAGAAGGTGTAATCAAGAGAGGGTAATTTATTTGTGCCCAACTAGACAATTAGCAAATCAAGTATACGCTAAAGGTATAGAATACGGTCTTCCAGTTTGTCTGTTAATTGGTTCACAAAAAAACTATCCGGAAGATGAATATCAAAAATATGTAAGAAGCAAAGCAATAGCAATTACAACTTATAGTGCAATTTATAATACTAATCCGAAACTGGATGATGCTAATACAATTATTTTCGATGATGCTCATTCGGCTGAAAATTACATCTCATCACTATGGAATGTAGAGATAAAAAGAAATGACAATAAAGGGTTATTTGAAAGCATAATAGAGTTGTTTAAAGAAGATATAAGTGACTATCATTTTAATCGAATAATGAACGATGATATTGAATTTTACAAACCGATATATGACCTAATACCTTATCCTAAATACTTAGCTAAGCTTCCTCGTCTCATGGAACTTTTAGAAGAAAATGTTGCGAAGTGTGGGAATGCAAAATATGCATGGTCAATGATTAATGAACATCTGGAAGCTTGTCAGTTGTTCTTCTCTTGGGGAGAAATTAATATTAAACCGTTAATTCCACCTACTCAAACACATCGTGCCTTTAGGGGATCCGGGCAAAGAATATTCATGTCTGCGACTCTGGGTGAGGGTGGAGAATTAGAAAGGATCACTGGAGTTAAAAAAATTAGTAAAATACCGATTCCCAAAGGTTGGGAAAAATATAGTAACGGAAGAAGATTGATACTATTTCCGAATTCTTCTTTTAATGCGGATGAATCACTATCCGTTGCAATTAACGCAATTAAGAGTCACGGAAGAGCATTGGTACTTTGTCCAGATAATCGAGCCGCAGAATATTTCAAGGGTAAACTTAGCGTAGCAATACCTAGACTTACAATACTTCAATCTTCAGATATTGAAGATAGTTTAGAAAGCTTTTATTCAAAGAAAAAGGCAGTATTAATCTTAACAAATCGCTATGATGGAATAGATTTAGCAGGTGATATATGTAGGCTTCAAATATTATTTGGCATGCCTGAAGCTACAAATTTACAAGAGGCATTTCTATGGAATAGGATGAATGCAAACTCTGTGCTAAATGAACTTGTGAAAACGAGAATAACCCAGGCACTTGGTCGCTGTACACGTTCAAGTGATGATTTTGCGAATGTATTAATAATTGACCCTAAATTACTTAAATTTTGTGCTAAACGAGAGAACTTGTCTGGATTTCATCCTGAAATTCAAGCAGAGATTGAATTTGGATTAGAGAACTCTGAAAAGATCCAAGAAGTAAATGAAATGGTATCCTTTATGGATGATTTTATTAACGATAAAATCTACTATTCACAGATAAATGATGCGATTAATGAAATTCGTGAAGAATATGAGAAAAATCCTAAAGTAGAAGTACAGAAATTGGTTATAAGTGCTGAAAATGAGGTGGAATTCGTATATGCATTATGGAAAAAAGAAATGGATAGAGCACTTGAAAAGGTTAAATTAGTTACTGAAAATTTAAGTGGAGGTAAAGAGAGTGATGGGTATAGAGCATGGTGGTACTACATAGCAGGTAATACTGCACATCTAGCAAAAAAAACAATTGCTATAGATGATAATCTCGATAAAAGCTACTATTCTTCTTCATTAAGGAGTTCAAATGCTGCATCATGGTTATCTGATCTCATTCATCATGTGCCAGCGGAAAAGGATATCCCTAAAGTAGACTCATATCTAACTACTCAAGTTGAAAATATTGAGTTAATGTTAAATGAACTTGGAATTGTTGGTACAAGATTTGAAAAGGGAATGAAGCAGTTAATTGATTTAATAAATGATAACGATGCAAAGAATTTCGAAAAGGGATTAGAGATATTAGGTAAACTCCTTGGTTATTACTCAAATAAACCGAGCGGGGACGGGACACCTGATGGTATATGGATATTAAGGGATAAAGCTTATGGTTTTGAAGCGAAAACTGAAGAAAATGAAAAGGATCCTGTTTATATTGATGCTTGCAGACAAACTGAAGGTCACAGAAAATATATAAGGGAAAATAATAAAATGTCCCAAAATGCAACCATTGATTGTGTATTAACAAGTCACAAAAGTACTATTCGTAAGGATGCTCTTCCACAATCACGAGATTTATATCATCTTCATACGGTTGATGTGAGAGAACTGGCATTGAGAACAACACATGTATTGAGACGGATTCGCTCTGTAGTAATAAAAGAAGAAGGGTCTAATCCTTTTACAAAAGAACATATCTCAAATGTGTTATACGCGGAGAAACTCACTTATAACGATATTGATAACATTCTTAAAGAAGTAAAATTAGATGTACTTGAGCATGTGAATTAGCGGATATGAATGTTCTAATTTGATATATATTATGGTAAGGAGCATTATAAAAACCAAAAAATTGCTGATGCAATAGGCATCAGTAATTTTTGTTTGAGAATGAAGAACAGAGGGTTATTTGTTATCTTCCCAACCAACAATCTCCCGTATCACATTCCTAACTAACCGTATTTTCTTTGAATTTGAATTTCTCAACATCCAAACTACTTCCTGAGCTTCCTGATCAGTTTCCGTCAACTCGCTATTTTCATTAACATAGCTAAATAGCTGAGTAACAATGACATTAAGTGTATTTGCAATTTTTGCAAGATTCAGTAGAGGGACATTCTCTTCTCCTCTTTCGATCTGTCCAATATATGAAAAATGAAATCCGCCTTTATCTCCCAGGGATTCCTTTTGACATTCCTAGTTCTTTCCGTAAAACTCTTATACGAGCACCAACCAGCTAAAGGATTTCTTTATCTGTCATTGATTACACCTCTCTATTCAAAAAGTGTAGTCAAGTTTCTCTAAGGTAAATATAGTTATATGAATATCTATTTAGTAAATGATATTTATAAGTACCAATATTATGTATGATAATGGTATTTTAAAAATCCTGAGAAGGATGATTATATGGTTAATATTGTATCGATTATCTCCAGGAGTCACAATCAATCCTTCAGAATTCTATCATTACATATTCCAATTCCACTTTCTATCATCTCTAATCCCTTCCATAATGATATAATGACGTGAGGAATCCATGAGTAACACACCGTAAAACTTACAACATAGAAGACCACCTATTTCCTACGAACTATCATTCTCATACATGAAAGGGATGTTCCCATGCCTACATACAACAAACTAGTAAGAGATCGTATTCCATTCATCATTACATCCCAAGGAAAAGAATGCAGAACGCGCATTCTAGATCCAGAAGAATATACAACAGAACTGAAGAGAAAGCTTCACGAAGAGTCCGATGAGTATTTCAAAACAGATAATAATCAAGAAGCTCTGGAAGAGCTAGCAGATATGCTAGAAGTGATTCGAGCCTTGGCAGAGGCGCATGGATCGGATTGGGCGGAGCTTGAGAAGATTCGCGTGGATAAGGCGGAAGCACGGGGTGGGTTCCAGGAACGAGTGTATCTAATCGATGTCGATGAAGCTTAATATCAAGTTAATTACAGATAATCTGGCGGATGATTTGATAGCAGGGATAAAGAATGCATCCAGCATTTATATTATGACATCCTTTCTTATGCAATCGGGTGTAAGATTGTTGGCGCCACATTTGAAGAATGCTCTGGATCGCGGAGCTGAAGTCAAGATGTTGGCAGGAGATTATCTATATATAACCCAGCCTGAAGGGCTTCGGGGATTGTGTGCCGTTGATGATAGAATTGAGGCGCGATTATGGCGCAGTATGGGGACGTCTTTTCATCCCAAGGCTTATTTATTCGATTATGAAAATGGAGAAGGGCTGTTGATTGTGGGCTCTTCTAATTTCTCGTTCTCTGCCTTGAAGACAGGATTTGAATGGAATCTAGCGATGAATGCGCAGGCTGAGCCGTATACGTTCCAAAGTGCCTTGGAAAAGTTCATGCAGAGCTTTTATAACGAAACGACACTACCAGTTAATGCCGATTCAATTCTCCTCTATGAGCAAGAGTATTTGCAGTACCATCAGAAGAATCCTGAATTGATCCGTAGGATCACGGAGATGGAAGAAGCAGAAGTTCGAAGTGATATACAAGAGGAACTAATGGAGGAAGAGAGCGAAGGTTCTCTTGTTCCAATCTATCCTCGACCTGCTCAAGAAGCGGCACTTGAAGCGTTGGAGCGCACACTTGATGAGCAGTATGATAAGGCAATGGTGGTTATGGCGACGGGGCTAGGAAAGACGTATCTCGCAGGATTCCTTGCGCAGCGTTTTAAGAGAGTATTGTTTATCGCGCACCGTGAAGAAATTCTTTATCAAGCTAGAAAGTCCTTCAAACGGATCATGCCGGATAAGTCATACGGGATATATAACGGACAGTTCAAAGAAGGAGAGGCCGAGTGTGTCTTTGCTTCAATCTATACGTTAGGAATGAAAAAACATCGTGAAGGCTTCGCGGAGGATGATTTCGATCTGATCATTGTGGATGAGTTTCACCATGCCGCTGCCACCTCATATATGTCAGTCATTGAGTATTTCAAACCTGCCTTTGTGTTGGGGATTACGGCTACGCCGGATCGATTGGACGGGAAAGATGTATATGCGTTATGTGATGGTAATGTTGCGTATCAGATTCATTTCATTGAAGCGATCCGAAGAGAGTGGCTGGCCCCATTTCAATATGTGGGTGTGTATGATGAGACAGATTATACAAAAATCAGATGGATTGGAAGTCGTTATGACGATGAACAGCTGCTATTAACGCAATTGAAAGAGTCACAGGCGGAGAAGATTTACGAAGCTTGGGAACGCCATAAGCAGACTCGGACGATTGGATTCTGTTCTTCCATTCAGCAAGCGGATTATTTGGCGGCATATTTTCGAAGTCAAGGTGTATCTGTGCTTAGTCTGCATTCGCGTACAACAGAGATGTCTCGTGGAGATGCGATTCAAGCGTTGGAGTTAAGGGAACTAGAAGTTATCTTTACAGTTGATTTGTTTAATGAAGGAACGGACATTCCAAGCGTGGACACGCTATTGTTCGTGCGTCCGACGGAGTCGCTTACGGTATTTACCCAACAAGTAGGCCGAGGACTGAGATTGGCAGACGGTAAATCACATTGCGTCATCATCGATCTAATCGGTAATTACCGAAATGCGGATGTGAAGCTGAAGCTTTTTGCAGAACCGAATGAAGAAGGTGACAAGGGGAAACGTGAGGAGATCATCCCTACGTTACCACTGAATTGTGAGATTCGCCTGGATACAGAGGTGGTCAATCTTCTACAGGAATTGGCTCGCAAAAGACTACCCCACCGCGAGAAGCTTCAACATGATTTCGTGAACTTGAAGCAGGAGTTGGGACGAATCCCGACATACCTAGAGCTGCATCTGCATGGGAACTCGGTTAGTCAACAATACAAGAATGAATTTGGCTCTTATATCGGATTTCTACATTGGGCGGAGTTGTTAAGTGAACATGAAAGTGAGTTGTACCTTCATTATGAAGCTTGGATTCGCGATGTTGAGAAAACAGTGATGACGAAGAGCTACAAGATGATCGTATTGCTCTATATGCTAGAGCGTGGTGCGTCACGTTGGACAGAACCGGTAGCACCGGACGAGATGGCTGAGTTCTTCCATAGATACCTTACGGAGAAGGAGTATCGCAGACGGATTGATTTTGCCGATAAGGATTCGAGAAAAATGTGGGGGTGGAACGAAGCTACTGCTACGAAAATTGCTCAATTGATTGCCCTTATGCCAATGAGCAAGTGGAGTGGAGCAAAGGGTAGCATGACACTTTTTGAAGATGGGATATTCTCGCTCGGGTTCGAAGTGGATTTGGAGGATCAGGCTGTATTGCACCGCTGGACAGAGGAGATTTGTTTGTATCGATTGCATTTGCATTTTGAGCGGAGAGAGAAGAAGGAAGCGGGGGCTTAGACAGATATGAAAGAAATAATAGGGTTCATGGTGGTCGTTATTGTACTCGGTGTCATTGCAGGTTTATTACAGCCAACGAAGAAGAAAAAGAAAAGAAGTGTACATAAGAAGAATAGTGTAAGTAAAAAGAGTAATACGAATAAAGTAAGTAGTTCTATTCAACGATCTTCTATGGTTTGTAGAACGGACGAAGTGATTTTGACAAGACAGCTGGATGATTTAAACGGTGCTGAATTTGAGCGTCTGCTTGCACTTTATTTTCGAGGTCAAGGATATACGGTTAAAGAGGTTGGTATTGGAGGAAAGGATGGTGGCGTTGATTTGGTCATTATCGATAAGCGTGGAGAGAAGACGGCTGTTCAAGCTAAATGTTATGCTGACCATAATAAGGTTAATGTACAAACCGTTCGTGAACTAGTAGGAGCAAAACGAAATCATGATTGTATTCTTTCTTTGATAGTAACTACTTCTGACTTAACGGGGCCTGCCAAGAGTGAGGCGGAGGAGCGTAAAGTGGATTATTGGCACGGCGGTTTAGTTGAGCAAAAGCTTCAATCTTGGGGTAAATGGCAACCATCCAATAAGAAAGTGAAGTCAGTAACAACTAAAATATAATATGCTTTCTACTATTTAACGAGCTGTCAGATGCAGAACTTTAATCTGAATTGATTGTAGTTGGCTGTAAACAGTGTTATTCTAACAACTCAATGGTAAACTCGAAATCTATGCTCTTCAGTACATCTAATAATAGTCACAAATTTAGTTATAAAGAAAGGTAACACTATGATAAAAGTCGATAACTTGTCCTTCTCATTTCCGCAAAAAGAACTATATAAAAACATTTCATTTACGCTTGAAGAGGCACAACATTGTGCTTTTATAGGAACAAGTGGCAGTGGGAAAAGTACACTGATCGATATACTGATGGATCCAGAAAGACATATGTTCGAAGGCAAGCTAGATATGGACCCAACTTGCACAATCGGGTATGTAAGTCAGTTCTCACAACTAGACAGAACGAAAGAAACAACAGTATTCGAATATATAGGTGAAGAATTTATTAAGATACAAAATGAAATAAATGTGATTTGCACTGAAATGGAAACATCAACGGATATAGATTCGTTACTAGAAAAGTATCAACTCGCTTTAGATGCATTTGATTCAATGGATGGGAATGATTTTGAAAGCAACATTAATAAGCAACTAAATCTAGCCAACCTCATGAAGCTCAAAGATCTTAGGGTAACCGACCTTAGTGGTGGGGAATTCAAACTTATTCAAGTGATGAAGGAAATGCTAAGTAGTCCAGACTTAATCATTATGGACGAACCCGATGTATTTTTAGACTTTGACAACCTCAATGCGCTTAAAAATCTTATTAATTCTCACAAAGGAATGCTGCTAGTTGTTACGCACAACAGATATCTATTGAATCATTGTTTCAACAAAATTCTACACCTTGAAAACATGGAGATCCAAGAGTTTGATGGGCGATATATTGATTATAACTTCTCATTACTTCAGACGAAGATTGAGTTACAAGAACTCACCATCGCTGATGATGAAGAAATTGAGAGAAACGAGAGCTTAATCGATAAATTTAGAGATATCGCAACTAATAATTCTGAAGCATCTAAAGGGAGAGCGCTAAAAGCTAGAGTTAAAATCCAAGAACGATTGGAAGCGCGTAGAATTAAAGCGCCATTCGTAGATATTAAGCAACCGAATATCAGTTTAGGTATTGATCATGAAATGGAAGAAGACACCATTGTTATAAAAGTCAATAATTATAGTGTCACCTTTGATGAGTTGCTGCTAGAAAATGTTAACTTTGAAATAAAATCTACGGATAAAGTAGCCCTAATCGGTTCAAACGGTACCGGGAAAACGACGTTACTCCGAGATATCTTTAAAAATAATCATGATTCCATTGAAATCAATCCTGATGTTAAAGTGGCTTATTTATCTCAGCATCAAGGCGAAGTTCTAAAGGATTCTAATACAATACTAGAAGAATTCATCGATGCTGGGTTTGAAACGTATGACGAGGTTAGATCATATATTTCTAACTATGGCTTTGAAGGCGAAATCGTTAATCAAAAGATAGAATCTTTATCTGGTGGAGAAAAAAATATACTTCAATTGGCTAAAGTTTCTGCCATTAAAGCAAACGTATTGCTTCTGGATGAACCGACAAGTCATTTAGACACCTATACACAAATAGCACTGGAGAAAGCCATTGAAGACTATAAAGGTGCGATTCTCATGATTTCTCATGATTTCTATTCTGTGGTAAATGGTATGGATTATGTTTTAATCATTGACGATAAGACGATTAGAAAAATGACTATACGAAAATTTAGAAAGATGATTTATGCTAGTCATTTTGATAGAGACTATTTAGAAACGGAACAAAAGAAAAAAGCAGTTGAAACGAAAATAGAATTGGCTTTAAAAGATACTGATTTTGAACTTGCAAAAGTATTGCTTGATGAGCTAGAAGAGCTGATTAAGTTGCTTTAAATCATACCCCTCTGATTGAAATGATTACAAGAATCAATTTATTATACTGGGAATTACGGCTACGACGGATCGGTTGGACGGGAAAGATGTGTATGCGTTATGTGATGGTAATGTTGCGTATCAGATTCATTTCATTGAAGCGATCCGCAGAGAGTGGTTGGTTCCATTCATGCAGAACTACGGTCATATTCAGGCATTAAAAGTCTACCAAGTTATTAAGAAGTCAGATACATCTCACTGGTTTCCTTTACTATACGTTGTCGTTTTAGTGTTGACCCTGAGCTGAGAAAGATCCAATCCGATGATCTCATAGTCTATGATGTCGAGTTATCCGAATATATTCAGCGGAAAATGAATCGAATTCAGGCGGAACAGCCAGACGTGGTATTATCTGAATCAGATATTCAGAAGATTTATGATTCGCTGTTAGAAGCGAACATCACAGATCTAAGTGTTCGTGCTGAGCATATAGAAAAGGCTTCGCTAATTAGCCAGGCCAGGCTAATTAGCGAAGCCTTTGTCGTTTATCACGATGCACGTATTCCTCAGAGTGCGGTCATTAGAATCAAGAAGAAGGAACCTAGCCTCTTCATTTAGTTCAGAAAGGTCTGAATTTTCTCTAAAACTTCATTCGTAACAGAAATAGGAGCTTGGCCAATAACTTCACACCGCATTGCTCTCCAATCTGTTAACACCAACTTAATATTCCCTAAAAGTAGCAGTTGAAAATTCCCTGGATTGAGCTGGATTAGGATTCTTTAGTTTCCATTAAATCCGGTTTGAAGAACCCAGCTTTTTTCTTTTCTTTAATTCTGTAATGCTCTCCCTTGATGTTTATGGTTACGGAATGATGGAGGAGACGGTCTAAGATCGCGGTAGCAAGTACCGTATCCAAATATTTCACCCCAGAAGCCATAAGATTTATTGGATGTGAATGCTAGAGCGACGACGAGGTGTGTTTTACCCACGCCTGGTGGACCCAAAAAGACGAGATTTTCTTGGTGTTCTACAAACCTCATCGTAGCCAAATCTTTGATACGTCGTTCATCAATAGATTATATTTAATTAACACAAAGACGCCATCCCGATAATTCGGATAGCGTCTCTTTTTAACCTTATTAATTCACTTTAACCAATTTCCAGAGCTGGTTAGACGAACCACGCCCGGTGTATTGGATAATTGAAGCTGAATTGGAAGTAGATTCACCTTTAACATCAAGTACTTTATCGCTATTGATATTCACAATGGAGTAGTAACCTCCACCTGCATCAATGAGCTTCCATTCTTGATTGACACCCCGCCATTCCGTATCGTGGTACTGGATGGCCTGCGCTCCGTCTGACGTGGATTCACCTTGAATTTCTAGCATTTTACCGCTATTATGATTTTTGATTTTATAAATGCCTCTGCCCATATCTACAAATTGCCATTGTTGATTGGCTCCGCCGTTATCTGCGTATTGAATGGCGCTCGTGCTATCGTCAAGATAGGCACCTTTGACATCCATTACTTTTTCGGAATTTTTATTCACAATTTTGTAGTATGCAGATGTATCAATTGCTGCATTGGACGTGTGATTTTTAAGGTTTACACCATCGACTACATAAGTAGTTACGGAATATGCAGGCACTGTATTCTGGAACGACTTGTTGTTCAATGCCACATTGATATTTGCAAAATTTTCCGGAGTTACACCATTGGATGGAGCTACTGTGCGATACGCCGTTACTGACCCGTTAATATCACCGAATTTAGACAAATCATAAGTAACATCGTTTGAAGAGCTGCGATCGTTAACCGTGACGATGACTAGTTTTTGTGAAGCTGCATCATATGCCGCAACGGAATCGCCATCTTCGATATCGATGATTTTATATCCTGGACGAATGAACTTGCTCCATTGGGCCATGGACCAAAATTTTTGTTTAACATTTGGTGTGAAAGCGTTGTTATTTGCGTCGTTTAGATCGGTTTCAATCATCCCCCACCCGGGAGCGGCATTTTCCTCTACAGCTTGCCAATAAACCCAAGCGGAGTTTTTCATGTACTTGATGTCCGATACGATGGATCTCGACATTTCGATCCCGTTCGCTTCGCCATCGCCGTGCTCAGCCATCCAAATCGGTTTGTTGCCCGCGGCATAGAAGACTTGTTTTCGTTCTGTATCATTCCCGAAATACGTATGGACATTATATTGGCTTATCATAGACTTCGTTATATCTGTATAGGCATTGATCGTGTCTCTCGCTAGGAAAACGGCGTTCGAATCCGCGGAGCTTTGGGTTGTTGGTAGACCTTTTTGCACTAATGCATCATGTACGTGTTGGATAATCGTCCCTCTGCTGTACTGCGAGTAGAAGGCTCCCTCTTGACGGTTGCTGTACAACCAGAACCCGTCCGGTTCGTTGATCGGAGATAGTGTTCTGAATGTAATCCCTTCATTGTCCTTAAAATGTTGAACGACAGTAGTCAAATAATCCGCGAAATCATCAAACATATCGCCTTTCAGGTTATCCGTCAATGGTAATACTGCGCCTGTTACACTGCCGCTATTCGTCATCCACCAAGGAGGCGAGTTTGCAAAGGCTTCGGCGATAAATTCTTGTGGTTGATTTCTTTCTTTGGCGGCTTGCAGCATCCACCGTTGATTCGCATCACTGCTCCAGTCATAGTCCGCCGTGGGGCTAGCCTTAAATCCTGGCACGGCTGCACGAAGTTCCAAAAAATGATGCTGCGGATTTTCACCGCCTCCGATATTGTAACGAACAATATTAAAGCCTAAACCTTGGTTCACATCAAATAATTGATCTGCATACCAGTTGCGTTTTGCATCCTCGGCGCCTCCGACCCGGTTCGCAAACCAAGCTAATGAAGTACCCCAGCCTTCCCAGGTTTGATACTGCTTATCCGGGTTTACGATGGCAGTGTAAGAAGAAGCGTTTGCAGTTCCTTGGAGAAATGGTGCACAAAGTGAAAAAATCAGTGCAGAAACAGCTACCATTACGGTAAATCTTCGTTTAATCAACTGCTTTCCCATGTCAATCATCCTCCAATCTTGAATTTTAAATTTTGATGTCTTAACCCGTATGCAATATAATTCATATCATGGATGATGATTTTCAGTAAAGTGAACTATTTAAACTTTAGTGGAAAATCGGAATGTTTTAAGACCACATGCTTCGAAAAATATATAAATAATATAAACTTTCTTTTATCCTCGAAAAAGTTCGTACATATTACTGCGAAGATAATGGCCATCCAGCATGCTCTATGACCCAATTTTTGATGATCAATTCATCACTTCTCATTGATCCCTCTCACATTTATTATTGTACTGAATCACATTCAACCTGTTCTTCAAAACGGAATGTTAAACCACAGAGCTCCCTTTCCTCACACTACATCTTTCAGTCATTTCTAGAACATATCGCTTTGTACTAAAATTATTACCTGAATTAATAAATTTTTTTTGTATTCAAAGTATAATAAAATGAGCTTATTTGTAAGCTGTGCCTAAAACCCATATGAACAGAATCTCGATTACGGTGATGTTCTTTTGAACAGTCCTGTTTTTAGATTTTAGGCTTATCCTTACTTCCAGCCCCAATTGGAATAAAGTTATATAGGATGAATACGTTCTCTGTGATATACTTCTTTATGCTTGTTACATTATTAATCTTTCTTCAGCTTCTTCAAGAAAAATTGTTTTATTCCATCTGGGTATTCATCATTTACTCCAAATATCTCATAACCCATATTCTTATAAAATTCCGGAGATTGATATGTAAAAGTAGTAGTATGAGCAAATGTACATCCGAGTTCTTTCCCCAGTCTTTCAGCTTCAGTTATCATGACTTTGCCTCGATTCTAATGTGATCTTTTTAATATTAGTTATCTTCCTCATACTTATCAATTCTATACCACACCTAAAATAGGTTCGTCCATCATGATATTTGTAAACATATCCTTTTATTAACAAACGCATATAACCGTTTTTGGGATTGATTCCAATTTACTCGAAAGTGACCCCAGTCGACCTGTGCTTGCTCGTCTGGCTCGGTCTCGAACCGTTCGGTAGCCTTAGAAGAAACGATAGGCTTCAGTGGTCTCATAAAGTAACGAAGGGTGGTACTGCTCCCGATATAACCTTTTAGTTTGATCTCGTCGTAAATGATCACTGCGTTTAGACAACCATCTTCCATACGTTGACGGACATAGTTCTTATATGCATCCAGCTTGCCAATTCTTTTGCTTGTACGTTCATAACGCTTAGGTACATCTTGCTCTAACCATTATCGTATCGTCTTCGGATCTCTTCCTAATTCGTTAGCAATATGTGTAACATACGTACCCATTGCCTGCATTTCCTTGATCACAAAAAACTCCCCATTCTTGACCATATATTCCTCTCCCCTCGGAGAGTATGTCGGCTAATTGTGGGGAATTTTCAACTGCTGATATTAGGTATTTTACAATTGATGTTCACAAATCCAAGGTTTTAATCTGATCACTCAAAATCACGCCGGTAATTTTATCTTCTTCGGTCAATTTTACTTCGAAGGGATATCCCTTTGATTGATTGGTGATGGGACAGAATGCAGCGAATACCGTGGCTTGATTAAAGGCCTTCGGGGATAAGACAATAGCGGGCCGTCTTCTAGCTTGTTCGTTTCCTGTTTGTGGGTCGAAACTTAGATAAACCAAATCGCCACGGTCTGGAATACTCAAAGAGATTCATTCCCTTCAGATTTTCCGAAATCAATTTCTTTGTGCTGATTCTGTGGGGTGATATAGTACTGCCTCCCCTTCACGTATATACATTGTATATACGTGAAGGGGAGGCGTTATTCCCTAGTTTATCAAGTTAATTACAGATAATCTGCATGATAAGTTGATCCAATCTGATGTTCTTATACTCTATGATGTCGAGTTATTTGAGTATATTCAGCGCAAACTACTTCGAATTCCGGCAGAGAAGCCAGACGCGGTATTATCTGATTCGATATTCAGAAGATCTATGATTCTCTGCTAGAAGCGAATATCAGAGATCTAAGTGTTCGGGCTGAACATATTGAAAAGGCTAGTAAATCGAATCAAAATAAGTAATATAATAGACACTAACACTTGAATAATGGAGACTAAAAAAGCTGATTGGAATTCCAATCAGCTTTTTTGCTAGTTACCTATGTAGATTGAACTAAAGACAATCCCTCATATTCTTCATGGTTTTTTAGAAATGATTGAACTTGGGGATCGCAAGGTTTAGTTAAATCTATAATGTTGGCTTTATATAAGTATTCACTTATTATTAAAAATCTCTCTCAACACATTCTTAGCCATAGCGATCTGTTTAGGATCTTTCTGGTTGAGCATTAACATTATTTCTTGTATATCAGATTGTGATTCTTCATTGCTCGTTAGATTGATGTAAGTGAAAAGTTGTGAAATATCTACATCTAATGCTTCGGCAATTCTTGCGAGATTCAATAGTGCAACGTTCTGTTCTCCACGTTCGATCTGACCGCACCAGCACCATCTACTGCAATCACGAGCCGAGCTTTAGAAATAAAACTAAAGCGCGGCTTCATACTTCTATTTATTGGATATACGGATTAGATGAGGATGGTCTTGAGTTGTAATGCAAGTTCAAGTCTATTCTATTACTGGGTTGAGTGAATAAATCTTATGCAAATAAAATATATTGAAAGCGGAATCATTTGATGTTATAGTGACAGTATACAAAATACAGAAAATTGTATATTGAGGAGGTGCTAATAACATTTTGCAAGGACTTAACTCAAAAAGCAGTGTACTGATTCAAAAAGTAGCCGAAGAAATTTTGTTCGTGGAGTTGGATGCGCGAATTCCCAAAATCGATGAGTTGTCCCGAAAGTATAGCGTGGGACGCGGAACCGTTCAAAGCGTGTTGAAGAAAATGGAGGAAAATCACTGCATTGTGCTGGAGTCCAGGGGGCATTTAGGAACATTTCTTAGAAACAAAAACACGAATATGCTACTTCAATGCTGTGGTGTGGGAAATATAGTAGGAGTTATGCCGCTGCCTTATTCGCGAAAGTATGAAGGATTGGCGACAGCCATGCATGAAGGTTTCGAGGAGCTGGGCTTGCCGCTCCACTGCGCATTTATGAGAGGAGCCACTATCCGCTTGGACAATGTAATGGAGGGCAGGTACGATTTCGCGCTTGTGTCCAAATACGCTGCGGAAGAGGCTGTCTCCAAATCCGAGGATTTGCTCATTGTGAAGGAATTCGGGCCGAACTCTTATGTTTCCCGTCACGCGCTCGTGTTTGCCGAAGAAGTGAATGGAATTCAGGACGGAATGAAGATCGGCATCGATAGTTACTCTATCGACCAACAGGTGTTGACGCATCTTGAGGTCAGAGATAAGAAAGTGGACTACGTAAATCTAAACTATATGCATTTGTTGAAGCATTTAAAGGCCAAATCGATTGATGCAATGGTGTGGAATATGGATGAGATTGACGACAGTTCTTTATATGTGTCCGGGCTGACTTCCATGGAGGCTCTGGAGATGGACCGGGAGATGAGCCGGGCCGTTTGTGTCATCAGCAAACAGAATAAAAAAGTCGAGTATTTGTTTGACCTGATTTCATCCGACCGCATAATGGCTGTTCAGCAGGAAGTAGAATCTGGTAAGCGTATGCCCAAATACTGACAGGAGAGTGGGGAGAAACGTGAAGGCATTAAAGGAAAGGCTGGATATTTTGTTTAGTACGGATACGATTACACCAAACGCAATGAAAATGTGTGAAGCGACGATTAACAAATTTGTAGTTCCCGGCAAGGAGAAAAAGTACACAAAGCTGGTCACTCATTTGGCGATGGCCGTAACGAGAATTGAGAGGGGGGAGGAATTAACTGCTCCTCCCGAGCACATTATGCAGGAAATCAGACAGTCACCGCATTTCCCTCAGGCTAAACAAAATGTCGAATGGATTGAATCCATTCTAGCCGGGGAACTGCCGGACGAAGAAAGACAATATCTTGCAATGCATTTTGTAAGCGCTTTACAAGAATAACATTATCTATGGAAAGAGGGAGAAAAAGATGAAAATTGTCATTGGTGGTCAAGTAGAAAAGAAAGACATTGAAGCTCTGGTCAAGCAATATGGCGGGGACTCCGTTAAAGTTACAGTCAAATCCGATTTGGAAGCGGCTATGGATCTCAAATCAGGTAATGCCGACTACTATCTCGGCGCATGTTATACCGGCGGCGGCGGTGCTTTGGCGATGGCTATTGCACTGGTGGGCAAACCGAATTGTGCGACTATTTCCATGCCGGGGCATCCACCGACTCAAGCCAAAGTGGATACGGCTTTCGCCCAGGGAGCTAAAGCTTTTGGCTTTACCGGTGACCATAAAGAGCGGGCCGTCCAGTTTGTCATGAATGCCTTACTTAAGCAGAACTAATTCCAAGAAAAGGGTGGTCTTATGCTAGAAGTGGTACTATTGGTTGCGATTGGCGCAATCACGGCTGTAATGGCCAACTTGGGCATCGCCGTATTTAACGACGGTCTCAGGCCGATTATTCCCGAGAATTTGGAAGGGCGGATGAGCCGCAAAGAATTGGGTATGACAGCATTTGCAATGAGCTTTGGTTTAGTTATCGGCTATGGAATACCAATTTCAATTTCGGGAAGTATTTTGCTGATCCACAGTATTTTACTCGGAACGGATATTATCGGTTTGGCCTTCCGTCGCGGTAAGTTGACTACAGTTGCGGCAGGGGTGATCGGCGGCTTGTACGGCGCAGGCATTTATTTCGGCTTGCAGGCGGTAGTGAAGGGCTTTGAATTGTTACCGCTTAATTTTATTGAAGGATTCAATAAAATCGGAGAACCCGTTGTCGTGTCGTTCATGGTGTTCCCCGCGCTTGCGATTGCGCTTCAGTTTACGATCAAAAAAGGTTTAGTTGCATTTGCGGTAGCTGCGCTTGCGAGACAGCTCGTTGTATTCAGCAACACGCAGCATTTGATTCAAATCAATGGTACGTCGGTTGTTTTGAGTCCGGAAGGAATCGCACTGATCGTCGGCATGGCTTTCCTGATCATTTTTGCTATGAAGGAAAAGTCCGACGACCAGAGCCTATCGACGCTGGCCTCCATGTTTACGGACCGTGTGGCGCGTATCAGAAAATATATGTGGGTAGTGATGATTAGCGGAGGGCTGGTTGCTGCGGCGACACATCTTTTGCTGATTGCCGGTGATCCAATCTCACTCAGCCTGTTATCGGACGGAAAAATCACAGAAGGCGGAATCGCCGCTTTGGCGAAGGCAATCGGATTTGTTCCCTTAATTGCGAGTACAGCTATCGCTACAGGGGTCTTCGGCCCTGTCGGATTCACATTCGTATTTGGTGTCGGCATCTTCTCGCCCAACCCGCTGGTAGCGGCTATTGCCGGTGCGATTGTAATCTTCCTTGAAATCCAGCTGCTGTCAAAAATGGCCAAGTTTTTGGACCGATACCCAGGCATTCGCGCTTCGGGAGAAAATATCCGGACAGCCATGACCCGAGTACTGGAAGTTGCGCTTCTGATCGGCGGAGCAAACGCGGCTAATGCGATTGTGCCCGGTCTTGGATACTTTGGAATCGCCGGCTTCTATCTGTTAAACGAGGCTGCTGGGCGCCCGATCGTCCGTATGGCTGTAGGGCCTGTTGGAGCAATTGCCGTCGGAATTCTCGGAAATATTCTCGTGCTACTGGGATTGTTTACACCACCGCAGTAAGGAGAGGGATAAATGTATATTCAAACCGTATTGGGAAAGATACAGCCGCAGCAATTGGGAATCTGCGCCTGCCATGAGCATCTTTATGTAGACTTGAGCCGGATCAAAAAAAACAGCGATACTTGCTTGCAGGATACAGAATTGGTAATTGAGGATTTAAAGAGCTTTCATTCGTTTGGAGGAAGGGCCATTGTTGAGGTGACAAATGACGGTATGGGACGGGACGTCTCCAAACTGGTCGAAATCAGCAAGGCTGCCGGGCTGCATATTATTGCAAGCACGGGCTGCTATAAAGATCCTTTTATCCCTGAAGAGAAACAGCAATGGAACCGGGACCAATTTGCAGAATGGATGATCGGAGAGATTACTCACGGGATCGATAATACAGAGATAAAGCCTGGAGTCATCGGGGAAATCGGGAGTAGCCTGAACGAATTCAAGCCTATTGAAATTGAGTTGTTTCACGGAGCGATTGCAGCGGCAAAGCAAACCGGGCTTCCGTTGTCCACGCATACTACGCTGGGTACATGCGCACTGGAGCAAGTGGAATTGTTTATGAGAGAAGGATTACCGTTGGAGCAAGTCATTATCGGCCATCAAGACCTCAATGAGGACGATGAGGTTGTGCTTAAAGTATTGCAAGCGGGCGCCTATGTCGCGATGGATACCATAGGTAAAGAAAGTTATCGTAGCGATAAAGATCGCCTCCATTCCTTGGTGAAGTTCATCGAGCAAGGCTACGAGGATCAAATTATACTGTCAACTGACTTGACCAGAAGATCACATCTGCGGGCGCTTGGAGGACAGGGATATGATGTCGTTTTGCGAGCCTTTATTCCCGCTTTGCGCGATCTTGGCGTGTTAGACTCCTCGATCGAAAAGTTTCTGGTGATTAACCCGGGGCGATCATTCAGTATTAGAAAGGAGGCATAAAACTTGGTTATGAGATACGAACAATCTATTTTGCAGAATCGTACTTTGGAGCAGGCACAGCAGCTTCAATTCAAATTAATTGATGAAATTACAAAAGAATTCACCGATAATGAGTTTTTTCAGATCGGAGATGTCGGGCTACACCCCGAGCATCATCGGCCGTTGGTGACTGCCCGTGTCGAGAAAGTGCTGGCAAATACGTTCAACGGCGAGGCTTGCGCGCTTGTACGGGGTAGCGGCACAGGGGCAATTCGCACCATTTTGAGCGTGTTGGCAGAACCGGGAGACTCCTGTATTGTGCATACGGCGCCAATGTATACCACTACAAAGGAAACCTTTCGGTTGATGGGGTTGAAGCAGTCGAAGGTGGATTTTAACGATAGAGATCAGCTTACACAGCTTCTGGAGAGTGATCGTGTTTCCAAGGTGTTTTATGTGCAGCATGCTAGACAGCAGCCGACGGATACGTACAATCTGCAGGATATTATTGCACTTGTAAAGGAAAAGCGGCCCGATCTGCCGATCGTTGTCGATGACAATTACTGTGCAATGAAAATGGTAGGCATCGGTTCGGAATACGGCGCGGACTACTCTACTTTTTCAGGATTTAAGTTATTGGGTCCGCAAGGAATTGGATTAATTATCGGCAAAAGGGATGGCATTGAGAAGTTGCATGCCAGGAATTATTCCGGCGGCGGCCAAGTGCAGGGCTACGAGGCTCATGAACTGCTGCGCAGCATGGTGTTTGCGCCCGTGATGCTGGCAATTCAGAACGAGCAGGTGGAACAATTATGCAATCGTCTTATCGACGGCGAGGTTCCGGGAGTGCGAGAGGCCTATATTACAAATTCACAGTCGAAAAATGTAATTGTGGAGCTTGAGAAGCCCTTAGCTCCGGCAGTGATCGAATGGGCATCCAAATACGGGGCGGCCACTTATCCTGTCGGCGCAGAATCTCGGTTTGAATTGATTCCTATGATTTACCAGGTATCGGGGAGCTTTCTCGAAAGCCGTCCCGAACTCAAGGAATACGGGCTTCGTATTAATCCAATGAAAGCATCGGCAGATACCGTGATCCGAATCTTAAAAACCGTCTTAGAAGAAGCAAGGAGATGACAGTAAATGTTTGTTGACATGACATTAAAACGGAATGAGGGGTTAATTAGAGCGGCGACGCTTCTTCATCAGGAAGGAATGATCCCGGCCAACACATATGTGATTGATGCGGATTCTTTAGAGCACAATGTTAGGGCGCTTAGTGAAACGGCCGGCCGGTACCATATGAACCTGTACTATATGACGAAACAAATCGGCCGCAGCAGTTTTGCCGGAAGTCTGATTGAAAAGAACGGGATTAAAAGTGCTGTAGCCGTCGATATTGACGAAGCGTTTGCACTGAAAGATGGCGGATGCAGAATCGGAAATTTAGGCCATATCGTACAGCCGGGCAAAACCCAGTGGGATGCTGTAATCCATAAACTGAAGCCTGAAGTGGTGACTTTGTTCGCTTATGAAAGAGCCAAGCAGTTGTCTGATGCCGCCATGTTGTCCGGACATGTACAGGATGTAATACTGCGTGTCATCAAGTCGGACGATATGATTTATCCCGGACAATTCGGCGGTTTTAACCTTCACGATCTGAAGTGGCAACTCCCGGAGATTCTGAAGCTGAAGGGAATCAGGGTCGTGGGCGTGACCAGCTTTCCAGTGCTGCAATTAAATAGAGAGAAAACGGATTTTGCCTATACGTCAAATATGGGGACATTGCTGAGTGCAGTTGAAATACTGAGAGAGTTTAATGTTGCGGTTCGGCAAGTGAACGCACCAAGCGCAACCAGCTGTCATACGATCCCTTTGCTGAAAGAACAGGGCGTAACGCACGGAGAACCCGGACATGCACTGACAGGAACAACGCCACTGCATGCATATAACGAGCATCTCGAAGAAATTCCCAGCCTCGTATACGTATCGGAGATTTCCCATATGGATGATCAATATGCTTATACGATTGCCGGAGGTTTCTATGCGCGTTCCAATATGGAGAAGGCACTATACGGATCAACTCCCGTGGAGATCACGAGACAGAAAGCAAATATCAGCCAAATCTCTGTGGAGAATATAGATTATTACGGCTGCCTGGATCGGGAGAATGGGATGATTGTGGGAGATACGGTCGTTTATGCATTTCGTACACAAATCTTTGTAACACGTGCGCATATCGCTTTTGTCAGAGGCGTGAATACCCGGAACCCGGGGATTGTCCATTTCCAGAAAAGAGGGCTATGAATATGGGGAAACTGACGTTATTAGTGCTGGACGGATTCGGAATCGGGGCAATGTCCGACTGCGAAACGCTTAAGCCTGAGGACATCAATGCAAACACATACAAACATATCCGGGAAGAAGTATCTCTGAATATCCCGGTCTTATACAGCTTGGGGCTGGGAAAGCTGACCGATGATGTGGGTGAGCCGTCGGCGGCTTACGGTCGCAGCAACCTGGCGCATTACGGAGCGGATACGTTCATGGGTCATCAGGAACTGATGGGTAGCAAGCCTGGAATTCCTACGAAGCGCTTGATGAAAGATATAGGCCCATCCATTAAGACAGCTTTGGAAGAAGCCGGATACAAGGCCGAATATCCCATTCTAGGAGCGGCTTTGCTGCTTGTTGAAGGAGCAGTCATCGTGGGTGACAATCTGGAATCACAATTGGGGAACATCATAAACGTGGTAGGCGATATGAATCTGTTGTCTTTTGCCGAGATTGTCAAAATCGGAAAGGTGGTCAGGGCCAATGTTGATACCAGCCGGGTAATTGTGTTCGGTAACAAAAAAACGAATATTGAAGTTATTTTGTCCGTCGTAAAGGAAAATCATCCCGGTCAGTGGGGCGTGGACAGTCCAAAAGCAAATGTCTATGGCGAAGGATACCACGTGGTGCATCTCGGTCACGGGGTAGAGTTTGAAAATCAGTTCGCACATATGGCAGAGCAGGCCGGATTTCCGGTATATCGCATCGGGAAAACGGCAGATGTCATTCAAGCGGATGGATTCAGCGATCCGGTCGTGGAAACAAAGGATGTGCTGGCAACCTATAAGCGCAAGTACCGGGAGAGCGAGAACAACGCGGTATTTCTCGTCAATGTTCAGGAAACGGACCTTGCTGGCCATAAAGAAGACAGCCTGTGGTACAAGGAAGTATTGGAAGAGGCCGACCGGTTTCTGGCTTCCTTCATTCAGGAGATTGATCCAGAGGATGTGCTGATCATTACCGCAGATCACGGAAACGATCCGACAGTAGGCCATTCCAACCATACTAGAGAACAGACACCAATTTTAATAGTAGGAAAGCAGATCGAACCGGTTTCCATCGGAGTGCGCAGCACTATGGCCGACATTGCCGCCACGATGGCGGAATACCTCGGGATTGATGCTCCGGAATACGGAACAAGCTTTTTGCGGGACATCAGAAAAATATAGCCTTTTCGCTCTCCGTCAATGGCTGCTTTTTCAGCCCGTTGGCGGGTGAGCGGGTCTTCAGCATTCAAAGTAATACCTAATCATCTAGCATATTCGCTAATTCTCTTGTTTTTTGAATATTATTACTAACTGAAAAGGCTAGTGATGCTAATAAAACGAAGTAACATAGAAGAAATTTATACTTGATAAAAGTGAATAATAGATACAAAAACGCTGATTGAAGTCCCAATCAGCGTTTTGCTAGTAACATAGTATAAAATAGTTAATCTTCCAATTCCATCTCGAAATTCTCTATGAGAACGGAGGGTTTAATATGTAATGCTTTGGCTAGCGAGATAATGGTGAGTAAAGAGGGAGCCTTTTCTCCATTCTCCAGTTCACTAATATATGACCGATCAACACGGGAATATAAACTGAGTTCGTCTTGGGTTAGTTGGTTCTCTTTTCGAATCTTCCGAAGAGCCCTTCCAAATGCGAGGAGTTCAATTAACTTCTTATTATTAGTTGCCAACTTTAAAACCCCTTATTTGATAGTTAAAGTTAATCATATGTCTTTCTATAAGGTTATTTCAGTAGGCTATTACCTACAAAGAATAGTGCATGATAGAATACAGATACTGGGAATATTGAAAGTGATAGGATACAAAAATTTCGTAGTTACTAGATTGGTATAATAACATACTTTTTCATTAGCTTTTTAAAAGATACATAATTCATCAAGATGAATCGTACAAGAATCAAATTGGGAGCTGAAGCATGTGAATAATCTAACCTCCATGGGTGAGTGCAGAGATAATACGAATAAGATGACAAGAATGCAGGCGAATAGCTCAACTCAAACAAAGACCATACATAAACTACATGATCTCTCACAGATTCATATGAATTTCACAGTTCCCTTTATACAGCAGAACTCACCTCATGCTTGCTTTATATTAAGTGACAGTGCATTGGAATCGATGCTTAAGGCGCTGTATATGAAAGAGAATAATAGTGTGTTTCCTCCGCATTCATTATCACTGGAAGATGTGGTGGAACTTACAGTTCTAGAGTCAGGTCCTAAGCTGGATACCATGATGTTTATTCATTCCATGCACTTTCTAGCAAGTCTCATAGATATCTCTCCCATCGAGCAGATGGAAACAGCATATCTTAAGAGACTGATGCAGAGAGTGGACGATGTATTAATTCAATTATCAGTCCGAGTCACAAGCCATCCTTCGGAACAATATCGCTCCATATTTTTGAAATAGTATTTCCATAATATCTCTAATCCTTTCCGTAATGATATAGTGACGTGAGGAAACTGAGCCTTAGTATTTCTTCGTTTTTTTCTTTTGAAACTTATAATTGTGAATTATTAACCATGCAATATCGCTTGAACTAAAGTAGAATGGTCCTCATAGTGAATACAGCAGATCGGGGGACTTGAACACATTGAGTGAATACATACTGATCGTAGAAGATGAGGAAAGAATCGCTAGGGTTCTTGAAATAGAGTTGGAATCTGAAGGTTATCGCGTGGCTAAGGCCGGTAATGGATTAGATGCGCTGGAAGTTTATCGTGCGGGTGGGATCGATCTCATTCTGTTAGATGTGATGCTTCCCGGGATGAGCGGGATCGAATTACTAAGAAAAATAAGAGTGAACGATTCGCAAATCTCTATTCTACTGCTAACGGCGAGAGGATCGATAGAAGACAAGGTATCAGGTCTTGATCTAGGGGCTAACGATTACATAACGAAACCATTTGTTATTGAAGAACTACTCGCTCGCGTGCGCGCTGCCTTGAGATTGCGTTCAATTCAGATGGAGCCATTGGCTACGGAGGAGTGGTTGAGCGTTGGTAACTTGCAGTTAAAGGAGAATACGAGGGAAGTTCTACGAGGAGATGAGGTTATTGATCTCACGCGACGCGAATTCGATCTATTAACGTATCTGCTGAAGAACAAACGCCAGGTGTTGGGAAGGGAACAGATATTGTCTGCGGTATGGGGTTACGATTATTTCGGTGATACGAATGTGATTGATGTATATATTCGTTATGTGCGCAAAAAAATTGATCGTGCTAGTGAGCCTGACCTCATTCATACGGTTCGTGGCGTCGGGTATGTTCTAAAGGACAGTCCATGAGATTACGTAGTAAAATACATTTGTATTCGTCTGTTCTATTTGCCATATTACTGATCGTTATGAATTTAGCCACGTACTATTTGTTTAGCCAATTGTTAGTTAATAACCAATTGAAACGTGTAGAAGCCCAGACGCTACAAACTGCTAATGCGATGCGTCAGGTAGCTGGGGAAATCCCAACACAAGAGTTATTACGTGGTTATGTGCCCGTTGATGGAATGATAGAAATGATTGGACCCAATGAGAGTGGCTTGGCTCCGGTTACTTCTGTGTCTCAACAAGATCTCAGTAAGTTGAAGGGCATATATGACACGTCCAAGAAGGTACAAGTTATAGATAATCTAGACCAGAGATATGTGATGGTATCCATACCAGTGATCTGGTCGGATGGTGCAGTTATGAATATTCAAGTGACGGAAAGTATGCAAGGCATGATGGACACCCTTCAGGTTCTGCGAGTCGTACTGATCGTCGTTACATGCATTGCTCTCATTCCTGTACTGTTCTCCATCCGCTTACTCGTTCGTGTTATTATGAAGCCGATAAGTGCCATGACCCTTACGATGAAGGAAATTCGACGTAGCGGGCGTTTCAATCGATTGGAGCTAGAGGGACATTCCAAAGACGAGCTGATGGAAATGAGTATGACTTTTAATGATATGATACAGCTTCTTGAGAATAATTATAAGAAACAAGAACAATTTGTAGCAAATGCATCGCATGAGCTTAATACACCGCTAACGATTATCGAGAGTTATGCCAATCTTTTGAAAAGAAGAGGATTGGACCGCCCGGAATTATTCAATGAATCTATTGAAGCCATTCATTCCGAAGCCATTCGAATGAAAGAAATGACAGAACAGCTCCTATTACTTGCTAAGCATAAGGAACAATGGAATATTAGCATCGAGAAGTTAAATCTTTCGGAATTAGCGATGGGTTCTGCTAAAGTATTTCGAAATGCTTATGGCAAGGAGATCCAGGTGGATGGGCAACAGGAATTGTTCGGTTATAGTGATGAGAATAAATTGAAGCAGTTGTTGTTTATTTTTCTAGATAATGCTCAGAAGTATAGTGACGATCGTATTGTGGTTGAAGTGGGTTCATTAGCGGGTGAGGGCTATATTCGAATTATTGATCATGGCATTGGGATTGCTAAAGATAAGTTACCTCATGTGTTTGATCGATTTTACCGCGTTGATGAGGCGAGAACGAGACAACGTGGGGGCGCGGGGCTTGGACTTTCCCTAGCAGTAGAGATAGCAGAGGCGATTGGAGTACGTATTGGGCTTCATAGTGTGGAAGGAGAAGGGTCGACCGCTGAGATATGGATACAAAGGGAACCTGGTATTCTCAGTAAGGGTACTGATTCTCACCGTATTCTAACCTAATGGATGTATATTAAGGATATATGAGCGGAGGTGATCAGGAATGAACAAAGGGACAGTACGATTGTCGATTGTTGTTCTTATTATTCTGGGTATAGCGACAATTGGAATCGTGTGGAAATCATGGGCTAGCTCATCGGTTCTTTTATCAGAGGAGGAAGTCGTCCAGATTGTGTTAGACCAGTATCCCGGTGAGGTTGTTCGTATTTCTCTTAAGAATGATGCTTATGTTATCCAGGTTCAAATGGTGAAGGGTCTTTACGAGTTGAGGGTAAATGCAGATGAGGGGACAATCATATCCATTAGACGCTTGGAAAATATTATTCCTGATAAAATAGCACCAGATAAGGAACCACCAGATATAAAACTCCCAGATAAGGAACCGTTAATTAAGGATCCACCAATTAAAGTGCCTATTCATGAACCTGATGTGGATGAGCCAATCAAGAGGCCTACCTCGGACGTCGATAAAGGATCAACAACTCTGGTTACCCGTGACAATGCCGCTGTTCTTTCTCTAAAGCACGTACCGGGTACTGTTCACAACATTGAGTTGAGAGGGAAGGATATTAGCAGGTATTATCTTGTGCGGGTTAATACAGTGGATCGTCGCGAAGCAGTAGTACAGGTAAATGGAATCTCAGGTGCTATTATGTCCGTGACTTGGGATGACAAGGTTAAAGACGTTAAAGACGTTAAAGAAGAGGACGATAAGAACAAGGCAGATAACAACGAGAAGGTAAATATGAACGAGAAGAACGACAAGGTAAATAACAATGACAAGGTAAATAACAATGATAAGGTAGATAACAATGATAAGGTAGATAACAATGATAAGGTAGATAACAAGGAGAAGGTAAATAACAACGAGAAGGTAAATAACATCGATAAGGTAGATATGACTGAGAAGAACAATATGAGTAATAAGAACGATAAGGACAACGTTAATGGGAAAGACAAGAACGTCAATCCCTAGTATATGATTTCATGAGTAAAAATGTAATAACCTAGATGGTGATTGTTAGTTAGCGATGGTGCGCATATCATTCTTTTCTCATCAAATTCTAATCTTGTTATCGCTGTACTCTCATTTAATAAGGTTATATTGAGATTATTAAAGAAAGCAAATTATGAGGAGGAACAAGAAATGAAGATGAAACAAAAATTAGGTGCTGGTGTATTAGTAGCTATTATTGCTACAAGTGGTATATATGGGAGTGTTCAAGCTGCTAATTCTAGCACAAGTAACAGCACGGAGAAAGTTAGCGTATCAACTGCCGTTTATAAAGATGTTTCCCAAGGGGATAAGATGAAGCTCGCTACATCTACTAAAGTAGATGTTTCCACTATAGCTAAGTCAAAGTTTTCCACAACGCCTAAAGCAGATGTTTCTACTGTAGCCAAAGCAAAGTTTTCCACAACTACTAAAGCAAAAGTGTCCACTGTAACTAAAGCGAAGGTTACTACTCCAGTTGAAGCGAAGGTATCTACTCCAGCTAAAGCAAAGGTATCTCCTGTAGCTAAAGCGAAGGTATCTCCTGTAGCTAAAGCGAAGGTTCCTACTATTGGAGCTAACCAAGCAAGAGTCATCGCGGTGACTTACCTCGAAGGTAAAGTTATCAAAGTTACACTTGATTATGATGACGGTATACTTTTATATGAAGTGAAATTGAAGATAGCTAAAGGAACAGCTGTAGTTAAGGTGGATGCGTTGAGTGGTAAGATTATTTCTGTGGAGAAAGATCAAGGTGAACATAAAGGCCAATTAAAACTTGAAAACCACAAAAACGAAATAGATAAAGATAAAGTGGAAGATAAAGATAAGGACAAAGATAAAGGTCATAGTAATCATTAATGTGACACCAATAACTATTTTCAAGAACCAGTACTCATATAGTTGAGTGCTGGTTTTTTTTTGAATAAGAAGCCAGATATAGCGTAGACAACTTAACAGACTTCATTCAAGCGATTACAGCCTGTTATCCGCATACGGAAATACAAAAGTGCATCATCCATCAGATTCGCAACTCTACTCGATTTGTCTCCTACAAAGACTTGAAGAAAGTGACCGCTGATCAAAAGCCCATTTACAAAGCTGTAAATGAGGAGATGCTTTATTGGAATTGGACCGATTTGAGGAACCTGGGGTAGTAAGTATCCCCTCATTGTACGCTCCTGGCGAAACAACTGGGATGAACTCTTCGATAGCTGGTCTTCTTCCCGCCTGTTCGCATCCTGCTTGTGGGTCAAAACTTAGATAGACCAAATAGCCACGGTCGGGAATACTCACAGGGATTCATTCCCATCTGATTTCCCAAAATTAATTTCTTTATGCCGATTCGTTGGGGCGATTTGAGAGAGTAATTCATCTAGTGTTGGCTTATGGGTCAGAGGAATTAGGTTTAACCCACCCTTATCATCGAAATCCAAATACATCTCAGTGCCTTCACTAATACCTAATTTTGAGGTGAAATGCACGGGGATTAGTATAGCTAAAATATTCCCCCACTTTTGTAGCGTAACAGATTTCATTGAACTCACCCCTTTTCCAGTGCTAACTCCATTATAACACTGCCTTAAGTAGTTATTCCCTAGGTACATCAAGTCATCTGAATGATATGAAATGCCACTCACTTCTGGAGAGGCTGTAATTCGGTTCCCCTTACTACTCTTCTCGATGGAGTCGGATATGGGAAATTTGTCTGGAATAGCTGTGGTATAATTTCACTATATTATACTACTTATAATCGGAGGAACTCCTATGCACATTAAATTAGGTGATTTTGAAATTACTTCTGGTCAATTAGTTGTATCGGATCCTTGTTATGAACTAAATACGGAGACCATTATTATGGGTGTCCTAGACAATGTGTTAAATGGAACTTGGATCGGTCAAGTCGAGAAGACGGAAGTGAGAGATTGGGGCGAAGCATGTTCCAAATTAACGGCTTACCATAGTTCAGTCGCTGAACAAGTGGAACATTTGGAATGGGTGAAGTGTTCATTTATCGTTGGCGTGGATAGTGGGCAGGCTGGGATCTTTGACATTAACAAGTATAGAATCCCTGATTCAGATGGTCAGGGGACGAGTTCTGATAGCGATAGTGATAGTGATTGGTATCTTTCTTGTTGTGATATTACCGAGAGTGGGCATGAAGCTGGCGTGTTAGATGGGGGCGTCGTGTCACATACAGGTATGGGAGATGGTACCTATGGGGCTTATATCGCAAAGAATCAAGATAATCAGATTATCGGAGTAAAGATTGTATTTATAAAAGGTTTAGAGTTCTAAAATATATACCTGGACGAGTGGAACGATCATCACGATAAGGATGCAGACTTTAGCAAAGGGGCTGTCCCAAAAACCATTAAAGAATGGCTAGGGACAGCCCCTTTTAATAGTTACATAAATAGATACTTTTTTACGAACGATTTGAGAAATAAAAGAAGTTTAAAGTTTGGATTTGATTCAAGACGGCATTCATAGGGTAATAGTTTGATCGGAATATATATTAACAATTTTAGCAAATAATGTTACAATGTTGATGCATCAGAGATTAGGTAGGTCTATTCTTTTTTATATTATATGGGGTGTGTTAATTTTGAGGAAGTATAGTGTACTGGTCATGAGTTTTATTCTTTTGTTCACCCTAGTTAGTCCTTCTTCTCTTGTAGTTGCTGCTGAAGATGTTGTGGACATACAGTCACGAGAAGAGATCTTGCCATTGGAAGATGGAAAAGTTCTAGGGAAGGACATCTTGCTGCAAGTTGCGCAGAAGCATATTGAAGGTTATATGAAGGATGATATACAGACACAGGGGCGGATAGTGAAGGCTTCTGAGGATTTTGTTCCATTGTATGATCTAAACGACAATATATTTGCATATCTTGTACCGCTACTGGAGGGTGAACAAGAAATTGGATATATAACTTTAGGTGCAATTGAAGATGGGTATGATGCATATGATATTTTCATTAAGGATAATGCGGTAAGTTCGATCTTAGGGAAGCTGAGTGACAAAACGTCCCGTGCTAGAACATCTACCGCTTCCAATGAGTCTAAGTTGATATTCCTACCTCCTATGCAGTACGTCATTCAAACAACAGATGACAATAACCAAATAGAGTATTTTGATATCTCAAACGATTCTCAACCAGAAGTTAATATTACCGATGCAGTGAATGCTAACCTTTCTATGATTCAGCAACAGTACGATGGAATTCGTAATGAGGAGAATAAAGACCAATATGCACGATTATTAAGGGATGTGGATTCTCCAATTGCTTACTTAGCAAGCGTGACTCCTGAGAATGTTAGTCTGGGCGCGGAAGCGAACTACGGTATGTTTGTTCCCGTTGAATATAGTACGGGGAATTATAGTTATGGTGGGGATCAGGGATGGTATACTACGTCAACCAAGCAAGAACGAGGATGTGGTCCGGTTGCAGCGGCTAACATCACGAACTATTTAGCTACGAATAAAAATCCAGCAACGTATGGTGCGCTATACACTGGAAGCACGCTTTCTAAGACCAATTTTTTAACACATATGAATACATTATACGATTATGTATCCCCTGGTTTATTAGGTGAAATATCTGTCAGTGGGTTTGCATCAGCAGTGGAGAAGTACGCTGCAGATAAGAAGGTTAAGCTAAGTAGAGTGTTAGATAATTCCTCCTTCACGTTAGATAATACAGCTAATTATGTGAAAGCAGGATTAACTATCAATTCTCCTGTAGCAACACTGAATTTATCTAAATGGTCTGACTATAATTATGAATGGCATTGGATGACGATTACCAAGTACTATCGTGATTCAACGGACAGCCGATGGATTGCAGTATCGACATGGGGTGAGCGTCGAAGTATAAATTACAGAACACATTTTGATGCCATTGTGGGAAATAAAAGTTTGGGTGGAGGGTTCATGTATTTCAAATAAAGGTGGTCAGAATAAGACATGAGACATTTCATAGCGGTAGTAATAATACTAGTTCTTTTTGTTGTGGGGGGATGTACTTCGGCTTCTAAGATTTCAACAGATCAAGTGAAGGCATTCATGAAGGACGTGAAGAACTCCAAGACCTTTGTGAAGGATGTCGCTGTTCAGTATAGACCCACAACGATTGAAATCATTTATACTTTATATAAGGATATAGACGAGGCAGATCGGATGGATCTGTTTCATAGGAGTAAGGAGTTAGTCAATAGTGAAGAGTTCGACCAGGAGGTAATTCAAGAAGATTATTTGAAGAAATATAAGTCCGAAGGATACCCTGATATAGCCATTATCTTTGATGACAATGACGATGGTGAATTCGATGTTCAATATACTTCAAGTTATGAAGAAGGAGAGTTGAATTCGAAGGATGAATCATCTTATTCCAACTGGTACTATCATAAAGATTGGGACGCGATTGGGGAACCTATATCCTTTAATAAATGATAGAATCTCTGTGGGAAACTAACCTCCTATCAACTAGTTAAACGCAGTTGATAGCAGCCACACAAAGCCACATGTAACTGCCCTTAAAGCAGTAGGAGCATGTGGCTTTGTGTTGATTCATTAGGGAAATCTTAGATAGTAATTTTTCGAGTATCGGATATCCACATGCTTATTCAATTAGGTGCTTTTGAACTTACATCCGGGCAATTAATCGTATCTGATCCTTGTTATGATCTGATTCGAGTTACCATTTCAGAGTTGTAAGTGGTCCAGATGATGTACGCCATCCTCCAAGACAAAGAACACACAGGATTCCATCTGCTGGATTCTTGTGTGTTTTTTTCAATATCCAGCTACAATTTAACCTTCCAGTACGTCCCCACACGCCATATATATTCAAGAGGTCCCATTTTGAAATGACGTAGCCAAAGTGTACTCCCGATCATCTGTCCTATAAGAATAAGAACAGCCGTTAGATAGAGTGCAGAGCGATGCACATTACCGAACCAGTTGAGCGAATATGCGAGTGTAAGAATAATAACGGTCTGTAACAGATAGTTAGTCAGTGCCATTCTGCCAATATTGGCTAACGGCGTGATTAGACGCTGAACGGAGCTTCGTTGCATGAGTAGGATAATCGTCGTGACATAGAACACGCTGACGGGAAGTCCACCTACCGCTAGTGCAAGGTCTAAGTTACCCGATTCATTCAGAATCATTTCTTGAACGAAATACATCGGAACGATGAACACGAATGTTGTGATTTGTGTTCGTCTCAAGCCTCTTCTGTAGCGTTCAGGATCTTCGAATAGTCCGATTTGGCCTGTCCAATGTCCGAGCAAGAACATGCCGAGAATAAGAACTGGGAAGCCTAACCAACAGCCTGCTATGGTGAAGAACAACCCGGAAGATAGCACGATCGTAGGTGTGGCACGGTGGAACGGAATAAGTAAGAACCCTATAATCGCATAAATCAATAGTGATTCTCCGGGTTGAAAGATATGATGAATAGCCCCGAAGATGAGTAGAATTAGTAGCCTACGGACAAATAGCTTTATAGGACGGTGTCCTTTGGCCTTGGCTCTAGAAGTGAAGATATAGAACCCTACACCGAATAGATAGGAGAAGATAACAAAGAATCTGTGGTCGATTGCGACATACGACACTTTGAAGAGCATGAGATCGAGTACACTAAAGTCTCTATTCACATAAACCATTTGCTCAATGTTAATGAAGATAATGCCTAGAAGTGCGAATCCGCGTAAAACATCAAGTGTAATCATTCTTTTCATAAGGGTAATCCTTTCTGATGACCGCCTAAGTCGTAAATTTAATAAAGGCTAGACTTAAACATTACTAGATCCCTTTAAGCCTTCCGATAGTTTAACATTACACTTTTCTTACAACGATGTAAGATTACGTACGATGGGACAAGCCGCTTGCGTCTTTTCATTTCCTAGGTTATTCTCGGAACAAAGAACGACTTGAAGGAGATTGATGATGCAGACGATCTTAATTATTGAAGATGATCCTCAGTTACGGCAATTACTGAAGGAACACTTAGAGAAATATAACTATCAGGTTTATGCGATTACGGAGTTTGGAACTGTGATGGAACAGTTCCAACACGTGAAGCCGCATTTGGTTCTACTAGATGTGAATTTACCGAAATTCGATGGATTCTTCTGGTGCAGACAGATTCGTACCGTATCGACCTGTCCGATTCTCTTTATATCTGCACGTGCAGATAAGATGGATCAAGTCGTGGCACTGCAGAACGGAGCAGATGACTACATCACGAAGCCGTTTTATCCTGAAGTGGTGTTAGCGAAGATAGAAAGCCAACTAAGACGAGCATATGGAGACTATGCTTCAGCTTCGACCACCATAACGTCTGGGGAATTGAGCTTGAAGGTGGATACACAGGAACTTTCCTACTATGGTGTCACAGCTGAACTAAGTTTCAAAGAAACGACCTTACTATCGCTATTAATGGAGCATGCTAATCAAGTGGTGAGTCGCGTGTTTCTACTGGATGCGCTATGGGATGATCATCGTTACGTAGGGGAGAATACACTTAATGTCTACGTTACACGTTTGCGGAAGAGCCTTGAGGTCTTGGGTCTCGAACAATCGATCGAAACGATCCGAGGGGTAGGGTACAGGCTGAAGATAGGAGACAATACATGAAGTCTTTTGTAAAAGATCACCTGATGCTGATCGCTATGAATCTTCTGCAATTATGCTTGCTACTATCGGTTCTTTGGTTGGAAGGATTCACAACTATATCATTACTCATGTATATTTTCTTACTTGGATTTGTCTTACTGGGTCTTTATTTAATCGTTCGTTATGTTCAAAATCGTTCATACTATAAGCTACTATCTCAAGTAGAGACGATGAGTAAGCTTGATGATACCTTACAACTGAAAGCTCACACCTATGCAGCCAAGCGGACAGAGGCACTATTACATAAGCAATATCAGCTGTATATGAAAGATGTTGGGCAGTTTGAATCACGTCAGAAACAGCATATATTGTTTATGAATCAATGGGTTCATCAAATGAAGACCCCTCTATCGGTTGCGAATCTACTGGCCAAAGGGCGACCAGATCCGATATTTGTAGATATCCAGGAGCAGCTGGACCGGATGGAGAAGGGGCTTGATATGGTGTTATATATGTCACGTCTTGAGAGCTTTGAACTGGACTTTTTCCTCGAACAAACGGATATACTTGCGCTACTAAATGAGGTGTTACGCGATCATCGGCGTCTGTTTATTAAGAATGAGTTGTATCCGTCCGTTCATGGAGCGGAAGGCTTGATCATCATAACGGATAAGAAGTGGCTCGCTTTTATCTTTTCTCAGATTGTAACGAATGCTGTACGTTATTCAATGGAATCGAGTCAGCTTGATATTCGTTTGTCTAGGGAAGATAACTTGGTTGTAATCGAAGTCGAAGATTACGGTGTTGGCATTGCACCACAGGATATTCCGCGCATATTTGATGCCCATTTCACAGGTGAGAACGGGCGGTTGTATCGTGAGTCAACAGGGATGGGGCTATATATGGCTAAGGAAGTATGTCGGCGTTTAACCCATACGATAGACGCGAGTTCCATTCAAGGGTCAGGGACAACGATTCGTATGACTTTTGCTGCACCAAGAGACTTATCTTACATGGATGTAAGATAAGTGTAAGGTTAACAAGTCGATCCCCGATATGTGATTACGGTAAGTTATATGTAACACAACAGAAGGGAAGAGGGATTGAATATGGAGACATTACAACTTAATCAAGTAAGTAAGATATATAACGGCAAAGTATCTTATAAAGCATTATCAGATATCACATTTACGATACAGCAGGGAGAATTTGTAGGGATTATGGGACCGTCGGGAAGCGGAAAGACGACGTTGCTCAACTTAATTTCGACTATAGACGAACCGACTTCAGGAGAAATATTTATTAATAGTAAAAGAACAACAGGTCTATCGAAAAAGGAACTGGCGACGTTTCGCCGTCGTGAGTTCGGTCTTGTGTTTCAAGATTTCAATCTTCTCGATACGTTGACGGTCAAAGAAAATATCATCTTACCGTTATCGCTTGATCGTAAAAGTGTCGTTGAGATGAATGTACGTGTCCAAGAGATTGCTGAACGAATTGGGATTGCAGATATTCTGGATAAACGCACGTATGAGATATCTGGTGGGCAGCGTCAGCGTGCAGCGATTGCACGAGCCGTCATTCATCAGCCTTCATTATTACTTGCGGATGAACCTACCGGTAATCTTGATTCGAACTCGGCTCGTAATGTCATGCGAATGATGGAGACGTTGAATCGTGAAGATCATACAACGACCCTTTTGGTGACGCATGATCCGGTTGCTGCTAGCTACTGTCAGCGTATTATTTTCATCAAAGACGGTCAACTTCACAATGAACTACGTCGAGGAGAGAATAAGCAGACCTTTTATCAAGAGATCATTAACACGTTGTCATTCTTAGGAGGCGAGTCTCGTGACATTTAGTCAATTCGCCTGGAACAATGTCACCCGAAATGCACGTGCTTATGTGGCTTACTTCCTATGTAGTACATTCTCTGTGTCGATTTTCTTCTCTTATGCGATATTTATGTTTCACCCTGCATTATTGAGTGACGAACTTGGAAGGTCCGTTCAAGTGGGGATGCAAGCCGCCGAATACGTTATATTCTTCTTCTCATTCTTCTTTGTCCTGTACTCAATTAGTTCGTTTCTCAAGGCGAGGAAGAAGGAATTTGGCATATTAACGATACTTGGCGCCGAGCAATCTCAGATCTATACGATTGTGTTCATGGAGAATCTAATCATCGGAGCACTTTCCATTGGGAGTGGTTTAGGTTTCGGTCTATTATTCTCCAAACTCTTCTTATTGTTAAGTACCGAAATGACAGGTCTTGAAGGACTGAACTTTTATTTCCCAACGCAAGCGATAGGGTTAACAGCAGGTGCCTTTGCAGCACTCTTTATTATCATCTCGTTCACAACGACGTTCTTTCTGCGTAAGCAACAAACGTTGGAATTACTGAAAGGGAGTAGTAAACCCAAAAAAGAGCCGAAAGCATCGATATTCCTGTCACTCCTGTCGGCAACCTGTATCGGAGGTGCTTTTTTCCTAGCGCAGAAGGATATTGGTCAGACTTATATATTCGTGCTTGGTTTAGGGACGATTGGTACCTACTTCTTTTTCACCCAACTAAGTGTGTATATGATCCGTCTTATGAAGCGTAGTCAGGCTTTCTTTTACCGTGGAGTTAATTTACTCTGGCTGTCAGAGATGGCTTACAAAATCAAAGACAGTGCACGTATCTTCTTCATCATCACTGTCGTGACTGCGATGGCTTGCGGATTCCTTAGTATTCTATTAAGTGGAGACGCTCAGAACAAACGGGAATTCACCAACAATCCGTTCGCGATTCAATATAAATCATATGATACGGTAACCCCTAATTGGGATCAGGATGTACTGAGAATCGATCAGATCTTAGATCGCAACGAAATTAAGTATGATCAAATACAATTTGAAAGCCTAAATGTGATGTTTGAAGAGGAGACTTCTGGCTTGTTCGGATTAATGCGTTTGTCGAGCTACAAGCAATTAGTTGAGGTTTACAATCTCCCTGATGTGGATGTCCTAGAGGATCAAGAGGCCATTCTTATTAACAACGCTTCGAATACGTATACACGTACGGGGGAAAAGCAAACAAAAGGCTTTACATCTTATCCAACGCTCACATTTAATGCATCCTCTTCATTCGATGTGTTGATGCAACAATCGGCAGCCATGCCAGAAATCTATAATGATCGATTAGTCGTATTGTCTGATGAGCGATTTAACGATCTGTATAAGCAAATATTGAGTAGTCCGAATGCTCAGACACCATCTGCTACCGTATTTTATATCATACCGGAATGGTCAAATAATCATTTACCACAAGAAGCTTCACAGGAGTTGAAGGTTACAGGCGACATCAACACTATGATTAACAATGACTTAGGATCCACCTCTCTTCGCGCCATGGACTACTTACAAATGAAGCAAGAATTTAGCATTATTAAATTCGTGTGGATCTTCATTGCGGCTATGTTCTCTGTGTCATCCGTTAGTTTCTTGTATTTCAAACTGTACAGTGATTTGAAGTCAGATCAACGTATGTATCAGTCATTATCGCGAATTGGTCTGACAGAACAAGAGATGAGTCGATCAGCATCAATCCAACTTGCGGTTCTATTCTTTCTTCCGCTATTCATTGCATCCCTAGGAGCAATAATTACAGTTGAGCTCATTGGACCAGACTTAGGAATGGATACCACGATACAAGCCTCTTTAACAGCGGTAGTAGGTTACTTCATCGTGCAAATCGTATACTTTATTATCATTAGAGCCCTCTATGTACAGAAATTGAAAAAGGCGATGTTCTAAAATAATAAGATTAACCTAAAATAAGGTCACTTTGAGAAAAGTGGCCTTATTCGATTGGGAGATTCCCCTTTGTAAATTTAATCTTATTAAATGTTTTTTTAAAAAACCTGTAACAAAACCTGATGAATAGCGTTAATTTAGAAGGATAACAAATTAAGGCTAACCACCCCTTTTGGGAACTGGAAATATTTATTTAAAATAGCCTATTGATAATAGTTGTATGGTATATTTTGTATTATATTCAATGGAGTTATAATCGTTTCTATTCTTAGATCAAGGTTCCTTTCAACTACGAAACAGGTGGGAAGAGTATTGATCTATTCATGGAGGTCGGTAGGAATTGATAAAAATTAAACAAGCATGGAGAATTATTCTGAGCTCTGATCAGTTAGCGCGTTGTTTAGATTCTAAATGTATAGTAGAGATATTCTACGAGGATCACATAGATTATGTAGGGGAAATTCTTGGATTCTCAGAGTACAGAATAGAGGTAGAAGGTGGCAGTTATTTAAGGTCTAACTGTAAAGTGCGAATTGAAATGAATCTAGCAAAGAGTGCTTCAATGGATTTGACATATGAATGATGATTTGTGCAGGTCAAGTTTACGAATATTACTGTTATTTGATAAACAGAGAAACAATTATCTTCCTGCCCACTTACTGGACAGGAGGAAATTGTCACCAAATCAATTAAGTCTATGGTTACGCAAGTTTACCATCTGGTTTCAAATGCATCCGTTTCTTCTTCACTTCACCTCGAACAGGAGGCTTAAGAATGGTAATCAGAGTGAGGGAGACGATACAGAGAATACCTATGACGATAAACGTTGGTTTAAATCCTCCTGTGATGGAAGCAATGAATGCACCGGATAATGCACCTAGCCCGAAGCCTTGGTAGATGATTCCGTAATTCTTGCTGTGATTCTTCAGCCCGAAGAAATCTCCGACAATCGCTGGGAATACGGTAATATTACCACCGAAGCAAAAGGCGATCCCTGCTACGCAGGCAAAGAATATACCATAGTTTAGCGGTACAAAACTCAACACAAGTACAGAAGCTGTAGTGACAATTAAAGCACCTGCGACTACACGTAAACGACCTACCTTGTCCGATAGAGCGCCAAGAATGATCCGTCCTGCTGTATTGAAAATGGCGATCATAGCAACCGCATTGGCGGCACTTTCGATAGACAGTCCAACCATTTGCACTCCGATGTCTTTTACAATTCCAATAAGATACAGCCCACTCATACAAGCGGTAAAGAAGATAATGAACAAGAGATAAGCTTCCTTGGTTCTTAACATTTCTTTGACTGTGAAATTCCTATCGTCACTATGAGCAAGTTGATCCTTACTCACTTCTGCCACAGGAGCTTCGCGAATAATTTGAGCACCCATGATAACCATGATCATCACGATAACTCCCCATAGTAGGAACGCTTGTGACACACCGACTGAACTAATAAAACCAGAATTGATATATTTGAAAATCAAGCTGCCCATTCCGTAAGCACCAACAGAAACGCCAGAAATCAGACCCTTTTTGTTCGGAAACCATTTGATCAGATTAGATAATGAAGTGATATAAGCAGTGCCGTCTGCGAACCCAACAACCACGCCAGCAAGCAGATATATGAGGAACAATGAATGTACCTGGGAGCTGGCGATGAGACCAAGACCAAGTACTATTCCTGCGATTGTGATAAGTTTACGAATGCCTAACTTATCTTGCAGCTTACCTGCCACAAGCGTTGAAATGGCTAAAGAGAAGCTAGTAATAGAGAAGGTCATAGCGACAGAACTAAGGTCCCAGCCGAATTTACTTACGAGAGGTTGATTGAATAAGCTCCATGTATAAATCGTTCCAAGACCCATCTGAACGATGATCGTGCCAAGTACGATAAGCCAACGATTCACAGGTGTATTTTTCATAGATTTGGCCTTCTTTCTCAATTTCTCATGATGTTAATGTAACCTTATAACCGAATTATAGACCTTGTAGAAGTTGGATGGTCGGTTATGGCATGAGATGCAGAGAAAGCGGTACCAAATGCATTTAGATGTTCATGATCTGCCTGAATTCTTTGATGTTACTGCGGCTCACAGGGACTTGATAGTCCAGATCTTTCATTTTTAAAAGATAAGTATTGTTAAACCATGGAATGATTTCTCTAATTTTAGAAATATTGATGATGTACGAGCGATGGCAGCGGAAGAATAGTTCTTGCGGTAGACTATTGTGGAACTCCGAGATGCTCATGTTTAACGAATATTCATCCTTTTTTGTAAACACACAAGTCATTTTCTCTTGGGCAGAAGCATAATAGATATCATCAATATCTGTCACCATTATTTTCTCGTTTTTCCACAGATTGATTTTATTCTTGATTCCGCCACGTTCTAGGTTTGGCAGATGATTGATTTTAACTTCTCTCATATGGGCAGTTTGTAACCTTTGCAGCATGGAGGTAATGCGTGACTCGTGATAAGGTTTTAGAATATAGTCGAAAGCCTCGATTTCAAAAGCCTCAAGTGCATGCTCCTTATAAGCGGTAATGAACACGATATATGGTTTCTTAGCGAATTTACTAATACTCTTACCCAACAGAACACCATCTAAGGAAGGGATATTAATATCTAGAAAAATAACGTCCACTTGCGTATCCTGCACAAACTTGAGTGCATCGATCCCATCTTCGAACCGCCCAACGATTTCGATATTACTATGTGCCTTAATTAAGTACTCTAACTCTTCTCGTGCCAAGTATTCATCTTCTACTAGAATCGCTTTCATCGGATCTCCTTCTGTATGACAAAATGTATGAGTGTACCTTTATCCAGTCTGCGTATCGTTAATCCTTCGCCATATATGAGTTTTACTCGTTGGTGAACATTGTAGAGACCAATCTTGTTCTCCGGAACTTGTCCCGTATAGATGTTATTGATGATAGCTTCGTCGATGCCGATGCCCGTATCTTCAATGGATATTCTGACATGATTACCCTCATCCTTGACACTAATCGTAACCGTCCCAACGCCTTTAGATTTCAATATGCCATGAACGATGGCGTTCTCGACTAAGGGTTGGATGATAAGGCTTGGAATTGTGACGCTAACATCATCAATATCATATATGATCTGTAGACGATTCCCAAATCGTGCGGTTTCAATCTCGACATAATTCCGAACCTGTTGAAGCTCTTTGTTAATATCAATAAAAGGATCGTTTAACTCCAGATTGTATCGCAAATAACCTGACAAATTGACAATGAGTTCGCGCGCCTTATCGGGATTGATACGGATAGAAGAAATAATAGCGTTCAGTGCGTTGAACAAGAAATGCGGATTAATGCGAGACTGTAGAGCTTTTAGCTCAGCTTTATTTGCCATTTCTTTTACCTGATCAATACGGGATACTTCCATCAAAGTCGAAATAATCTGAGATAATCCAATAGCCATCGTCTGTAGAGGATATGTAATCTGTTGAGGCTTACGGTAATAGATTTTCAATGCACCCGTGACTTCACCCTTCTCCCGAAGAGGGATAATAATGAGCGATTTTATGAAAGGATTCTTATCTTGCTCCTCATTATTTCGTATCGTTATTTCTCCACTTTGGATCGTCGCCTTCGTCTCGTCGCTAATAATTTCGTTACCAAGATTATAGTACTCAGATCCCATCCCTACATAAGCTAAAATATTCTTAGTATCCGTTATAGCAACTGCATCCGCGTAAATATCTTCTCGAATGATTTCACAGATGGTATTCAGGGACTCCTTGTTTATGGAGCGGAAATATGGAAGGGTCTTATTCGCAATATCGAGCGCTAACTTGGCTTGCTTAGCTGCAATAGTCTCCTTCTCGCCTTCTACCCCTTGTATCAGTAAGACGATTAGACCCACGCTGATCGATCCTAGAATAAGAGGTGCCGCAATTCTAGATACAATATCTACACCAAGGGAATGAGGTTCTGCCAATATCAGAATGAGAACCATCGTCAAAGCTTCACACAACATGCCTGCGGTAATACCGGCAATCCATTGTTTGTTCTTACGAACTTTCAGATGAATATATCCTGCAACAACCCCTGCAACGATACTGGTAATGAGACAAGGTAAGGAGGTGACGCCATGAATATCGATGAGATAACGGTGTACCCCAGAGAGAACTCCCGTACTGATCCCGACAACAGGGCCGAACAGAATCCCTCCAGACATGATGGCGATGATTCGAACGTTAACTAAGGAACCTTCTACATTAATTCCCGAATAAGTCCCCACAATAGCGAAGAGAGTGAAGATTGTAGACAAAATGATCAGTTGTTTAGGATTGTAGATATCCTTTTGAAAAATTTCCTTGAACTGTGGAATAAGAGTTAGAAAGAATAAGCAGGTTAGAAGTAGTGAAGCACGTTCAAACTGCTGTATCAGAAGTACAAGATCGGCATTCAATAAGGCGTCCTCCAGACAGTGACACTAAGATATCTATAACAAGTTTCTATTATGCGCTTATTGCTACAAAATGAACAAGATCAAAACTACGCTACGCTAACTTAATCTAATTGTGAGATAGGATGAACTGTGTTAAAATGGTAGCAACTATAATGATCGGAGGGTTCTCGAAGAGATGAATGATACATTCCGTTACCAAACTTTGTGCCACTAATTGAATAGTGCAAAGGCTCTGCTCCTGTGCAGGGCGAACGGGATTGGTCTGTTTGTTTCTAGAGAACTCCATTAATTATTAATGCGAATATCTGTATAAATAAAGAGGGAGGGCGATCCACCCTCTTTTTGTTGTCTTTATGGATATGGATATGAGGTATTGTAGCCTAGTGTGATACGCCGCTTAACAATACCGTCTCTAGGAATAGCTATTGTTTCAAGACTACTTCAAGTCCATGCTAGGGTATTCCATTACTGAACCCTAGAACCCACGGTTAACGGACCGAAAGACCCTTTGTTTTTATCGAAGTGTATAACAAAGGTGTTCAAGTGGGTAATGATGGACATATCTCGTTCGCTTAAACCACAGGAGATCAGCCTGCGGTTTTTTATTTTGAACGTAATGGAGGTTTTACTATGGAAGAACAACAGAAAGCGATTGTAGTAGGCGTTAAAGTGAAACATCAGGAGGACTTTGAGTACTCTATGGAGGAATTGAGGAACTTGTCTTCCGCATGTCATGTAGAAGTTGTAGGTCAGCTTGTACAGAACTTAGAACGCGTGAACAATTCTCATTATATTGGCAGAGGTAAAGTGCAAGAGGTTAAGGCATTGTATGATATGCAAGAGGCGAATATGGTTATTTTTAACGATGAATTGTCTCCCTCTCAAATTCGCAACTTGGAAGCAGACTTACAATGTAAGGTGATCGATCGTACCATTCTCATATTGGATATATTTGAGAAGCGGGCTAAGACAAGAGAAGCACAACTTCAGGTAGAAGTTGCGCAACTACAATATATGCTACCGAGACTAATCGGATTACGTGAATCATTGGGTCGACAAGGCGGTGGTGTTGGGACCAAGAACAAGGGAGCAGGGGAGACGAAGCTGGAGCTTGATCGTCGCCGAATTGAGGATAAGATCAGTGCTTTAAATAAAGAACTAGAGATCCTTGTATCTCAGCGTCAAACTCAACGCAAAAAGCGTCAAAGAAACGAACTTCCCGTAGTATCACTGGTTGGATACACAAATGCAGGCAAATCAACGATTATGAATGCGATGGTAGAGGCGTTTAGTCCCTCCAGTGAGAAGTTGGTTTTTGAAAAAGACATGTTGTTCGCAACACTCGAAACATCGGTTCGTAAGATTCGTCTCGAAGATAATAAGTCCTTTCTACTGACAGATACGGTTGGATTCGTAAGCAAACTTCCGCATCATCTTGTGAAGGCGTTTCGTTCTACGCTTGAAGAAGTTGCTGAGGCGGACCTGCTGATTCATGTCATTGATTATTCCAACTCCGAGCATGAGAACTTGATGGATATTACAGATAACACGTTAAAAGAAATAGGCATTACAGATATCGAGACCATTCTGGCGTACAACAAGTGTGACATGGTGGATTGTACTATTCCTTTAGTGAAGGATAACTGTATCTATCTTGCCGCGAAGCCGAGAGTAGGTTTATCCGAACTTGTGGAAATGATTCGTTCCTATATCTTTAAAGATTATATTCATTGCGAAATGTTTATTCCTTACGAACAGGGAAGAGTCGTCTCTTATCTGAACGAACATGCCCATGTGATATCTACCGCATATGATCCTGAAGGAACCCGTTTAAATATTGAGTGTAGGCCGATGGTTATTGAGAAATATCGTGAGTATGTCGTTTAAGAACAAGTGAGTGAAATTACAGATACACATAAGTGAAGTTACGGATACACATAAACAAGGCTCCTGCCATTTGCGCGGGAGCCTTGTTGGGTTATAAGTAACCATGAGCTTGTTCACAATATAAGAAAGTATAAGTTTCGTTGTTTACGTATATCCTTGATTTACTTTGCAATTAGATCCTCAGGATTCTTTATTGGAGTGGTTGGAGCTTCGCCGTAAGGAAGTAGTAAGGAGAAAGGATCGATAATTCCAACGGAAGAAGCCTCGTATTTTGCCACTACTTTATAATTGGATGGTACATAAGTAACGGCAGTAGATTTAGAGATAACTTGTAAATTCATTTGGCCAGGATCGGGTTGATTGATATTGAAGTACAGAGTTGCAGTCAGATCTTTGCCAAATTCAATACGGTTAATGGAGGTCGTATAACCTGAGTTAGGAAGATTATCAACGGTAAGGGATACTTTGTTAACGCCAACTGCAGCTTTTTCTAATGCAACAATGGCCTCGTAAGACTTTGTAGGTGTAACGACCTCTTTCACAGGTACAATTTTCTTAACGAACTCCGTAGCATCATATATCAATACAGCTGCTTCGGAGCGGGTAATGGCTTCATTTGGACGGAATTTTCCATCATCACTTAAAGCGATAAGTCTCATGTTTAATAGAGCCTGCAAGCTGTTCGAAACATCTGGAGTGAGTTTTTCACCGTCTGAGATGTTAATGAACATTAGGGTTACTGGGAAGTTCCCTTTCGTCATGAGTGCTTGGTGGACTAAGTGTGCAAATTGAGCACGGGTCATTGTATCCTTAGGATTAACTATCTTATCGACGGATAGTCCATTCTGCTGAGCGATTAGGAAGGCCTCAGAATACCAAGCTTTATCAGCCACTTTGGTGAGGAAGTAACTTGCATTAGATTTGTTGGTGTTCAGTTTCAAATTGAAAGCGTTGACGAGTAACTGAACTCCTTGAGCGTACGTTATGTTGGACTTAGGAGCGAATAGATCATGAGTAATACCGCTTATCACGCCTGCAGCTTGCAGGGCATTGATTTTGGTTTCAGCCGGATTACCCGACAGATCTGAGAAGGCAAGTGCGGATGTGCCAAAAGACAGCGACGCTGCCAAGATACCACAAGCAATAGCTGTCTTAGTGGTATTGAACTTGATTAATTGTTTTTTCATTAGTATCACCTCTATATCTATAGATGGTTAATATTAGAAAAATGTTGCAGCTTGGATACATTTTTTTTAAATAATTCCGTAATTTCGTAGGATGAGCCTTTGAAAACATCAATTTGTAAATCTATGTTGATTTTACAGAAACAAATCATTGACTAATTTCATTGTGAGGATTTTAATAGAGAGGTAGCAATTGTTATCGTATGATGATGATATCCTATAAAAAATACAAAAATTGAATATGGATCTTCGGGGTAAGGTGAAATTCCTGACCGGCGGTGAGAGTTCTTTCTTGTGACGAATTGTTAAGCCTAGTGCGACTGGGTCTGATATTCCATCATATATGAACTTACAGCCCGCGACTCGTCCTCATGAAATAATTGATGGCGACTGACTTGGTGTGATTCCAAGGCCGACGGTAAAGTCCGGATGGGAGAAGATCAAAAATAATGCATGAAGTGGTTTTTTTGCTGCACGCACGCTTATTTGATCATCCCTCGTAATGTCGACATCTGTCGATGACGGGGGATTTCTGCTGTAAGACCCCATATTCAGATGAAGGGGACAGAGAAGATGGAGAGTGTGAACTCAAGTTTTTCGGTAAAAGAGAAGCGTTCAAAGAGTGGATTTTGGCTAGTGGTATTAGGAGCGGCTTTGTGGGGTGTAGATCCTTTATTTCGGATCATTTTATTGGAATCACTTACTTCAACCCAGATTGTATTGCTTGAGCATATTATTATCGCCTTGGTTGTTGCTCCAGTGTTATGGAAGAATCGCCATGAGCTTCGTGGGTTACGTATGCGACATGCTGTTGCACTACTCTTTATATCATGGGGCGGATCAGCCATAGCGACGATTCTGTTTACAATGGGCCTTGCAAATGGGAATCTTAATGCCGTGCTGTTACTTCAGAAGTTACAACCACTGTTCGCCATTATTATGGCGAGGATGCTTTTGAAGGAACGACTACCTAAGAATTTCTCGCTGTTGTTTCCTTTAGCTCTTTTTGGAACGTATTTACTTACTTTCGGATTTGAATTTCCTGTAGGACATTGGAACGACTTTGTTCAAGTGGGTAGCTTACTTTCCCTTGGGGCAGCAGCCTTGTGGGGCGGATCAACCGTGATGGGTCGTCTAATGGTCGGACAGATGAAATATGAGACGGTTGCTTCTATGAGATTTATTCTCGCATTACCGTTACTACTCGTAATCACCTGGGGTGAGGGTGGTATTTGGAATTTGCCAACAGGATCGACCGCTATGATTGCAGTTGCTGTGAATCTTGTGGGGCAAGCACTATTGCCTGGACTACTCAGCTTACTGGTTTATTATAAGGGTCTGACGACTACCAAAGCTTCAGTAGCTACGCTCGCTGAGTTGAGTTTCCCTATGGTAGGTGTGATAATCAACTGGATTGTATTCGATATTGTCGTCACGCAGACTCAAGTTCTTGGATTTATTCTAATATGGGTAGCTTTGTTCGCGATTTCTAGACAGGGTGGGGAAAAAGCGCCTACTTTGTAGATTACTATAATGATTAACTACATCCCCTCGTATCCATTGAATCCAATGGGTGCGGGGGGATGTTTGCTTGAACTCGGTATGCGTCATATTCATTCTTATAAGCTACAAGATATCAGAGGCTGAAGTAGTGTTCGGAAGGATAAAGATATTACTTCATTATATAGCTATAATTTATACCTTTCAGAATTAACCCTATTCAATCTTCTTAAGTGATCTGTTTTAATGAATCGTTTGCTGAAAACATATGAGAGAATTAAGCCATCAACCATTACGCCTCTCAAGGTATGGAGTGAAATTCCAATTGTAAATATTTATAACTTGCATAGATATAGAGGGGCGTGTTATATTTTAAATCCGGAAACTGAGAAGATAAGTAATACTCAGTGAATAAATGAAAATGCTATGAAGGATGTTGAAAAAAGTCCTTGCATTATCAAACCGGAGATGATAAGATATAGAAGTTGTCGCCGAGAACGACTGGTGCTAACGAAACGAAATAATTGGTCTTTGAAAACTGAACAACGAGTGAGTAGATTTCACGAAAGTGAAAT
>LIDZ01000943.1_pt2 | contig 66244 bp, 67 predicted proteins | sample 644651 | NCBI WGS metagenome assembly LIDZ01 (sample SAMN03856242, study PRJNA289617) | food metagenome | isolation source: wine grapes on drying loft during traditional withering process | host: Vitis vinifera cv. Corvina | place: Italy: Gargagnago di S. Ambrogio di Valpolicella | collected 2014-01 | reverse complement strand
GGCGCGCTGGCGCTGCTGCCTGCCGCAGTGCAGGCCGCCGTACCCGGCCCGGCCGGGACCCCGTTTGAGAATAATGCGCATCTTAAGGCGCAGATGAGTAATACCAGTCCTAACAAAATCATTATCGACGGCGAGCTGATTACCGGCATCACCGGTCCGGAGAATGCCTACCTCAAAAGCAACACCGCCGACGGCGCGCTGCTGATTACGCCACAGACCGGTCAGGACTTCACCATCTTCCTGGAAACGGCTGGCGGCGTGGGCGTGTCGATCGACGTGTCACCCAAACCCGGTAACGGCCGCACGCTGCACCTGATACCGGCGGATGTGCCACTTAAGCCCAACCCAGACGCGAAGGTATGGGAGGAGAGTCAGCCCTTCCAGAAAACGCTGGTAAGCGTTGCGCGCAGCATAGTCAGCGGCGAGGTGCCGGAGAATTACACCGAGGTGAAGGCCTCGCGCGGTCCTGCGTACAACCCGCCTGCGGGCGTGCTGCTGACACCTGAGCGCCAGCTTGCCGGCTCCCATCTACGCGTTATGCGTTACCGTATGAAAAATACCGGCTACGTGACGCGCACACTGAGCGAAAAGCAGTTCTGGCAGAAGGGCGTGCGGGCGGTAATGCTCTCAACCCGCACGCTTTACGCTAACGGTGAAGGCTTCGTGTGGGTGATTTTCTCCACTGACGCGGAGGGCGGGTCATGAGCAACATCAATACCGCCACGCGCCGCCGTCAGTGGGTGATTGCCGGCGTGGCCGCCGCGTTCATGCTGGCCACTGGCGGAGGTATCTGGGCGTACTCACACCATCAGGCGGAGCTGAACCGTCCCGCGCCAAAGGCGGCGCCGAACCTGACCGGCAGCCTGGTGAACACGTCCTTTACCGAAGGGGTGGCTACCTCCGCGCTGCAGCAGCAGCAGAACAAGACCGCCGGCCTTGAGCGCGACCTCGGCATGCTTACCGGCACGCTGAAAAGCCAGAATGAGGAGCTGCAGAAGAAGCTGAACACGATGGCAGACGCAATCAGTCAGCTGCAGACGCAGCAGGCTGGCCGGCCTGCAAACGGTCCTGCAGCCACCTCGCCGGCGACAGGCACTACTCCTGTTAATGCACCGGTCTCCGCCGGGCAGTCTGGCCCGGCGCAGTGGAGCATCAGTAATCCAGGCAGCGGACCGGCTGCCGGGCAGGGCGGGAAGTTTTACCCGTCGCAGGGGCAGGGCTTTTATCCCGGCGCCGGTACGGTGCGTCCGGGCGGTCTGAGCCGCGAAACCTTCACCTACGCTGCGCTTACCGAGAAAAAAACAAAGCTTCCCTGGATACCCTCCGGCTCCTTTTCCGAGGCCACGATGATTGAGGGCGCTGACGCCAACGCCAGCGTGACCGGTCAACAGAATACCTCGCCGGTGGTCATCACCCTGCTCGGCGAGGTCTCCATGCCTAACGGGAAGACCTGGAACATGGACCAGTGCCGCGTGACCGGAGAAATGTACGGTGACATCTCCAGCGAGCGTGGCGAGGTGCGGACCAAAAACATCAGCTGCATCCTGGATAACGGTAAGCATATCGACATGGCCTTCGACGGGCACGTGTCCTTCCAGGGCAAGGTGGGCATCCGCGGCAAGCCGGTAATGCGCAATGGTGCCATTGTCGCCAATGCCGGTGCCGCCGGCCTGCTGTCCGGCTTCGGTGAAGGTATCCAGTCTGCCGCCACGCCAACGGTCGGGCTGGGTGGCAGCGCCTCGGTAGGTGCCGGTGACATCTTCAAGCAGGGGCTCGGCGGCGGTGCCAGCAAGGCGGCAGACACGCTGAGTCAGTACTGGATTAAGCGTGCCGAGCAGTATCACCCGGTGATTGATATCGGCGCCGGCAATGCGGTGACGGTGGTGTTCCAGCAGGGGTTCCGTCTGGAAACGATTGAGGATGCCGAAGCTGAAAAGGCGAAGCAGGAGGCCCCGCAGGCCGCCGTGCAGCAGGCCTCAGCAACTGCACCGGCAGTCAGCAACAGCAATGGCAGTGCGCCTGTTCTGAATCCTGACGAAGTTCTGCGTCAGGCCAGCCAGCTGCGCCTCGGCGACACTATTAATTAAGGAGATGACAGATGAAACAGTGGTATGTACTCAAGTCGTTATTTAATCAGGAAAAACGCGCCGAAGCCCATCTGCTCAACCAGGGGGTGGAATGTTACCTTCCGCTTTTCACCTGTCAGCTTGTTGCCGGGGGAAGTGTTAAACCGGTTAAACCCCAGCCACTTTTTCCTGGCTATCTGTTTGCACGATTCGATCCTGAAGAAATTCATACAACGACGATTAAAGCAACGCGCGGAGTCTCAACCATAGTCAGCTTTGGCAATCGCATAGCAATCTTGGGTGATGCGGAAATGGAGCGCATGAAGCAGGGAGCTGAGTCGGCCGCGCAGGCAGACATGCAGGCACCTGAGCATGGCGATACGGTTCTGATAACAAATGGCACGTTTGAAAACATGCAAGCTATCTGGCATGAGCCGCAGGGCGCAAAGCGTGCAATGCTTCTCCTGAACCTTATGGGAAGACTGGTTGAACTTGATCTCAAAAAGGTCCGGTCTCAGAACATCCAGTTCCGCAGGACATCAACTCACGGGACGGTGGCAGCATGAAGGCGCTGATTAAACGCTGGCTTCATCCGGACAGTAGAGATCACCTTTTTGTGATTCTGATTGCAGTCACGCTGGCGGCGAACTTGACCGTATCCGCTCTGACAATGCGTGAGGGGCTGCCCGGCTTCCCGGGTTTTCCGGGCTGGCAGGTCTGGCGGCTGGCCCTGTTCACGTCTCCCGTTATTATTCTGCTGGCGTACGTGTTCAGGAATTTAGCGAGCGTGACCTTCCGGGTGATGGCAGCGTGCTGGCTGATACTGGCGGCATTTTATCTTGTCGGGGGGGTATGGTTCTGGGCGATGCCAGTCCCCAGCCCAAAAGACATCTTATTCTTTGCAAGCTTAACCACCGGTATCGCGTACTTTTTTACGCTGCTCTTCACCCTGCTTAACCTCAGAGTCTGAAAAGGAGTCAGTCGCATGATGCTAACAGCCCGGAAGACGCGTCGCCGGAAACTGGCGCAGATACGATACCTGGTGGCCTGCCGGAAGGGGCGCCATCTGCCGTATGGCGGCACGCTGGCGACCTGCATGCTTGCCGGTCTGGCGTTTGCTTTGCTCTGGCGTGAATACTCGGCAGACTCAGTGTGGGCGGGCCGGGCACTGGTTATACCCGTATTCATTGCTGTAACAGCGGTTATAAGACGCCTGCGGGAGCCGCTGAACTGGCAGGACCTGCTGGCCATCAGGCTTGAGGCGTACACGCCTCTTGACCTTCATGCCTGGCGCGAACTGCAGCAGGAAGTTAAAGAGGCCGGTTTTATTGAGATACCCGTGCTCGAGCTCTGGCTTAAAAAAGAGACCGGGGCCGTGTTTAAACCCGCCCGGCGTGATTTTGCCTTTACTGAACGTCAGCCTGAAGAAGGGGTAAGTGAAGATGACTAAACAAAGACAGCGTGAGCAGCATATCCGGCTCTGTGCGCTGCGGCTTCGTTACCGACGCGCCTGGCAGGCACAGGCGAGCAGCTGCAGGCTGGCCGCTATGCTGACCGAAATCGAGTCGGTCCGTCAGCGTCTGGCTTCAGACAGTCCCGGGCCTGAAGCTTTAAACAGATTAGAGGACTGTGCCTGACCATACTCAGCCTGCTATCGCACAACACTACAAACAATACTTTCGCCTTCACCAGGGCACCATGCGGCTCCATGCGCACCTTTCTAAACAAAACCTGATTTTTAACGAGGCTAAGAATGGTCCACGATGAAACCACTCCTGTTCCGGACTCGCTGCTAATCCGGATTAAAGACGGGCGGCAATCCAGCGGCAATATGCTGTTCCGGCTTGAAAGGTTTAACACCCGACCGATTCCGGATGCGGCAATACGCCCGCTGGCAGAGAATTTCGGATACATACCCGCATTCACAGGCATCACAATTGAGCAGCTTGCGACATACATCGCTGACGTCATCCGCCAGGTCTCACCGGACATGCCGTGTGCTGATGTCTGGGGTCGAACAAAAGAGCCGGTAAAAAATAAACCAGTCGCTTGCCGACATCACGTCATGAGCGACGATGAATTTAAGGACTGGCAGATGGTCGACACCTTTATGAAAGAAAAACATACCAGCTGAACCACCTTTTTACGTGCCTTCACCAGGGCAACCCGCACCACCTGACTAACCTGCACCTTTATATCTCCCTGACCCATTGCGGCACAGCCGCCACTTAGGACTCCACCATGCAGAAACTCTTTGCGTGCGCACTGCTGTGCGCTGCGTTGTCCGGCTGCGCCGGCATGAACTCTGATTTTGACTGTAATAAAACCGCGACCGACCAGTGCCTGTCGATGTCCGATGCCAGCAAGCTGGCGTCAAAGCATCAGAGCCTGGACGACCTGACGGCAGAAAAGGAGGCTGGCCCAAAGCCTGCCGCTGAGGCGCTGGCGACGCCCGGCAACGTGAAGCCCGCCGTCAGCCCTTACCGCCCGGTAAGCATGGCAACGCCTGCACCGCGCCCGGTCAAGGAACAGGGCATGACCGCAGACAGCCTGCGCGCGTCCACGGTGCCGGTTCGCACTGGTGCCACCGGCCCTGTTGTCCCGGGTGACTACAGCGGACCGGGGCAGGTGGACGCCCGCCGCATTCCTGACGCGACGCAGCGCCTGTGGATTGCGCCTTGGGTGGACGAGCAGGACAGCTTTCATCAGCCTGCCGTGGTGGAGTTCGTGAAGCAGAAGTCCCGCTGGGACGAAGACTTCCGCGTGATCAGCGAGGGGGAGTAATGAAAAAGCGTTTTTCATTCAGCAGCGCTCATGAATTGCGGGCGTCCACATCGTCTGCAGATGCGTTACATCACCGGGTCTGGCCCGGGATGCTGATTCTGGACGAGGTTTTTTACGGACATACATTGATGTACTGCGGCATAACCGGCGCGGGCAAGAGCAGCCTGAGCCTGGACGTGATGAAAACCGCGCTCCGCACACCACACACAGGAGGTCAGTATGCTCAGTAACGTTATCGATCACCTCACCGGCATCTTCAGCAGCAGCCGGGATGAGGGCGGTGCCAGGATTGCGCGCCAGAGGCTGCAGGAGAGCTTCAGCTACCCGTCGCTGACCAGCCTGCTGCCGTGGCGTGAGTTTGATGAAAAGTCCGAACTCTTCATTAACAGCCGCTCGGTCGGCTTTATTCTGGAGGTGGCACCGCTCGCCGGCGCGAATCAGCAGGTGGTACAGGCGCTCGACGACCTGCTGCGTAAAAAGCTGCCCCGTAAAACGCCGGTCACGGTGCTGATGGTGGCCAGCAAGTGCGTGGGCGACATGCTGGAAAACGGGCTGAGCCGCGACATGTGGAAGGGTGACATGGCACCGCGCCTGAACGCCATTACCAAAGCCTTCTGGGAGCGCTCGGCGCTGAAAGGGCTGGCCAATGAGCGCGAGTACCCGCTGTACCTGCGTAACTACCGCGTTTTCCTGGTATATGCACACCCCGGCACCGGCGGCATCAAGTCGCTGGACGCGGTGGCGCAGGTGCGCGAAACACTCCGTGTCTCGATGCTGGCCGCGCACATGGACACCCGTCGCGTGGGGCCTAATGAGTTTTTATCCGTCATCCGTGAGCAGCTAAACTACCGGCCGGGGCAGGTCAGTGCGGGCAGTGAGCACTGGAACCCGGAGCAGGAGCTGCACCGCCAGTGCGTGGACACCAGTACCGAAATGGAGGTTCATCCGGATCACCTGAAGCTGAAAACCGCGCGCCAGCACGGCGACCGGGCGGTCAGCGACAGCAGCGACAGCGCTGTGGTCAGCACGCGCATCGTGAACATGCAGCTGACGAAGGTGCCAAAGCAGTTCGCACTGTGGCAGGCGGCTGACAACCTGCAGAACATGCGCTTTCCTGACCTGGGCATTCCCTGTCCGTTCCTCCTGAGCTGGACCATCTGCGTTGAGGATCAGGTGAGCAGCCAGAACGAGGCATTCCGCAAAGAACAGGACATGGGCAAGAAGGCCAACTCCTCCTACGGCAAGCTGTTCCCCAACACGCAGCGTACCTATGAGGAGTGGCGCGACCTGCGTATGGGGCTGGCCAGCAACGAAATCGCAATGTGCAGCTTTAACCTTAACCTGACGCTGTTCACGCCCGACAGTGACAGTGAACAGCAGCGCTGTGAACTCTCCGCCATCAACGTATTCCGCAAAAATGACCTGGAAATGTCCGCCCCCCGCTACCAGCAGTTGCGCAACTGGATGACCTCGCTGCCGTTCGTGATGCAGGAGGGGTTGTGGGACGACATGAAGCACATGAACGCCACCCTGCGCTGCAAGAGTTTTAACGCCGTCAACCTGATGCCAGTCGTGGCCGAGCGTCAGATGGCAGCATCGGGCAGCCCGCTGCCGACCTATCGCAACGCGCTGGCCTTTTTTGACATGTTCAGCGAAAGCAACGGGTCCACCAACTTTAACATCGCGGTGACCGGCACCACCGGGGCGGGAAAGAGCTTCTTTATACAGGAAATCCTGCGACAGGTGCTGAACGCCGGCGGCTTCGGCTGGGTTATCGACATGGGAGGCAGCTATAAGAACTTCTGCCGGCAGGCGGGCGGCGCTTACCTGGACGGTGCGACGCTGCGTTTTAACCCGTTCGCCAACGTGCGGGACATTAAAGAGTCCGCCGAGGGCATTCAGGGCCTGCTGACCGTTCTGGCGAGCCCTAATGAAGCGCTGGATAAGGTCAGCGAAACCATCCTGCTCAAAGGTGTGGTGGCGGCTTATGAGGCGAAGCAAAACACAGCACGTATTGATGACGTAGTGCTGTACATGAAGTCGGCGGCGGTGAAAGAGGAATATGGCCAGCAGCCGACCATCATGAACCGCATCAACGAACTGGTGCTGCTGCTGGACCGCTGGTGCACGTGGGGAGCTAACGGCGACTACTTCAACTCGGATAAGCCGACGCTCGACGGCGACACGCGCTTTGCCGTACTGGAGCTGCTGAGCCTGGAGAACCAGCCTCACCTGCTCTCTGCAATCCTGTACTCGCTGATCCTGGCAATTCAGGAAAAGATGTATCACTCGCCGCGCAGCCTCAAAAAGGTCGCCATTATTGATGAGGCCTGGCGCCTGTTCAGCGGCTCTAATCCGCACGCGGCCCGTTTTATCGAAACCGGGTACCGTACGGTGCGCCGCCACCGCGGGGCATTCATCACCATTACGCAGGGCATCAAGGACTTTACCGGCACCAAAGACCATGCAGCACCGCCGGCTGCCGCTGCGGCATGGGACTGTTCGGGCACCAAAGTGACCCTGCTGCAGGATGCGAAAGCATTCAAAACCTATCTTAATTCCAACCCGGATCAGTTCAGCGAAGTTGAAACACAGGTTATCCGTGGCTTCCAGCCCGCGCGCGATACCGGCTTCAGCTCGGTAATGATCTCAACCGGCGAAAACAGCTCGTTCCACCGTGTCTTTGTTGACCCGGTCACGCGCGCCATGTTCAGCACCCGCGGCGAAGACTATCAGTACATGACGGAAGCGCAGAAACGTGGGGCAACCAGTGAGGAGGCTGCCTACCTGCTGGCCTGCGAGCCGCACATGTACCAGGCCGAGATGCAGGAGCTGGAGCGCTGGGCGGGCCTGACCACTGCTTAAAAGAGGATTAAACGATGCAGGAAGAAAGACAGCCGCCTCAGAAGGTGGCGACAGAAACCGCGGATAATGCAGGGATGAGTGACGGTGTTCGCGTCACAGCGGCTGCGCGGCTGATGCAAAGCCGCGGCGTCCGGCTGGCGGCGTTCGCCGTGCTGGTCATCGCGCTCAGCGCCGGCGTCAGCGCGCTGGTTGCCAGGGCCGTACAGCCCGATTACGTGGTGTTTGACATGAAAGGTACCATCGACACGTTCCGGCAGCAGACGGCGCAGCAGCCGGTGGAAAAAGGGGCGCTGGAGACGCTGACAAAACGCTTTGGCGCCACGCTGGATGCCAGCCTGTCTGACTGGCAGGCCGCGCACGGCGGCGTCATCCTGGTGAAGGGCGCGGTGGTTGCCGGCGTCACCGATATTACTCCGGCCATTCAGGCCGATATTGCCCGGCAGATGCAGGGGGCACCATGAGGCAGCTCGCCACAGCGGTTGTTCTGTTCGCTGCAGTGGTTGCACAGCCCGTGCAGGCGAAAGAGCTCGGCACCATCGGTCACCTGTTCCCGATCGCCGAGCCGGACCTGCTGACGTTTATCGGGCAGCGCCTGCAGGGTATGGAGGACAGCGGCGAAATGGACCGCCTGCAGCGCGAGGCGGAGGCCAGGGTGAAAGATCACGCCGTACGTCCGGCACCGGTGGCCGGGCTGACGCCGGCGAAAACGGACCGCGCGTTCCTTTATGATCCGACCTTTACGGTGCGGGAAACCATCCGCGACATGCGCGGCAACGTCATCGCCCGGGCGGGCGACAAGGTTAATCCGCTGGACAAGGTCGCCTTCAGCGAGACGCTGTACTTCGTTGACGGTGACAATCCGCAGCAGATGGCGTGGCTGAAGCCGCAGCTCGCAGGGCTGCAGAACTTTAAGGTCATCCTGGTGAAGGGCAACGTGCACGACAGCAGCCTCGCGCTGGACGAGCCGGTGTACTTCGACCAGTACGGCACGTTAACAACGAAATTCGGCTTTGAGCATACGCCGGTGCGCATCACGCGCGCGGACAGGATGCTCCGGGTAGAGGAGGTGGCACTGAAATGAGTGATAACACGCCGTATGATCTTGTGCAGAGACTGGTAAATGACTGGCAGCATTCTGCGTCGTCATCCGAGGCCGCACCCGTTCAGCTGCACGCGGAGCCGGTGATGCAACCGGTATGGACTGATCCTGTCCCGCCTGCCTGTCGTGCCGAAATCTCACTGGCACCCGAGAGCATAAGCGCGTTTACGGCAGGCCTGCCGGCCGTGGGTGGTTTCATTGTTCTCATAGCGCTGGCCATCGTTATGGTCAGGGTTGGCAGGAGAATGACTCCCGAGAGTCCGGACCCGATGCACGTGGCTTTCGGCTTATCATCTCCGGCACCGTTTGGCAGTCGCGAGATGGCCGAACTTGCAGCTGCTGAGGCGAACTGCCATTACTGGCAGTTCATGCTGGCGGCATTTGGCGGCGCGCTGGAGGCTGAAGGCTTTGCGCTTCGTGCTGAGCCGCAGTCAAAGGTTCTGCTGCCCTATGCAGTGCGGACTCGCGTGGGTATCGCCATCGTAAAAGCGCGTTCCCGCTACCTGAACCCGCGCCAGAGCGACGAAGCTGCAAAGGCGATGCTGCGGGATGCCGAAGAGGATGACTACACCGGCAGCTGGACAGATTGCTGTCAGCGGGGAGCCGAGGCAGCTGGCTGGTACGTTGTCAGGCGTGACGGTCATACCGCGGATAATGGTACGGATCTGTAGCTGACAGCGGCTGGTCTATAATTCTGCGCGTGAATAATCACTTTAAGGGACACAGGCAATGAGAACGCTGACGTTAGGATTTCTGCTGCTGGCTGCTGGCCATGCCACAGCCGCTTCGTCATTTACGCAGGAGTGGCCGTCATGCGATATAAAGGCTCAGCATGACGTGAAGGGGGAAACAGGCAGTATTAAAGACCCGCTTCAGGCGCACATATCGGTACGCATTAACGTGCTGCAGGCCGATATCGGTAATGCCCGCAAAGCGCGTCACCTGACGGAAGCGCAGTCTGAACAGCTATGGCAACAGGCTGGCCGCGTCAGAAAAGATGCTGACGGCTACGTAAAGCAGCAGGGCTTTCTGAGTGCGGCTGAGCGTGCCAGTTATGACCGCGAACTCGACGATGTTGCCGGCAGACTGTGCCGCGCGGTGAAGTAAATCCTCCCCGGGTGGCTATGGCCACCTGAATGCCTTTTCTGCCCGCAGTGCGCAGACTGTTCGTTCCTCGCGCTGCTGCGGTACGCCTCAGTCTGCCCCCCGCAGGCAGGCCTGATTAACGTCTGACTCCGGCAGTTCCGCTGCCGTCATTACGGAATCTCACCCTATGACACACCCTGCTGAAATATCGGCTCAGCCGGTCGTGCGCGATCGCTGGGGCGGCTGGACGCATCCTGAATTTTTTGTGCCCGCTGACGGCAATGAATATCCACAGCCCGGCGAGTTTGAGGCCTGGCTTTCCGCACATAACCTGGCAGCCGCCTTTACCTGGATGGAAAACGACGCGCCGGACTGGATGATGCAGGCCTTCCGGAGAACCGGTAACTGCAGTCAGTGGCAGCTGTCCGCACCTGCAGGCGATGGCTGGTTTACCGGCAGCATTCATGACACGGATGACGGCCCGGTGTGCGTCTGGCTCCGCAGCAAAACAGAGGTCAGAGGCTCATGAAACGTTTCCTTCTCATCATGTGCCTGCTCACTGCTGGGATCATGGCGAATCCTGTCATGGCAGCGACCAGCAACGCCGGCGACGGGCGCTGGGTAAACCCCATCAGCGACGTCTGCTGGAAGTGCCTGTTCCCGATGTCGCTGGGCAGCATCCAGCTGGCATCAGGCGCGCACCCGGATACTCCGAACCCTGCCTCTCCGATTCAGATGTGCCCGTACGGTATTTTTTACCGGCTGGGTCTGGCCATCGGCTTCTGGGAGCCGCTGGCACTGACCGACGTGACGCGCGAGCCCGGCGTCATGGTGAACATGGGCGGCTTCAAAATTAACCTCGGCCGCACCGGTGCCGGACGCGGCGGGCAGAGCGACTCACCCACACCCGGCAGCTTCTATCACGTGCACTGGTACAAATATCCGCTGATTTACTGGCTCAACATCATCACCAGTACGGGTTGCATGCAGACCGGTGACATGGACATCGCGTATCTGTCTGAGGTCGACCCGCTATGGAACGACAGCACGCTGGCCATGATCCTGAATCCGGAAGTGGCGCTTTTCAACAACCTGCTGGCTCAGGGCGCCTGTGCAGCTGACTCGATTGCCTCCACGGCGGGCGTGCCGCTGGACCCGCTGTTCTGGTGCGCCGGCGCACAGGGTTCGATGTATCCGTTTACGGGCTTCACCAGTAATGAGTTTTCACCGCTGGAAGCCTCGCTGCTGGTCAGCGAGCGCATGGCCTTCAAGCTGCACCGGGAGGGACTGGTGATGGAGACGGTCGGGGCGGACGTGGCGGTCTGCTATCAGTATCCGTCCCCGATCATCCCGAAATCACGCTGGCGTTATCAGATGGTGAATATGTACCCCGAACCAAACGACTGTCATCCGTTCGGCACAACGACCCAGCTCTGGGGCTCTGTACACAACTCACCAGCGACGAAAAAGAACTTCGGCTACCTCATGTGGCGAAAGCGTAACTGCGTTTATCTGTAAGGACTCACCATGAAACAACCTCTGATTACGGCGCTGCTCGCGGGCGCCGCGCTGCTGTGCACAGAAATGGCGAATGCCGCTGAGCAGCCGGTCGTGTCAGGTAATGACATGGCGTACATGAAACAGCAGCAGCGCGACCTGGAACTGTTCAAAAGCCAGCTGCAGGGCATGAATATCACGCTGCCGGATGCGCAGCAGGGACGGGTCTCGCAGCTGCAGAACGAAATTGCCGCCGCGCAAGCGGATCAGAATAGCGCTGCGCGCCCCACGCCGCGAGCCGTTTACTTCGTCAGTCTGGGTATCCCGGAGGAGGGGCTGCTGCCGATGCTGGCGGATGCGCGCCGCTTCGGCATACCGGCTACGCTGCGCGGCCTGCTGAACAACGACTTCCGTCAGACCGCGGAGACGATGTTTGAACTGTCTAAAAAAGATAAGCAGGCCGGGGTGCAGATCGACCCGACCCTGTATGAGAAATACAACATCCGGGCCGTGCCGGCGCTGGTCGTCACCTGCGGCAGTCAGTCTGACGTGCTCTACGGCAGCCTGCCGGTTAAGCAGGCGCTCGAAGAGATTAAGCAGCGCGGCGACTGTGGCAGTACGGCCGCGCAGCTGCTGCAGGATGCGGAAGGTGCAAAATGAAGCGAGTCCTGCTGCTTTCTTTATGTCTGATGGCGTCCGGCGCATTCGCAGATGCGGTAAGCGACGCTTACAACGCGGGTGCAGGGTATGCCGGCTCAAATAAGGGACAGGGAACCTCTGCCGCTAAAGGGACTGACCCGGCGTCAGTCATTCCGGGCTACACAGCCAATCCCCCACAGGGCGGCTATTACGGCGGCGTGCAGGGTGGTGACGGTGGCATTGCGGATAAAGGGCAGACACAGATCGGAAGTAACGAAGCGGGACAGGCGGTCACGGATTCTTCAACGAAGAACCCGCCTGTAACCATCGATCCCAACGCTGACTTTATCCAGAACGGCAAGAACGCAGAAGCCAACAGCGGCTCCATCGTGGACGGTACTAACAGCCAGTGCACCACGAAAGTTGTTTCAAAGTCGGTATTCGAAAACTTCACGTGCGACAGGGACGTGGCGCAGGTCCAGACCTGTGCCCGCACCGGCAGCGTTATCGTCACGGGCTCAAGCCATACGGAAACCCGGACGATGAATATGCTGCTCAAAAACGCGCGCCGCTCGGGCAAACAGGTAATAGTGGATTTCACGTTCCCTGAAACGGCTACGCTCGTCAGCGGCACCACGCAGCTTGTTTACACGCCGGCCCCGTCCTATAACGCCGGGGTTAATTACGTCACGTCGATTCTGAACAATAACGTTACGCTCCGTTACGGTAAGAAGGCAGCGGACAACCTGGGTATCGCGGGGCTGCAGGTTAATGCAGGTCAGGTTTACTCTGCCGTGATTACCCCTGATGGCTCACGTATTGATGCCACCATCAATACGCTGATTAAGTACATCAATGACGGAACGACCCTGTTCCACCTCGACGTGACGTTTAACGTAACCGTGTCTGATAAAAAGGCCGACACGACCTGGTCCGAAAGCTGCAGCTTTGACAAAACCCAGGCCACCGCCAGCACCGGCAGCGTCTGCACCGACCCGGGCGGCTCCCGCTCTGTTACCTCCGACGGCCAGACCTACACCCAGACGCAGGGCTGCTGGCAGTACCAGGACAGCTATATCGTGCCGGTGAACTCCACCGGTAACTGCGCTCAGCTGATGTCTGACAGGAACTGCACGATTGCTGCCCGCGGCTGTACCGAAGCGGAGGGAGGAACGTGCATGCATGAGCAGGATACTTACCAGTGCCAGACCACCTACAGCTCTCAGGGCCTGCTGTGCGGCGGCGAGTACCTCTGTCAGAGCGGCGACTGCAACGGGACAGACGGTGCCGGCGACAGCGGCTTTGATACCGCCGTGGCCAAACTTGCCGGTCTGGCCTCCGCCGGTGATGACGTCAAGAACGGCGACCAGATCGACATCAAGGCCTTTACCGGACAGGCGCTCTACTGCCGCAAGGCGATGGCTGGCTTTTCGAACTGCTGCGTTGATACCGGATGGGGGAACAGCTCGGGGCTGGCCAACTGCAACAGTGACGAAATGGCCATCGGTAAGGCGAAGGCTAAAAAGGTCACCGTACTGGTCGGCGAAGCCTGCAATAAGGCCGTGCTCGGGGTGTGCGTGCAGAAGAAGCAGGCTTACTGCGTGTTCGGCGGGAAGCTCGCCCGCATCATTCAGGAGCAGGGCCGACGCGATCAGCTGCACGTCAGCTTTGGCAGCGGAGACTCACCGAACTGTCGTGGCATCACGGTTCCTGAACTGCAGGCCATAAATTTTGATCTGATTAACTTCCAGGATTTCTACAGCGACCTGATGGCCAACCAGAAAATCCCTGACTCAGCGACGATGGTTCAGCAGGCTAAGGACCGCATTGCCGCGCAGGTTAACGCGCAGACAGGAGGTAAAAAATGAAACCACTGCTGATTGCCCTGCTGATGGTGGCGTGCACGGGCCAGGCCGTGGCGGACGATGCGCCGCCCGCTGACGCGGTGGTGACGCCGGCCGACCCGTTTACCGGCTGGCACTGGTACAACGAGCCGAAGAAAAAGCCGGACACGCCCGCGCCGAAACCGCAGCCTGCGCCGCAGGTACCGGACTTCAGCAGGCTGTCACCGTCAGAGCAGGCGGACGTTCTGAAAGGCTATACAAAGGAGGCGCTGAATAACGCCATCCTTCATCCGTCAGCCGAGAACACCGCCACCTTTCTGCGCTGGCAGAAGTTCTGGACCGACCGCGCCTCGATGTTCAGCCAGTCGTTCGCCGTGGCGCAGCTCGATCATCCGGACCTCGACTACAACCTTGATCACCCGCACTACAACAGCACTGCGCCGCTGCAGCAGGCCCGGGATCAGGCCGAGCAGACCGCGGCGATAAGTAAGCTCTCAGGTGAGTACGGCCTTTTCTACTTCTACCGCGGCAGTGACCCGATTGATGCGCAGATGGCAGGCGTGGTGGCGGACTTCGCCCGCCTGCGTCACATTTCGCTGATACCGGTGAGCGTGGACGGCACGGTGTCCCCGCAGGTGCCCGACAGCCGGCCGGACGCCGGTCAGAGCGCGCGCATGGGCATCAGCCACTATCCGGCGCTGTTCCTGGTTGACCCGAAGTCAAAAAGCTTCCGTCCGCTCGCCTACGGTTTTATGACGCAGGACGACCTGGCGAAGCGCTTTCTTAACGTGGCAACCGGCTTTAAGCCTAACTTCTGAGGACCTGATTATGCTGACACTCTCACCTGTCTGGCACGGGCGGCTGCGCGCTGCGCGGCTGGTACAAAACCTCCTGCTGCAGACGCTCGTTATCCATCCGGCGCTGCTGTTCTTTCTGCTGTTCCTGCTCAGTGCACACGGTGCCGGTGGTGCCGGGCAGATGCTTGTGAACGAGGCCGAAAGGCTGATGCGCGATGCCCCGGCGGGGCAGGTGTGGAGTTGCACCTCACGGGTTTTGAGGGAGGCCGGGCAGTCGGTTCCTGATACGTCGCGGGATAAGACCGCATCGGTCAGCAGAGAAATTAAGCCTGCACCCCCGCCCGTCGCGTGTGTGAAGGCGGCAGAGAGCCGTGAGGCATGGGCAACAGAGACCAACAGTACGCTGCGCGGCCTTTACTTTAGCGGCGTACTCTTTTCCATTATTGCCGGCGTGGCGGTGCGGGCCCTGCGCCGCCACGCTCAGGGAGTCCGTTTATGAACCGCTTACCTCTTATCATCCTCCTGTTTATGGCAGGCATCATTTTTAACTGCCTGCGCCAGCTGCTGGCATGGTCAGTCAGCTTCACCTATGACGTGCTTGCCGGCGTTTCAGTAGCCTGTCTGATTCTGGTTACGCTGGGCCTCATCGCGGAGCTGGTAGCCTGGCGAAGGTCGCGCCGCAGCCGGGGAGGCCATCATGAGGCTTAATGTGCTGGTGACGATACTGCTGACGCTGCCTGTATTCGCACAGGCGTCTGTGGCCTCGGACATTGCTGCGCTGGAGCAGGCGAAGGGGCAGCGCGGTGCGCAGCTGCCGGATTTCGGACTGCCCGGAACGCGCATGGTGCGTGCGGCACCTGCAAAGCCGCCCAGAATGATGACCCTTACCGACGGGCGTCAGGTAAACCTGAACGACTATGCGGTGGTGGTTTTTATGCAGCGCGGCTGTCAGTACAGCGCGAAGTTCGACCCGCTGCTGAAGGCCTGGGCGGATGAGGCGGGAATAAAGGTGTATCCCTACAGCCTTGACGGCTACGGGGATGCGGCTTTTCCGGTGGCGCTTATCCCGCGTAAGGCGGGACCGAATGAGCCGATTGCCGGTGAAATTCTGACGTTCTTCGGTAACGGCCTGCCCATCGCCACGCCGACCACCTTTATGGTCAACGTGAACACCAACGTGGCCTACCCGCTGTTTCAGGGGGAAACGGATATGGGAACGATGAGCCAGCGCCTGGCGCAGATGATCGAAGCCGATATCGACAACCTCCCGCCGGATACGCTGGGTCCGGTACCCAGCAGCGCCTCACTGACCCCACAATAATTCAGGCGGCTGTGCCGCTCACGGAATACCCATGACTGAAAAACCTTTAACGCTCTCGCGACTTGAGACTGCGCTGCTGCTTGTCTGCGCCTCGCTGCTGGCTGCTGCCGGAATTTATGCCTGGCTCGCCTGCGACCTTGCTGGCCCGATAATCGGCATGACTTACGGTTCTGATGCGCTGGTCCTCAGCGGTCTTCAGCTTTATCCGCTGCTGTTCCTGCTTTCCCTTGCCGGTGGCTTAGGTTGCGGCGTACTGACCAGCATCACACTGCGTCGGCACGGATTTATGGCTGACCGGAGTTTTCAATGACAGAACGTACACATTTACAGACGGGGAAAACACCATGAATCTGCGTCAGTTCCTCACAGGCGCTCTGGCTGCCCTTACACTGAACGTGCCTGCTTTTGCCGATGTGCAGGGTGACCTGAACGGCTACTTTGGCAGCCTCGGCTTTGACGGCAACGTTTCAAAGGCGCAGGCATGGCAAGGTCAGGCTGCAGGCTACGTTACCGGCGGCTCCATCTATCTGCGTAACCCGGTCAAACAGGTGCAGTTAATCTCGATGCAGGTACCGTCACTCAACGCCGGCTGCGGCGGCATTGACTCCTATCTGGGGGCTTTTTCCTATATCAACGGCGCGGAACTGCAGCGATTCGTGAAGCAGATCATGAGTAATGCGGCGGGCTACGCCTTTGATCTAGCACTGCAGACGATGGTGCCGGAACTCAAGCAGGCCAAAGACTTTTTGCAGAAACTCGCCTCGGACGTGAACTCCGCCAACATGAGCTCCTGTCAGGCAGCGCAGGGTATCATCGGCGGCCTGTGGCCGGTGTCTCAGGTTTCGAACCAGAAAATTTGTCAGGACATTGCGGGTGAGAGCAACATCTTTTCCGACTGGGCCGCGTCGCGTCAGGGTTGCACCGTGGGCGGTCAGGGTGACAGCGTCACTGGCCGGGCTTCCGACAACATGAAGGACCAGGTGCTGAAAAATAAGAACCTCATCTGGGACGCACTGGGCCGTAACCATCTGTTTGATGGTAACCGCCAGCTGAAGGAACTGGTGATGAGCGTGGTGGGTTCCATCATTTTTAACAAAGCAGGGCAGGTCACCGTTCTGACTCCTCTCGTTGATAATCGCGACATTATTACCGTGCTGATGCGCGGCGGCACCGCGAAAATGTACGGCTGTGACGAACAGGACCTGTGCCTCGGGCCGACAGTGGCCAGCGTCACGATCAGCAGTGATGTGGCACTGGTAACGCAGGTAAGAAACCTGATGATTTCCATCGACAGCAAGCTCACCGCTGACACTGGCCTGTCTGACAGAGAGAAGGGCTTCATTAATACCACCTCTGTGCCGGTGCTGAAATACCTGACTAACTCACGCAGCATGGGAATGAGCCCTACCTACCTGATACAGGTCGCCGACTTTATTGCGCAGGACATGATGATTCAGTACCTGCAGGAGCTGGTAAAGCAGGCGAGCCAGTCACTGGCTGGTAAAAACTTCCCCGAGCAGGCGGCCGGCGAACTTCGTAACAACGTGCTGGCTGCTACCTCGCTGCTGGCACAGATGAAGTTGCAGAGCACCGCCGACCAGAACGCACTGGACGGCATCGATCGCAATATGCAGTACCTGCAGCAGCAGGTATCGACCATTATCTCGACGTCCTATCAGGGCAACTATCAGTGGGGAACGGGCAATGACTGAGGTCTGGACCATCTACGGCGGTGATATGTGGCGGCAGGTGTTTAACGGCGTCGTCACCGTCATCGGCAGCGACACTTATGACACCTTAAAACGTATCGCCGGACTCTTCGGCGTACTGGGCGTGATCTTCAGTTTTATCAAATCGCGTAATCCGATGGTGTTTGCCAGCTGGCTGGCCATCTTTTTTGTCATCACCTCGGTGCTGCTCGTTCCGAAGCGCAGCATACAGATACTTGATGTTACAGACCCGGCGGCAGTTTATCAGGTCGATAACGTGCCGGCCGGCCTGGCCTTCATCGCCGGCCTGACCACGTCCGTGCAGTTCGGGGTGGCGCAGCTTTATGAGTACAGCTTCTCGCGGCCGGACTCGCTGACCTATACGAAGTCTGGCATGCTTTTCGGTTCACAAATTGTTGCGCAGTCTACGGACTTCCGGTCACAGAATCCGCAACTGGCCGGAATGCTTACCGACTACGTGGAAAATTGCGTGGTGGGCGATATCCTGCTGAATAACAAGTACACCGTGTCGCAGTTGCTGAACAGCACCGATCCGCTGACGCTGATTACGAATAACCCGAGTCCGCTGCGCGGTCTGTACCAGGATACTGGCAGCGGCCGGCAGTTCATCACCTGCCAGCAGGCGGCTGCCGTCGTCAAAAACCTGATCGGAGCTGACGTACGCATCGGCGGTACGACCTGGCATGCGCTGGCAACGCGCGTATTCGGCAGCCGCGTCAGCGGGGATACACTGCTCGGCAACGCAATGGATGATAGCTACAACTTCTTCTATGCAGGCGGCCTGAGTGCATCGCAAATCATGCGTAACAACATCACTAATGCGGCCATCCGGGACGGCTGGAAAGGTTTTGCTGCCCGCTCTTCGGATACGGCCAACCTGCTGAATCTTGCCACCGAGTCCAGTATGACCAAGCAACGCATCAGCTGGGGTGCAGGCGGCGTGATAGCCTCGCGGACACTGCCGATGTTCCAGTCACTGATGATGCTGGTACTGATTGCGCTGTTCCCGCTGGTGATTGCGCTGGCACTGGTGAACCACGACATCTTCGGGCTTAAAACGCTGAAGTTGTACGCTGGCGGTTTCGTTTACTTCACGATGTGGCCGGTTATGTTTGCCATCCTTAACTCGCTGGCCAACTTCTACCTGCAGACTAAGACCGGTGCCACCCCACTTGTGCTGGCAAATCAGGATCTGGTCGCCCTGCAGCACTCGGACGCGGCCAACATCGCGGGCTATCTGAGCATGTCGATACCGGTGCTGGCCTTTTTCCTGACTAAAGGCGCGGCATCGGTAGCTTCACAGGCCGTAGGTGGGGTAATGAGTTCGGCGGCGTTTGCGACCGGCGGACAAGCTTCCACGACAGCTGACGGCAACTGGTCGTTTAACAACATGTCGATGGATAACGTCAGCGCCAACAAGTTTGACACCAACATGCTGCGCCGATCGGGGTCTCAGGGCTTCCAGACCGGCAATAACGCGATGATGACGCAGACGGCGGACGGACACACGGTAGTGGATACCAGTCAGGCGATTTCAAACCTGCCTGTCAGCATGCGGCTCAGTTCACTCGCCAGCAGCGGGTTTTCCGAGCAGGCACGGCAGACGCAGCAGCAGGCGCAGAGTTCGCTTGATGGCTATAACCACAGCGTGACCAGCGGCTTCCAGCAGATGAACCAGCTGACGCAGCAGAGTGGCAACAGCGACAGCATGACGCAGGGAAGCGACAACAGTGTGGCAACGAATGTCTCCAAAGGCGCAAGTAAAATGCAGTCTGCCGTTGAGAACTATGCGAAGTCGCACAATGTTTCTGAACAGCAGGCCTACAACCAGCTGATGGATATCACTAATCAGGGCAGTGCTGGCACGGGTGTCAGGGGCCAGGTTAAATTTGACTCCGGTGATCAGCTGGCGGGTAAACTCGGCAAGTGGGCGACCGGTGTCAGCGCTGGGGGGGAAGCCAGTATCAGTGCTGACCTTCGTCATACTACAGGCAGCTCGCATGGTACGCAGGACAGTCACTCAGAGGGGCGTGATAGTCGTCGCGACCAGAGCAGTCAGGAGGCACGTGATTTCCGCGAGGGCATGGATATGGTGACATCGACCCGTCTGAGCGATTCGGGAAGCCATACTGATAATCAGTCAAGCTCTAACGCTCAGCAGTTCGCAGCGACGCTTAATGATGCGAAGAGCCAGTACCATCAGTACACCGAGAGCAGCACGCGCAGCCAGGAATTCAGCCGTATGGCCACGTTGTCGCAGACGCAGAGCGCCAGCCTGGACGCTAACTACAATCAGGAGTTTGTGGACTGGACAACTGCCAAATATGGCAGTGACGCCCAGAACATCCTGACCAACGTCAGAAGCGCACAGGGCGCGGCTACCGAATTTATGCATGAGCGGCTTGAGCCGGAAATCATGCGTAACTATGGCGCACGGACTGACCAGGTTAACAGCGAGCCGCTGCAGCCCGCCAGTTCGCTGGATGCCGCAGGGACATCTCGGGGTAGTGGAGCATCGCTTCCCGCAGGAGCACAGGCGTCCGGGCATAGCTTGTCGAATACCCAATCTGCTCATGGCCATGAACGAGCCAGCGGTGTCTCTCAGGAAGCTGTTGTCACAAATGGCCTGACAACCGAAGTCAGCACGCGGCAGGGAGAACGGAATCTTAGCGTTCCGGCCGGTGCACCTTCACAGGAAATGAGAGAAGATTTCCGTAGCGGGTCAAAACGTATAAACGAGCAGGCCGCAGGCGCCGGCATTCAGAATAATGTCGCCAATCAGGTCGCAGCACAAAGATCTGGCCTTATGGAAACTCTTAGGGAAAATGACGGTAAAATCGCTGAAAATAAAAGTACTGTTCAGACGTCCAGTGATATACTTAAGCACGAACATGATTCTGCGAAAGGAAATTTTAAAGCGGGTCATAATAAAGAGTTAAATGAACAGGGCCAGAAGCCCAAAGATAATCTGGGCGATGACTTTGATAGAAAAATAGCGGAGCTTAGACGGCGTGCCGGATAAGTAAGGGGGCTGGGATGATGTATAGCGATATCAAGAAGGATGCAGATTATCTGCTTAATAGTTTTGCATCTGGCGAACAGCAGGTTCCAAATGCACTCGAAGCAATGAAATTGAGTGCTGCTTTTCCGGTCACCTGTTTGTCGTTGTATGCATTATCGTTCGCATACATCATCTATAGCTTTGTGCCGCCAGACGATGTGTGGATTAATCCGACGCTGCATTATCAGGGGCTGACGCTGGCCTTCGGAGGCTTCACACTAATCTTATCATTAGCGATTATGGCTATGACTTATACTCCGTTTCTGTTGCTGACCGCTATACCTCAGAAAGTGAGAAGTAAATCGCTACTGGTGCAGAAGTTAAGTCGGACATATAAAAATACCTGTATAGCAGCAGTCTTTGGCAATGGCTTGTTCGCATTAATGACAGCCTTGAATCCGCAGTTATTTTATGCGGCGCCATTCGTGCTTTTGATAAGCCATCTCATCATACAGGCTATTATCAGTTCAGAATTAACACGCTATGGTATTGCTGGCGCAATGAGCAAATTCGCCAAAATTATTAAAAGCATCTGAGTATACTCACCTCCCGCTAATGCCCCTTCCGCCACTCTGGCAGAAGGGGTTTTCTTTATAGACACTTCCAATTAATACAGCGTGCCCAGGGGCGCGCCATTTCCGTTTTCTTTGTTAAATAAGGATGCATCTGTGAAAAACCGCAACGTCTTCGTGGCAGCGACTGCTGCTGCCTGTCTTATGCTTTCCGGCTGTAGTGCCATGAGTACAGCTATTAAAAAGCGCAATCTCGATGTCAAAACGCAGATGAGCCAGACCGTCTGGCTGGAACCCTCCAGTCAGAAAACGGTTTATCTGCAGGTACGAAATACCTCCGATAAAGACATGAGTGATCTTGAGCCGATACTGGCGCAGGACCTGCGTGCAAAAGGTTATACCGTGACTTCCAGTCCTGATGCTGCTTATTACTGGATTCAGGCCAACGTTCTGAAAGCAGAGAAGATGGATTTGCGACAGGCACAAAGCTTCCTGTCGACAGGATATGAAGGCGCCGCTACGGGGGCTGCTCTTGGTGCGGGTATTACTGCTTATAACAGTAATTCAGGTGGAGCCATTCTGGGCATAGGTCTGGCCGCGGGGCTTGCGGGAATGGCAGCAGATGCTCTGGTCGAGGACACGAACTTTACGATGGTGACCGATCTACAGATTTCCGAACGAAGCAAGGCAGCCGTGACGACAGATAATGTGGCTGCGCTGAGGCAGGGAAACTCTGGCCTCAAGCTACAGACCAGCAGTGAAGAAGGCAACCGTTTGAAGTATCAGACCCGCGTCGTTTCAAACGCTAATAAAGTGAACCTGAAGTTTGAAGAGGCAAAACCTGTTCTTGAAGCACAGCTGGCTAAATCAGTCGCCGGCATCATGTAACGCAAGATACTGCTTAGCTGGTTCTGCAACTGTCAGGAAGGCAGTTATAACGGTATAGCAGCTTGCAGGGCTCTGAAATTCCTGGTATTAAGTAATGACCGGTTGCAAAGCCGGCGGCATGCGCCTTAAGGGGAAATAAGAAAATCTCTCCTGACAACGGGGCGCCTGCCGACCCCCGTCTGCGCCCCCCGGGCAGCGGACACCGGGGCAGCATCAACACCACGGGTGCTGCCCTCCTCCCTTACGGGACCTCATATTCACACGCGTCTCCCTTATGCACAGGGTAGCGGAAGCGTGGCTCTGATTTAACCGACATTTATCCATCATGCTCCGCGGGGGTCTGCCCTGCAGCGCGCGCCGAAGCCTGCGTTGTAACGGCTGTACTTCATCCCCGACCTTAACTTTCTGAAGGAAATATTTATGCTCACTCTCAGCGGTGCGGCACGCACCTTTATCATCTGGTTAGCCCTGTTTTTCGCCTGGAGTGCCGTCGTGCTGTGGCAGTTCGGGCCGGATATCGTAAAAAACATCATGTCACACAGCCATCTGTTTGCCCGGGATCTCGCCATCCGTACGGTGCAGGGCGACATGATGCCCCCGGGCGTTATCACGCTGCTACTGGTTCTGCTGGTGCTGACGGCCGGCTGCGTGCTTTCCGCGCTCACGCTGGCCTGCTGGAACCTGCTTATCTTCACCTGTGCTATCCCCGTTATGGCCGGCGTCTGGTTGTTACGCCGTACGGGGCTTATCCGCATCCCCGCGTCCGTCACGCTGAAATAATCTCCGGGGCCTGAGCGGCCCTCTCTGCCTCTTTTCTATGTGCCATCCGCCTGCCCGGTTTTCCGGGCGGGCTGCGCCTGCGTGCTATCCGGAGTTCCCCATGAGTTTTACACCCAAATACCTGACGCAGGGCGGCCAGATGACCGCCTACCGGCTGCGCATGTTTGTGCAGGTCAGTAACTGGATTTTCCACTGGATGTTGCTGCTGTTCGTGGTGGCCACCGGCGCGCTGTTCTGGCTGACGACGCCCGACGATGTACTGCGTAACGGCTTCTGGTACTGGGCAGCGTGGCCTGGCCACTCACTGCTGGGCCTGTCCCCGCGTGCGGCCGAAGCCACATGGGACATTTTCTGGCACTGCGATGAAAGTGCGCAGCTGTGCACGATAAAGCTGACGCCGGCGCAGCTGCTGGCCAATCCGTGGATGCAGGATATGGGCCGCCAGTTTCTGACGAACCTGCGCTTCATCGCCAGCGCCTGCGGTATCACCGCCAGCCTGCTCTGGTGCCTTATTGCCTGGTATGTGGGTCGCATCGGTAAGAAGGAAAGTGAGGACGAGTTTATCTCGGGCATGACCCTTACTGACCAGCCTAAAGAGGTCAACCGGCTGCTGAAAAAGGCCGGTGAGAAGTCCGACCTGCAGATTGGCGGCCTGAACATGGTGAAGAACGCCGAGGTTATGAACTATCTCATTCACGGCACCATCGGCGTCGGTAAGTCCACGCTCATCCGCTGGCTGCTGGACTACATCCGCCGGCGCGGTGACCGGGCGATTGTTTACGATTCCGGCGGTACGTTTATTGAGACCCACTATGACGAGCGCGTGGACAAAATTCTGAACGCGCACGATAAACGCTGTGAGAACTGGGTGCTGTGGCGCGAAGCGCAGGACGTGGTGGACTACGAGAACATGACGGCCGCGCTGATGCCGGTTGAGGGCGACTCCGACCCGTTCTGGGTGTCCTCATCGCGTACCATCTTCAGCGACACGGCCATGCAGTTCGCGTCCCGTCCTGACCGCAGCATCGAAACGTTCCTGAAGACCTGCCTCTCCATCGACCTGAAAAGCCTGCGCGAGTTTCTCAAAAACACCCCGTCCGCCAACCTGGTCGAGGAAAAAATCGAGAAGACCGCCATCTCTATCCGCTCGGTGCTGACCAACTACGCCAAGTCGCTGCGCTACCTGCAGGGGCTGGACAAGGAGGGTAAGCCGGAGTTCAGCATCCGCGAGTGGATGACCGATGCGCAGTACGACAGCAGCTGGCTGTTTATTTCCACCACGGCCCGCCACCGCAAGGCTGTGCGGCCCCTGATATCAATGTGGCTGTCGCTGGCCACGCTGCTGCTGCAGAGCATGGGCGAGAACAGCGACAGGCGCGTGTGGTTCATCGGCGATGAGATTGCCAGCCTGCAGAAAATACCGGAGTTCAACGAAACGCTGGCCGAGGCGCGCAAGTTCGGCGGCTGTTTCGTGATTGGCATTCAGAACATGCCGCAGCTGATCCACATCTACGGCCGCGAAATGGCCAAAGCCATTTTTGACCTGCTGAACACCCGTGCCTACGGCCGGTCGCCTAGCGCTGAGGTGGCCAAAATCGTGGAAGAGGAGCTGGGGCATCAGCGCCGGCGCGAAGCGCGCGAGCAGAACAGCTACGGTCTTGATCAGGTGCGTGACGGTATCTCCATCAGTAAGGACAAGGTCAACGAGCCCATCGTGGACTACGACCAGATTATGAAGATGCCGAACCTGCAGTTCTATGTGCGCCTGCCGGGCGAATACCCGGTGGTGAAGCTGAACCTGAAGTATCGCAGACAGAAAAAGTATCACCCCGCACTGATTGAACGCGACTTCCATGACCGGCTGAGTCCGGAGCTCGAGCGCATCATCGAAAGCAACGAACGCAGTTCCCGCGCAGCGAACATTTCGTTTCCGACCGGCGAAGAAATACTGGAAGACAGTAACCCTGCTACCGCCACATCCGGTCCGGCGTCTGTGCCTGTCTCATCCGCTGCTGCGCCGTTAAAAGCTCAACCGCCCGTGGTCCGCCCCACTTCGCATGCTGAGCGGGAGGTTGTGGTGCCAGTACCTGCTGTAATGCCGGTTGCAGCACTACCCGCATCAGAGGCATCGGGTAGTTCACCGCCGCCCTCAAATGTTCGCCCGTTCCCGCTGCGTATTGTACCCGCGCCAGTCATCGCAGCTGAGGCTGAGCCGCTGCCGGCAAAGCAGACTGCCGCAGAGCCATCGCCTGAAACAGAAATGACGACGCCACCACCTGTCCGGCCGGTAGCGCCGGCAGACACCGGGGGGGAAACATCGCCGCCGGAGACGCTGAAGCCGGTCGTGCGCCCCCTCATGAAGTCAAAACCGTCCGGACCCAGCGCCCTCGACATGCTGGCGCGCCGTAAAAGCCGGGCTGCAGCAGAAAACAGCGAAGACAACGCTGATGAGGCGTTACCGCAGGACGGCACTGCGCAGGGCGAGGCCCCGGAGCTGAACATGCAGATGGAAAAAGACGACGGCGGCCGCCTCATCGTCCGGCACATCAGCCCGCGAAAAACCGACCAGGAAAAGCGCGAGGAGGCGGATGCCCGGCAGTACAGCGACGCCAACGCGCGCATGGCCGATGACGAAAAGAACATCCTGCGACACCGCGACGACTATGACGCGTATCAGGAGATGAGTGACAGCCTGGACCCGGGAGGGTATGAACGATGATGACCGTTGCTCCGGTGGCTTCGGCCGCCGACTCTGCCGGCTATTACAGCAGCAAGGATAACTACTACTTTCTGGATGACATGCCCACGCAGTGGATGGGTGAGGGCGCGCGGGAGCTGGGCCTTGAGGGGCCGGTTGACCTGGACACGTTCACGGACATCCTGCACGGCAATCTGCCCAACGGCGTGTCGCTGGGTAAAGAGGTGCAGGGTGCCCACGTGCATCGCCCGGGCCACGACTTTACCTTTTCAGCCCCCAAAAGCGTCTCGATGCTTATCCTCGCCGGCGGGGATAAGCGCCTGCTGGAGGCACACCATGACGCGGTAAAAGAGACGCTGGCCATCATGGAGCAGACGGTAAGTGCCCGGGACACGAAGGAAGGCGTCACGCGCATCGTGACCAGCGGTAAAATGGTCGCCGCACTGTTCACGCATGACACCTCCCGCAACCTCGATCCGCAGATCCACACGCATGCGGTGATGGCCAACGTCACGGAGCTGGACGGCAAGTGGAAGGCGCTGGCCACCGACACCATTCACGGTGCCGGATTTATCGAAACGGCATACCGCAACCAGATAACGTACGGCAAAATCTACCGCAACGTGCTTAAAAGCAAGGCTGAGGCTATCGGCTATGAAACCGTACCGACCGGCGGCCGTCATGATTTGTGGGAGATAAAGGGCTTTACGGAAGCGGTGCTGGATGAGTTTTCCTCGCGCCACCGGGAAATCCATGCACGCGCCGGCGAGGATGCCTCGCTGAAAAGCCGTGACGTGGCCGCACTCGATACGCGCCAGCGCAAGCAGGACATCAGCCGCTATGGCGGGGAAGAAGCGGCACCGGGCCGCACCCGACCCGAATCCTCCGTCGTACCCGTGCCGGCTGAGCCTGTGCCGGAGCGGGCTGCGGCAGTAACAGATAAAACCCCTGCAACAGCGGATAAAGAAACGTTAGCCCCGTCAGCAGAGGATAAAGACGTGCCGGCAGAACGCGGTCCGGAGAGCACGTTGTCAGCTGCAGAAGAAGTCTCTGAAACAGCAGATAAAGAATCTTTAACGCCGTCAGTACAGAATAAAGACGGGTCTGCAGAGCCTGCGCCGGAAAGTACGCTGTCAGCCGCAGAAAAAGCCAATGCAATTGCAGATGAGAAACTCTCAGCGCCGTCAGCACCAATTCAGGATGACCCGATCGCCAAACCCGAAACGGCCGACGGCCGTGCCCGGCTGCAGGCGCGCTGGCAGCGCCAGATGGAAGACACCGGCTTTGACATTCAGGGCGTGATGAATGAAGCGCGCGAACGTGAAATGTCCCGTCCTGAAGCGGGTGAGGTGCAGGACGCCCCTGTGCCGGCGATGGAGGCGGTCCGCACCGCCATTTCCGTGCTGAGCGACAGTAAAACGCGGTTTACCTACGGGGATCTTCTGCTGACCGCTCATAACGCCGGAGAACTGCAGAACACCATTCCGGACCTGCGCAGGGCGCTTGACCAGGCGATTCATGACAACCTACTCGTGCCGCTTGACGGTGATAAGGGCGTGTTTACCTCGCACATCCACCTGCTGGATGAGCTGTCGGTGCAGTCGCTGGCGGCGGATATCCTGAAAGAGAACCGGGTAATTAACTTCAGCCACGACGGCGGTCTGTCCCCCGGGCACCCTGAGCACATTGCCCGGGAGCCCGCCGTTATCATCAATGCACCTGCATCAGTCGGACGGCTGCGTGAGGTTACAGAGGAGCTGGTGACAATGTCACGTGAGCAGGGGCGCGAGGTCAGCGTGCTGACTACTTCAGCCGAACGCGCACTCAGCTTTGCCAGATCGCCTGAGCTCAAGGACCGGCTGATACACCGCAGCCGTATGCTTGATGGCACCTTCAGCCTGATGCCGCAGAGTACGGTCATCGTGGAGAGCGCGGAAAAACTCAGCCTGAAAGAAATGCTGGTGCTCACCGGTGAGGCACATCAGCAGAATGCGCAGCTGCTCTTTCTGGACAGCGCCGGACGGCAGTCAAATGCGAATGCCCTGTCCGTGCTGACGGCAGCAGGCGTAAAGCGTCAGAGCCTGGACGCACCGTCTGACGGAATCGAGGTGCGCGTGACCAGTATTCAGGACAAGCGCGACCGCTACCAGGCGCTGGCAGAGCGCTATGCCGGAATGGACCCTGCGGAAGGGCCCGTTACGGCCGTTGTGACAGGCCCGCGCGAGCAGAGCCAGCTGACCGGTGTTATCAGGAGTGCACTGCAGGATGCCGGCAGGCTGGGACAGGAGTCGGTCAGCATCGAGGCGCGTACGCCAGTGTTTATAACGGCTAAAGAGCGCCGTCTCCCTCAGACCTATCGCGCCGGTATGGTGCTGGAGGACCGGTCAGAGAAAAACGAAACGCGGCACTACGTTATCGACCGCGTCCATGATGAGACCCGCATGCTCTCACTGATTGACGGGGACGGGGTGCTGTCACGGGTAAAACTCAGCGCACTCTCCGGCGACTGGCGGCTGTTTACGCAGAACGACGTTAAAGTTGCCGCCGGGGAGCGCATGTTTGCGCTTGCCGGCGATAAGCATGCGGGCCTGAAAGCGCGCGATCGCCTCACGGTCACGGCTATCGAAAACGGCATGCTCATCGTGCAGCGAGAAGGGCAGCAAAAGCCACTGCAGCTGGATGCGTCCCGGCCGCTTTACGTAACTTACGGATACGTCAGCGCGCCCGGCAGCCGTGACAATGACCGCGGCACGGTACTGGCCAGCCTGGGCGCACAGGACCTGTCGGTAAATATGATTAACGCGCTGGCGCAGTCCGGCCATGAGGCGGAGATTTTTACCGGCGAAGCGCTGAGCCGGGCGGAAGAGAAGCTGGGGCGCATGCGCTCAACGCGCTCGCCGCTGGCGCTGGTCCGGCAGGCCAGCGGAAAGGAGGATGCCAGTGAGGCGGTGGACACGCTCAGTAAACAGCTGCTCTCTGATGCACAGAAAGCCGTAACGCGAAGCGTGGCGCAGATGCGGGACGTCGCTTTCCCGTGGGCGAAACTGCTGGATGAGGCGCTGACGTTCTGCGGTGACCTGAAGCTTATCGAGAGTGAAGTTGCCCGGCAGGTTAAGGAGGGTGACCTCATTGAGGTGCAGACCGGCGCCGGGCCTCACTTCGTTGCGCGCTCCACGTGGGAGATGGAAAAAGCCATCGTGAGCGAAATAGAGCGGGGTAAAAACACGCAGGTGCCGCTGATGGCACAGGTCGATCCGGCTCTCCTGTCCGGTCTGACTCAGGGCCAGAAAGAGGCCACCTCGCTGATTCTGCAGAGTCCGGATCGGTTTACGGCCGTGCAGGGGTATGCAGGCGTCGGTAAAACCACGCAGTTCAATGCGGTAAAGGCGGCTATTGATACCCTGCCGGCTGATACGCGTCCGGTCATTGTGGGTCTGGGGCCGACTCACCGGGCGGTTAAGGAGATGGCGGGCACCGGCATTGATGCGCAGACGCTGAAGTCGTTTGTGCTGGACTGGCAGATGCGCAGCGCGGCCGGCGAGGACGTCCGCTATGACAACATGCTGTTCCTTATCGATGAGTCTTCCATGATTGGTAACCAGGATACCGCGGCGGCGTACCGTGCGATCGCCGCCGGTAACGGCCGCGCCGTGCCGGTAGGAGATGTTGCACAGCTGCAGTCGCCCGAGAGCGGTGCGCCATTCCAGCTGATGCAGGAGCGGAGCCCGATTGACGTGGCGGTCATGAAGGAAATCGTGCGCCAGCGCGACCCGGACCTGAAGTCTGCGGTGTACAGCATCATCAGCAATGATTTCGCGGCGGCGCTGAGAAACATTGAAAAGGTGTCGCCGGACGTCGTTCCACGGCGGGCAGGCACGGTGCTGCCCACAGGATCAATTGTCGAGTCAGCAGATCCTGTATCCACAATCGTGGCTGACTTTATGAGCCGCACCGATGAGGCAAGGGAGCAGACCATGATCATGGTTCAGCTGCACGCAGACCGCAGAGCCATCAATGAGGGTATTCATAACGCGATGGTTGAATCAAAAGAGCTGGGCGAAGCGTACCGCACCGTTCCTGTCCTGGACCGTATCAACGGCGGCCGGCACGACTTTAACCGTATAGACGACTGGGAAAACGGGCAGGTGGTGATGGCCAATCAGCGGTACCTGCACGTCACCGGCGTTGAACAGGCAAACGGCAACATCACCCTGAAGGATGAAGCGGGGCGCACGCAGTACTGGTCGCCGCAGGAACTCAATGCCACTGAAATTGAGGTTTTTGAGACCCGCTCAATTGAGCTTCGCACGGGTGACAGCGTCCGCCTGAGTAAAACCCAGAAGCAGGCCGGTCACGCTGCACACGAACAGTATCGCGTCGAAGAGCTGCGCGACAATGGTGAGATTGTGCTGCGCAATGCCGGCGGAGTGAAGGTTATCGATCCGGCAGCAACGCTCGCTGACCGGCACGTGGACTACAGCTGGGCGGTCACCGGCTATGGCGCGCAAGGCGCCAGCGCCCGGTACTCACTGGCACTGGAGGGCATTGAGGGCGCACGTGAGCTGATGAGCGGCGCGCGGGCATTTTATATCAACGTCTCACGTGCTAAGGACCACGTCCAGATTTTTACCGATGATAAAGCTGGCTGGACAAAGACGCTCAGGACCGGAAAAGAAGGGCCGGCCACGGCGCATGATGCGCTCGCGCCCGAGCCGGAACGCGATCGGGCCAGGCGGATCTGGGCGATGGGTCAGCCCGCGTCTAAAACGGCAATGGGCCGCGCATTTTTGCGGTCAAATGGCCTGCGCGGCAGCCCGGTTACGGCACGTATCATCCCGCCGACACGAAAGTTCCCTGAGCCGCATCTGGCCCTGCCGGTGTATGACGGTAACGGAAAAGCGGCGGGCCTGACGATGATGCCGCTGCGTCACGATAAGGGCTCACTGCTCGCCGGGCAGACCCGTCAGCTGGTCACAGAGGGTGCACAGGCCGCCATGCTTCAGAAAAGCCGCAGCGGCGAGGTCGTGCTCGTCAGCGATCTCACGCAGGGACTGGCCGCAGCGCGTGAAAAGCCGGAGGCGGGAGTAATGATAATGCACGGACGTCAGATTCCATCTGCACAGCTTCTGAAGGTGGCGGGTGGCAACCTGGAAGAGCTGCGTCGTCCGGACGCCACGCTTCTGAGTCAGGTGAAAGATGAGCTGCAGGAGATGCTCTCCGTTCTGCCGCGAACGCAGGAGAGAGAGCAGGATGAGCAGGCTACGCTGCGCAGTGCGATAAAATCAGTCAGCAACGGCAATCAGATGGAAAAAACCAGCCTGTCGGCAGTGCCACCCGGCCAGGACGGAATGGATAAGGTTACGCTGGCCGTGCAGCTTGCAGCACGTGTGGCAGAAGTTATGGAGCAGAAGCTGCCCCGTCTTCCGGGCGAGTCTCGCCCGGACTACAGTGGGCTCGTCCGGCAGGCTGCCCGGACGCTGGCGGATACGCCGGATGCCTCTGCTGATGCAGCCATGCGCGCCGTACTTGGTGCGCTGTCAGTCAGCGGTATACCGGACAGCGTCAGGCAGGCCGCCGCCACAGGCAGCGACGGCGCGACCCCGGCTGCCGTGGTCCGCCAGGTTCAGGAAGAACTTAACCGTTCGCGGCCTGCAGTTAAAACGGCTCAGCCGGAAATTGCGCCAGCGGCGCTGGCCAGTGCCGCGCGCGAGCTTGACCGGCAGGCACAGGTGAGTCTGCCACCGGAAGTGCGGGGGCGTGAGCAGGAAAGAGAGCTCCCTGCCCCAGAGATTACCCGTCACATCCAGAAAGAACGTTAACAATCTGCGCGGCCGTACTTAGTACGGCCGTCCCACCTTCAGCCTGCTCTGCGCAGGCCAGTGAGAGAAATCATGAAACAGACCCTGAAGATGGCCACCGCTGCGCTGGCCATGAGCACTGCCTTGTTATCAGTACAGTCCGGCGCCGCCGGCGCAGAAGCGTTTACCCCGGAGCAGCAGGCCCGCATAGGCGAGATTGCGGCGGACTATCTGGTCGCGCACCCGGACGTGCTCATTGAGGTGAGTAAAAAGCTGCAGGCACGACAGCAGGCCATGCAGCAGCAGGCTTACGTGCAGTCAGCGCTGAAAACACACCGGCTGCTGATGCAGCTTGATGGCGTGCCCGTCAAAGGGCCGGCGGACTCAAAAGTCATCGTAACCGAGTTTTTCGACTACGAATGCATTGCCTGCAGCATGATGGCGCCGGTGATGGAAAAGGTGATGGCTGCAAACGCCGGCGTGCGCTTTGTGTTCCGGGACTGGACCATATTTGCCGCCCGCTTTCCTGAATCAGCACAGGCTTCACGCCGCGGCCTCAGCATTTACAGGAAACATGGCGCAGATGCTTACATGACGTTCCACAACGGCATTTACCGGACCGGGCATAACGAAGGGAAACTGACAGCAGAAGACATTGAGAAAGCCGGTATTGCTGCCGGTGCAGGTAACATTTCAGACGAGAGCAATGCTGCCTCCGACCAGATTATTGAGAACAATGCTGACCTGGCTGAGATGCTGGGGCTGACAGGCACGCCGGGCATAATCGTGATGCCGGTGGAGAACGCCACGGCAGACAACATAACGGTTATTCCGGGCGTGGTCAGCGAACAGGTCATGCAGCGGGCCATTGCCCGGGCAGAAAAGGGGTAAAAAAGCCCAGCACTGAATCGGGAAGGTAAAACCTGTCAGTCTGCCCTTTAGAGCCAACCAGCAGGCATTAATATGGGTATCGGTCTGTATGCCGGAACCTTTACCACAGGACGGCCACGACGCTCAGGCTGTTCGTTCCTCGCGTTGCTGCGGTACGCCTCAGCCTGACCGCCCTGCCCGTCGTATTTTTAAAGTGATCATCCGCAATCACAGTACAGCTTGCTGCCTGACTATTAGGGAACACATCTCCCGGGTATCACCATCCTGCCGGACGCGTAATTTGGATTATGTCAGCCAATTGATGTGAAACAGGTCACAGTAAAGTTTATCGGTGAGCTTTTTTTATCCTTACGATTCGTGCTATGAGCAAACTGTGCTGGATTTAAATGGGTGAGATGGGTATTCTTTTCAGACTTCGCCGGGCGGCGATCCTTTTTAGATCCTTGTCAGATACTGTGGTGGTTGATGATGAGGGTGTGCAGTAAACCTGTGGCCGGACATGCGCGGCGCGGGAAAGAATCAACCGGATGGGACGTATCCGTAAAACGTCCAGGGTATAGAGTTCGGGAATTACCGGACTCTGAATGCAAAAACCCCCTGATTCTGTCTTCAACTTGGCGGGAGAACGCAGAAATCAGGGGGTCCAAAAGCAGGCGCTGGCCTGTGAAGGATTATAACGCATGCTTTTCATAAGACAACCCCTGTCCGCCATAAGTTCGGGACAGGGTGAATGACCAGAGTTTAATCGGGTTAAACCGCCCAAACCTCAAAAACGACGGGCGCCATCGCGGCGATCACTCCGTCGCCTGTAAGTGCTCAAATCCTGAATGGTTTGCACCCGTTAATTTCCGGCGTCTGCCGGGACAGATGGGGCACGCCATGAGCAGGCTCGTCATGAAAGACAAACGCACCGGCAAAATGATGCTGCGCCAGCGCATGTCACGTCACCCCTATTTTGTGCAGCTGCGCGAAGCCGCCGGCCGTAAACGCGATTTCCGGCCGGAAAAACAGGCGCTGTATGATGCGGTCTGGCCATTACTTATTCAACGCGCGAACTTTGCAACCTCGATCATTGTCTTTAACTGCAGCAAACTGGCCGACGAGCTCAGCCCCAAAGATGAGAACGGCAGGGTCATTCCGGAAACGCGCGTTGAGCCTGCCCGGCTTTCGCGGCTGTTTGAGGAGTGGGAGCGCTTTGGCCTGATTGAGCGTCCGGATCTGGAAATAGACCCGGCCACCGGCTACTGCATGCCACGCCACATCGTGCTGACGGACCGCTTCTGGCAGCTGTGCGGCATCGATATGGATAAGTTCCTGGCGGAGCGCAACGCCCGCCTGGCGGCAGAAGCCGATGGTATTATTGAGCCCGGGACGCACGCCTCCGTGCGCGCCGCGCGCCGGCGCTGGTATGAAAACATGCGCATGGCCACGCTGCTAAGCCGCCGTGAAAAGGCGTCCCGGAACAAGCGCCGGAACAGGCTGGGTAAACTTTCTATCGATGACAGGCGCAATGCGATGGCCAAACTGCTGCGCATGCGACCGGCGCACGAGTGGATGAAGCTTTCCCCGGATGAGTTTGACCGCCTGGTCTGGAAGAGTCTCCGCCAGCTCGATCTCGGGCTGGACTACGAGCCCGCCCCCCCGGTACCTGACCGGGTACACTAGCCCCTCCTGTTTCATTTACCGCCTTGACTGGCGGTAAAGGCGTTTGTGCCGGGAGCAGATCGCCGGTTCTGAGCGTGCGTCCCGCCGTTAATTCCGCCTCAAAAAAGCAGATATTCCGCCCGACTGCCACTGCCGTTATTTTTATCCACAGTTACCCGCAATTAATATGTGCGGTTTACCTGCAACTACTGTCAGTGTTACCTGCAAGATATTCCTGACTTACGTCAGTAAAAGATCTTCATAAAGATAAAGTGTTTTTCATGCAGACATTGTGGGGGGATAAGTTAATGCCTTCGCTTGCAGCGGCCGCAAGCGTCCGCGCCGCTCAGAATCTTTAAAATAGCTCCCGCTGACGCGGGCCCCGGTTCGTGAGATAGTTACAACAATCAGAGATTCACTATAGTCAGACACCGCGCAGGTCTGAAACCAGATGCCCCTCCCCAGCCAGACCCGAGCCGGATCTGAAACCCGGTTGCCCCCACTGACCAGCCCCGGCCGCCCGGCCCTACGGCCCGGAACTGCAGTGGCTGATTAATGGGTGTTGTAACTAGTTTGTTTCTCATTGCTGTAAGTAGTGCCGTTGATTCTTTCTTTCGTCTCCGACCGTCCAGCTGATAAGCTGCTGACAGGCCGCTGCTTAAACGGCGTCTGCCAGGAAGGGGGGGGATTTTTGCCACCATCCGCCCTGTAACCGGCTCTGCCGGGCTTACGGCGCCCGATGGCATCTGAGCCGTCCTTAACAGTTTCTGGCGCCTCCATGCCGCTGACGCGGCATCCAAAGGACAGGCTGCGCACTGCTCACCTGTCCGGCTACGTCTGAGAGGTAAATGCTATGCAGGTTACTGAAACAGAACGACGGGATTCAGAAGAGGCATATCGCCTGCTGGGTGAAGCCGTACTGATGCTGGCCGATGCGGGACTTGAAACCACCCGGATAAGACTGGCAGGGATATTCCGCTCGGAGCTCGACATGCCCGAAAAATGGTCGCCGGGCATGGCTGACGTGATGCAGATCGTTATCGATAAGCTGGAAATTCTTCCGGATGTGGACAGCGCGGAGCCCCTCTGAAAACCCGTGCCGGTATTACTCCGGTTATTAATGGTACTGAAACCGATGGACGCAAATCAGCTGTTGAATCCCCCCGGACGCTAAACGGAGAAGCGTCACCGGTTTGCAACCTGCAGCAGTGCCGGTTATAAATTGAGTTAATAGCGTGCCGGTTACGAAAAGGAGGATTCTGTGAACGACGGACAGGGACTGAGGATTGCGCTTTCGACGGTGCAGCTGGCGGCCGTACTCTCTGATCGCAGCGTCAGTGAAGGGGAAACAGCGGGTAACCGCCTGTACGGCGGGCTGGGACTGGCGGGTGGCATCGTGGAGATGTTTGGAGCCGGGGCTCTGTGCGTGGTGCCGGAGCCCACTATGCTGACCAAAGCCGGCTGCGTCTTTGTCGGAACGCACGCACTGGATACCCTCCAGGCCAGTCTCCGTCAGGTCTGGACCGGCAGGCAGGTCACTACCGATACCTTTAATTCTGCCGTCGCGCTGGCGGAATCGCTCGGTGCTGACCGCCAGACCGCCATGAAAGTTGGTCTGACCGTCGATATTGCCATACCGATGGCGTTTGCACTGGGGGCCGGCGCAGAGCGGGTCATCGCCGTACGCGCCGGGCGGTTTAAGATTGCTGAGCACGAGTCGCTTTCAGGACGTGCACCCGGTGGCCATACCATTGAGCGGCACATCGGAAAGTCGCCGGATGAGCTACGCGAACGGCTTGTCAGAGAGCCCAGGCTTGAAGAGTCCAGCAGTTTTAAATCACTCCGTGATGCAGAGACAATTATCAGCCGGGTACTGGCGGATAATAAAAATCAGATAACAATGTGGGTGAAAAACGTTCCGCCCGGCATGCGAGCCCGCATGCGCCTGAGCCGCAGGTTTGCGCATCCCACGGGGATCATGGTGCGCAGAGCAAATCAGGAGACCGTTACCTGTTATGCCGTCCGCGTGGTGATTGATTTCAGGTCATTTAACGGCAAACCTTATTTTATTCTGACTGCGTTTCCGGAGGTGTAGTGGACCGTATCAGCATCAGCGAACTGGATAATTTTATCGGCGTTTATTTCGGTCAGGATTACGTAATGGCCGAACCCGGACATGAGATAGAGCCCAAAATTCAGGCCTACATCCACGACATGCCTGACGCGAATCTTCACGCCCTGCTGGCCGACATTGAGCTGTTTCTGGACGGGTGCGACGATACCGAGCGGGATTTCCGGACGCATTATAAAGGGGAATTTGTGCCGGCGAACTGGGACACGACGGCGCAGGCGTTTCTGGCGCGGGTACAGGAGCGGGTGTCTGCCGCGCTTAAAAACCGGGAATGCTGACGTCAGGCAGTTGATCTCCACAAAGCAGTAGGTGGTGCCGGGTCCCTGTTCCTCCGGGTACTCTTTTTACAGGCTACAGTGAACGCCCGGGACAGCTCAGAATGACGGACATGCAGCGGATGATCCGTCAGTACACAGCATGATGTGTGCCGTTCTGTTTTATCCTGCTCAGGCATTCTGTACGGATGCCCCGCACTTTTACGATCAAAGATCTTATTCATCATGGACCTGCCTGGAATAACACCATGAACAGACATAATGTAGCCTCTGCGCTTTTTAGCAGTGCGGGATACGATGCGACCACAGGCGTGCTGGAGCTGGAGTACCGGAACGGCGCTTGCCGGCGCTGGCTTGCCGTGCCGGCGAAGGAGTATCAGGCTTTCTGTGCGGCCGCAGACAGCGACACTTTTTTCAGGACCAGCATCGATGGACGCTATCTGTCCGTGCGGGGCAGCCTCAGCCTGCGGCGTGAGGTCTGAGGCCATCATCTGCGCGTAGGCGTCATAATTCTCCCGCGCCTGCTGGCGACTGTAGCGGACGGGGGCCCTGCGCTCAGCCCGTACCCGGTAGCCACAGCGGCGCTGCCGGGCTGAATCCGTCAGCGTGGCCTGCACCCACGACCAGAACGCGCGACCGGAATGCGGGGTCACACTGTAGCCGGCCTTTTTCATGATTTTACGGGCGATGCTCTCACTCCATTTACCGATCAGTGAGAGTGCCCCGTTAATATCACCGCGCGACGTGAGAATGTTTATTTCGTGAAATTCGTTCATTGCTGCTCCCTCCCTGCGTGCTTAATATTATCGGCAGGGGTTAATAATGACTTAATCCGTATTTGTTATATTTTGTTGCGACCGTAACAGGGAGTTATTTAATTAAATAAACACGCTGCGTGATAGAATAGTTAATCATTTTCAGGCAGGCGAATGTTCGTGAATAAATATACAGCCAGAGTAATCGTGTTATCCGCTATTGCATTTATGCCCTGTTCCTTTGCCACCGTGACGACAGGGTTCTCTCCCGGCGGCACGGCGCTGAACCTGATACTGCAGTTCGCCGGCAGCGCACGCCAGAGCATGGATGTGGCGGCCTATGACTTCACCAGCCAGCCCGTGGCGCAGGCGCTGTCTGCCTCTGTGGTGCGTGGCGTGGCGGTGCGCCTGGTTGCCGATGAGAAGAAAAGCCGGGACCGGTGGTCACTCGTCAGCGCGCTGGCCTGCGCGGGTGTTCAGGTGCGCGTCAACGGCATGTACAGCATCATGCACAATAAGTTTATTGTCGCTGACGGAAGTGCGGTTGAAACGGGGTCGTTTAATTACACGTCATCGGCTGAAAAAAGAAATGCTGAAAACGCGCTGGTTATTACGGGTGAGCCGGAAACCGCGCGACAGTATCAGACGGAATTTAACCGGCTGTGGAATGAGTCCTCACCGGTAACCTGCCCGGCAGCCGGGCTGAATTAAAATCACGCAGGTCGCATATTCAGTATTCTGATCGGGAGGGTATTCACTATGGCGAAAAAGAAAACATATCCGGTACGGTTTGCCGGCCTGCGCGGAACGCGTGAGTGCGCCGCAGACTTCCGTACGGATAAGCCGGAACAGTGGCAGCGCTGGCTGAAATACGCGCGGGACAATAAGGCCACTACGGTGGTGACCTGCCTGTGTCGGCCCCCCGATGAGGACGCTCACTGCCGGCGCCTGAAGGTGCACCTTTCTCAGAAAACAGATCAGTGCTGGCTCGCTTCATGGGCGTTTTCCGGCCATGAGCACGCGGCGGACTGCCGCTTTTATTCTGTGTGGTCTGATGAAAGGCAGGCCGCTATCTATGCACCTGACGTCGTGAAGTCGGCACCGGACGGGAGCATTGTCGTACGCCTGCCCACCGGTCTGCAGAAGAAAGACGCTCAGGAAAAAAAAACGGATGCGATCCTGGTCAGCGCCGGACCCGTTAAGCGGCACCGGCAGCCCTCGATGCGCCTGCTGGGATTGCTGCACCTGCTCTGGGAGCAGTCCGGCATCAACGTCTGGCACCCCGCCTTTGACCGGAAGAAACGCTATCCGGGCTGGATCAGCTGGCGGCTGAATGATACGGCCGCACGCATACGTATCGGGCGGGTGCCGCTGCAGCACTCGCTGATGCTGATGGCCATGAAGGACTCAATGCAGGCCGTGCAGAACCGTCAGGTGGCAAAGGATGCCGGCACCGGGTCACGCCGTCTCATCCTGATCTCTCAGCTGGCTGCCTGGAGCGATGCGGCTGATGCGCGGCTGCAGTCCATGCTTCCGCTGGGACTGTTTGCCGGTTTTCCCGCGCTGCAACTGCCTGATGACGTCAGAGCGCGCCTCGCGCGTAGCTTTTCGCGCGAGCTGGGAGACTGGCGCCGCGGTGCCCGGATCATGGTTATCTGTGAATCCGAGCCGCCGGAAACGGTTTTTATCCGAAGAGATGGCCAGAACCTGCCGCGCAGCAGCTGCAGGATAATCGATGCGGCGCTGATGACCGTAAGTCCGCGCTATATCCCCCTGGACTCGCGCTATGAGGGCATGGTCGAGGCGCGTCTGTGGCAGGAAAAGCGTGCGTTCATCAAGCCACTGCGCTACGACGGTGAGGAAAATGTATTCCCGGACTTCGTGCTGACGGACGTTGCCGGTACGGAAGCCCTGCCGATGGAGGTGTACGGCATGAACACCCCGGACTACCTGCAGCGTAAACAGGTCAAAACGGCCTTATATGACAGAGACTATGGTGCCGGCCGGTGGTGGCAGTGGGATGCGTCAGCAGACCCCGAAGGTCATGATATACCAGCCTTTCCGCCCCGCTGAGCACTGTTTAATGCAGGCAACTCCCCGGCTGGCGGCGTATACTGACATTCTGAGTAGCGAACACCTCCTGTGTTGCAGACAGTGGCGTTACAGGTTCACGTCTTAAAGCTGAAAAGCTGTCAGAATGGAGTATTTTCATGGCCTTTCAGAGTCCGGCCCAGAACTACACCGAAACACGCCTGAGCCTGGGTGACCTGGTACACCTTTCACCTTATTCAACTTACCTAATGCGCAGCGACAGCGGCTTTCCTGATGCCGGCATCGTTAAAGGGTCTGTGCTGGCCATCGACCGCGCACTGACGCCGGCACATGGCCAGCTCATCGTGGCGGAGCTCGACGGGGAACTCACACTGAGACGCCTGCTGCTCGATCCGGTTCCCGCCCTGCAGGCGCCGGATGCGGATGAAACCATCACCCTGCTTGATGTGAGCCAGGCGCTTCCCGTGTGGGGCGTGGTTGCCTACGCCCTCACCGATGTGGCCGGGCTGGGGTTCAGCGGACCGGCGGGAGATTAATTCATGTTTGCGCTGGCAGATGCCAATAATTTTTATGCTTCGTGCGAAACCATATTCAGGCCTGACCTGCGCGGTAAACCTGTCGTTGTCGTGTCGAATAACGACGGTTGCGTCATCGCACGTTCTGCGGATTATGTGGAATTAAAATTCTACGGTTAACCTCACAGTTCAAACGCAGCCCTAAATTTTTAAGTTGCTTCATATCATTAAATTTGTTAATGATTTATGGCTTTAGTAACATTTACACACACTTAATTTTTATGGGCAAAATTATGAGATTACATACTTTAAAAATCAATGGGTTCAAAAGAATTAATGATGCAGAAGTCAGATTTGGTGATGCAACGTTTCTCATTGGGTCTAATAATGCTGGTAAAAGCTCTGTATTAAAAGCCATTGAATGGCTGCTTTCAAATAAAAAGACAATGGACCTTGATTGTTTTTGCTCTGAAATTGATCAAGAAACGGGTGAAAATAAAGTTTGTAGCAAAACAGTTATTCTTGAGGCCGAGTTCCGTAATGTTCCTGAATCAGCAAAAAACTGGAGAGGTTTCAAAGGCAGAATTTTTGAATATGACCCAGAAGACAGCAATGATACTGGAAAAAGTATCTTTTATAGGAAAAGTTACTCCTTGGGTGATGATGTAGTCGTTGAACTTAAGTCTTTAAAAAGAAGTATGAAAAAAGAATTTGAAAAACTTAAAACCCCTCAGCAATTTATAGATGCCGGGATTAGTGAAGAGTTAATAAAAGAACTTTTTTCGAATTTAGATAAAAATATAGGTGCATCAGAAAAAGGGAAGTTTGAGCTAATTGATGATGTGTGGGATTTAAATGATGAAGAAGTTTGGGATAAAAACCCAGGAGGGATAGGTGGTGTTGTTCTTTCTAAACTACCCAGTTTCTTATTAATACCTGCAGATTCTGGCGCATCAGAAATTGAAGGTAAGACAGGGGTTTTACAAAAAACTCTTAATGAACTTTTTAAAGATGTACGCGGAATATCGGAAAACTATAAGCAGGCTCAGGCTTGCTTGAACGAATTAGCTAATGAGTTAAATCCTTCTGATGGGCAGTCTGAATTTGGAAAAATGATGTCAGCACTAAATGCTGTATTATGCGGCGTTTTTCCTGAGTCTAAAATTTATGCATCTGCCGATTTATCTAATCCGGACACAGCATTATCGCCGACATTCTCCATAGAAATGTCAAGTAACATAAGAACTTCTGTTTCAAACCAAGGGACGGGGATGGTTAGGGCTGCTGTTTTTGGATTATTGAGGTTTAGACAACAGTGGCTGAGAGACAAAGGAGGCGATGAAAGAAGTCTAATTATAGGTTTTGAAGAACCCGAAATCTATCTTCATCCGAGCGCTGCTAATCAAATGAGAGATTTGATTTATGAATTGTCCGGAAATTTGTCTCAAATAGTGTCAACCACTCACTCACCATATCTTATTGATTTATCTAGAAAGCCAAAGCAGGTTCTTAATAGGTTTTATTATGATAAATCGCACACCACAATAAACCCATTTTCTGTAACTGAAGAATATAAAAAACTACAAGGTGAAGATAAAGATCATGTAAAAATGGTAATTAGGCTAGATGATCATATATCGAGGATATTCTTCACGAGAAAAGTAATAGTTGTTGAGGGTGATACTGAAGAACTTATTTTCCGTGAGGCAATAAGAAGAATGCCTGCGGAAGTAAGAAATAGAATAATGACAAGCTCAGAAGTCATTAAAGCTAGAGGTAAAGCCGCAATAATAGGATTGCTAAAGTATCTCTCTGCTCTGGGAGTCGATTTTATCGTTATTCATGACCGAGACTTAGGAGTCCGGGGGGCTGAAGTTTTTAATCCACACATTCTCAACGCGGCAGGATCCCCAGATAAAGTTATTGCTGTTGAAGAGTGCATTGAGGATCTCCTCGGTTATGCTCCTCCTGAATCTGAAAAGCCATTTAATGCATACCGCCATACTTTAACATGGGGAGATAGTTATGAAGGTATACCTGAAAAAATGAAAACGGTCTTGAACAAAGTTTATAGTCAATGGATGTAATGTCTTTATAATTTTCAGTACCTCAAGACTTTATGTCTTGAGGTATTTTATAAATGGAAAATTATTTTCTTTCGTTCTTCATATCTGGAGAAGCTACATTTCGTAGCGAATCAGTAAGTTTTTCCATTGCTTCAATACCATCCTCAACTGCAGCCCTTTCGCTTTCAGTAAGTGGTAATTCTTGCATCATTCTTAAAAGATTACGTTGCCCCTCAACATACTGCGCTTCTGAGGATGATTTCGGCAGATAAAATGAGCATTTTGCACAAGCCATGCGATGTGGACACTGTTCAAAAAAATCATATGAGCACAATCCATGCCCCAAGTCATAATAACGCCATGGCATGCCTTCTGCTGCCTGTCCGGCTGCTATCACATCCTGATCTATCAGCACAGACACCATGCGCCGGTTGCGTTCAAAGTAACCCGCCTTTTCAAGGGAGCCTGCCAGTTTCGTGGGCGTTATTTCGACGTAGTGACGGGTGGATTCTGGTGACGCATGCCCGAGCCATTTCTGCAGTGCAAAAATATCCAGAGGCTCCCGGGCATTGTAAAGCTGGGTAGCCATAGTTGCTCTTGCGCGATGGCTGGTTATCTTTCCCTTAGCGTCCTTCTCAGGAACGCCCGCTTTTTTGCATAGTAAAGGAATGAGAGAATGGTTTATATAGGCTGTATGTACGCGCTTACCCCTGTGCATGAACAGAAAATGCACACTCTCACCAGTCTTGGGATCTTCCTGAAGAGGGTGCGTACTTCGCACCAGCTCCCACCGTTCAATCGCTTCCCCGACGACAGGATCAACCGGTTTTGTGAATGCCGCGTATGTCTTGCTGACCGGCACGTCCAGCAGGCAAATCCGTTGCACATTATTTTCCTCGGGTCGCTGCCAGTGGATACAGCCACACCGCATCCGCAGTATTTCATCCCGCCTCAGACCGCCGAAAAGCCAGAGTACACTTAGCGCACGCACCATTTCTAGCGGATAAAACGCGGAATAAACCGCAGTGGGTTTCAGGTCTGTTTCTTGAAGATTCTGTCCGGCGTGAACCAGTCTGCACCAGATATCATCCGCTACGGGGCGAGGTTCGGGACCGATAAGTGATGTCAGGCTGCGCGGCGACCGGAATATTCTTCCCGGACTAAACCTAACCGGTATCCAACCCCATTCTTGGAGATCTTGGAAAAAAGTCCGGGTATGCCCAAGCAGCCTTGCCCGTGCGGCGGGTTTCATTGCCATTCCCCTACGATCACGATACATGGCGCACGGATTTGACCATTCTCCCACTTTCATCCTGCACACTGCTGTGACCCAGCTCATAGCCGTCTCCCGCGTCCACTCGACCGGCGACACGTAATCCGGGTGACATTCTGCCAGCCAGCGCCCACATTTCAGTAGGGCATACCATGCGGACAGAACGGATGTGGGCCGGAGTACAGAAGTGGCACGCCAGCGTTCACACCAAGACAGCCATTCAGCCGGGACGTCGGCAACGGCAATGTATTCAAGGGGAGGCCGACGGCGCTGCGTCACTCGATGGTCAAATCCTTCAGACGCCATACCTTCGGCAGCCAGGATGCGTGATAGCGTGGCAGACGATTTCCGGAGGTAACCTGGGCCTACTGCCGAAATATGTTTCAGCGTTTCAGTTTTCAGTTTTTCCAGAACAGACTCACGCTGAATAAGCATTGCCATGCACATGGCATTTCTTATGCCATTGTTCCGGCCATCTCTCGGAACATACCCCAATCTCTGCATCATACGATCGAGCCGGTTCACTGCACTGTCGGTGGCCTGTCGGCCGAACACCTTGAGGCAGAGGCGGTACTGAAAAAACAAACCACAGGACTCCAGTCGGTCAAAACCGCACAACATCCAAGCGAGTGCCATCACATACTGCCGGCAGTTGCCAAGCGCACCAAACCGCCGGTGAAATTCGCCTTCAGTGCTGCAGATAACTTCAGACCATTCATCCATTGACCAGGCCCAGTACGTTTTTCGGGTACGCTGCATCTCCAGGGTTATATCATGAATGGCCGAATTATACGGCGCTCTGGCCGCCTGCATCCTGACCAGCGTGTCACGCAGAGGAACGAGAAGACGGGAGAGTTGTTTTAACACGGAAGGTGGCCAGTTTTTGGCGCCCTGCTGGAAGTGACCAGCCAGTATATCCAGTGCCTCAAGCTCCCCCGAAACAAACTCAGGCCGGGTGTCCCACTGGTGATCAAAAAGAGTGAACGCCTTTGCCGGACAGGGCGCCGTCTGTTCAGGGCACATCATGGTGAGAGTTCCCGATATTGCAGCGCCGTGAGCCGCGTAGCATGCAGTGAGGCTACTGTACAGCCGAATCGGTGACTCAGATCGCGGGCGCTGAGATGAATATACAGCAGCGTTGACTGGATACGGCGGTGACCGGCGAACGCGGCAATCTCATGAATGTCCCAGCCAGCGCGTGCCAGTTCCGTCAGGCAGAGATGCCGGAAGGTGTGGGTGCTGATGAGTGGCTGACCGGCTTCAAGGGCCAGGCGGCGCACCACCTTTGACCAGGTCCAGCTGCTGACGGGTTCTGCCCGGTTACGCGGTGAACGCGACAGAAAAAGCGGACCGCGGGATGCACTGAGCTGACGCCGCTCAGCCAGCCAGGCCACGTAGAGCTCACCGGTCACGAGCGAATAAGGCACCACCCGGCCACAGCGGTTTTTGGTGTTTTCAGCACGCACAGTGAGCAGCCGCCGAGCCGGATCGATATCGCCGGTGGCAACCTGACAGAGTTCTTCCCTGCGCAGTGCGCAGTCGTAAGCCAGTGCCAGCATAAAGCGGGTACGGATATCAGCCTGGCCCGCCACCCTCAGAAAACGCAGCCAGTCTTCTTCATCAGGTATCCACGGCAACCGCCGCTTCACCGGCGCGATGCCCGGCATTCCCCTTCCGCTGCTTTTCCAGACACCCCGACTGACGGGATTCTTCTCCCGCATTCCCTCCTCGCATAGCCAGTCACAGTAAAGCCGCACCACCGTCAGCCGGTGGCGGATAGTGGCTGCTGCCAGCTGGCGACCGGTATGCAGGCTGTGGACATAGAGTGCAACCGTATCACGTCCGGCGACAGCAGCCGTCAGGGCAACAGAGTGGCAGAAAGCGAGCCAGTCGTTGACGCCACGGGCATAGGCATCAATGGTGTTTGGAGCACGCAGCAGGTCCTCCTGCAGGCACATCCACCGGCGTGCTGAGACATCCCCAGCCAGGAAAGGCAGCGCATCCAGCAGTTTCTTCTGCACAGTGTCCCCCCTTTTCGATACCAGAACATGCTGTATGAAATATAGCCAATTCCAAATAACATAGAAGCAAAGCGCATGGGCATAAAAATGGCCGCCCCGCTGTTTCAGAACGAGCGTTTTTTCAGGCAGAACGGCGTTCAGGTGTTCAGCTCTAATTATGAGCTTTAGTAAGTTACGTGGAATGCAACATTGGGTGGGTGAGCTTTAAGCAGCGATATTGGTGCCAGAGGTGAAAGTAACGCTGATCCCTCCGGATGAACATGTCCTGTTATTGGCGGTACGCTGACTGAAACTATTATCCGCAGGATAAGACTGCAAGTCTGGTGCTGAGCATAGTTGAAAGATTACTGCAACAGAACAGTCCTGCCGAATGGGTGACATAGAAGAAGTGAGCCTGATTTGCTAAGAATGACTGAAACAAGAAGGGAAAATAACAATGGAAAAAAGGACCCTAAGAGTCCTTTTTTCTAATGCTTTTGATTTGTCGGCTGAGCCACTTAAGGCGTCGTAGGGGTAGAAGCCGCTCCACTTACCCTACCTGCACATTCATAGTACTTTGTTAACAGCCTAACGTCAATCCGCTGAAAGAAACTCTACCTCTTCCTCAATAGCCCTGATGGCTATCGCCCGGGTTTCTGAATAGCACTGGATGCGCCAGTCAATGAGCATTTCCATCATGACCTCACGCTGACGTGTGAGGGCAGGCACGCGGTCGGCATCTCCCTGCAGCAACGCCAAACACTCCTGCTGTAACGATATTTCTTCATAAAGGCGTCTATTTTCCTGCCGGAGGTTATTTCTCTCATCGCGTACATCCTGATAATCACCATATCCCACGGCCGACGTGATAGCTGACTCCAGCATTTTCAAATCTTCACGAGTCAATTTGTGCGGATAACCGACGCTGCGCTGCAGCCTGCGTTTCGTTGGGCCACCACTCCAGGCCAGCGGCGGCAGAATGCGCTGAATGGATACCGACTGAATCATATGCGCCAGCGCAAAACTCCTCAGATGAGCATCATTGTAATGAGTCAGTTCAGCAAGGGAGGATTCGGACAGTTCAAAGATGGCATTGTTGCCCTCAGCCTGTCTAATCGATGTTACTGGAATTACCTGTAGGACAGGAAATTTCGTACTTACTACGATAGCCAGGCGACGTTTGTGCATTTCACTGCCCTGTACGCCGTCAGGATAACGCTTGTTTGAACCAACTATACCAGTATGTCGCTTAGTTTTCTGAACGTAGCCGTATTCAACTTCAACAAGCGTACCCTTCTGTATGCGCGAAGCAACAGAACGATTAGATGCATAGGTCTGAGATAGGAATACCTCGTCGAGACATTCATTTCGAGGTGTCAGATGAATGTCTATCTGGGCGGCCGAGGGATGTTCGACCTGCATTATTTTCCAGCGGTGACAGGCTTGCCCTTCGAAAAAACGCGTGATGGTGACAGGGTGGCCATTCGCTTCCGGTAGAGCGAGCAGAACTTCTGTTATACCTTCATGGCGCTCAAAGCCCAGAGAACTGCCATCATCATGACTGAAATAATTAATCGAGACGCTGGCTGCCATTGATATGCCTTCATTTCCCATCTTGAGAACGAAATATTAACCTAAAATAATAAATGATTGTGAACGGAGTTTGAGAACGTTAATGACTCTCTAACACTCAAAATTAGTCAGAAAACGGCTCGCGGAGCACCATGTTGCTTTCAGCAACGTTAATGTCGGTCCCCCTCACTGCCTGCAGGATCTGCTGGCGGTCGCACACGGAAATGCTGCTGCCCAGCGTCACGGTCATGGAGCTCAAAGCATTGGGGCACACAGGCAAATCGATGAATTCCACCTCAGGGGCGATCATACCGGTTCCAGACCCCCCTGCTCCCATACGGCGCTCCATCAGCTCGAGTAATGCGCAGTCGTAAGCGACACTGTTTAGCCGCCGACTGAGTAATGGCGCTTCAAAGGCCATGATGACGAAACGGTACTCCTGCTGGTCGGCCCATTCTAAGGTCTTGATACGCCCCAGCGCACCGGGTCGTTTAGTAATTGTCTGACTGGCTGAAAAAGTCAGGATTTCTGCCACTCGTAAAGCAGGTTCGGCCACATATTCAACTTCTCCAGCAAAGTCTACGGGCATGTCATTATAGGGCATCAGCAGATATCCCTCACCGAGCATATCATCGGTCGTAAACGGTATCACGGCATCATTCAGTTTGATGCCAAACTCTGATGATGCGCGGTCTGGCCAGTGCCAGGTTACATGCCGAAATGGAAACGGCATAACTGGGAGGGTGATTCTTATCCCCCGATGCTGATCGGCATAACGGTACCATAGCCCCGAATGCTCGTGAGGCAACGCCGACCATGAGCTGATAAAATAGTTAGCAGGGTTGAGGTGCGACGTTAAAAAGGGCATTTCGCTACCATCATCCAGTAAGTCAGCCCGACGAAATCTGATCTTGCCGCTCCGCAGGATTTCTGAAAGAACCGCCGCCGAGGTGTAGTGATGGATCATCATTCTCTCCTATTGGTTGTATATCCGATGAGCCGTTGCAGGCCGCCATTCTGGCATCGAGTGATACTCTACCTGCCACCTAAATCGCTAGCTGCCCCGAAAGAACAGACACTTAAGCCACAGGAAGGTATTTTTATTTCCCGTATTATAATTATTCACCACTGCATATAAGTCTTTTACTTTTACGTTAAGCGCCCCTCAAGTTATTTTAGATAAATAATATCGATTATTTTCCTGAAATGTATTCCATATAAATGGCGATATGAGCAGCCGTATGATGGCCATCCTGGGTGAAATGGCTGCCGGGCAGGAAGTTTACTCGATCGACGAGAGCTTTCTGGACGTCACCGGGATTGGCAGCCTTATCCCGCTTGAGACGTTCGGACAGGAGATGCGCGAGCGTATCCGGCGGGAAACCGGCCTGATTATCGGTGTGGGGTTCGGGCCGACCAAAACGCTGGCCAAACTGGCCAACCACGCGGCCAAGAAGTGGACCCAGACCCGGGGCGTGGTGGATCTGTCTGACCAGACCCGGCAGCGCAGACTCCTGCACCTGACCGACGTCAGCGATATCTGGGGCATCGGCAGGCGCATCAGCCTGCGGCTGAACCAGCTGGGGATCACTACCGCTCAGCAGCTGGCGGACAGTAACATCAGCATGATCAGGAAAAATTTTGACGTAATCACCGAGCGCACCGTGCGAGAGCTCAACGGCGAGTCCTGTCTGGCGCTTGAGGATGCGCCGCCGCCGAAACAGCAGATCGTGCACTCACGTTCTTTTGGCCAGCGAGTTACACAGCTGGAGGAGATGCAGCAGGCCGTTATCTTGTACGCCACGCGCGCGGCAGAAAAGCTCAGGGAGCAGAACTCACGCTGCCGCCACATAAGTGTATCCATAGCTACAGCCCGGCACGGCGATGAGCCACAGTATTCGAATACGGCTTCCCGCACCTGTGATTATCCTACGAACGATACACGGGACATTATTGAGTCAGCAATCCGCGGCCTCAGCACCATCTGGCGGGACGGCTACCGGTACGCTAAAGCCGGCGTCATGCTGGGTGATTTTTACCAGTCCGGGGTCGCGCAGTTGGATATGTTCAGCGAGCAGCTGCCGCGTGCGAATGCAGATGCTCTGATGACCGCACTGGATACCATTAACCGCTCGGGGAAGGGGAAAGTGTGGTTTGCGGGTCAGGGTAATCGTGACAGTGCCTGGCTGATGAAACGGGAAATGTTGTCGCCACGATACACAACGAGACTAAAAGATATCCCGCGAATAAAATAATGTCACGGGATGCAGCGAGATTCATCGGACTATACGTTTCGCCTCAGAAATTGAAGCTATATTTCAGCATTTATTTCTGAAATAACCTTTGATTTGTGGCTACTTTGTAGCTACAATTTGCATGATGAACATCTGTAAGCCTATACAATTCTGGCTTAGTTCGACCCAACTTTTTTTTGAATCTCTATTTCTTCGCTATGTACTGGAGTAACAACAATGAACGCAGATGCACTGGTAAGAGCACGTATTCCAAAGGATACGAAGGAACGAGCTGTCGCTGCACTGGATAAGATGGGCCTCAGCACATCGGACGTTATTCGCCTGGTAATGATGCGTGTTGCAGAAGAAGGTAAACTGCCTTTTGAAGTAAGGACGCCAAACGCTGCTACCCGCCGATCTATGGCTCAGCTGGAAAGCGGCAAAGGCGAGCGTTTCGAAAGCGCTGATGCCCTGTTTGAAGACTTAGGCATCTAAATGTTAAACCCGGTTCGTACAAGTGCCTTTAAGGCAGACGTCAAAAGGCAGCAAAGACGCGGTAAGGATATGACCAAACTTAAAACGCTAATCACGTTACTGGTCAACGAACAGGAAATCCCTGCCGACTACGAAGATCATCCTCTTCAGGGCAACTGGCGCGGCTACCGTGATGCGCATATGGAAGGCGACTGGATACTGATTTATCGGGTTGATGGTGAGGATCTTCGGCTTGCACGAACCGGAACACATCAGGACATTTTCAGCAATTACTAATCTGCATAAAGACTGATTGCAGTGCTCAGCTGACCATCTCTGACACAAGCGCCAGTAATGTCTGAAGTGGGTCATAAAGCCCACTCCCATTTAGGCAGGATACCCGCCTGTACCAGGGTTCCCCATGCACTAAAAAAAGTAAAGAAGACGGCCAGGATGCTCCAGAATAGCGTCCAGTATTTTATTTTTTTATCTCGCTGTTCCCTGTTATTTTCATGTCGATATTTTTCAAGCGTTTCGAGCGCCCTAGGTTGCGCAAGATAATTGCCCATGCCATCAACTTTTAAATCTCCACTGACAACAAGTGAATTAAGATAGAATGTTATCCGATTGTGAAGGCTAGTGCTTTGAGGATGGAAAAGCCATTTTGTACTATATATTCTGCTCATGACGGAGATAGAGCTAATACCGTATTGAATGTCATCATTGAAAAATTCATTAAGGACAACGCCAAGAATTTCAAGTCGGTCTTTCATAAAAAGAGTCTTCTTATTAAATCTATATTGTGCGTAGGCACGAAGACTGTTTCCCATTATGGCAGTCAATTTATGATAGCTATTTTTAAAATACAGCCATCTCAGGCCGCTATAGCTAAACTCATTAGCTTTATAGTAATGCGTTACAGAAAAGTCTTCTGGTTTTAAGTCATTCGGGTTGAGCTCTGACAAAACAGTGAATGCTGACCCATCATACTTTAGCGTCTGAATTCTATCCGATGAATATCCTTTGAAGTAATGAGTGTCATCTTCTTTTTCTCCCGTCTTTATTTTCACGGTATAGAAGTCATAGTATTTTGACACGTCAAAATTTAAAATAATGCGGTCGGCGGTATGCTTCTTTTTATCAAATCGCTTGAGCCAGAAATGTATTAGCATAATATTCCTTTAGGTTATTTTAATGTTAATTTTTACTTCTTGATGCCATGAGCAGAAAATAAGAGGGGTGACTTTTAATTTCGTCAGAATGGTTGTTAATATCAAACAGCTCTTTCAGCAGCGATACCGCACCGGTTGCCAGTGTAGCCCATCCTGGCGCGGCGATAATTCCTATCACGGAGGGAGTAATATTCACCAAAAGCTCTTTTTTACTCTTTCGTTTGTATGCCTGAATCTTCTGTTCAATATCACTCAGTCCTTCGTCCCAGACTCTTTCGGTAAAACGTTGATTTATAAGCTGCCTACGATAAGGATCAGTCTCTGCTTCCAGGTCATACGCAGTATCACGTAACACGGATCGAAACGCGTTAAAGCTTAGCTCGAACTCAGTTCTGATGCGGAAAAGCTCTTCAGGGGCGACCCCTTCCAGGAACGGGACATCTACTGAAAGCCTGGTTCTGTGTACTTCATTTTTCTGATCCAGTTTACGCAATACTTCTCCCTGAAAAGGACAGTATGTACCTAGGGATGCCCCACCTAAATGCGCCTGCTCAAGGTCAGCTAAAAGATTTCTGTAATGGAAGAGAACAGTACGGTTTTTGGCACCCTGCACCCATCGTTCATAACTTCTTTTACCGCTATGCGTACCCATAATGATATCCATAGTCAGGGTATTGTCACCGTTATCAGTGGCATTATTAATATGCTGATACATATAGCCGTTTGTGTATGGGCTTTTGCAGTCTTCAATATTAACCATGATTTCATTTGCTAAGATTTTTTTATCTAAAAGCCTGATTCGGTTACTATTACCTAATCTCTCAATATTCTGTACTGATAATTTTCTTTCGTAAAGGCGAGCAATTTCTGCCGGAATATAGCTATAGATGAATTTAGGATCAGGGTTGTCGGTTAGTATACCGTTAGCTCTTTCAGAGTCCTTTACAGCCGACTCGCTTCTGACGAATACTATAAACTCGCCCTGGATGAGAGAAAAGTTTTCTTTAGCAAAACGTATGAATACAGAGATTTGCTTTCTCAGGTTTTCCGCCTTTTCTTTTTCATCATGCTCAATGAATTTTTCAATTGCGTTTTCTGTTAAATTTACCCTGTGTTTTAGACTCAGAGAGTACAGAACGTCATCGAGAATTACTCGATCCATCGAGAATAAGCCACTTCGATAATTATCAATATTTTTATCTCCGGCCATATATACGTTAAGTCGTGAAGATTGAATCGCGTTCGTAGGTTCACTTATGAGGAAATCTATCTTTTCATTATAATCATTCAATTCGCTCAATAATTCTTTAAATTCAATGTCTGCATATTCATTTTCCAGAAGCTTATCAATCCAAAAAAGGCTGTCGGTCAGAGCGTAAAGGTTGTTATACATGGTTTTTTCCTTTTAAAAGCTTTAATTAATTATGCCCTCGACATAAAGGAGCAGAGTCAGCAAAGGCAATGCATTGATTTTACATTTTTACAGGCATTGAAACTTTGACATCGGTGGCATAAATGTATGAAGCATCAGGCTAGGGAATAAGATTTTTAATGTGCGATTCTGGGGCGGTGTTTCTTATGAGCGAATTTGGCTTTTGCAGTCAGGACAGTAGGCTGGCTATTTAATAACTAAACGGCTCAAAACAGCGCCGAACGATTGATTTTTTTCCAGCCTGACTGAGTTGCAAACAGGTCAATATACATGACTCAGATGGTAAGTTTTTTTATTTTTTCTATTTCATCATCTATTATTGTTATCTGTTTGAATATATCATCGCGTATATTCATTAATATATCAATGCAATCTATATCATCAGGGTGAGACCATGCCGGTTTAACCCCGGCCCTGTACTTTTTGAATCCGGCATTATGCTTTGTAGCTATATCAGTTTCACTAGAAGTAATCAGCCGTGTTATCTCCCTGAACGCAGCAGAAACAACGACATCAGCCTTATTCATAACGCCTCCTTTTTGAATGGCTATCCTTATTTGCGTGAGTGAATTTAGCATGGCTTCAGGCTCTTCAAGAATTCTGCCGGCATGAAAAACCTGCCGGTCCAGTTCACCCCGTGACAGAAGAATGCAGTCAAGCATTGCCTGATACCTTGCTTTCCCATCAGTATACAAAAGGGGCATAGCGCCCTTAAGCAAATTTTCAGCGCGAGACAGTTTGCTTGCATCTTGAGAGAGTAAATTTGAAAGATCGTCAAAATCAAGTATATTATCGACTATTACGTTCAGGCCCGGGCATTGTGATTTTATGGTGTACTGTTTTTGTTTTCTTGATGTAATGAAAAAATAAAGAACTCCGATTGAGCTATTGACATTGTTATTCCGGATTTTATCAATAGTGTCATTTATTTTTTTATTGGTTCTTTTATGGGATATCTGAAGACCCAGTTTATTAATTTCATCCAGCGCATCAATCCCGGGGAAGTTTGACCTTATTTTAGCTGTGCATATGAAATTTGTATCTTTTAAAACATTTACGAGCTCACTGATAAGCTCTTCGGAAGTTACATTTGCATCCTGTAAATTTTGTTTTGAATTTGATCTTAGATAATAATTCAGAACTGCGAGACCGAATGAAACATTATCTTGACTAGTTTTTTTCTGTAACATAAAAAATCCTTTTCTCGAAATTTAACTACAGAGATTAATTCAACGCCATTTCATAGAAGTTAAACGTGCTGCCCACCATCATTACCGCACAATTTTTAACGCTGCTGTTATTTAAAGTACCACCGTTTCTGATCGATTGAAGTCTTCAAATCAGTGACTGACAGTGCCTGCCGTGATGGACAGATTACAGCGAATGCATATTGAAGGTGCAATCATCTTTGGGAATTTTTACTCATTCTTTTTTCTGCCAGGCATTGAGCGCAGAGTGCCTGGTATGGCCCCGCACCCGTCATATCTGGCATTTTTGTAAAAAAATGGAGTTTCATCAGACAGATAGCCGTGACAAAACTGTAGCCGTTCCTTTAGCGACGCCGCGTGCGCGCGCAGGCCTACCAGGTTATATTCCGTATAACGGAAAAAAGGCCGATCCGCCCTTACCCGATCACCGATTTATTGCGGTCGGTTTTTCTGGACAGATGCGCGAAAATACGTTCCATGACCCCGGACAGCGGAGAATGAAAAATTGAGAGGGTTACCCCGCGAACTTTCGCAGAATTCACACAGCGTCGCCTCTGAATGCAGTGTAACCGGCGGGAGTGCGGCACGTTACTTTGACTACGCTTCAGCGCTGGCCCTGCGCAGCCTGGCCGCACACTACGGCACCGCAATGCCCCGCTACCTGCTGGCACCGGAGGTGGCGCTGCTGCTCGACGCCGAGCGTGACCAGCGCAAAAGGCTGCTGATCGAGACGTTCTGGAACACGGGCGGACGCCTGAACGAGGTGCTGCCCCTTACCCCGGAAGACTTCGCGCTGGACGGCCCGGACGGGCGCGCGCTCGATGCGCCGTTCGTGGTGCTGCACACCCTGAAGCAGCGGCGCGACGGGGACCGGCAGAAGCAGCGCGGGCGCGGCAGGCCAACGAAAGAGGAACAGGCGGCGCTGCGCGAAGCAGAGGCTACTCCGCCCCGTGCTGTGCCGCTCACCGATCCCGGATACGTGCGCCGGTTGCGGGAGTATTTCGCCACCGTCAGGCTGAAAAAAGGTGAGCGCATCTGGGATATCGGCAGCCCGGACACCGTGCGGACCTGGATACGGCAGGCCGTCAGCGCGGCCGGTCGTGAAGGCGTCACCTTTAGCATCCGCCCGATCACGACCAAAACGTTCCGGGATTCGTTTGCGATGCATCTGGTGCAGCACGGCGTGCCAAAGAAGGTCATTCAGGCGATGATGGGCCACAGGGATGAGAAGTCGACTGAATGGTACACGCAGGTGATGGCGCTGGACGTGACGCGCCAGCTGGGTGTACGGTTCTCCATGACGCCGGAGGATGCGCGTGCACTGATAATGCCTGACATTCCTGGCAATTTCATAACGTGACATCTCTGTCTGCAGGTAGACTCACTACTGAGGAGCTGTGCCATGAAGGAAAGCGATCTGTGGGATTATACGGATCAGGAACTCCGGGATTTTCTGGACAGAGTTCTGGAAGAAACCCGACGTCAGGAGGACTATGCGGATAACTCTGATAACCCGTGGATGAGAGAAATCGCCTCTAGGGAACTGCAGACCCGCCCCGTGATCATTCGGCAGATTCTGGATGAAATGAGGAGAAGAAACCGGATTTGGATTGCTCCCTGAGTTTATCTCAGACGGAGCCTGGGCCGCTCAGGCGGCCCCTGTTAGGATGAATTTTTTAAGGCTAGAGGTTTTCGATTTTTTTGACCTGAAGCAGTTTTTCTGTCGCCCGGTACGAACCGTTTCCGCTCCCGTTCCATGTCAGATAACCACTGACGCTAAGCCATCTGAGGCACCCATCGATGTCCTCTACAAAAGCCTTACGTTTGGTTGCATCACGCAGAACCTCATCGATTGGATGCGTTATTGAGCCTTCGCTTATCACATGTAAACCCGGCCCGCGAACTTTAGTGTATGACATGACCTTATCAAGGAAAGGCTGAACGATACAGTCTGCATCCTGTGAAGCAAAATGCGGCAGTGCTCCGGTAAAGTAGTCACGTATGATTTCGTACAGGGTTTCAAATTTAATTACTGAGTTTTTCATACCGTCCCTCTGGATGATTGAATTTGCCAGCCTGCTACGCCCTTTTCAGGCTGTAACATCCGTCGTCCGGAAGGTTATCGGCAGTCTGCGTTTTTTCTGTACCCCCTGCCCTTGCACATACGAGCCACTATCCTCACCTGTTTCATTAATCAGACGAAACTGCGTGGTATAAGTGTTTATTAATATCCATTTAATATTAAAGAAACATCACAATGATGTTGGTATGATTGTTTTATGATTTTTTTTAAACTACAATCGCCCCAGATGATTAATCCAGATCAATCTCTTTTTAATATTAAAATGGGGTGTATTTGATATGATTTTGACTATTGTTAATACCAAAGGCGGCGTGGGCAAATCCACTCTTGCAGTCAATATTGCGATCGCCCGGGCGCATCAGGGCAGGAAGGTCTGGCTCGTTGACGGTGATAAACAGGGGTCCTCTCAGACGGCAATTCTTATACGCTCAGAGGCAGATGTGCAGCCCGGTATCGCCTGCTCTCATTTCCCTGACGGACCGGTACTGAGAACGCAGGTTCTGCAGCAGAAAGACAACTACGATGACGTCATTATCGAATGTGGCGGACGCGATTCGACGGCCATGAGGGCAGCGCTCACGCTTACGGATTATGCGCTTGTACCGTTTGTTCCTGGCAGTTTTGAAGCCTGGGCAATGGAAGACGTTGTAAAAATGCTGCAGGAAGCCCGGAGCATACGTGAACCCTTCCCTGCGTTTTCTATTCTTAACAGGGCTGACGTTAATCCCCGCAGCAAAGACAACCAGGAGATGGTGACCGCTATGTCAGAGTATGCGGATGAGATCCCGGTGCTGGACCATCTCCTCCATCTGCGTAAAGCATTCGCGAATGCAGCCGGTAGCGGTCGTTCTGTTGTTGAACTCAAACTGAAACCCCACGAGCGGCCAGCTAAGGACGAGCTTGATAAGCTCATATCAATAGTTTTTAAAGATTGATACAGTATTATTGTAATATTAATTCAATATCGAGGTGATGTTTAATGGCTATTACTGCCAGACCCAAATCTGTCGTGGCAACCCCGCCGGAACAGGCTGATATAGAAAAGTTCATCAATGATGCCCCGGATGGAAAAAAGGCTGAGAAGCGTGGGGTTAAGAAAGGGCAGCGTGAACAGATTACAGTGACGTTTGATACAGCCATCATTGCCCAGCTGGACGATCTGGCTCTGCATGAAGGCCTGTCCCGCGCTGCACTTATCAGGATGGCTGTGCGTCAGCTGCTCGACAAAGGTGCGCAGGTAGGGGGGTAAATCAGAATAATATATTTTTAATATTAATATAGTATTATATCAGGGTTATTTTAATACCATTTAAGTGGGTTTTTGATATATCTGTCAGGAGCGCAATGAAGAAAATCATACAACTAATATCCGGCTTTTTTGGAATCAGTAAACTCAGCGCGCCTGAAAGAAAAAACGCTGCTGAATGGGGGTTCCTGCTGAGCACGCTGTTTATCGTGCCGCTTTTTTTCCTGCATGATGCCAGTGAGCTGATTAAAATCGGCATGCAGCTGCTGTGGGGCGCCTGCGTTTCACGTGCAGCCTTCCTGGCTAACGGCGGCTGGAAGAAAAAAAACAGCGATCAATAGATGCTTAACGCAGAGGCTTCGATGGAAATTCAGGAAATGCTGACTCAGATGCGCGGTCAGGGGATGACCATCAAAACGGTTACCCAGTCTGCCGGTATGTTTAAAGGTCCCGTCCGCAGGCGCCGCCTGGCCTTTGACGACTGGCTTCATCAGCTTTCACATAACGACAGGCTTCCGCGCGGACGTTACTTCCGCGGAAAGCGCCCGGGCAGACCCCTGATCATTGTGGATGAGTTCTGGCAGCAGTTTTCCTGAAAGCGCGGGGCATCAGGTACAGAACACGTTTCCTGTGCCCTGCGGGCCCCGGCTACATCACGCGCGCCACCGGGATATCACTCCAGCGCGTGGTCCACGCCGGTGAGAGCATGTCCCGTCTCATTTTCCATTCCGTATTCACGCCCTGACCGGCAAACCACACGCTGCCCAGCCCGGACTGATTGATGCCGTCCAGCACCTTCATCAGCTGCGCGCTGTTGGCCCGCGGCTGCGCATCGTCAAAGAGGTTCAGCTGACTGACGCCGTGCGGCGTGAAGTCATCGAGCATCACGCCAGCCTTCATGTACCTGCGGCCGTCCAGCCAGATGCGGTCGAGCGAGTGCATGGCTGCCCCGATGATATCGCGCGTATCCTGTGTCGGCAGGCTGAGCTTCTCGCCGGCGCTGTTGCCGTAAAACACCTCGTTTTCTGCATGCGGCGACGTCCGGATAAATACGCTGATGCGCCGGCAGAACTGCCGCTCTCCCCGGAGCTTCTCTGCGGTGCGGGTTGCGTACTGGCACAGGGCCTGCTGCATGGCCACTTTTGAGGTGATGCGCTCGCCAAAAGAGCGGGAACAGCAAATCTGCTGTTTTGCCGGGGGGAGCTCCTCAAGCGGAATACAGGATTCCCCGTTGAGCTCACGCACGGTCCGCTCCAGCACCACGCTGAAGTTTTTACGGATGAGCGAGGGATGCGCGCGCGACAGCTGCAGGGCATTTTCAATACCCATCAGGTTCAGTCTTTTTGCGATGCGCCTGCCCACGCCCCAGACTTCCTCAACCGGCTGATTCTGAAGCAGGGTGGCCGTGCGCTTCGGGTTACGGGGCGTCAGGGCCAGCACCCCCCGGAACTGCTTCCACTCCTTGCCGGCCCACTGGGCACTCTTCGCCAGCGTCTTTGTCGGACCCATACCAACGCCGACGGTCAGGCCGGTTGTGGCCAGCACGTGCGCCCGCAGGCGCCGGCCGAAGTGCTCAAAATCCTCACACCCGTCAATGCCGGTCAGATCGAGAAACATCTCGTCAATCGAGTACTGCTCGACCCGGGGCGTTATCTCCTCCAGTGCCGTCATCACACGCTGGCTGAGACTATGGTAGAGCCCGTAATTCGAGCTAAACACATGAATCTTATCAGGATATCCTTCATTCTTTATCTGAAACCACGGTGCACCCATTTTGATGCCCAGCGCTTTGGCGCCCGCAGAGCGGGCGATGACGCAGCCGTCATTATTGCTGAGCACCACCACAGGTTTACCGCGCAGGTCGGGCCGGAACAGGGACTCGCAGCTTGCATAGAACGAGTTTACGTCCGCCAGTCCGAACATAGGCAGTGCCATAGCTACCTCCTGCGCGCTTTTGTACTGCTGAAGAACCAGGTGACGACGCCCAGCAGCTGCAGTTCATCCGGATAAATGACGGAGTAGGCCGGATTCATCGGCAGGAGAGCCAGACGGGGATGCAGCTGCAGGCGCTTGACGGTAAATTCGCCGTTCACCTCGGCGATTACGATGTCCCCGTGCGAGGGTTCTTCTGCGCGATCGACCACCATGACGTCACCGTCACAAAGTCCCAGTTCCTGCATGCTGTTGCCGCTGGCGCGCACAAAAAACGTGGAGGCGCGCCGGCGGATGCAGAGCTCGTTGAGGTCAAGTTCACTTTCAACATAGTCTGCGGCGGGTGAGGGAAAGCCTGCCGCACAGGGATCGGCGTAAAGGGGCACGCGTACCCGCGGGGTGAAAACCGGGGGCCAGAGCAGCATAAGGCCTGAGCCGTACGCGGCGGGTTTCACAGGACGCTCCGGGATGAAAATGCCGGTGACGGGATATGTGCTGTATGTAAGTCGTGCATAAATTCCTCCTCTGTAATTAACTGGTTTTATATACAGTATTATTGGGCGGAATTTATCTGGCAAGAAAAAGCAAAGCGGTGATGAGAGAAAGCAGAATTATGCCTCTGATAAATAGTGGAAAATATTTATATGTGTCTGCTTTCAGCTGCGCTCTCAGTGGGACCTGGCACGGAAAGCATGCAGGTCGGCTTCCGGATTCACTGATCCCCCTGTCTTTTTCGGGAAAGGAGCGTAAGCAGTCTCAGCCGGCGACGGTAAAATGACGCTTCCTCGCCACGGCTGTTCGTTCCTCGCGCTGCTGCGGTACGCCTCAGCCGTGACTGCGGCGAGCGTGGCGGGCTCACGTGTAAAGGCACGCTTTTTTGCTGTTTCATCGTGTTCACCCGGGCCGGGCCGTTTTATGCTGTATGCGGATGTCTTTCTGACGCTTTCCCCTCCGAGGTTACTTATGGATGATCACACTTCTCCTGCCCGCTATCTGGCGTACCTTCTGACAGAGTACGATATTTCCGTTATGCAACTGTGTAACCGCAGCGGGATGGACAGTGACGCCGCCCGGGCCTTTCTGGCCGGGCAGCTGCCGGTGACCCCGGCACTGGCGGACCAGCTGGGCAGGGTGTCTCATTCGCCCGGGTTCTGGCTTAACCGGCAGGCCCTGTGGACGCGCTGTGAATCTGACCTGCAGTCTGATAACGGCTGGTCCGGTGCTGCACTGAACTGCAGCCGCGGCTGAGCGGCCGTGGCGAACAGAAAAAAGCCCGCCCGGGATAAACCGGACGGGCAAATGCAGTGTTGCGTGATTCATCTTACGAATACCATTTTCAGCCGGGCCAGTTTATCAGCGATCTGTGGCAGAAATATGACAGGAATGGCTGACCTCCGTTCTCCCGCCCGATCCAGGTCACTTCTCTGAAGGACGTCGCTGCGCTCCGCTTTTAACCGGCGCGCCGGCGTTGCCTGACGCCGGAAATCCCCTCCCTCAGCCACACTCTTTTCTCTTTCCGGGCTGCACCGTGCCTTCACGTTAGCCGGGCCGCTGCGCAGGCAAGGGTCCGTTACACCTCTCTCGTCACCCGTTCCCCGCCGTGCGCGGGACATTCAGTCCGCTCCGGCGGCGCGTGCGGCTTCCTCCTTCGCCCGTTGCCTGCTCCGCTTTGCGCCCGCCTGCTGTGGCGGCACGGCGCAGGTGAGGCCGTGCAACCATTGACTGAGGAGAGAATCATGCCGAACTGGTGTGCAAACAGGCTGCGTGTGACCGGCCTGGCGGAGAACGTGAGTCAGGTGCGGGCGCTGATGCGGGGCGAGGTGCGTCCTGCATATGTGCGGGCGGAAAGAGAGGGTATCCAGCTGTTCCTGGCGGGCTGTGCCGGGCTGCTGCGTCCGGTGACGGATGAAACGTATGCGCCTTTCCCGGCGCTGACGGCGGCGGGGCAGGGTGAAGACACCCCAGAAAACCGCGCCTTTACGCAGTGGCTCGTGCAGCTGCGAGACGGCGCAGCACTGACGGACGAAACCTGTAACCGGCTGCACGACCTGTGGCTGGCCACCGGACTCCGCAGCCGGACACGGGAGGCACTGGATGAGCAGGCAAAGGCAGAGATGGACGGCCTGTGGACGCGTAAGCATTACGACTGGTCAGGCATGAGCGGGGGCAGCGTGAGTGAATTCTGGAACCGCACGGGGGATAGCGATGCTACTGCAGAGGCTGCGGCTGAATTTGATATGCGCCTGCTGCTGCCTGCGCGCCTCGATGTGCAAATTAACGGTTTCAACGGTGGCCTGCTGGACGGCGTGCCGGGCGGCTATGAGTTTTATATCGCGCAGTACGGCGTGAAGTGGCCGGTGGGCTACGCACTGGAGTTGGGTGATTGCGGGCCGGACTTTCTGGAGGTGGACTTTGATACCCCCTGGTCACCGCCGCATGGTCGGGTATTTGAAGCCCTGAGCAGGCGTTTTAGTGTGACTGTCGGGCACTGGTACGCGGAAAGCGGCTGCAGCTTCTGCGGGTTCGACCTTTACAGCGACGGCGAACTGACCGACAGCCTCTGCAGTGCGCTGGAGTGGGGCGAAGAGGACGAGGACGGCATTGCGTGCGTGACTGGACCGGACTGGATAGTAAACAACATCGGACACTTTGGCGGCTGAGAGGAGGCGGCGGGGTAAGCCCCGCCGGACAGGATGATGAAAAGAGAACTTACCCTGGCGGGCCTGATGGCCAGCCTGTCGGGATTTGCCCCGGATACGCCGTGCGTGGCCCACATCTGGATGGCGGACGACTTTGAGGACATTGACCCGGAACTTACGCCCGGTGAAGTAACTGCAGCGATCGAACTGGCGGACAGGACGCTGGATGCTGATATCAGCCTCAGCTGGGCATTTATGCGCGACTGTGCAGAAACCGTGAAGGCCCGGAGGGAGACTGAATGAACATCTGGCTGGTCAGTTATCAGGAAGAGACAGGCAGCACCTCACACGAATACCACATGCTGCTCAGCGGGCAGGACTTTACGCTGGCAGAAGCCGCATGCGAACGGATGGGCGAAAACTGGTGGCCACCCGAACGTCCTGTCTGCTCTCAGGGCTGCTACTGGCAGTTTGATCGGGGCAGCATCTGGCTCAAAAGCATCGTTCTGCTTCAGGAAAGTGAGGCAGAGACGCTGGCCGGACTGCGGTTCCCCGATGAGTGGAGGGTGAGTGGTTCGCCGGATGCGCCCGTCATCTGTGACCGCAGCGACTGCCGGTGGGAAGATTACCGGCCCTGATATTTTCACCCGATGCCGCCCCGGCCGGCGGCATCTCTTCAGTAAGGCATAAGATACCCTCTTAACTTGCAAGCGGAGATCAGGATTAAAAGGGCCATTTTCGAAGGAAAGGGAAAGTGAAGGTCTGCTTTGAGCGAGAAGCGGACATTGCTAACAGCGTTATGAGTGAATCAACGGGGAGCAGGTCACTCGCAGCGATCAAAGCGCCTGCCAGGTCAGATAGTTTTGCTTCACCTTACCTCCCCGAGACAACGTCCTTCGGCGACATGTTCATAATACATGTGCGCGATCCGCATTTAGTTCAGCCGACTCATTCAAATCTCAGTAAAAATTCTCAGATTAAAATCCAGCAATGACTAATGCCGCTGCGAACATAACTTCATCCCGAGAAATAATGATTATTTAGCTTAAGTGCTTTGTTTAGCGTTACTAAAAGTTTATTCCGTAAAGCAGTAAATCAACAATGCGGTATAAAGTTAATGAAGGAATAACCGATAAAAAGGTTAAGGTGCTTTGCAAATGTATCTTTTGTAATTGTCACAATAACGAATTAATTCACCAGGAATTATAAATGAATAAGATTCTTAACAATATAAGTCTTACCGCCAAATTTGCCATTCTGGGCCTGTTTTCCCTGGTCCTGTTCTCAGTTCCTACCATGCTTTTCGTTTCCGAAGGTAATAAATACATTCAGGACAAGCAAAGGGAGGTAACAGGTGTACCTGTAGAAAATAAGATTTTAGCCCTACTCAATTTGATACAGCGCCATCGTGCAGAAACCGCCGTTGCCATTGCAACTAAAAATCCAGCAACACCGTCCCGCGCTCAGGTCAGAGATGAAATTGAAAACATTACTGACGTTATTACTAAAGATATGGCCAAGACAGAAGGCAGCGCTGCCATAATCAGCAAAATTAATGATGTGCGCACACAGTGGAGCCAGCTACAGCAGAGAATCGATTCTTCACAACTGACTCTAACAGCCAGTCTTGATGCACATGCCCTCCTCATTCGCAACCTTTTGAACGCGAACCGTGATGTGCTGGATTTTTACGGCCTTTCTCTCGATTCAGATATCAACACGTACCGTTTAATTACGAGTAATTTTTCATCATTGCCTGAATTGACCGAAAGCCTTGGGAAAATACGTGCATTCGGCACTTCCCTTCTTGCCCGAAATGAAAGCATAAGTGAAGCAGACTCTGTCCGTATGGAGTCTTTAATCAGTAATGGTTCGTATAACCTGAATTTATTTGTTCAGGATTCTGAAAAACTATTTTTATCTGATAACACACTTAAGCAAAAGTTCAGTGCAGATGCAGATGCAGCCGTTCAGGAGGCAAACAGTGCTCTCAAAACCGCTGAGGCGATTTTTCTTAACCGGAGCATGACGAATCAAAACCCGAAAAACTATGCAGCGCTCTTTACGCACGCTATTAACAAATTCAGCGACTACGCCATTGGTGGAGGTAATGAGCTGAATGAAATGCTGAATGCGCAGATTAAGGAACACCGGTATGCACAATATGCACTACTGACAGTTCTTGTTTTTATCGTCCTGTTGGCAGTAATTTTCGCTCTGGTTATCATTCGCTCCGTTACCAGACCTGTCAGTGCAGCATCAAAGCTGGCGCTTGAAGTCGCAGGTGGTGACCTTACGTCAACATTTACGGTGACAGGACGTAATGAAACTGCCGGACTGCTCAAGGCATTACTGCAAATGAGTCAGCGACTTACACTTACGGTTGAAAACATCAAAAGCAACGCTGTCACTATCGCTACCTCATCTGAAGAAATTGCTCGCGGAAATGGTGATCTTTCTGCGCGAACTGAACAACAGGCAGCCTCTCTGGCTGAGACTGCGGCCAGTATGGAGCAGTTATCGTCAATTATCGGCAATAATGCAGATAACACGCGCCATGCTGCTGAAATGGCCAACTCCGCTACCAGTGCGGCCTTAAGAGGCGGTGAGGCGATGGAGTCAGTGCTGGCTTCAATGGAAAAAATAAGCAACAGTGCGGGGCAGATTAAAGAAATCATCTCCGTTATTGACGGGATAGCGTTTCAGACTAATATTCTTGCTTTAAACGCAGCCGTTGAAGCTGCCCGGGCAGGTGAGCACGGCAAGGGCTTTGCTGTTGTTGCATCTGAAGTCAGGGCACTCGCACAGCGATCGGCTGGAGCGGCGAAGGAGATCAAAGGACTGATTGAGCAGTCAGTTGAGCATGCCGAACAGGGAATTTCGATGGCCCTGGATGCCGGTGAAAAAGTTAAGCAAAGCGTGGAAGCTATTGAGCAGACATCTCAATTAGTCAGAGAGATTTCATCTTCTTCTGAAGAACAGAGTGCGGGCATATCTCAGATAAATATTGCGGTGACACAGATGGATCAGGTTACGCAGCAGAATGCCGTACTGGTTGAAGAGTCTGCATCATCTGCTGATGAACTTGCAAGCCGGGCCGCAAGCCTGAGGGATGCTATCAGCGTGTTCCGCACAAACGCTGTATAAGTGGTTCAAATACTTTAGTTGTGTGCCATTTAATGCGGCAACATTTTTACAAAACTTCTTCTGTATTTGCATTTGATAAGCCATCTTGAGGGATGGCTTATCTCATTTAAAACCATGATAAAGTTATACTGTTGCAATTAAAGGCTCGGTGGACTAATTGAACGCCTGTTGAAATATTTGGCATTACCCCCCAATTGCCCATATGAGCTACGCTCATAACATCCGTAATGCAACCTGCAACGCGTTCCTCTTTATAGTTGTTTCTATTGCGGATGGCCTTCATAATTCCTCTCGTGCCGGACGGCGCGTTACACCTTCCCCCTGGGGCGCTGTTCTGCACTCGCGCCATCCGGCCATTCAGTCAAATCTCTTACTACGCAGTTTCATCAATCAGACTTCAAATTTAAAAATGGCGATATGCAGCAAATCATTAGAGGCGGGGTTAGCTGCATAGAGGCGCTGGCCTGCTCTCGGTAAACTAACATTCCATGATGCAAGCAACGTCCGCTTTTGGCACAAAGCGGACGTTGAGCAGGCCAATGTCCGCTATGAGCGAAAAGCGGACGTTAAAATGATAACGGCAAGCAAATTCTGCCAAATTAACATAACAGTCCGGTTATCCCGCCCTGCACAAGCCAGCTGGTGTATGCTACATCAGTCAAAAAAGGATGAAAAAAATGGCTGACACGAACGAGCCCTACTGGAACCGCATGGTTCCCGAGCTGACCGTAACAGATCTTCCCGCTTCCCTGAGCTTCTATACTGATGTGCTTGGCTTTAGCGTCATGATCAGGCGCACAGAGCCGGAGTTTGCCTATATCAACCTTGGCGAAGCGCAAATGATGCTTGAGCAGTATCATTCAGGAGGGTGGAATACGGCAGAACTCACCACACCGCTGGGACGCGGCGTAAATTTCCAGATAGAAGTGGACGACATTGAACAGATATTCGCCCGTGTAAATGCGCATAGCGTAACGCTGTATCGGGGTCTGAGCGATAACGATTACAACACAGGCGAAACAACCGCCTGCCAGAGAGAATTTCTAGTGCAGGATCCGGATGGATACCTTCTGCGTTTCAGCCAGTACATTGAGTAGAGTTTCCGCTCTTTCTCACGAGACCCTGCCGGTCACTCGCATTTACCATAACAGTGCCTACACACCTGAAGGCCGTATCTTTCTGCATCAGTTACTTAGTCATTGGGTAAGCTAAAATTTTTGCAAAGAAAAAGGATTTAAGATGGCCGTTACATGTCCTAAATGTGGCTCAGACAAGACACAAAAAAGAAATATTGGCACTAAAGTAGCAGGCGGAGCCGGTGCAGCTGCTGGAGGTATAGGCGCTATAGCGGGGGGTGGTGAAGGGGCCACCGTTGGAGCTGCAATTGGTTCGGCTATATTCCCTGGTATCGGTACTGTTGCCGGAGGGATTATCGGTTTTCTTGGAGGTCTGGCTGCAGGTGCGGCAGTAGGTGCCACTGCAGGAAAGGCAATCGATGAGTACATCCTTGATAAGTACAAATGCAATGCCTGTGAAAATACCTTCAGTGATGATTGAACAGAACATCCCGGCAACGAACTCAATCTCTATCGTTCTCAGACAGCCAACGCCAGTCGTAGATGACGCTCTATAAAGTTCGCTTTGAGGGCGCTATAACGATGAACATCGTTCCTGCTGAATAGTGCTGCTGAGTGTTTTATCTCAGCATACAGCCCTGCAATGTCTTTGTTTATTCGAAGATAATCACGAAAAGCAAGATGTCTTAATACCTGCATATCTCCGACTGCAAATGCATGCACTTGATGACTACGCTGATCACCGCCCTTAATGAAATATCTACGTCTCGGAATCCCGTTCTCACCGCGAGCAACATACCCGGCGTGGGCCATTGCTGAATGGTACTTATCCAGTTCATTGATGTCGGAAACTTCAAGTAGCATATCAATTACGGGCTTTGCTGAGAGACCAGGAACTGACGTGCTTCCAATATGATGGACACCCTTAGCCATTCCACCGAGCAATGTTTTTATCAGTAAAG
>LIDZ01006776.1_pt1 | contig 66289 bp, 66 predicted proteins | sample 644651 | NCBI WGS metagenome assembly LIDZ01 (sample SAMN03856242, study PRJNA289617) | food metagenome | isolation source: wine grapes on drying loft during traditional withering process | host: Vitis vinifera cv. Corvina | place: Italy: Gargagnago di S. Ambrogio di Valpolicella | collected 2014-01 | reverse complement strand
TGGAAGACTGCTCACGAATCATTCATGGAAGCCCTGTCGCACTTGGCTTGACAATCTGTCATCATTAAAAGAATGATTACTCCAAAGAAAAAATACAACGTACTCTTGACTACATCAAGCGTTATTTCCATGAAATTACTAACTTAAATCGCCCCCATATTTACTTAGGATATAACCTTCTAAATATGTGCTGTTATAAATTTTACCACAAAGAATATGTGCAATCATCTTAACTAAACGAAGATTCAATGAACAAAAAAACAGTAAACCCAAAGTGATTCATCATCACCCTTGGCTTACTGTTTTTGAAGTTGACTCAAGAAGAAAATATTCTTTTAGTATGCCAAAGTGAACAACGCTTTAATATGAGACAAGTAACGAATATTACTTGCTTCTTTCATAAGAGAAGCTGGCAATCCTTTAAGAGGCGTTCCATTAGCTCCGATTGTTGCAACTGCGTCTTTACGACCTAAGCTTGCAAGTGTTCCAGAGTCTATTGGAGAGAATGCTTCCATGGATTTGTCATTCAATTTAGCGAATAAGTTGTAACCCACAAGTTCGCCCATCTGCCAAGCAATTTGAGCCGTTGGAGGATATGGACGTCCTTCTGGACCTAAGAATACAGCACTATCTCCTACAACAAATACGTCTGGGTGAGAGATAGATTGAAGATGTTCATTAACGCTTGCACGTCCACGGTTAACTTCAAGTCCTGATTCACCAACTAGAGGACTTCCTTGTACTCCACCAGTCCATACGAACGTGTTAGTAACAATTTTTGAACCATCTTTAAGGTCAATCGTATTACCTTCGACATTGGTTACCGGAAGACCTGTTAAGAATTGAACACCACGTGCTTCCAAACTTTTCGTTGCACGTTCAATCAAATGATCTGGCAACACTGGAAGGATCTTAGGACCTGCTTCTACAAGTAACAATTTCACTGATTTAGGATCTACACCATATTTCTTAGCAAGTGCAGGCATACCATCAGCAATTTCGCCGACTAATTCTACGCCGGATAGACCGCCACCACCGATAACAATGGTACCATCAGCTTCCTTATTTGTTTTTGAAAATTCACGAATACGATCTTCAATTTGTTTATGAATGTTGTTTGCATCAGCTGCAGATTTCAACACCATGCTGTTCTGCTCAAGCCCCGGAATACCGAAAAAAGCCGTTTGGCTTCCCAAACCGACAACAAGTGCATCATAAGTTAATGATGATCCATCTGTAAGTTTAACTTCCTTTTTGTCAACGGAGAAAGATTTAACCTTATTGATCATAAGATCAATATCTTTCCCTTTGAAAAGTTTCTCTAATGGCATAGCAATAGCCTTTTCAGCAATATTACCAGCTGCAAGACGGTGCAATTCTGTAATGATTTGGTGTGTTGGAGTCTGGTTGATGACGGTCACTCGTGCTTCAGCCTTACTTAAGAATTTACGAAGACTCAAAGCCGTTAGAAGTCCACCATACCCTGCACCTAATATAACAATATGTTTTGACATCCTGTATTATCCTCCGCTCTTACTCAGTTATTGTAAACGAACTATTTCTTACTGTGCTCTTCACTGACTTGAAGATACGCATTAACGAAACGGAACATCTTTTGTGCCTGTGGATCTTTAAGCATTTTCATCAAACCAAATAGGCCGATTACTTCTTGGCTTTTCTCAGCACGATCTTTTGCTTCGATAACATTTGCCGCAATATACTTCACGGAGTCTGCCACCGGTCCAACAATTTCTGTTATTGCACCAACCGTGTCGCTTTTCAGAACATCATCCGTAGCTACGGAATGGGCGAAATCGTATGTCTTCGTCATTGCGTTGACGATTTCATTCAATTTCGGCAACTGCTGGATTAAAGCTGTAAGAGATTCCTGAACCTCAGGTTTTAATAACTGATCCAATAGATCATTGTTGTCTCTGCTTGTAGATAAAGCTTGTTCAGACGTTGTCTGAGTGATAGATTCTGACATATCTAATTCTCCTTTACGATAAGCAACATTCGCTTCGACTTTATATTATAGCTATGATTCATGAGTGTATAATAAATTTAGGAATTTAAAATTCCCTATTAATAATACGACTTACCTTTGAGATTATCAAACATTTTCAAAAATATAAGCAAGTATAAGTTCCATCTTACACTTAATCCTTATATTTCTCGCTAAAATGGATACTGTCCTAATACGGACGGCGAAGCCGTGAATAGATCATTTATTAACCTTTACTGACGCTGATGCTATTATGCACTATAGACTATAGCCTATCCGAACCGTTTATTACAACAATATCACAAATTAATACGAATTAAAATTAAGTGATAATAATTATAATCAAATATAAACCACCTAGAAATTATACGGTTTGAGATATGATTGCGTCTTCTAACAATTTATAAGTAGCAAATAAAGGACTGAGGCTATGTGCCATCAGTCCTTTTCCGTTATATATCTGAATCATGCGAGTTCCCTCGTGATTAAGATTTCCTCTTTTGACGTAAAGTAATGTTATATGTGTTCGCAGTAATACAACGAGGAGGGAATCCTATGATAGATATAAACAGACAGAAAATTGTGGAGAGTGTTCCACAGAAAGGTTTTTTCGGACATCCCAAGGGGTTGTTTACGTTATTCTTCACGGAGTTCTGGGAGCGTTTCTCATATTATGGCATGAGAGCTATTCTTGTTTACTATATGTATTATAAGGTCTCAAAAGGTGGGTTAGGTCTCGATGAAAGCACAGCTCTTGCGATTATGTCTATCTACGGGTCGCTTGTGTATATGTCCGGAATTATTGGAGGTTGGCTAGCCGATAGACTATTTGGAACCTCAAAGGCTATATTTTATGGTGGCATATTAATCATGTTCGGGCATATTATCTTGTCGATACCGGGAAGTATAGCAATGTTCTATGTTTCCATGGTTCTTATCGTCCTCGGTACAGGATTACTGAAACCCAACGTATCGAGTGTAGTGGGTGAGATTTATAGTCCAGAGGACCTTCGCCGGGATGCAGGATTTAGTATTTTCTATATGGGCATTAACCTGGGAAGTTTCCTTGCTCCTTTGATTGTAGGCACTATAGGTATGAAACAGAACAATTTCCACTTAGGTTTTCTCATTGCTGCTGTCGGTATGTTTATCGGATTGTTGGTATTTGTCTGGACTAAGAAGAACAATCTAGGTCTAGCGGGTACTATTATAGCCAATCCATTATCATCTTCAGAAAAGAAAAAAGTCTATACCTACATAGGGCTCAGCATAGCTGTTATTGCCGTTTTCATTGCTGTTGCCATACCATTAGGTTTTCTAACATTTGATACTTTTATTGCTCTTGTAGGGATATTGGGGATTCTCATTCCTACAATGTACTTCGTTGTCATGTACCGTAGTCCGAAGACAAAATCAGTAGAGCGTTCCAGGCTCATTGCTTATATTCCGCTATTTATCTCTTCTGTGATGTTCTGGGCCATTCAAGAACAGGGATCAACGATCCTTGCTAATTATGCGGACAAGCGTACACAGTTAAACTTCGCTGGAATTGAACTTTCACCTGCTTGGTTCCAATCGTTGAATCCGTTATTTATTATTATTTTGGCACCTGTATTTGCGTGGGGCTGGGTCAAACTCGGCGCTCGTCAACCCTCAGTCCCTATTAAATTCTCTCTAGGCTTATTATTTGCTGGCTTATCCTTTATTGTGATTCTATTACCAGCGTACTTTGGCGGTAGCCATTCACTCGTTAACCCACTATGGCTCGTTCTTAGCTATTTCATTATCGTCCTTGGGGAACTATGTTTGTCACCTGTTGGACTGTCCGTCACTACGAAGTTAGCACCTGTTGCCTTCTCAGCCCAAACCATGAGTTTATGGTTCTTATCCAATGCGGCTGCCCAAGCGATTAATGCGCAGATTGTTAAATTCTATAGCCCTGATACGGAAATGATTTACTTTGGTGTGATTGGCGGGGTAGCTATTGTCCTTAGTCTTGTTCTGTTTATGATTTCGGGGAGGATACAGGTGTATATGAGGGGTGTGCGGTGAAATAAATAAGACTCAGCACTGTAATTAGTGCTTGATAAACAGTCGCGCGGGTGACCAGCTACGGTGACGGATTGTCTTTACGATCGCTGTTGAACTTGGATTTCCTGATTGTATAACCCCTTTAGTGGGAGAAATCGGAGGACAAAGCATATGCTTTCGAAGTAGCTTTCCTACGGAAAGCTTTTAGACGAGCGCTACCGCTTCTACAAGACAATTCCGCCCCCTTCGCTATGTCTGCCTCCTCTCATTTCCAGAAACTACTTAACTAGCCACTTTTAATTTCACCTTTGGTGTGGTGTAAATGTACGAACACGCCACGCCTTTAATATCGGCTCGCTATTAACAGCATTATCAATCCTTGCTACATACGTTGGATGGGCTGATTCATTACTTACTCTGGGGGAATGAAGTGCCCAAGATCGTGCTGCTGAAAGAAGTTTCTGATAGAAATGGCAAAAAAATCGTCCAAAATTTGACGCTTTTTCGCTTGTTTTATTATAGATCGATATCAATATGAGTGGCTTCACTGGTCTGGTGCCGTGATCCATGCAATTCTTCTTGTCGGTTATGTTTTCTTTACGCAAATTTTCTTTGGGCAAAGGTTTTTAGTTCGGTACAGATATTTTGTCTGATAATACTCCAAATGTAGAGGCTTTGATGAAGGGTAGCCCTTGTAACGCTTTTAATTGTTTAGCTGTTCCCGTAACAACTGTACCTATGATTTTCACATCACTTTGTTCTAAGGTGTCATTATCCCCCGCTAAAGCTTTGTGAATTTCGCCTGCTGCCCATTTGAAACCATGACTGCTACTGCCACGCAACTGCTCAACACTTGTAATAAAAGTATCCATGCCGCCTGTTACTTCAAATTGTTCTGCATGAAACCCATAAATGAGCATGCCATCCGCAGAAAGTACCATCTTTACTTGCTTCATAAATTTTAAATAATCTTTTGTGTAGGCGTCGACCCACCACCAGACGGATTGTATATCCGAAGGAAGTAGGCTTTGGATCTCATCATAAGAATATGCTTTATCAAATGACAATCCAAGCTCCACTAAAGTAGTATCATCAACTTGATTCAGATCACTAATACTGTCCTTATAGGTATCATACGAAACCTCAGGGTGGAAAAAGATCATTTCTCTATCCCCCGTTTCAGAATTATATCGGATAAATTGATTCGATTGCGATAGATCTAACGGAATAGCTCCGTTTGATGAACCATACAGTAGTGAGGAACTACCAAATAATGTGTATCTACTTTCGACTGATTCCCAAATATATGGGACTTCCCCAATCAACTTAAAGGTTTTGGTTTCTATGTTCCCTCCAAACCAATTGTTGTCGTATGTTTGATGACTAATATGAACATTTGGTGCACTAATTTCATTAAACATAACAATTTCTTTCATTGTTTTTTGTGCTTGATTGAGGGACAACGTCCTGAAGCCATACCATAATAACACCAACACAATGGGGGTTATGATCACGGTAACTCCAATCATTTTCAATGTAGACCACAGCTTTGCTTTCCTCATTAATTTTTTAGCTTGTTTCTCATCAAATGAAAAATGATTCAGATCCTCGTCCATATTAAAGGTCCTCCTTGAAGTTTTTTATGAATCTTTCCTTTGCACGTGCTACATGCGTTTTCAGTGCATTCTCATTCTTATTTAATAAAGATGAGATACTTTTGTATGATAACTCCAACTCGAACTTCAGAATTAACAAATCTTGATGAAATTCAGATAGTGTCTCAAGCGTGTCTCGGATATTCTTTGATTTTTCCTTTTGTAGGAGGCTGATTTCTGGAATATTAGTCAAGGATAGTAGAGGAACATCATCAACATCCATTGTGGGATGTCGTGTATCTTTTCGCTTCAGATCGTAAAATTGATTCGTAGCCACACGAAATAACCAACTCATGACTTTATCTGATTGAATTCCATCGTTATGCAATAAAAATTTGTAACATGTATCTTGCGTTATATCTTCTGCATCCTCATGGGTAAGTCCGCGTTTTCTCAAGTATCTATACAATACGGTGCCTACCTGTTGAAGAAATCCATTCATTGTTTCTTTCGCATGTCTGCCCCCTCCACACATACAACGCACAACTTTATAGAAAGTTTACAGCATAAGGTCAGGTACCATTTATAATGGGAAAATCCATTTCGCTAAGGCATCGAAACATAATAATCCTATTTTTTAATTATTGCGTATTCCACTTGTCATTGGTGGCGTGTACGAACAAAAAAGCGGCTGTGCTGTCCTTTTAAGGACGGCACAGCCGCTTTTTTCAAACCTAAGAAATCAACCTAAATTATGCAACATTTTCAATCAACCTAATGCAAATCGGTCTTGATCGGAGATGTCTTCTTCGGATTGTTTCATTTTTTTGCTTCTTAACTGTCCACACGCGGCATCAATATCAGCCCCATGTTCAAGGCGAACGGTGCAGTTAATATCATTCTTTTTCAATGTGTCATAGAACGCCAGAATTGCTTCCTGATCACTTCTCTGATATTGACTATGTTCATCCACTGGATTGTATGGAATTAAGTTAACGCTTGCGAGATTTTTTTTATCTTTAATGAGTTCCGCAAGTTCCAGCGCATGCTCCTTATGATCATTTACATCTTTTAACAGAATGTATTCGAACATAATTCTACGATTGGTCTTCTCCAAATAGTACTCCACAGCATGCATTAACTTCGCTATTGGAAAGGCTCGATTGATAACCATAATCTTCGACCGAAGCTCGTCATTTGGCGCATGTAAAGAGATGGCAAGGTTCACTTGAAGATCAGCATCCGTGAATTGAATGATTTTGTCCGGCAGACCACTAGTGGATACAGTGATACGTTTCGCACCAATAGCTAGCCCTTTATGATCCTTAATCACCTGTAAGAAATCGACCAGATTATTGAAGTTATCGAACGGTTCACCAATTCCCATTACAACAATATGACTTACTTTTTCATCTAATTGCGCTTGATCCAGAAGTTGCTGAACTTTCACGATTTGTTCCACAATTTCGCCTGCAGTCAAGTCACGGCTCTTCTTAATTAGACCACTCGCACAGAAGCTACAGCCAATGTTACAACCCACTTGGGTCGTGACGCACACCGCTATACCGTATTTTTGTCTCATCATAACCGTTTCAATGAGATTACCATCGTATAATTTGAAGAGAAATTTAACGGTTCCATCCGTTGATTCTTGTTTCACGTGTTCCGTTAAGGTCTGAATGACAAAGTGATCAGAGAGTAATTGAATACAATCCTTATTCACATCATCCATGACTGAGAAGTCCGTTACCCGCTTGCGATACAACCAATCCCAAACTTGTGTTGCTCGAAACTTTTTATGACCATATTCCGAAAGCCATGCTGTTAATTGCTCTAATGTTAATCCATAAATGGATTGTTTATTCATTGCGATATCCTCTTTTCAAAACGATAAAATTCGTCCTATTCTTCTAAGCAGCCGAAGCTAACCATCTGTTTATGATTGTCTCAAATTTTGATTATTAACACAAGAGGAGGTCAACTGCCATCTCCTGTATATGATATTGGAAAATAACAGGCAAATATCCTCAATCGTAACACTGAATTTAAGCGAATCCTATTACATTTTCTCGTGTGTTGCTAAGAAATCTATGCTCTGTTTCAGGTCTGTCGAACATTTCAGTGGAGGCCCTTTTCAGTTCACACCTCTGTCATAGGGAATAGGTTGCATCCACATAGCAGTTATATTATGATTGAGATGAAAATAGTTTTCTTATTTTTGTACATATTCACTGAAATAATTTTAACAGATTTCTTAGCAAATACTACTAAATGGAGGTGCATTTATAGCGACTATCCTTCACACCATCCAGCGTCAATTATCTAAGCTGTCCCCTTTGGAACGCAAATTAGCGGAACGTATTCTAGCTGCGCCCAGCGAAGTAGTTCATATGGGCATTACAGAACTGGCAGAACAATCCTCTGTTAGCCCAGCTACGATCACGCGTTTTTGCAAAGTCTTTCATTTCAAAGGATTTCCAGATTTCAAGGTACATCTAGCATCTGAAATAGCACAAGGGGGAACGCAAGAAGAATCTTATTCTTCTGCATACCAAGATATTGTCGCAGGCAATCCTTTATCTCTCATTGTAGAGGCCATACAAGCTAATCATCTAGCATCAATTAGGGATACAACCTCCCTACTGGATCTAACCAAGCTAACGAAAGTAGTCGATTGGTTATGCAGAGCACGTAGGATTGATCTATACGGGATGGCAACTTCCTCTATTGTAGCCCAAGACTTTTATCAAAAATTGATTCGTATCGGCGTGAATTGTACTGCGTTCGCCGATTCTCATATGCAGATTACATCTGCATCAACTCTAGGTCCAAATGATGTCGCGTTTGCCGTATCTTATTCTGGAGAAACGCCAGAGACCATCGATGCGCTCACTTGTGCTCGCAACAACGGAGCAACGACGATTTCGCTTACATCTTATGGAAGCAACACTTTGGCTTCGTTAGCTGATATCCCACTGTTCTCTTCTTCATTAGAACAAGGAATGCGGCGGGGAGATATGGCATCACGCATTGCGCAGCTTCATATTATCGACATTCTGTTCACTGGAATGGTTAGCAAGCAATTCGGAGACTTCGTTCCCAAGCTAGAGCAATCCTATATTAATGTTCAACGATATCGTAATAAACGAGGAGGCCATTGAGCCATATGAATATATTCACTTTTAAAACAGAAGAAGATTTCGTGCAAACTGGAGCCAATCTAATTGCTAGTCTAGTACAAAGCAAACCGAATGCCGTTCTCGGACTTGCTACAGGTAGCTCTCCAATTGGTATCTATACACGTCTAGCTGAAATGAATAAAAAGGGACTTGTAAGCTTCTCCCAAGTTTCCGCATACAACCTTGATGAGTATGTTGGGATATCTGAGGACCACTCCCAAAGTTACAAAACCTTTATGAAAGAAAACCTCTTTAACCATATCGATATCAATCTACAAAACACGCATATCCCTAACGCCAATGCAGAAGATCTTGAGGTTGAATGTAAAGCTTACGACCTTGCGCTTGAGCAAAATGGACCTGTTGATCTTCAAATTCTAGGCATCGGATCCAATGGTCATATCGGCTTCAATGAGCCTGACGATCATCTTTACGGTGGTACGCATGTATTGGATCTATTAGAAGAAACGCTAGAAGCTAATGCTCGCTTCTTCGATTCTCTTGATGAAGTACCTAAACAAGCGATCACGATGGGTGTAGGTGGTATTATGAAAGCTCGCCAGATTATCCTACTTGCACGTGGTGCTGGGAAAGCTGAGGCTGTTAAAGCTGCTCTTCAAGGGCCAATTACGACGCAATGCCCTGCTTCCTTACTACAATGTCACCCTAACGTCATCGTTCTTCTTGATGAAAAAGCGGGAAGTTTACTATAATGAGCAGCACAACAGGACAAATTCTTTACGGAAAAGTGCTGACACCCTTTGGTCTTATTGAAAATGGCGTTATCGCCGTATCAGGAGCGACTATTTCATATGCTGGCGAGCGTAAAGATCTCCCGAGCGTTTATGCAGAATGGTTGACTGTTCCTACGGAAGAGAATGGCCTACTTATCCCCGGGTTCGTGGATGTTCACGTACACGGTGGAGCTGGACATGACTTCATGGACAGCGATCGTGAAACCTTGGATGCGATTACTCGCTTCCATAGTTCCCAGGGAACAACGACAATGCTCGCTACGACAATGACCGCACCTAAATCAGACATCGATAACGTGCTACGCGAAGTGAATGCTTACCGTTCAGAAGATATGCCATTCGCTCAATTAGCAGGGGTACATTTGGAAGGACCTTTCATCAGTCCGCAGTGGCCTGGCGCTCAGAACCCTGCACATATCGTCCTTCCGACCGTTAGCTGGTTGGAAGAATGGGAACAACAATACCCTGATCTAATTCGCCAAGTTACGCTTGCTCCTGAGCGTGAAGGTGCTCTTGAAGTTATTTCATGGTTAAGAGACAAGGGAATTACGCCAGCGCTTGGACATACCGATGCAACTTATGATCAAGTCATTGCCGCAGTTGAGGCAGGACTCTCTCAGGCGGTTCATGCATTCAATGCCATGACACCTGTACATCACCGTAAACCTGGTACTGCTGGTGCTGTACTCGGCGATCAACGGATTGCCGCAGAACTGATCGCTGATGGTATCCATGTCCATCCTGCTGTAATGTCTATCCTGGCTCGTATGAAAACATCATCCAATCTGATACTCATCACCGATGCTATGTCTGCAGCTGGACTTGGCGACGGAGAGTATACACTAGGTGATCAACCCGTAAATGTGTCAGGAGGCATCGCAACACTTAAGAATAACGATGGAGCGCTTGCTGGAAGTACGCTCACCATGATCCGTGGTTTCCGTAATCTGATTGCAGACGTCGGTCTAACTCTTGAAGAAGCCTCTCAAGCTGCCAGCCTAAACCCTGCGATTTCGCTTGGATTAGAGCAACAGATCGGGACGCTTGAATCCGGTAAACACGCCGATATTCTTCTGTTAGACGCTGACCTGAACCTTCGCAATGTGTGGGTAAAAGGACGACTAATCGTATAAATGTAATGTATACAACACATAAGTAGTGTGAGTGAACTAAAAGCGCAGCATCCCTTTCCAACAAATGGTGAGGGATTGCTGCGTTTTTGCATACTATAAAGATGTTTATGAATGAGGCTAGGATAACTGGCTCGATTAGCCTTAACCTACTTTGGACTTTTTCACATAAATATGTGACTAAGGTCCCTTCTTGCACAATCGGATCGCATCCTCCCACGTCATGGCCATCCGTAGGATATCCTCTTTATCTAGTTCAGTTCCGATCTGAATTTCAATGAATTCTAGAGATAGTATAGCCTTCACGGCATGTTTGGTGCCACATGGAATTTGTAGAATATCACCCGTCTGAATGAGGGATAACATGTCGTCCAAGATAAACTCTCCCGATCCTGAAATAACGGTCCAGATTTCAGTTCTCTTTTGATGCGAATGATAGCTAATATATTTCCCGGGTAACACATTCACTTTCCGCGTCACGGCTTCCGTTCCGTCATTAATTCCCTTGGAATGATCCAATACTAGACACGTCCCCCATCTCTTCTCTTCGTACTTAGGTTTTTGTGGCGTGTATTGAAGTTTATTTTTTATTTGATTTGCGTTCTTTTTACTTGCCACAAGAATCCCATCTGGACTCGCCGCGACAATAATATTAGATACATCGATAACCTGAATCGGATAAGGTAGTTCATTGACTAAATGTGTATTGATGCAATCATTAGAGATTTGTCCTGAACCAATAACAATACTCTCAAAATGACTCGTCAATGTCTCCCAACTCCCAAGATCCTTCCACGTTCCATTGTAAGGAATGACTACAGTATGATTTGTTTTTTCTACGACTTCTTGATCGAAACTCGACTCGGGAAGATGCTCATATTGAAGAAGATATTGATCATAATCGGTGGGTAGGCCCTTATTTTTCATAAATGACAGCATAAAATCCATCGAAAAGGCGAAGACACCGCAGTTCCATAATGACCCATTATTTATAAGGCGGACGGCTTCCTTTTCATCAGGTTTCTCTACGAAATGAGTAACAGATAAGTATTCTCTATCCTTGGTCCGATTGATATTGGGTACAATATAGCCGTACTGGTCAGAAGGAGATTTAGGGAGCGATCCAAGAAGGGCCAGATCAGCACGGGATTGAGCTAGGACATTGGGAAACGTATGAAGTAACTGGAAGAATGTCGTCTCAGCGAATGAATCGACGGGAAGAACACATATGGTTTCGTTCGGATCTATATTCATTTTTGAATAAAAATAACTTACCGCAAGAGCAATAGCCGTGAACGTTCCCTTCTTGCGAGGTTCACCGAGTATAAGGATGTCATCGCCGACATAATTCTGTGTAATTTCAACTTGGCTTTTATGGCTCACGATAGATGTGGATTGAAGTAGTCCTACTGAATCCAATTGTCTACACACTCTTTGAATCATCGACTCCTTAGCGCCGTCGTCCGATCTTAATAATTTTAGAAACACTTTAGATCTAATCTCATTGGAGAGTGGCCATAGTCTTTTTCCGGAACCACCAGACAATAGAACGATTTTCACAATATATCCCTCCCCCTTTCGACAAGATAAGTATTATCCTATTTTCTATTATGGTTAGTCCGTATGACCTCTTCTATAGCTTGTTTCAAAGAGACTCCTGCCCTACCCCAGGTTAGTTTAAGCACATCTTGTCTACCTTGACGACCCTTCGCCTCGCACAAAAGAGGGTTATTATACGCTAATCTCATCTTTTGCTTCAAACTACGAACATCCACTTCCGCCCATCGTTGTCCTTTTTGGGCAAACAACTCACGGAATCTACGAGATATGGCGTGTTGACTGTTCATGCTCAGCGCAGGATTTCTTAATTTATAAGGAAGTAAGAATGAATTGTTGTTGGTCAAGAAATCCATCTGCCCACCCCACCCTGTAGCAATAACGGGTGTTCCACTTGCCAACGATTCAAGGAAGGGCAACCCCACTCCTTCACCTCGGGTAGGTAGGACAAAGGCTTGTGCTCGGGTATACAACCCCTTGAGTTTCTGGGAATTCATATGTCGCGCAGTAATTATTATCGGAGCTGTTTGCTTCCGAATACCAAGACTTTGTTTATACCTCCTAATTTTATTCTTGATCGATTGCTCATTCTCGAGCTCAGTGTATCCATTGGTCTTGATAATCAACAGCACATTGTCCGTCGCAGAGAATTCCTCCCAGTAGGCTCTTAACAAAGTTTCGGGGTTTTTCCTATGTTGAAAACCAAACACAGATACAAACACAAATCGGTTATTATGCTTTAGCAAAGTGATTTTCTTATTAGAGGGCGTATATGCTTTGGTGTCCACCCCATGAGGAACGATGTATATCGGAATTCTAACGCCGCTATTATGCATGGCCTGCTTATTTTGAATCGAAGGTACGCAAATGGCATCAAATTTATTCATATAAGGAATCCAACGATTAGGTAAGCGGGTCGTCTCCCAAACTGTATTTAGAATAATATGATCGAAATAGGCTCTTTCTTTCTTGAAGTTAATCGTATGCGGAGGATCATGATAGATTAGAACTTTCTCTTTTCCTTGATTGACGTTCCCTCTCGATGCAGCAGTCCCCACCTGCACGTCTACACTTTGTCGTCTCAACGCTTGAACATAAGCCCTGCTCGCGATACCCAGGCCAGAATTTTTGTGTACAGGTCCTTTCCACACGACTTGATAATTAGTCACTTCATCCTCACCTTCAATTTCCTTGCGTAGTCTTTACGCTTGTGGAAAGATATTGATCTAAACTTATGAGACAAGCTATTAACCCGCGATCTTGATGCTTGTGTAACATTCATATGCAGACTTTTATTCAAAGCTTTCTTACGAATAAGTCCGCTGGGATAAGTAGAGTGGATGAAGTTGCCATACGTTTCAAATTCTGAAAAAGCAAACTGCTTGGTTTTATCCATACTTCGCAATATCGCAGAATACCAGCTTGTAAGATGTTTTGCCTCGATAGCCTTCTTCATCTGTACAAGTTTTGATTTCTCGAACAACATATAATGTGTCACAAAAGATGTCGACGAGGAACGGTTTCTTCCCATCAGCTTACGATAGGTTCTGAAATATTCACCTTGGCTCCAATTTCGGCAATAAAATATCGTCTTGTTACCCGATCTAAAAATATGAGGGCGAATCAATACTGTATCTGCGTCCATTACCAAAAAAAACTTCGAAGAACTTAACGTATCCCCATTCAGTTTCAACAATTGTTGAAACATCCACCCTGAGCGTTCCCATCTTTTTGAACGATAGTGAATGCTCTTTTTCGTAATCGGAAGAACTGTGTTCTCATTGATAAACTTGCATCCTTTTCTAATACATAGATCCATGATTCTTTTCTTTCTCGGAGCAATGATCATGATATGCCCGATGGGGTGTTGTACATATTTCCTGATCGCATCAATGACATAAGGGAGTGTCCCTAGATCTTTTTCAATCGCTGGGATTAAGATATCTATCTTGGTCTTACTTCTTAATTGGCTCGTTCGAGGGATTGGCATCATATCAACTCCATCTATCAAGTATTTGCATTATGATATGTCATACTAAAACAGATGGATTGGGCAATAAGAAGTGGTATAAAGTCTAAAAATCCGCAGTACTTCCGCCTTTGGCTGGTTGTTTGGCCCTTAGGTTTTCTCTTATTAGATTAAATAAGTGTGGGAATTCTTATGAATATTTCATAGAAAACATATAAATAAAAAAGCAATAAGCGTGACTGCGCTTATTGCTTCTTTTTCGAATAGAATGTTCAATGTTCATTCCACAGTTGCATAGTCTCTCCCTTATAAATGGCTTCGTAGGTTAGGAAATCCATCGTCCTAGGAGAAATGTTAGACACTACTTAAACCGATCAGGGAATTGCTTCACAATCCCTTCTGTAAGGATATCCGCAAATTCGACCATATGGTCTACGCCTTTATCAAAAGCGATCGTCTCAGCATCCCAGTCCTTCTTCAGCCTTGCTGTGACATCGTCAATGATAAGTTGTAAATGTTCATACATCATATCCTTTATCACTTTTTCCGACCAATACGGATTCGCGCTGCTGAGGAATTTAGCAATATCATCTGCATTTCTGTGCCATTCTTTATTGTACTTTTCCAGATTCGCCTGATTTCCACTTTTAGCTGCGTCTAATACTTTTCCCGCAAGTACAATATGTTCTCGGAGTATTTCAGCCAGCTTATTTCCCGCTTCTTCCCCATAGTAAGGCTTTATTGCATTCCCAATATCCTGCTGATTCCGCAGAAGCCTTTCAAGTACCTTCTGTTGATCCCCCAAACCTTCGATGGCGCTTACGATGTAGCTTCTTGTCCATACGACGTGGTCGATCCATAACCTCCTCAAGTCCTCTTTAAGCTTCACCTTCGAAGGGCTCAGACATTCTTTATGCGCAGCATGGGTTTGCTCGTGTTCCATAGCTTGGACATTTAATGGTGCCACACTCGCAATAAGGATCACACACAGCATCGTTAATTTCAAAAACTTGCTTCTCATATAAGTACCTGCTCCCTTTAGTATAAATTGACTCATAGCTACATCCTGCTTTATTGTGCACGTTTTAACATATTTCATTCGTAGAGATTATGACATGAAAGGGTCTCCATTTGCTTTTGATATTTAAAGGATTAAAATTAAGATGAAAGTTCCATTATTAAACATAGGGTCGAGCCCATTGAAATCAAACAAAAGGAGCGATGTATCATGATCATTGTAACGAACAGAATGAAAGTCAAAAAAGGAATGGGTGCAGCCATGGCGCCAAGATTTACAGCACCAGGTCCATTGGATTCTTCTAAGGGTATGGTGAAAGTAGAAGTCTTACTGACACAAAACTTGCCAGATTACGATGAGTTAAGCGTAAATACGTATTGGGAAACGCATGATGATTTTACGACATGGAGAAATAGTGATGCTTTCAAGGCTTCTCACAAACGTCCAGAACCAAGTCCAGATGCCGCTCCTAAAGAATCTCCTATCATTAGTAATGAAATAATCACATATGAAGTAGCATCCACGAAAGAAATCGCTAAATAATAAATACATTCTAAAAACGGATGGCTGATATCTAGAAGCGACTAGCAGGAGAGTCATTACGAGCCCATAAACACCCCGGTGATAAGCTATACAGAGCAGAGGCGATGGCTAACCCAGAGATACACCAGTGATATATTCGCTAGTCAGCTAAGAGCTCAAAACCTATAATGACAAGTAGAAACGGCTGTGCCGTCCTTTTTCAAGGACGGTATCCGTTTCGGCGGAAATATAAGGAATAGAGTATAAAGTGAAACTTATACTTTCTTATATTTGAACAAGAGACGAAGAACGTCCCGCTACCACTCCGAGGAGTGATCGCGGGACGTTTTGTGTTATTTAGAGTTAGGAAGATGAGGGGATGATATCCCCACACCGGACCAAATCGCATATACTGTAGAAACTTCAAGACCTTTCAGTGTCAGTGTTAGAAACGCAAAACTACAAATATAGAAAACCATAAGCAGGACACTAGGTTGCCATTTGGTAAACCCCTCTGACAACTTCATACTCATCGTCCCAACCACCTCAAATACAATCGCCAGACATAAATAAATCCAATGCATACGAACCATCACCCTCTTTCCAGTCGTTGTGTGGAAATGCCGTACAGTAAAATATCTACCACCGATTGAAGGATATCCCCCATCGTCCATTCATCCTTTAAGAAGGAATCAAGGGTTTTCCATTGAACATAATGGAAATCCTGCAGTTCTGATAGCAACCTAGTATCCAATCCTGCAAACTCCTCCGGGATGCATATCAGAATCCGCTCGATCTTTCGTAGGACATCAAACCTTTCTTCCACAATTCTCTTTTCTCTTTCTTTAATTTCCAAGATGAGCCTGTTAACGATATGCTCGACGATGTCATCATTGGAAGCAAAGTGTTCATAAATAGTCCGCTTACTGATTGCAACCTGCTTAGCCACATCGCTAAGGGTAAAGGTATAACCTTTTTGTTGAATCAACGAAATCGTTTCGCTGATAATTCTTTCCTTCACATGTTTGCCTCCATTTGGTACCCATATTTAATTTTAAGTACCACTGTTATATACCATTTATAATGAAGAACAAGTTATTTTTTCTAATCATTCATGATAAAAAAACGTGGTGACTACTCCCTACTAGGAGCGATCACCACGTTTCATTATTCATAACTATTAGTCAAGCTACTTACTAATGTTAACTAAAGTATTTCATTAATTTCGTCCTTAATCGTTTCGGATTGTGGACCGAATACCACTTGAACAGCACCTTTTCCAAGTCTCATAACGCCAGCAGCACCAAGTTTCTTAAGACCAGCGTCATTAACAATTTTCTCATCTTTAACGATGAGACGAAGACGTGTGATACATGCATCAACGGACTCAATGTTGCTAGATCCGCCTAGTTGAGATAGGATTTTAGCAGCACGACTGTCCCCAGATACGGAACTCGAAGTTGCTCCTTCAATCTCTTCAACATCATCCTCACGGCCCGGTGTTTTGAGGTTAAACTTCACAATGATGAAGCGGAACAACACATAATACACAACTGCGGTTACTAGACCAATTGGAATCAATAACAATGGTTTCGTAGAAAGTCCATAGCCAAGTACATAGTCGATGAAACCAGCTGAGAATCCGAAGCCGAGCTTCATGCCCATCGCATAAGTTACGAACGCAGCAATACCGGATAAGACGACATGGACACCGTAAAGTAAAGGTGCAACAAACATAAATGAAAATTCTAATGGTTCAGTAATACCCGTTAAGAACGATGCAAGAGCAGCACCGAGGAAGATAGATGCAACTAATTTGCGTTTTTCTGGTTTAGCCGTATGAATAATTGCAAACGCAGCAGCCGGAAGACCGAACATCATAACTGGGAAGAACCCTGTCATAAACATACCAGCAGATGGATCCTTAGCGAAGAATCGATGCAAGTCACCATGAATGATGTCGCCTGCAGCATTGGTGAAATCACCAATTTGGAACCAAACGATGGAGTTGATGATGTGATGTAATCCAAATGGTACTAAGAGACGGTTAGCCACAATATGAATTGCAGAACCTACGCCACCTAGACTCGTAACCCAGTTACCGAATGTATCAAGAGCCGCTTGAACCGGACCCCAGATAATACCACACACTAGACCAACGAAAACCATTGTGAACGCTGTTGCCATGGGTACGAAACGCTTGCCGCCGAAGAAGCCGAGCCAATCCGGAAGCTTGATTTTGTGATATTTCTTGTACAGACCTGCTGCGATACAACCTACCATGATACCGCCGAGAACACCCATGTTCAATTTGGTATCAGGTGATTGCATTAAATTAGGGAATATTCCTGGTACAATTAAAAGCACTTTAGCCAAGATAATATACCCGATCACTGCTGATAATGCCGCAACGGCATCAACAGCGAATCCGATCGCAACACCGACTGCGAAAATCAGTGGGAGGTTATCGAATATTGTACCTCCACCCGCATTCATAAACGGTGCAATATAAGTATTTATGAAACCTCCTACACTGTCTCCCAAGTGAAAATCCTTGATGTAGTCGATGCTACCGAAACGCATGAGGATTGCTGCTGCTGGTAATGTAGCGACTGGAAGCATCAGTGACTTACCAATTTTTTGGAGAAACGCTAACATGAATTAATCATCCTTTCCAATTTATAATGCTATGACTTTATAACCGCCTTCAAGATGACAGTACTGCCTGCTTGAACAGGTCCGTTGATTAACTCCAAGTTGCTTGTCACATCATCGGCGTTCGTTACAATGATGGAGGTAATAACGGGATAACCTGCGCTCTTGATCTTCTCGATGTCGAATTCAATTAACACTTGCCCTGCTTTAACCTTATCTCCAGTAGTTACGTGAGAGATAAAACCTTCCCCTTTGAGGGATACCGTGTTTACTCCAATATGGAACAGAAATTGCAGCCCAGCTGGATGCTCCAACATGATCGCATGCTTGGATTTAATTATATGAGCAACCGTTCCGTCAAACGGAGCGATGAGCTTTCCTTCTGCGGGTTCAATAGCGACTCCGCGGCCCATGTGGCCTCCTGCAAACGCCTCATCAGGTACCTCTGTAAGCGCAACCACTTTACCTGTTACAGGAGCATAAATTTCAACAATAACATTCTCTTCTTTTTTCTTTTTCCAAAACATAATTATTCCTCCCAATCCGGTTTAACGGATGTCTATTCTTTACTATTACACTATCCCCGTCCACTTAATTCACTATACGCAGATAGAATATAAAAAATAACATTAAAATAAGCCAAGGAAAGGGCCCTAGTACTAGTAGGATCGCTTTCCTTGGCTCATGCCCATTAATTAACGGTAACACACCAAGTGAATTCGTTTTATTTGATTTTTTATTATGAACTTATAATAATTCATGGTTACTGTATCGTCAACAACAAAATGTAAGCGCCTTAATTATAAGGAACATTAACTTATTATTAAGAATTTTACTGAATTCAAAAAAGCAATAATTAGTCGCAATTGACTATAATTATTGCTTCTTAATCAACCATTTATTTATATAATACCTTGTCTACATTGTATTTAGCCTTATATTCATTAATAATATACGTTTCATAAATCTCTCTATGAACAGGGTCACCGATTAGACAAACATCAATTTTAGTGACTTCTTCTCTATTCATTTTGATAACGGATACCGTATCTTCAAAATGTTTCTTAATTCTTGGTCTAAGCTTTCTTGCTTTGCCAACGAACAACAATTCATCATTCTCGTTGTAAAACATAAAGATACCACCCATATCTCTAGGAATCAGGTGGAAATCTGTAAATCCGTAAATATTACTTAGCTCAGGATCAACCTGTTTGGTTATGGAAACATGTGGTTCTGGAATCGTTATGTTTATCATTATAGCTCACTTCCTCTTTCTATATAGGTGTAAATTCTATCACAAATCGCAATAGAAAACCATGCACAACGTATAACTATCTTGCGATTCACCTAATGATCCTACTTAAATATTTCCCTTGATAATATATTCATAAAGCTAAATAATTAAGATAGGTCTTATTGGTCGAATCTACATCATCACGAGATGAAGCTTCATTGAACATACAGAAGAAAGGTTGATCCGTACATCATGGCTTTAACTCAAAGTATCACCAAGAAATCCTCGATAAAAAAAGAACCTTTCCCGATCTCTATACTTTCCCTTACTGTAGGTGCTTTTGCCATTGGGATGACTGAATTTGTCATTATGGGTCTTCTACCTAATGTAGCTGAGGATCTAAATGTTAGTATTCCAACGGCAGGACAACTTATTACAATGTACGCCCTTGGGGTAGCCGTCGGTGCGCCTATACTGACTCTCCTTACCCAACGAATCCCACAAAAGAAGCTGCTATGTCTGCTCATGATTCTATTCATTCTTGGTAATGGTATCTCTGTCATTGCTCCAAACTATGCGGTATTGATGGTAGCTCGCCTGATTACGGCATTAACTCATGGGACTTTCTTTGGGGTTGGAGCAGTCATCGCCTCCAATCTTGTACACCCAAATAAGCGTGCCGGGGCTGTATCCATCATGATGGCTGGCTTAACCATAGCAAATATCATTGGTGTTCCTTTGGGTACATTTATTGGACAACACATGGGCTGGAGGTCATCATTTGGTGCGATTGCCATCATGGGCGTCGTAGCACTAATCGGTATCATTATCTTTATTCCACAAATACGACAAGATAAACCAGTCAGTATCAAACAACAGATATCCGCACTCGCCCAACCGAAGCTACTTCTATATCTACTGATCGGAGCTCTAGGTAACGCCAGTTTATTCACGGTCTTTACTTATATCACCCCACTGCTTCAGCAGGTCAGCGGGTTTGCTGAACATAGTGTAACTTGGATTCTCGTTCTATTCGGCTGTGGCGTGACGATCGGAAATATCGTCGGTGGGAAGCTTGCAGACTGGAAACTAATGCCGTCGATATTGGGACTTTATTTCGCGGTATGTATCATCCTTAGCGTCTTCACCTTTACGGTTCATAGTCCAATTGCTGCTGTAGCTACCATCTTCCTATGGGGTGTCGCTTCCTTCGCGGTGATGCCAGGACTTCAAGTACGGATTATGAGCTTGGCACAAGAGGCGCCTGCACTTGCTTCTACCTCCAGCCATTCAGCTGGAAACCTTGGAAATGCAGCTGGAGCCTTCATTGGAGGTTGGGTTATTACACATCTGGCTATCACTTCCCTCCCTTGGGTAGGTGCAATACTTGTTGGCCTTAGTCTAATCCTTGGAATAGCCTGTTATATGGCAGAACGTAAAGAAGTTTCGGTGTAATCCTACTTATATCATTCAACCCAGATGTACAGAGTACACTTAAATCATCTCCATATTTCAACTGCATCTTGTACATCTACTTCTCTCTACCCTACCTTTTCCCTATAATTAAGTGTACTTTCTACAACTGCTCCACTTTCGTATATGTCGAAAAAGAAACTGCCTTTAAGCAACACTTCTGTTGCTTAAAGGCAGTTTCCCTAATCTAGGGTTATGACAGATCCGTACTTCAACTACAATTCAACTTACTCTTTTTAATACTAATTAATTGCTATAAAGATCTGCACCTCAGCATCGGTTGGGTCGGAATTTCCAGCATCATAAAGCTCAAAGTCTCCAGTGAAGGTCCTTACCTCCTCTGATTCTTCGAAATATGCCCAAATGTCTCCCCATGTTTGTGCGACCACTTCATACACTGGACCCTTTTTAGTCGTAAATACGAGGTACTTACTCTCTGGTATGACCCATCGATCATAGTTTTCCGCTAGAACGGCATCATCGTTCGCTTCGTGTCCTATCAGAACCGTATAAGCTCCCGATGCATCACTTTCATAATCTGTGTATAAGGCATAGATGAGATGAGGGTTGTTGATCCCCGTCTGTGATGCCATGTTACTCTGAAAGTATGTATCCCACAGTTTCGATAATTGTCCGTTCGGACCCAATTCTTCGGCATTAGTCGTACGTACACTTACACCAGCCAAAGTGATTTGTGGTTTTTGTACTGTAAAAGTATTCATTATTTGCCCTCTTTTCCTTTAATATAAATTTATTATACGTTAGAAAAGTGGACACCTATCTGTCTACGTTAACATACCGCTCCACAATTCTTTGTGCCCGTCGGACAACTTCCTCCGCCACATTAGCTGGCTGCTCTACTTTGACATGTTCGCCATAACTCAGGAGCATCCCATAGAACCACTCGTCTTTCGCAAACTCACCCATCACTTGAATGGAGCCATCTTCTAGCACGGTGACCATCTCCGGATCAAAAGAATCTACAATTCGATGACGAACCTGTCGATCAAAATTTAGAATCATTTCATGTTTAACATCCGTCGACCACTCCGCCTCCCATACGTACCCATCTAAGGATGGCGTCTCACGGCGTGTACACTGTTCCATTAACATCTTCAACTCATGTATACGAGATAACCGAAACACTCTGAAATCATTCCGTAGTGTGCAATATGCATGCAGATACCATATGTATCCTTTCAGAATTAAGGCCGAGGGTTCAATGACTCTCTCGCTCTCTTTTCCATTCATGTTCAAATATTGAATGCTCACCTTGCGTGTTTCCTCTATCGACTGCTTCAATATATTCACTTTATCTCGTTCGGCAGGACTCTGTCCCCAAGGGTTAAAATCAAAAATAATCCCCGTTGTGGATTTCTCTGCATGTATGGTATCCGCTTTACTAAGTAGCGCCTTAACCTTCTCAAGAAGGCTAGCAAATTTACTGTCATCCACGATCCCAGTGATTCCTTTGACTACGGAAACCATCGTGTTGATTTCGTTAAGCGTTAGGAATTGACGAGCAATCGTGTATTGCTCCATGATTTCAAATCCACCTGATGTTCCTTGATGTGCCACAATGGGAATGCCTGATTGATTTAATGTCTCCATATCTCTGTAAATCGTCTTGGTTGAAACTTCAAAGCGATCCGCTAACTCCTTTGCACTAACTCGTTCACGATTGAGCAGCAAAATCGTCATCGCCAATAAGCGATCAATTTTCATTGTTTCTCCCCTAGTTTAAGTTTACATTCTCAGAAATTTTTTAATGTTCTATGATCTTAGCTACTTTAATTATGTCAGCGATAAGAGCTCTAATCAATTCACAATAAAAAAGCCTAGGGCAACTGAGCCCTAAACTTCTCGATAAAGCGTCATAATTATATCATTCTTGCATTGTCGTATTTCTCTTTTGTTAACTTCGGGGAATTTCAGTCGATGTTCACAAGCGTATGAGAAGAAAAAGGAGAACCTTGATTGTTAAAGGTTCTCCTTTTTCTATGGTTGAAACGGATAAATCCTCTGGAATTCTGAGACCCATTTGTTGAATGCCGGCATTTATAAGAAAGCCCAGTCCATCGTTGACGCAGAACCATGCGGTCGGCTGTACGGGAAGATTTAACAGGCGTTGATAAATCACATCCCCTTGTTCGACAGCATCATTGATGATGAAGTGTGAATTCGGGGTGATCCCTCGTTCCTTCATTGCCATGATATATCCTTCTAGACGTTCATAATAACTCGGAGAATAATCGATATTACCCATAAAGCCAATGTCACGGTGCCCCGAATCAAGTAAATACTGAACAGCGTCAAAGGCACCAAATCGGTTGTTCGTTAGAATGGAGTTTGGGGCAGTGAAGAAGTAGCTTATCGAAATAAGGATAAATATTTCCCGAAAGGGATTTTACTGATGGAAGGTTACACTGGGGTACCTGAAGATATTGAGCAATATATGGACTTTTCGATGCTAACACAGGCGGAAGGCTTGAAATGTGGGATCGAGCATTATCGGCGTAATAAACCTGAAATGAGTGGAGCGTTGTACTGGCAGTTGAACGATTGTTGGCGATCAGTGCGAATAGCGGTGAACAAATCGACGTGTTGCCTGAAAGTGAGGCATTAAACGAGCTTGACCCAGCTGAAGTGGTTATCGGTATTCGTTCTATGCAAGAAAGAACGGAAGTGAATTATTATTTTTTCCGAGACCATAAAGATATGAAGTATACGACCGCCCAGCTGACGGTTGACATGGACGAAGGTAAATCAGAACTACGTATTTCGACGGATCGGTTTGCACGTATGGTGAAAATTGAACTTTCGATGGCGTATCTAGTTCTTAGCGACAATTTCTTTGATTTGCTCCCAGGGGAGACGAAGGTGATTAAGATTCATCAGGCACAAGGACATGCCATTCCTTGGGAAAGTCTACGAGTACAAGCAATCAACAGCAAATAAAAAAATCCTATTTGGCTGCATGGTCGTTGATATATTAGGTTAAAGAGTTCAATTGAAATATTCATAGATAGTTATTTAATTGGTGACAAGCATGGTGTCACCAATGCCATGTTATTCTGATATTAGATAAGGAGCAAATGAAGTATTGAAAAGGATCGATAGGCTTATGGACATCCCGCTTTATGCTACGATGGGCTATGCAAGCGGACATTAGTTATACTAGATTTATGCTAGTAAATTTACATAAGAGAAGGGAATGTTATTCATGAGTGGTGTCATGCATATTCGTGATCATCTGTTGGAGGAACTTGAGCTTTCTGTGAGGACAAGTGAGGCTCTGATCTTACGTATTAAGCCAGAGGAATGGGCGTATCAGCCACAAGAAAATATGCGGAATTTGCTGCAGCTTGTGCATCATCTGGTCTCTATTCCAGCTTCCGATCTAGCGATTCTTCAAGAGTCAACACAGCAGGAAGTGGAAAAGATTGAAACAAGTGTAGCTGAAATGACCGATCCTGAGGAGTTAGCTAATCGATTTCATTCGAATTATGAAGCATTGAAGCAATACATGATCACGTTAACGGAAGATGAGCTGCTTAACAAATCAACACAAGCCTTTTACCTCGAACAGGGGTCCGTTCAAATTAAATGGTTGATTGAAATTGTTACGCATACCTTCCATCATCGCTCACAGCTATATAATTATTTGAAACAGCAAGGGCATGAACTTCAGTTTTTTATGCTTTACGGATAAAGGCTGAAGCTTGCCAGTTAGGTCTATCTACTACAAACAAATAATAGAACACCCCTCCGACCGTTGGAAGGGGTGTTCTATTATGATTCTTATAATATGTGTGGGCTTTTTCAGTGGCCACCATCATACGTAGGTTTTGTAAGGCGTTCACATTAATTCTTGCGTAAGCTTCGTTACCTTACTTCTTGGTATTCATCCATAAGCTTGTCTATAATTTGTTGAACGCTTCTAATTTCTTTGATCTCTTGTACTCTTGAACCGGCAAAAACCAATCCATTCTGCACATCTCCGATAATGGCGTTATTCAGGGCTTCCATGGTACAAAAACGAAACGAACATATTTTCAGGCACTTATGGCATTTCTTAATGCGCAATTTCGTTTCCTCATTGCTTATAAGATCTGTCAATCGGTTCTTTATTGCTCTTCCATATAATCCTACCGTAGTCTTTACCAATATCGTATCGTCCTGCTTGGCATCCACATACATCTGTTTGAAAGCTAGTGGAGCATCACATTCGTGACTAGCCACGAAGTGTGTTCCAATCTGAACACCGGATGCACCTAGTCTCATAGCTTTTGCGATATCTTCTCCTGTCATGATGCCACCAGCTGCGATAACCGGAATATTGACGGCCTCCACAACCTCCGGAAGAATATCAAATAATGGCCGATCTGTACCCAAGTGACCTCCCGCTTCAAAACCTTCCACAACCACAGCCGAAGCCCCTAATCTCTCCGATAGTCTAGCTACTTTAGCAGATGAGACAATAGAAATCACAGGCGTATTATGCGCTTTACCCCATGCGTACATGTCTCTTGAAATACCAGCCCCGGAAATGATGAAATCCACCTTTTCTTCTAAGGCAGCCTGCATTTTTTCAGCGAAATCTTTTACAGCAAATAAGATGTTGACTCCGATATATCCCATTCTTTCCTTAGACTCTTCCCGCGCTTTACGAATATGTGATCTTAATTCTTCTATGGTTATGCCTGTACCTGAAATGGTGCCGATCCCGCCCGCATTAGCTACAGCAGCGGCAAGACCACTCAAGGAAATTCCGACCCCCATACCACCCTGCATGATGGGTACTCTTGATTTAATATGGCCAAATTGTAATATCGGAAGCTCCAATATGAACACCTCTTTCATGATATGACTACGAATCATTAGTTATATTGCAATTTTAGTATTACCTTTTACAGTACTATAGCTGGAAGTATGATCATATGATTCAACTCACAGTCCATTAATAACCAAGTAGGGAATTTCGCCGGTAATTCTATATAGAATGAACTAAAGTTTGCGCTCACAAGTTCAATCATTTCTATAGAGAATCATGAATATGGGGGTTCGTCTTTAGTTCAATCTATATAGTAGAATCGTATCCACATCAAAAACCCCTACCTTTAAATAAAGTTAGAGGAATTATGATATATTGGGTAATAGCCTTCATTCGAACGAAAAAGGAGCCCACGCTTTGAAAAAGTATATATTACCTGTACTTATTTTACTTATGAGTTTACTCTACATTTTCGTTATTCCATCAGATCCACACGCCGTCAAGATTCTGTTCAAGTTAATTCCGATGTGGCTCATAATCACGTATGCGTACTTTCAAATTCCTAAAACTAGAGCGCGCCATCATTTGTTGCTATTAACTGGATTATTTTTCTGTATGTTAGGCGATGGCCTACTGAGTTGGTTTGTCGTTGGATTATCTTTCTTTCTTGTTGGGCATCTATTTTATATGATGGGATTCTTCACCAAGTGGCGCTTCTCAAAGATTCGATTCGCTAGCATTGCTCCGATTGCCGTGTATGCTTCATTCATGGGTTCGCAGCTTGTTCCCGCATTGATTCGAGACAGCAATGAATCCTTGATCGTACCTGTTCTTCTCTACATAAGCGTCATTTCCTTGATGTTGTGGTCTGCCATTATGACCGGTCACAAGTGGGCGATTATCGGAAGTATTTTGTTTACGATTTCGGATTCTATTTTATCATGGAACCTATTTGTGTCCGATATTGCTTTCTCAGGTGTGTTCATCATGACAACCTATTATGCCGCTCAATTCTGTATGGCCTTCAGCATTCAAACATTAGCAAGGAATAAGAGCAGAAACACGTTATTAGGTGAAGAATTAGAAGTGACTGTGGTATAGAGAGCGTTTACCATCCACATAAGCACTACCATTACCCCAATACCAATCGTTCCTGAAAGGCCAAACCCCTTTGCCCCAGTCTAGCAATCCCCAAGAGATGTCTGGCTCAAAGCGATATTCCTTATCTCCTACCAACACTACACCACTTGCTGGCATACAGTTGATTTTATGATCATAGTAAAAACAATTTAGGCGTTCGTCGAATGGAATCGCCATCACATCACCTCCATATCATGTCCTAACTTACGAGAAATCGCAGTTTGGCGTTTATTACACCTCGTATAAAGCCGTAATCGCACGCCAATAACTTAAGCCTTATGGTGAAAAGGACAGGCCATTTCAGCCGACGAGACTTCGGATGTCTCCTTACTGTCACATTCATTCGAAAGTGACACATGCTCGCTATCAGCCACGTTACTTGAACTATCTAACTCTCCTAGCCATCCTTGATAGGCTGGATTTTGATAAAGAAATTGGGGACTCAGATCAAGTTCCTTCAAAGATTGATCGTGCCAGATTGGCGTTGCGGACGGTGACATAGGCGGAATAAGCCAAGACCAGCGACTTGATACCTCACGACCCCGTTCCTCTTCTTGCTGCTGGAAGCGAACGAATTGATCTGCCGCCGTATGATGATCCACAATGCTAACACCCGCTTGCTTGAAAGAATGAAGCACTGCACGGTTCAGTTCAAGAAGCGCTCGGTCCTTCCACAATGTCGTATTAGTGGAACGGTCCAGACCCATCAGATCAGCAACTGTCGGTAGAAGGTTGTAACGACTGGTATCACCTAAATTACGTGAGCCAATTTCAGTCTCCATATACCAACCATTAAACGGAGCAGCTGTATACAATATCCCACCAATCTCAAGCTGCATGTCCGAGATGATCGGTACAGAATACCAACGTAGCTGAAGCTCCGGAAATCGTTCAATCTCTGGATGACTTAAGCGTACTTCCTGAACCAAGTGTGCTGGTATGGGAAACAAGTGAGGGTCTCTATCCCCTATACCGACAATGAGCGGTAACACATCGTAATCTCCGCCTGTTCCTTGCCACCCAAGTTGCTGACAAACACGAGTGAAGTCATCCGATGCTGGATCTCCTGAACGGACAGACCCTTCGACGCTTGGATACCCGGCATACCGAATCAATTGATGGTTCCACACACGTATGCGGCGAGCAGGGTCCTCGCCACTATGGAACACCGTTAGTACTGGACGAATACGTCCGCCATTGTTCGCTCTTTCAATGTGTTGTAACAATGCCTCCGCTACCTGCTCCTCTTTCTCTGCCTGTCGTGCATCGATGACCTCAAGTTTATCCCAGAACAGACGGCCAATGCAGCGACTATTGTGGCGCCAAGCCATTCGAGCTCCGTGTACCAATTCTTCTTCTGTATGGCGATAGCTACCCGAGTTATCTATTTCTTCGGAAATCGCAATCAGACGCTTCTCTGTCACTTCTTCCGACTTATCCAGCTCAGCGTGCATAAGTCGGATGAACGCATCCGCCTTCTTGGTCAATTCTTCGATGTTCGTATCCATGTTGATCACTCCCTATTTTCCGGTCATTCTTACTTTCCAGAACTCTTTTTGTTTAGTATAACATTCGCGCTACCACTGCCACATCTATCAGCTATTACAGGTTTGTGTACTTCACATACACAAATCCCCATTCCGCTTAGAATGGGGATTATCTTTTACTATTCGATCATTGATTCGATTATTCGATACTGCCTATTTTCCACCCATAGGTGCAGCCGCTTTCGGCGAATACACTGAAATGTGGTTCAATACTTGTTTATCATGTGGGCCAACGGATTTCAGTTCATATTCCCCCAACGTTATATACGAGAATATCGTCATTAGCATTGGTACGAGTGTCACTTGGTGACCCTAATGTTTGTTTAATATATGCAAATGAAACTTGACTAAATTCTACATTTGGACCAACACTTGAGCCGAAGGAACGAACATCATAGATAACATCGCCCCGTCCAATACCGAAAACGAATGACCCTCTTCCCGCTCCTGGAGCATACCCTTCATAAGGATCACCTGCTCCGATTGGTTTAATTTCTAGAATCCAAAGAATATGCCGAAGACGCTGAGAGCTTCGTAACAGATCAATTTCCTTTTCGTGAGCGATTCGTTCCTAGGAAGTTACCATACACGGAGTCAATTAAACGGCTTAACCCCAGATTCACTTGAAGTCTACCCCCCTATTCAGCCCGTAGCAACCGAGATGTATGTCGCAGATACCGACGAAACATTTACGAGCATGTACGATACCACTTTTTTAGAGAAAAAGGATCAATACTCCTATTTCTTAGGTGGGGTTCATGTCTTTAATACTGCCACTTTCGTCGACAGTCCTGCACTCTTGATATTGGATACGAAGAAATAAGATTAATTAGAAGATACCCCATTCGTAATCGAATGGGGTATCTTTCGCGATGACATATGTGTATGGTTACAAACTTTGTTTCAAACGGTCCCATTGTAGTAAATGGTGACGGAAGTGCATCTCAACGAGCATAAACCATTCTTTCGCATTTAATGCACCGAATCGAGGATGAGAGACGGTATTGTGCAGGGATGCATGTTCAACCGTTGATTCGACCTCTTTCATCCGACTTATCACAGTGTTCAACCCATCAACAAGCAGTTCTTTACTTTCAGGTTGTTCAGGCGTATATTGCGGTGAAGGTGGAACTTGAATACGTACAGGCGGAAACCCGCCTTGATCAAATAACGCCTGCCCCGCTTCTGTTTTCTCCCCTTTTGAACCAACTGAAGTCTCATCATTCGTCATGCAATGATCAATATTACGAAGAGACATGTTAAGCGAAGAGTTAATCAGGTGTAGAACCATTTGCCCCATCGACCACTCGTTCTCACTCGGTTGACGCACCAACTGCTCCATACTAAAACCATTTAATTCTTGCAGATAATGATTCGCGCTTTCTTCAAAACGTTCCAAAGCTTCGGTTGTATTCATAGGTTTAACTAGCTCCTTTTCATCCATATAGTCTCACTATACAGAAACGCTACTGACAACAGTATGTCAGTAGCGTTTAAACACTTTCTCAGTTTCTTCACGAACCCGATCTCTAAGCGATTCAGGCTCTAATACTACAACATTTGCTCCCCATCCGAGCACCCATTGCAGTAATTCTTCGGGCTGACGGACACGAAACGTAACATATAGGCTATCCTCATGATCTTCGAATGATTCCATGAAATAGTTGCTCGCACCCATAATTTTATCCGCGATATCCTTGTGTGCTTGAATACGCACGAGTACATGCCGATCTTCCGCTGGCCTATGATTATGTAAATTGAAATCAACCGGAAATGTGAATCGGTCTTTCAGAATGGTCAAATCATTCATACGAGACAATCGGAATTGGCGAAGCTCTTTCCGCAAATCACATTGCGCAATCAATACCCATGAACCTTGAACAAGAACAAGCCCATAAGGAGCAACATCACGGACGCTATGGCGATTCCCATCGGCTTCAGGCATGTACTTCGAGTAATGAAACCGTACCTTCCTCCAATATCGCTCGACGCAAGGGTTCTATGTATCTTTTCTCTCGTCCACCCACTCGCACATCATCCGTGCCAAGCAATCTTATGGTCGATCGCACTCGGGATGTCTCTCTGTGAACGCTATCAGGTAATATCGCTTCGATCTTCCCTCTGGCACTTTGTGCCTTGGTGCCATATTCAACATCAAATTTCTGCTCGACAAAGTCCGTGCCAATCAACAACGCCACCGCTTCTTCCACTGTGAAGCTCACCGGCGGTAAAAAATATCCCTCCATCAAGGAATATCCTAACCCCGGTGCACCGATTATGGGGACTCCAGCCTCGCTAAGGGCTTGAATATCCCGATATATCGTCCTCATACTCGTCTCAAACTTTGCCGCAAGATCCTCAGCTCTTAAAACTCCTTTACGTTGCAGTTCAAGTACGATAGCTAACAAACGATCCGTTTTGTTCATACCTGCTGCACCCTCCCAGAAATTTTACTGTGATTTCTTCGATATAAATTGTTGGACTGACCTTCTACGTTCGTCGTATCGTTCACTGAAATTCCCTGCTGTGTATTTAGAGATCGTACTTCTCCAAAAAGCCTGTGCAGGGTAATTCTTTTCCGATTGTGTTACGACCCATTCCCCTTGATACATATCAAAAATTCTAATGGCTATAGTTCTCCCTACACCTTTGCCCTCAAACTTTCTCATCACGAAAAACTCTGCAATGGTGTTGACTGACGCTGCATCAGAATTCACCAGAACAAACCCTGCTAATTCACCATCCACTTTTATCACAAAAGGATGTTTATTTGAATTCGTCCAGTATTCATCAAGATTAAATGGTGCGTAAAGACCATCTTCTTCTAACCTAATAATATTCATGTATTTGCTAAACTCGTAATTATAGAACTGCATAATATTCAGTAACGTTTGTTTTTGATCAACGAAAACTCTTTGCAAATCTATGTTCATCAATAGAACCTCCACAAATTTTAATATCCAGCGTAAAGAATACGTTTATGCAACAATACTGTAACCACGTTTGTAAACAAATCCATTTTTCACTATATATAATATAGAAATAGAGTCGTTTCTGTAAGATACCTGATACCATATCATGAGCAAATATAACCACCTATGAAAAGGAGAAGTTTAATAATGAATAAAGGTATGAAATGGAGCGCAGCCCTATTGGCTGCTGGGATAATCATTGGAGGTTCTGGTCTGACTGGAGGTACTTCAGTAAGTGCTGCTGTTACTGGCAACCATGTTGTACAACAGAGCTTGAAGCAGCCCGCTGTGGTTCTTAAATATAAAGGAAAGACGTTAACACAACAAGGGAAAGTCATAAACGGAAACACCATGATCCCTGTAACGGTTCTACGTGATGCTCTTGGGCTTCCGCTAAGCTATTCACCAAGTACAAGGACTGCCACTATAGGTACCGGTTCCGAGAAGCTTACTCTTGAAAATTCCGAATATGGGGCTAATACGAGCCTGAACGGATACTATATTTACAGCAATACGAGCAAATATGAAGTGAAGAATTTGGACGGACGCTTGTATGTTCCATTTAAGTTGTTAAATGATTACTTAGGCTATCAAGGGGTCTACAATCCTTCTTTGAAATCCCTAGAAATCAGTAAACGAGTGATGAATGATATCAGCATTTCAACTGAAACATTGAATAAAAGCAATAAGAACGCAGATATTCAGATTCAGTACCCACAAATCAGTGGGCTGAGCGACGAGACGCAGCAAGCGATCAATGCCTTATTCAAGCAGAAGGCTGAGGCTTTCGCAACTGACAGTGAAAAACAGTCCACCATGAGAGACGCCGCAATAGGGGAGAACAAGTATGATTTCAGTCAAACCTTTATTGTGACATTCAATCGTGAAGGTGTACTCAGTGTTGTGGTCGATCAAAGCTCTTATGTAGGTGGGGCCCATGGGGGAACCGTACGCGAAGGACTTACCTTCTCATTACATACGGGGAAACAGCTGGGACTAGACGCCCTATTGAAGGCAGTTCCGAATTATAAGCACAATCTAGACAAGATGCTGAAAGAAAGAACAAAGGATTCCTTCGCACATGTATCGTCTGGATTGAACGCTAAGCCTGACTTCTACGTCAAAGAAGATGGCATCGCCATACTATACCAACAGAATGAGATTTCCGCTTATGCTGCCGGCTTCCCTACTTATGAGTTTAACTTTAGCGAATTGCTACCGAAGGGTACAGATCCCTTTGCGTCTTTTAAGTAAGCCTTGAACGTTTGAATGACTCTTCTTATGCCAATGGGTGACTCTGTGTTCGTGCAGGGTCACCCTTTTTAAGGTCTGCATAATGTGCTTTTCCTCGACTTACGTTACATATAAATCTTTCCTATCTATTTTAAAACACTTTAAAATGAGTTGTTTAAGGTTATCTGTACTCCCTAAACGGTTATCTGAATTGTAACTTTATCCTCTTCATACTGAAAACAAATATCGCCCTTATATATCTCAACCGTTCTTTTAATAATCATTAATCCATTACCACTCATTGCATCTCTATTTTCTTTTGTTGTATAGCCATTTTGAAATAGACTCTTTTGTTCTATAGTTGTAAGTTGAGCCGTGTTCTCCACTACAAACACATATTTCTCTCCAACTGTTTTACATATGACACGAATCTTTTTAGGTTGATCACCCCAATAGGCCTCGGTTGCTTCAATCGCATTATCCAAAAGATTAGCGTAGATTCTCGCTAAATCCATAGACTCCAATCTATTGTACTCATTCTCATCTGTCTCGAAGTGCATAGGTATACCTTTAGATTGGGCAAACTCCCACTTACTTTGAAACATAACCATTAGAATTGGATTTTTGATACGCAATGACAAATCCACCATTTTAGATTCAATCGCAAGCTCCTTTAAATAGTCGACTGCTCTATCATGCAACTTCATCTCCATTAATCCACTTAGAACCTGAAGATGATTGATCATATCATGTCTGCTTGATTTAATGGCATCTGTTACTCTTCTAAGCTCTGAGATATACATTTTTTCTGATTCTTTCAAATCCTGTTTCAAACGGAGTTTATACCATTGGTATAAGCTGAACGCAACAAGTAACAACACAACAGCAAATAAAATATCAATGACAAAGATGAAGAGATTACTTTTAAGGACTTGGCCACTTACTTGCTTTAACTCCTCAACACCAAGGTCAATGGCAATAACACCAAGAATATTTCCATTACCACTGTAAAAGGGTACTCCGACCGATAAGTAAGAACCGTTAAATTCATCTTTTATAATATTAGTAAAATAGTTTTGCCCTCTTTTAGCTTGCCTTACTTGAGTAACAGGAACTGTGCAAGCAACTCCTATTGGTAAATCACTCATATTTGAGGGAACTGCAGATACCATGACTTTAGATATATCCGAATCATCAAGCATTAAAACATATACATATAAAGCGTTGATTCGCTTGAGATATTGTTCTAAATATTGTTTTATTTGTTTGTGATTCTCATCATCCTGTTTAGACAATAAAAACTTTCCATAAACATCTTTATCTAATCCTTCTTCAATATCTTTGGCTATTTCTATATACTGCTTTGCAAGCGTGGTTTGCGCCGATTTATTAATAGAGTAATACGATATTAACAATTTGACGCTCATAAGAGCGCTTAGCACAATACATGAAACAACAATGAAAGTAACAATTCTCTTTTTCGAATTTAAACTGTTCATAAATCCAGTCCTTTTGTCCTATGTCTTATGTCTCTAGACTATTATCATCGGAATATTTAACCCGATTAATTAGATTATACTCTAATACCATAACAAAAAGAGCCCCAACATAGTGACAGATTGTCAAACCAACTGTGACAAGGCTTGGTTTAACAATCTGCGATATGTGCACGACTCTTGTCCTCTCACTAGGAAAGGCTCTAATAGTAATATTGTACCATCTACTTGATTTGGTTCTTGTTCCTGTTTGTTTTGTTAGCAACCAACGTAATGCTATGCGTAAAAATATCAACTTGGACGGCTCACAGAGTGAACAAAACCTCGCTTCAAGTATAGGAATTACCGTGAATGCCTTACATCAAACAAATGTTTCACTAATTCACGGTTTTTATCTTTAAAGACGTCATTGTGTGAAGAAACCATTCCATGACCATACGCTTCTGGCATAATATATTGCTTCGCTTTATTCACAGCATTTGCCGCATCTTGAAACGCCCCTGCGATTAAATTAAGTTTTCCTTCGTGATTCAAAATATCTCCTGCAGCATAGATCCCAGGCACAGATGTTTCACTCATGGGACTACCTGCAATACTGTATTCATCTGCCATTTCAATGTTCAATCCACTATTCGATGTCAACTCTTTATCACGTTCGTAGCCATGATTTATAATCACTTCATCAACAGACAGTTGAATCTTATTTCCATTCTCACCGCTAAGTAATTCCACTTTCTCAATGGTCTCGTGGTCACTTGCGGCAATGAGCTTTTCAATCGATGTATTCAATAAGCATTCAACAGAACTATTGAATAGCCGCGTAACTTCTGCTTCATGTCCCTTCAACATATCTTTCCGATAGGTCAAATAGACTTTTTTCGCAATCGGTTCCAATTCATTTGCCCAGTCAACAGCAGTATTGCCACCTCCGGAAATCAATACGGTTTTCCCTTTGAAACGTGCGAGAGATTTCACTGTATAGTGCAAATTGGAAACCTCAAAACGTTCAGCGCCTTCAATTTCTAGTTTTGTTGGATTCAAGATGCCCCCACCAACAGCTAAAATAACTGTTTTGGACAGGTGTCTTTGGTTTGTAGATGTCTGAATAACAAAGTTTCCATCTTCATCTTTATTAATTGATGTCACTTTTTCACCTAATACTACCTCAGGCTCAAAAGTTGACCCTTGCTGAATCATTTGTTCAATCAGTTTTTCTCCTGTTACAGGTGTGAGGCCACCTATATCCCAAATCATTTTCTCCGGATAGACATGCACTTTTCCTCCTAAAAAAGGTTGGAACTCAATAATTTTTGTTTTCATTTCTCTTAAACCACTATAGAAAGCAGAAAAAAGTCCTGCTGGGCCACCACCAATAATTGTTACATCATACAGCTGTTCTGAATTCATTTGAATGCTCCTTTTTATTTAGTCATGCTGGAATGAATGGAAAGATCCTCCCCATACCATGAAGCTGGCCTGAGGAGCACACTTTCTATTTTTCGAGATTGGTGATCCAAGTCGTTAGTTCTTCAATTTGAGCAAGGACGGCAATCGGATCATAATACCAAGAGCGTTCTTCCGGCCACACATAGATATGACCCTTCTTAACAGCTGGAACACTTCCCCAAATAGGATCTGCCTGGAAATCTTCAATCGTTCGTTCGTTCGAAGTCATAATAATATAATCACCTGCGTAACGCTCTACCATTTCCTCTGAGAGTTCTGCCCATTGCTTATCCATAATTTCATCGGCAACTCCGCTCGGTGGCTTACGGCCAAGCGCCTGATAAATAGGCTGGCCACCGCGGACAAAATTATCGCCGTATACCCACGTCGACTTACCACCATCCTCCATAATGGAAAAACTTGCATCATTAGCAATAGCGGTATCAACCTTGGCCTTCGCCTCGGCAATGCGCTGGTCGTATTGGAGTAGCCAAGTCTTCGCTTCCTCTTGCTTATCAAGTAGCTTACCGAAATAAGTTAGCTCCTCATGAACGCCTTTCAAATCCCCGTAAGGAATAACAATGGTAGGTGCGATTTTGCTTAATACTTCGTAGTTATCTCCATTACCCGTAATAATGAGATCTGGGTTTAGAGCAAGTATATTTTCGACAGATGGTTTTCCGTACGTTCCGATATCCGAAACCCCGACAAGCTTATCTTTGAAATAATAGTTTTTAATGATCAGTTCTGGCGCTCCAACCGGAATAACACCCAAGGTAATCAGACTGCCCAGGTACTCCTCTGCAACAATACGTTGCGGTTTGACAGGAATTTCAATCTCACCTTTTAATGTGGTAACGGTTTTCACAGCGCTATTGTATTTTCTATTTATTAGACTCCAAATTGTGCCTGGTGAAGTCTGTTATAAGCTCCTTCTACAGCTAATAACTCATGGTGACTTCCTTGCTCGACAATGCCATCCTCCGTTACAACCACAATGCGGTCTGCATTTTTAATCGTTGCTAGACGATGTGCAATGACAAGTGTAGTACGTCCTTCTGATAATTCCGTTAAGGCCTGTTGGATCGCTACCTCTGTTTCTGTATCCAGTGCAGATGTTGCTTCATCTAAGATCAGAATTGATGGGTTTTTAAGGAACATTCGAGCAATGGAAAGCCGTTGTTTTTGTCCACCAGACAGCTTGACGCCTCGCTCACCAATCAATGTATCCATCCCTTCAGATTGGGAAAGGATGACTTCTTCCAACTGCGCTCTTCTAGCAGCTTCCCATATATGCTCATCCGAAGCACCTAACTTGCCATAAGCTATATTCCCGCGAATCGTCCCATCAAAAAGGAATACATCCTGTTGGACAATCCCTATCTGAGAACGAAGGGATTCAAGAGTCATCTGTCGGGTCTCAATCCCATCGATCATTAAAGATCCGCTGTTTATATCATAAAACCGAGGTAACAGACTACAGATCGTCGTTTTCCCAGCACCTGATGGTCCAACAAGTGCTACTGTTTCACCTGCATGAATCGTTAAAGTAATATTTTCTAACACATTCTCTTTACCCTCATAACCAAACGACACGTCTTGGAACTTTATATTTCCTTCTAAATGCCGGACAGCTATTGCATTGGGAGCATCCGCTACATCGGGCTCTGTCTCAAGCATCTCTACATAACGTTTAAATCCAGCAACTCCTTTTGGATACATTTCAATAACAGCATTGATTTGTTGAATCGGCCCTAAAAATACGTTCGATAGAAGAACAAAAGCAATAAACTCTCCGTATGTCATTTGTTTATTAATAACAAACCATGTACCGCATAGCAGAACAAACAACGTGACGAATTTCATAAGAATATAACTAATGGATGAGTTCCAAGCCATAATTCGGTAGGCAATCAATTTCGAATCTCGAAAACGTCCATTATTTTCATTGAATTGAGCAATTTCATGCTCTTCATTAGCAAATGCTTGAACAACGCGCATACCACTCACATTATTTTCTACTCGTGCATTAAAATCAGCGATATCTGCGAAGAAACGTCTAAATGCTATAGACATTTTTTTACTGAAATACAAGGAAAGACATATAATAAGGGGTACCACAATAAAAGTAAGTACAGCTAATTGCCAATTTATCGAAAACATGATTGCAAATGCGCCTGAGAGCGTCATAATTGCGATAAATAAATCCTCAGGTCCATGATGAGCTATTTCACCAATATCCATTAAATCGTTTGTCATTCTTGAAACTAAATGACCTGTTTTATTATTATCAAAAAAGCGGAACGATAACTTCTGTACATGAGTAAATAGATCTTTTCGCATATCGGACTCTATATTAATGCCTAGTTTATGTCCCCAGTAGGTAACAACATAATGAAGAGCCGAACTAATAATATATATACCTAATAACGAAGCACATCCCCATAAGATCCAACTCCAGTTCGAGCTGGGCAATAAATCATCCACTACACGATGGACAGCTAGCGGAAAGGCAAGTTCCAATAATGCAGCTATGACCGCACAGGAAAAGTCCAAAATGAATAGCCTTCGATAAGGTTTATAGTAAGAGAAGAAACGTTTTAACAATATGTATCACACACCTAACCTATTTATTGAATTGTGTTTATTTCACATCCACTATTGCCGATATTAATAATCATTCTCATTAATTGAGTATAGCCTATCACATTACTCTGAAAAAATGGACAAACTCATATACTTTTTTGGACAAACTGAACTTTTATGAAGAGTTCTAGTATTATTTCTCACTCTTTTTCTTAGCAACAAGCATATCGGCCACTTCTTCTGCTTGAGCTAGCACAGCAATCGGATCATATGGCCAGAATCGTTTTCCATCGAGATAGAAAACATTATCCTTTTTAACCGCATCTACTGATTTCCAAACAGGATCTTTTTTATCTAACGAACCACCGTTTGATATATCAAAAAAGATATAATCGCCAGCATAATCAGTTAGCACTTCGAAGGATACTTGTTTGTTTGACTCCCCCGCATCGATTAACTCTTCTTTAATACGCTTGGATGGAGTTAACTGAAGTTGTTTATAGATTGCTTGCCCGCCCTTATAAATACCATCACCATAGATATAAGAGTCCTTGCCAAATGCGCCAAAGATGGAGACTGTTTCTCCTTTAGCCATTACCGCCTGAACTTTCTCTCTCTGTTGTTGTATTTTTTCATTAAACATAGCTAGCCATTTCTCTGCTTCCTTGTCCCTTCCAAGCATCTGCCCAATAGCCCTTACTTCTTCGTGGACATCGCTATATGTTTCATAAGGAATAATAATTGTTGGAGCTATTTTGGAAAACTTCTCAAATGAACTCTTTTCTATATCCGAACTAATAATTAAATCCGGCTGTAGTTCCAATGTTTTCTCCATAGAACTCTCCCCCGTACTTTCAATCCCGGTGATTCGATCCTGTATATGTACATTATTAAGATCTTGTTGTGTTGCACCCACAGGTTTTACATCTAATAAAAGCAACGTTGGTAAATAACTATCTACCACAATCCTTTTTGGGTTTGCTGGTATTTCAATATCTCCGTTAACCGTTTTTACTGTTCTCGTTTGCGGTTGTTCGCTTACAACTGTTTCTTTCTTCGTTTCTTCGTTACTTTTTTTACTTTCAGATGATTGATCGCCCTTACTACTACATGCGGTAATCGCCATCGCTAACATAACTAGTAGCAGACAAAAGATGATAGATTTATTTTTAAGCATTAGAATCCCCCTGGGTTAAATTGATAATGATTTTCATTATCATTTATACTAGCTCTTTTTTTTAGCCGGGTCAATACTCAGCCTCAACTGATCTTCTTACCTAATCAATCTTTCAATCGTGAAAGCAGATAAAGGAAGTACGGTGCGCCTATCACTGCCACGACAATTCCGGCTGGAATCTCTGATGGTTGTAAAATCCATCGACCCAGTGTATCCGCAATAAGAACTAATAATCCTCCCGACAATGCAGACGCCGGAATTAAAAATTGATGCCTAGATCCGACTAATTGACGTGCCAAATGGGGCCCAATCAGTCCTACAAAACCAATTCCACCACTTATGGATACACTTGCTCCTGCTAGTCCAACAGCCGCAGCTAGTAATAGACGCCGCTCTTTCTCAATCGATGCGCCCAATCCTGTAGCTGTTAAATCACCTAAATTAAACACATTCAATACACGTGCTTTCGAAAATACATATGGAATGAGTACGAGTATCCATGGTAATAAGGCAAGTACAAATTTCCAATTTGAGCCCCAAATACTACCCGCCAACCAAGTGGCAAGAAATTGATAATTCTCCGGACTGAGTCGAAGTGTTAAAACAATCATAACTGAACTAATCCCAGCTGCTATGGCTACACCCGTCAGTATCAGCCTCATTGGCGAAATTCCTTCATTACGTTTATAAGCTAACGAATAAATAATAATCGCTGTTATGCCTGCACCGGAGAATGCCAATACCGGCAAGAAAAAGACGGGAACGGTTGTAGTCGTTGGGAAAAAGGATATGAATAACATAACAGCAAGCCCTGCCCCTGCGTTAATTCCCAATATTCCGGGATCAGCCAACGCATTACGAGAGATCCCTTGCAAAACGCAACCAGATACCGCAAGTCCCATTCCTACTAATACTGAAATAACAATCCGTGGTAATCGAAATTCAAATAAAATGAGCTGTTGCTTCTCTGTCCCATAGCCAAATAGCGTACGAATCACTTCAAGCGGCGTTAACTTAATAAATCCCGTATTCATACTGATCATAAAAGCAATGACAATGAGCAGACCAAGAATACCGATGACAACAAAGTTTCGAATCTTTGCCCGATGTTGATCTTTTGAGACAAACACTGTTTCCTTCACAGCTCTCTACCTCCTCTTCGTGCAAGATACAGGAAGAATGGAACCCCAATTAATGCAATCAACGCTCCAATAGGCGTCTCATATGGAGGATTAATCATTCTAGCTGCGAGATCGGCTAACACGACCAATAGCGCACCAATGACGATAGAGCAAGGAATAATCCAGCGATAATCGTGACCGACAAGTAAACGGGTAAGATGAGGTACAATCAATCCGACAAAACCAACGGCACCTACAACGGAAACAGCAGATCCAGCCAAAACGAGTACAATGAGCATCCCAAACACTTTGATGGTCTTTGTTTTTTGGCCAAGCCCAATCGCCACTTCATCTCCGAGGCTCAATAAGGTGATAGACCGGGAAATAATGATTGCACCTATCATTGCAGCAATTATCCAGGGGGACATCACTTGAAGGTTAATCCATTTTGTACCAGATACACCGCCTGCATACCAAAACGCCAAATCCTGACCAATCCGAAAATAAAGAGCGATTCCTTCACTAAGCGCACCCAATAATGCGCTTACTGCTGCTCCAGCAAGTACAAGACGCATAGGTGTCAGACCGCCACGTGACATCGAGCCAATTCCATATACAATTCCTGCTCCTAATCCAGCTCCCAAAAAGGAATACATAATCAGATACATAAACGGTAAACCTGGGAAAAAGGCGAAACATAGTGCGAGCATAAAGGCTGCACCCGAATTAAGACCTAATAGACCCGAGTCAGCCAGCGGATTTCGGGTCATCCCTTGCATAATCGCACCCGCTACGGCAAAACACGAGCCCACCATCGCAGCTCCAAGAACACGTGGCATACGTATTTCTCGAATAATTTGATGAGGTGTTAAATCAGGATTAAAATGAAACACAGCTGTCCAAACCGTTGCTAACTTAATGTCCGCAGCCCCAAATGAAATGGAAAGAGCAATGGAAACAAGTAACGCGAAAATGCCTCCAAATAAAATTATTATTGCCACAATGGGTCGAGATTTTTTGTTTTTTTCAATTAACTCTTCTATTTCGGCAGAAACTCCTGCTGGAGTAGACATACATTTCCTCCTTCATACCAAACTTTCTCTTATATAGATTGAACTAAAGCTTGCGTTCAAGAAGTTCAATCATTTCTAAAGAAAATCACGAATTTGAGGGTTCGTCTTTAGTTCAATCTATATAGTTAGTTCGGTTCTCTCTTTTAAGCATGCATATTTCATGTTTTGTTTACGATAGAAGTAAATTATCTGTTTTTCTGAAAGAGTTGATAGGATAGACATATCGGATTATGACTAAATGGGCAGGTTGCCATGCTGGCATCTATATTAAATACACTTTGTAAATTAGGACAAGTCATTACTTCTTCCGGTGTCCCCTCTATCATTAATGTGCCATCCTTCATAGCAATCATATGATCAGAGAAGCGTGAGGCGTGATTCAAGTCGTGAAGCACCATGACAATTGTCCGACCTTCCTCCTCCTTTAGTCGCTGTAAAAGGAGTAAAATGTCCAGTTGATGTGCTAAGTCCAAATAGGTAGTCGGCTCATCAAGAATAAGTATTTCAGTGCCCTGCGCGAGCGCCATCGCAATCCACACGCGCTGTCTTTGTCCACCAGATAACGCTTCAATAGGACGATCCTTAAACTCATTTAATCCAGTTACATCAAGTGCCCAATAAATATATTTATAATCTTCCTTTTTTAATGAACCGAAACCACTCTGATGGGGAAAACGACCATAAGAAACGAGTTCAAAAACAGTTAGTCCCTCGGGTGCCGCTGCCGTTTGTGGCAAAATCGCCATCTTCTTTGCGACTTCTTTCGTTTCTAACTGATGGATTGCACGTCCGTCGAGGTAGACCGCACCACTTTTCGTTTTCAATACTCGTGAAATAGCTTTCAACAAAGTCGATTTCCCACAACCATTCGGGCCAATGATTGTCGTTATTTTATTTTCAGGAATAGACACACTTAAATCATTAATAATAAGTGTGCTTGAATAACCAGTTGCTATTCGATCTACATTAAGAACCGCCATTTTTCAATATCCTCCCTTTTTTATATCAATCTCACTCGATTTACGAGTTCGTCGGCTATAGAAATTTCACCTACAAAACAAACGAATTAAAAATATATTCGACCTCCAAATGAAAATGATTCTCATTTATAGTAAGTACTTCTTTATTAATTGTCAACAAAAATAGAGGGGACGCATTCGATAAAGTATTATCATATTGATAATATATTAAATAAATGAAACTAGGTTTTTTATTGCCATACTTTTTACAGGAATCCTGTAAAATATACTTCATGCAAGCAATGCCATGAATGAAATGATAACCATAAAACAGATTATCGATTATTCTATGGACCGTATCATAACAATTCTAGAAGAAGTAAGTACAAAGGGAATTCAACTCATCTCACCAGATAAAGTGCATAAACTATTGCCTAGCTCAGACTATAATGATTTTTTTAATAATGATTTTTCTTTTGCCACACTCAGACTGAAAAAAACGATTGAAAGTGCTCTATTATCTTTGAAGATGTGCCCTCAGATTAATGAAATGAAAGAATTTGTACATTATCAAAAAGTATTATGCAAGATGATTTAAGATGCGAAAATGACTAGCTCAAAAAATGCTTAAAATAAACCCACGCCATGTCATGGTGTGGGTTGTTGGCACAGATGATATAATCTCTCCACGCTACCTGTAACAGATATCTTATTAATGGTTTCCTTTTTAATACAAATTTGATTTAACAGAAGATAACAATGCTCCCATTACATACCAATTAAACGTTGGGAGGATGCATCATTCGAAGCTCACTTGTCTTAACCCTCATTATGCTCTCTTGTCTCTTAACTTCCTCAACAACTTATGGATCAACTACACCACTCCCAGAAACTATGCAAAAAATAGATGAAGAAATTGTCCAGAACATGCAACGCTTCAATATTCCTGGCATGGCATTTGTGCTTGCGGATGAGAACGGCAATGTTTACGTCAAAGGGTACGGACGAAATGAATCTGAGGGAACCGAAATTGTTAATCCAACAACCAATTTTCACATCGGCTCGATCTCCAAGGTGTTTACTTCATTAGCGATCATGCAGCTTCGTGATCAAGGGATCGTGGAATTGGATGCACCGCTCACACAATACCTACCTTGGTTTGCAACTAAAGAAATCTCCCTCTCTTCGCACATCACCATCCGAGACCTACTGAATCATACAAGCGGACTGCCTGGTCGGCTTAATACACATGATGTTGAAGGCTCCGATCCTGATCGTATCGCATCCCAAATAGCACGTAAGCTCCAAGATGTACAACTCGTTGCCTCTCCGGGAACAACATATGAATATACCAACATGAATTATGATTTGTTACAGTTACTCTTGGAGAAGGTTACAAAGCAACCTTTTCCCGAATATATGAGTCAACATATTTTCAAGCTACTGGGAATGAATCGAACGGTCTATTCTCTCGGTGATATGTTGCCAAATTCAGCTTTCGGGCATCGGTACATCTGGGGCGATATTAAACCCTTTCATGAACAATTGTCCTATGCCACTTTAGGCTCAGCTGGATTAACGACGAATGCAGAGGATTTCGGTAAATACATTTCTTTTCTTTTGGGTAGTTCATCAGAGGGTAACTCTTCTGTTCTTCGATCAGAAAGCCTGCTTGAAATGCATACACCAGCTATTTACGATCAATCTACAGGCTATGGATTCGGTTGGGAGGTCACACCGAATACCATTGAGAAAAAGGGGGGCTTGCCGGGTTTTACTGCAAATTTAATTGTTTTTCCGAATAAATCATACGGTTTTGCATTATTGTCCAACTCCAAACAAAATATCACGGATGATACCAACTTCAATATTTCTAGAATTCTCGCTGGCAATTCTCCAACACATCTATCCAAACAAAATTTTTCTACCATCACTCCTGTTGATAAAGGAATCTTAATGATTAGCACTTTGTTTGCCATCATTGTACTTATCATGTGGGTACCTACTTTACGCTCATGGCTGGGTAGGAAATCAAGGTACTCCTTTAAGAAACCAACTCTTCCAACAATCCTCGTGTGTTGGGTGCTGAATGGTCTGATGCTGATCGGCGTATTGTATTACATATATTCGTACATTCCGTACGCGAGCGGAACGCCTTCCCTTTATCAGTTAACGACTGCGCCTGATACCGTGAATGGATTGACTATACTCTCTATAACCTACCTTGTATTCAGTATGTCTCTGGCAATCAAACCTCTATTGCACAGAACTACGATTGTATCAAAGGAACTATAAATACGCAGCCATTCCGAATGATGGAGTGGCTGCTTTCATTGAAGGGATCTTTTACATATCTGTATTTTTCGTAAATACTCTCTGCTAGATAATAAATACATAGATTGACAGATGAAATATTCAGTAATAATCTATAAGAATTGAGTGAAATTCATTTATTATACATAAGAAAATATCCTAAATAAATTCATTTAAATATATATCCCAATAACATCCTACAGCCCTTTAAATTTGAATATGCAAGTATGGCGATACGATGATACAAAAAGGAGCACTCATGTTGTCTGAAAATTACGAATATTCAGGATCATTCCCCGATAGGAGTCACCTCAGTCTGCGAGGCGACTGTGAGAACTGCTTCGGCTTGTGTTGTGCTGCGCTACCATTCACAGCTTCAGTAGACTTCGCGATAGACAAAGACGCGGGGCAGCCCTGCCACAACCTGCAATTGGACTTCCGCTGTGGCATTCACATAACCCTCAGGCAGCAGGGATTTCGAGGTTGCACTGTTTTTGACTGCTTCGGCGCGGGTCAAAAGGTATCCCAAGTTACCTTCGGCGGACAAGACTGGCGGCAAGCCCCAGGAACCGCGAAGCAAATGTTCGAGGTGTTATCGATCATGCGGCAACTTCATGAGCTGCTATGGTACCTGAGCGAAGCACTGACATTGCAACCGGCCCGTTCGATTCACACTGCGGTGAGCAAAGCCTTCGACGAGACTGAGCGACTCACTCATCTCAGTCCTGATGCTCTCATGGAACTGGATATGGTAGCGTACCGAGCAGATGTCAATGTTCTGCTCCTACGGACCAGTGAACTTGTACGAGCGGAAGACTGTCGCCAGCAGAAGGACTCCCGCTCCGCAGGGCGTCAGAAGACTCACGGCCGAGGAGCTGACCTCATTGGGGCCAATCTCAGAGGAGCAAATCTTAGAGCAGCCAACTTGAGAGGATCCTACCTTATTGCCGCTGACCTCAGAGGCGCCGATCTCAGAATGGCTGACCTCATCGGGGCTGATTTCCGAGACGCCGACATCAGCGATGCCGACCTCACCGGGAGTATCTTTCTCACTCAATTCCAGCTCAACGCGGCGAAGGGCAATGACGACACCAAGTTGCCGCCATCACTCACTCGCCCTACACATTGGTCATCATAGTACGAGCAATGACGATGACGGACCTGAAGGGAAATTGAGAATGGGGCGGCTACGGCACTACAGCAAATAGATGAATGATTCCAACGACCATTCTCTGACTTAACTTTTTCTAATTCCTGTACCGTCTCGATATTATCAATCACCCATTGATTAAATGATTTCTTTATCAGCCTGACATGGTGTGCTGACCGCTGGAAGAAGGCCTACCAACAAAGTGGCATCGTTGAACTATCCGACTCCCGAAAGGGGGCCTCTGGGCGCCCATTAAAGAGAGCTTTGTCGCAGGGTGAAGTGATAGCGAGGCAGGAAGCGAAAATCAGCCTCCTCGAATCACAGGTGGAACTGTTAAAAAAGCTAGACATGAAAGAAAGGTTGCTGGAAGCAAAAGGGATGAATCTAAGCAAAGATAAATTATTTGAACTCATTAAGGACGCCGTGGATAACGGCCTAGGCCGCATGATTCGCTACATTTGCAAGATGCTTAACGTGTCTCGCCAGGTTATTACAACTATATAAACTCCAAGGAAGCCATTACACCAGCCCGAGATACCAGAAACTGCTGAAGAAAAATGGACTAGGTCAGTCTATGTCCCGACGCGGAAATTGCTAGAGGCTTATATGGATAGTTTAGATATTATATTTGGTGATTTCCCATGGACACAAGATACCATTTTTGAATAGAAGTGCTATATTTTAGAAAGAGGTGATCCGTAATGAAGAAAAGAATAGTCATTATTTCTGCAAAAGGAAGGGATACCTTTACGATTAGTCAACAAGAGAGGTTAGAGGAGCTTGGGAATATGACATATTATGAAGCTCTTAAGCCTGTTCCATTAGACACTCTTACTGAATGGTTGCATGATGCAGATATTGCGGGTTTCACACCAAGATCGGTGACTTCGATTGATGGGTCTTGGGTTAACTCACTTCCAAGCTTGAAAGGTATTGCTGTGTTCGCCACAGGGGTGGATTATATTGATACTAAACTTTTAGCGCAACGTCATATTCTATTAAGTCACTTACCTGATTACTCTGCGATATCGGTTTCCGAACATACACTAGGGATGATATTAACGTTATCTAGAAGAATTCATTTAAGTCGAGATCGGATCAGTGGTCGGGTACCTGCAACGACTTCTGTTCAAGGTTGGGAGCTTTCTGGAAAAACAATTGGAGTCGTTGGACTTGGAAGAATAGGAAGCCGAGTGGCGGCACTTTCCCGAGCTTTTGGGATGCGAGTTCTTGGTTACGATATCAGAGATATTACTTTACCAGAGGTGGAGCAAGTGAATATGGAAGAGTTATTATCCTCATCGGATATTGTTTCTCTTCACATCCCAAGTAAGTGGCAGTCCACTCCCATATTTGGTTCAGATGAGATAAACATGATGAAAAAGGGTAGCTATATGATTAATGTATCTCGAGCCTCACTAGTAGATGACAGCGCTATTGTTGAAGCGATAACAAATGGTCATCTGAAAGGATATGCTGTTGATGATGTTTTTTCCTTACAAGATAGGGCGGAAAAGCTGATTCTAGAAGGGAGAATACTACAGACAGGCCATACCGCTTGGTATTCCCAAGAAGTCATCGAAAGAGGTTATGATGCTTGGGTCGAGAATATTTGTAGACTTGCTAAGGATCTACCGTTAAATCTAATTAGGGAGGAGTGAGGCAATGAATCAAATTCAAAAGCGAATTCAACAGATTGAAATGGGAGTCATTGGGGCATTATTTCTAAGCTTTTTCATCTTTGTTGTTCTCTTAATTGGTGTAAAGTGGCCTAACTATTGGGAATATATTGCCTCTGAGCAAACACCGATGACTTGGTTCCAAAGTGTTATTCTCTTCTCGTGTTCACTCACTGCGTTGGCTTGTGCGAGTCTGAGTTATATAGATAGGGGATGGCATAAGAGAGTATGGATATGGGGGATATTGTCACTTTCCTTTTTGTTTCTTACCTTGGATGAGAGATTTGCCATGCATGAAAGAGTTAGAGATCTATGGCTTAAGCCAGCTAATATTCGCATTCCTTTACCATGGGTTGGGCCAGGGGACTTTATTCTGCTGATTTACTTGTTCCTAGGTCTTGGTTTTGTCTTTTACATATATAAAATTTTAAAAGAAAGAAAGTCGGCATGGGTTTGGTTCTGTATCGGTTTAGCCATGTCGACTCTAGCCGTTGCTATAGACTCTTTCGATGTAGCCATGATGACTTTGAGTCAAGAACGATTCTTTCAATCGGTTGAAGAGATCATTGAGTCAGCAGCCATGCTGTCCATTTGGTCATCATTTATTCTGATGAGCACAACGTATTTAGGAAAATTATATGATGACCTAGCACTTCATAAGTCATGAATAAAACAGACCGCTTGTTAGCCATCATACTTGACTGCAACGCAAGGTTGTTTTGCGGGCGGAGGATCTAGCGGCTATATTTACCCGAGAAAATATTCAGTAATAATCTATAATAATTGATACTTAGGAGAATGATGATTCTTTTAGTCATTTTTGCATCTAATATACGTTTTATAATGTTCATCCCCCTCTCGTGTTTTATAATGCTTAATTTTACAATCTATTCCACTAATCTCATAAAAAAAAGCGTCTAAGACATTTATTTGTCCTTCGACGCTTCTTTTTTTGTATGACTATCTTCTGATCTAAAATAATCTCCGAGCCGTTACAAACCGTTTCATCCACTTGTCATCTAACGTTTCATAATGAACGCCAAGTTCCTTCGAATACGTATGTAAAATCCGATTATTCCCTACATAGATGGCAACGTGGCCAATGTCGAGTCCTCGTGCACTGAAGAACAACAAATCCCCTTTACGCAAATCGTTAATCCCAACTTGTTTGCCCTCTTTGGCTTGGTTATAAGAGACACGTGGAAGCTCAATTGACAGCTTGTCCTTAAACAAGCGACTGACAAAAGAAGAACAATCAAATGTAAGTGTCTGATCCGTCGCAGCACCGAATTCATACGGTCTATTCAGGAACTTCTCTCCGTAAGCGATCAGCCCGTCCGCTTGACGATCAGCGAGTGACGCACTCGTATAATCGCTATATTTGGGCTTCGCCGAGATGTATCCCGTCTTGTTGTCACGAGTCCGAACTTTTAACCACATCGCGTCAACTTCCTGAATAACTTGAACCTTCTCGCCTACCGGTATCATTTCCTGGATGATGGAATCATTTGTGGAATTCGGTTGGCTTCGCAGATTTACCCCATATAGGATCTTTGTATCGAATGCAATGGTAGCGGAAGAAAAGATTCGAACCGTCCGAGTGTCCGCGTCCCACTTCACAATGCTATCGAGAGCTTCGCTCACAAATCGGAGCGGCATCATCGTGTATCCACTACTCATTTGGCCGGGAACGTTCAAGCTTAGGGATTGTCCATTCTTATAGGCTGTCCGCTCCCCAATTCGGTAGGTTAACACCATGTCTCCCTTAGTTGCCTTAACCGTGTGGGTATCACTATTCCAGGTAACCTTGGCGCCCTGAGCTTCAAATAACTCGCGCATCGGAACGAGCACCGTGTCATTTACGAGTAGCGGTTCGACTTCAAGTTGAAGCTTGCGGTCATCCAGATAGATGGCATTAACCGGAGTCTGCGGCAACGTGTCCGCATGAATTGGAGCTGAAGAGAGCATCGCTGTAAGTAGAAGAAGTAGCATCGCGCCCTTTTTTATCGTCATGTTGTCATCACCTCGTTGTTTGATAAGTTCATCTATTGGTACGACAACGAGGTTGATTAGTTTTGTTTCAATTATTGACTATTATGTAAATAAGCAAGATGAAGATAGCGTTGGACCTAACTTGATTTCTCAAGCAGAGGCTTTCACATTGTATATTGAGAACTTCTCTGCTTATTTAAACCAGGTATGCCTACGCATACCTGGGTAGTGTTTAGTGTGTATGTGGAAAAAGGACCGTTTCAGCGCCAATCAAGGCGATGAAACGGTCCCTTTTCAATTCATAGTACTTTATTTCATATCGTCGCTAAGGGATTGAACCCAAGTCTCGCTTCCATCTACGTTGTGCTTGAATTCATGCGAGACGGTCGATTCTTGAACATCTCCGAAGCCCCAATGACTCACGGGTACATCAGGAAATAATGGCGTAAATCCTTGTAGCGGACCACGGTACAACATCCGGTTAATCATCGTTACAGCTTCGACACGAACAATATGATTGTCCGGTTTGAATGTACCGTTCGTATATCCGGTTAGGAACTTGCTATTATACAAAGATTCGATCATATTCCCTGCCCAGTGTCCTGAAGTATCCGAGAAATGTGCCTTGGTAGGCTTGCTGATCTCCAATTCCAAGAAACGAGCCATAACCGAAGCAAGTTCTCCGCGTGTAATCGGTGCATCTGGTCGGAATAGACCATCTTTACCACCGCTGAAATAACCATGTTTAGTTGCTATTCTAATGTAATTCGTTGCCCAATGTCCTGGACGAATGTCCTTATAAGGCAATGCATAATCAATATCAACATTCTCGGTCAATCTCGCTACAATCGCAGCGACCTCTGCACGAGTCATCGATTTGTTCAACTTAAACTCTTTGTCAGGATAACCTAGAATATAACGATAATGTTTAAGCTCGCCGAAGCGATCTGAAAACACATTAATTTTTACAGATGATCTCACACCCGTAATTACACTATTTGCGGTGAATACACCGGAAATATCATAAGTCTTCTCTGCTCCGTCAACCAGCGGCCATTTCACAACTAGCTTGTAATTACCTACTTGTCCACTTGTCAAATTCGCCAGTTTCCATACAATGGTATTCCCCGTAACGGTGCCACCGGCCGGATCTACAACTGTCACACCTGCAGGAAGTGTTACTTTTATTTCTCCTGACGAAATGGGATGATTAGAATCATTCTTGTAGGTTACCGTAATTTGAGAATCTCCACCTTCTTTAACTTTGTTCTTATCCAAAGAAAGATTTAGGGAGATATTCGATTCGTTCGACGTACTTGGTACTTCCGTCTGGTGTGGTGGATTTGGTACTGACGTTTGGATTGGTAATAATGCCACATCATGTTTAACGATATCCCATTCAACAGATAATGTCGGACTCGTGTAATTATGATAGCCAGTCTTCGTCACAAACACATAATAATCTGTTTCTGGATACACCATATAGGCATAGAAACCGTGAATATCACTTAACTGATCCGGGCTAGCATTGTTATTAGGCTCGAACCCAACAAGTGCTGGCAATGTGACCGCTGCCCCCGGTGTCACACCTTTAGCTATATTTCTTGCTGTATTCGCATAATGGAGAACGACTTTAGAACCTTCGATCGGCTGATGAGTTACAGCATCTGTAATCGTGCCATATGGATCAACAAGCGCTGCTGTGATATTCATTTCCCCGGAAGCCTTAACGCTTACCTTACTGCGACTAAATGTGATCTGCTTACCTGGCTCAATCACGTAGCGTACTTCTAGTTCGTATTCACCAAGTGCTAATCCATCTGCATGAAATACACCTTGTTGATTCAGTGAATAAGCTGTTGGTACGCCATTGCTTGATACATAACTGCCATCGGATTTCTTCAAATAGACAATCGACTTGCTCACGATATCGTTATTAAGCAGGGTAGACTGACCACTCGGTTGCTTGAATAACACGATACCGGTAATTGTCTTCTCGGAATCGAATTCCTCTTCTCCGGCCCCAGTAACCTTATCAACCTTAGCCATCTGCTTATAGGTAATAATCGTGTCTACACCACCTATATTTACCCTTTGCTGTACTTCTAGTTCATAATCAGCGTCGCCCTTCGGAACAACGATATCATACGATCCGTCAGTCTTTGTAATCACTGTCTCATCAAAGTCAATTCCTGGTGTAATCATACCATCACCATTGAGATCAAGTGTTACTCTTACAACAGCTCCAGCCACTGGTGTATTGGTGTCACCCTTAGTGATTAAACCATGAATCGTTGCAGGCATGAACGTAATCGTAACAGCTCCCTGCGCATGTAATCCCAAATTTGTATCGTTGGCCGTAGCTAGGATAATAATATCCTTTTCATATACACCCGTATTAGATGCAGACTGATACGTTACTGTTGCTTTACCTTCCGCATCCGTCACCGCATGGTTCGGACCAACGAAGCTACCCTCAGGAGCAGTAAAGACAACTTCAACACCTACAATTGGAACACCATTCTCATCAAGCAGCAAAGCTTTTAAATCAGTTGTTGAATGACCATCGCCTACTATTTTCTCTGGATTTGCCGTAAGTGATAGGCTTGCTCCCGTAACTTGGAAGTTGTTATCAATTAACTTAGATGCTGACTCTGTCTGTAGAACGTCACCCGTTCCATTTACAGCAACGAATGACACCGTGTGTTGTCCTGTTGCCGTGTTAGATGGCAATATGAACGTCATATTCTCCCATTGCTTATATCCGTCTGTTGCCCACGTTGACGAATTCATTAACATTAAGGGCACTTCTCCACCAGAGATTAACGCTGTCACCCCATCCGCTGATTGTGTACTTAATGCGGAGAGCTTAAGGGGTTGACCTGGGATGGCTTTCACAATCGTAGGATCACCTTGTCCCTTGTTACCCACCCATCCATCTAGCGCCTTATTAATGTGAATAGTAATTTCAACGGGTGCGCTAACATTACCATTCTCGTCTCGTACCGTATACGTGAAGCTGTCCGTTCCTAATTGAAAGTCGATGTTAGGTATATAAGTCCATGTTAGTCCATTGGGATCCGTAGGATCTTGAGTTAAAACACCCTTCAGCGGGTCCGTAACGATGCTATCATACGTCACCCCAGTGACGCTACTGCTATTTCCTTCAAGAATGATAAGAATGGATGACACGCCTTCTTCTTCGTTATATACATTTGGCTCGGCGATCGGTAGCTTTTTGTATGAAATGATGACCTTACCTGGATTGTCCGAGAAATGCATACCGTCGGATCCAACCCAAGGGAATTCCACATTGATTCCTGGGGTCAATCCCAGAGCTGGTTCGAAGACCAAGTTGTTCAGTTCTGCTACTTTAAGTGTAACTGAATCGCCCGGATTGTAATAAACCGTGCCTGTTACCGTTGCATACCCCAGCTTACCGCTAAGCGCAAAGTCTGATGGTAGATCGATTCTTACTTCGGTCAGTTCATCTAGATCTGTGTCTGTATAGGCTGGCGCTAACGCAAAATTATTAGCCGTGAATCCGATCGCTGACCCTTCCACACCGGATTTCATGACATTACCTACAACAGGCGGTGTATTAATTGTAATCGTAATCGTCTTATCTACAACGGCATATTGTAAGCCATCCGAACCATTCCAGTCGAACGTCACTTTACCGACTACACCTGGAACAGGGATAAACTTCAGGTTAGTTAGGTCACTAACGTCGATCAATTGATTCACAGTGACATCTGTTACTCCACCCACGCCATCATCAAGGACTAGCTTACCCTTTGACGGATCAGGTAACGTCACAATCTTTACAGTAGCTAAATCTTCGTTACCCGGATCCACATAATTCGGTATGAAGTCATTCGTGCCTGTGAATGGGAAAAGTGGATCCCCAATCTTCATAAACACGCTAATATCCTTCACTTCTGGGGAACTATTCACCGTAACCTTCGCATCTGCTGGTGCGAATCTCGTTCCGTTATATCCATTCCATAAGAAATCGATCGTACCATCGAATCCACCGACTACAGGAACGAAGGTCAATTTATCAAGATCTGCTACTGGGATCAGTTGATCCTTAGTAACAAGTGCACCATTAAGCTCCAATACCCCCTTGGCTGCATCGGGCAGTGTACTAATCTTCACGGATTGGAGATTGTCTCCGTTCGGTGCATTACCATTAACCATCAAGTATTTATTCTTGAAATCATCCGGAGTAAAATACGTTGGAGCTTCACGCAAGCCCGACTTATTAATATCCGCTACGATGGGATCATGCGTAGAGAATGTAACTACATGCTGCGCTTCTCCGGGATTTGTATATTTTTCAAGTTCCACCCCATTACCACGATCGTCAAACAAAATAATATTAACGACATATTCCTTCAAAGGATCGATGGCTGTGTCTGAAATGACAATCTTATCCCAATCTATTTCTTGACCCTCTGTAGGGTTGGAAAATAACTTCTTGTCCAGACCGACGTTTCTTTCAACAACTTCTCCGTTCACGAGCGTCTTCTCGATCACGTTCACTTCCATTGAGAAGTTATTACCGGTCACCTTAGGAATGAAGCTCGTGTCGATCGTCACTTTGCCGGACTCCACTTTCAATCCCGCCTCGGTGATTTCTCCTGTTTGTCGAATTCCACCATCTATAACAAGCTGAGCCCAATCTACAGTCATCTGCCAATTGGTATTGGCTAGAGAAGAACCTGCACGTGTGTCTTGATAATAGTGGTGAATAGTTACACCGACATAGTTATCTCCTTTTGCAATTCGATTAAATTGATCCTGCTTGAATGTCAGAACGGACGTGCTCCACTTGGTGTCCTTGCCCGAGAGCGCACCAAGATAAGCCCCTTCGGTAATTTCATCTTTATATCCTGCTCCATTGGGTCCAATTCCCGAAGCCGCAATATTCGTACTCCATTTGGACGTTGTTGGCCACGCCGTATACGGTGCACCTAGTGCAATCTCAGCAGGATTCGATGAGAAATAGACACGATCCCATTCTCCATTTGCCGGCGAGGTTACCTTCTCTATATACTCGTCCACGTCAAGAGCACGAATCAACAATTGTGCGCTCTTTGTTGGAAGCTTATCCACATTCGTGATTTTGAATTCGACAGGATACTTGGCGTAATTATCCGCTGTCGTTATATTTTGATTTTTAATACCGATATCCATATCATCGTCAGCTGCGGATGATCCGGCGCCACCGCCCCAATTATCCGTGTCGCTAAAGTAAGTGGATCCACCTGCCTCCACTGCCGCCTCTGCTGGCGATGGCCCGATCATCCATTGCCCTGTTGCTATGAGAAGAGCCAACATAAGCATGGTCAATCTCTTACCCCAGCCTTGTCTTCTAAGTTGTATACCTACCTCTTTATTCCTCATCACTTACTCCCCTTTAATTCACTTTATTGAACAACATGAAACATCACTTTTGTGCAAACCCTTCTGATATTCCCATACTTATCCATTAAAACAGAACGTTCTATACAGTTTCTCAACAATTCGACAATCATAACGATCACATCCGCTAATTAACGACAATCAAGGACTTCTTCTCATATTCTCAATACCTAGCTAGCTTACACACAAGTTTTCCTATACAATTATTGTAAATGAACCTAAAAGTGTGGTGAACCCATTTGTTTAAACTCCTATTAATTGAAGATGACACAACGTTATTTCATGAGATCAAAGATAGATTATCGCAATGGTCCTATGATGTGTACGGGATTACCGATTTCAGTAGTGTGATGCAACAATTCACAGATATCAAACCTGACTTAGTCGTTATTGATATTCAATTGCCTAAATTCGATGGCTTTCATTGGTGTAGAATGATTCGGTCTCACTCTAACATTCCGATCATATTCTTATCTTCTCGCGATCATCCAACGGATATCGTCATGGCTATGCAGCTTGGGGCGGATGATTATATCCAGAAGCCTTTTCATTTCGATGTACTGATTGCAAAGGTTCAGGCGACTCTTCGACGCGTATACAATTACAATACGGATGCAATCGAGCTCAAGACATGGTGCGGTGCAACGGTGGATTATGAAAAAAATGTAGTCACCCATGACACAGGGTCGATTGAACTTACGAAGAATGAGATTTTTATATTAAAAATGCTCATCGAGCAGAAGAATAAGATCGTAAACCGTGAGGAATTAATCAACAGCTTGTGGGATGACAAACGTTTTGTTAGCGATAACACGCTCACCGTCAACGTCAATCGTCTACGAAAAAGGCTGGATGAGATCGGCTTAGGAACCTTTATTGAGACGAAAGTTGGACAAGGTTATATGGCTGTTGAAGAGGCAAATGGATATGATTAAAAAATATATAATCGAACGACGCAGCTGGATCGTGCTATTTATCGTTCAGCAACTCTTGATCCTATTTGTCGCTTTTATTGATTCGACGATCCCACTCGGATCCATGCTCTATTTAGTCTTTTTATCGATGATCCTTTTTTCGATCTTCTTGGTAATTCGTTACAATAAAGAGACCCGATTCTACAAGAGCTTAGAGGAACGGGACAACAATCTTGATTTAACAAGTATTGCTGTACCCGAAAGTCCTTTTGAAAAGATTATTGAAACCAGTATGGCGAACCAAACCGAACTTCTGACACAATCTGCTTCGCATAATCTAATGACTTTAGAGCAAGAGAAAGACGACTTACTCGCTTGGATTCATGAAGTGAAAACGCCGCTTACCGCCATGCATTTAATGATTGACCGCATAGAGGACGACACCATGAAGACTCATTTAACTTATGAGTGGCTGCGAATCCATCTCCTACTTGATCAACAGCTCCATCAACGGCGTATACCGTTTATCGAGAATGATTTGTACATTCAACATACTGATTTAGAGACGATCATTTTTGATGAAATTAAGACGTTACAATCATGGTGTATTCAAAAAGGAATCGGTTTTGATATCGATATACAAGTAGCCGAAGTGCTTAGTGATGCCAAATGGCTTGCCTTTATCCTCCGGCAACTCTTAACCAACGCCGTGAAATATAGCACATCATCCGATATCACCATTAGCAGTTATCAGCATGCTGAGCAGATCATTCTTCAGGTGAAAGACAGTGGACGTGGCATTGACCCTAAGGATCTACCTCGCATATTCGATAAAGGATTTACATCCACGACCACACATCAAGACACTGCTGCAACAGGCATGGGGTTATATTTAGCCAAAAAAGCAGCACAGCCATTGCTCATCCATATCCATGTCGAATCAACACTTGGAATCGGTACGATCGTGACATTAACTTTTCCACAAAAAAATGAATTCGTTAGCATCACAAGCATGTGACAACAATGTCACATGCTTCATTGTTTTGTTCGCTCAATCGAAGGATAAGATTGGCAAACCCTTTTATACTAAGATTAGTAAGAAAGAAAAGGGAGTGTATCGAGATGGTTATTTTAGAAGCTAATAAGATCCATAAGAGTTATGGCAATAAATTTAATAAGCAATCCGTGTTAAGCGGTCTGGATATGAGCATTGAACAAGGTGAATTCGTTAGTATCATGGGCGCGTCAGGTTCAGGGAAAACGACTTTACTCAACGTCCTCTCCTCGATTGATAAGATTAGCAATGGCTCGATTACAATCGAAGGAAAAGAGATTTCAGGCATGAAGGAAAAACAGTTAGCTGAATTTCGGAAGAATCATTTAGGTTTTATTTTTCAAGAATATAACCTATTAGATACGCTGACCGTTAAAGAAAATATCCTTCTACCGTTATCCATTACAAAGACACCGAAAAAAGAAGCTGAGCTGAGATTCCAAACCGTTGCGACTGAACTCGGGATCTATGAAGTTAAAGATAAATATCCAAATGAAATTTCCGGAGGTCAAAAACAACGTACCTCTGCCGCACGAGCTTTTATTCATGAACCTAGCATTATTTTCGCGGATGAGCCAACGGGTGCTCTCGATTCTAAATCCGCTTCCGATCTGTTAAACAAACTGAGTGAACTCAATCAGAAACGAAAAGCAACGATTGTTATGGTTACGCATGATTCGGTGGCCGCTAGTTATTCCAGTAGAGTAATCTTTATAAAGGATGGACAGATCTATACGCAGTTAAATAAAGGGGAAGAAACAAGACAGACTTTCTTTAAGGACATTATGAAGACCCAAGGTGTGTTAGGCGGGGTGCAGAATGAGTATTAATAAACTCATGTTTCGCAATTTGAGGAAGAATCTGAAGAATTATTACCTCTATGTATTTGCCTTAATCTTTAGTGCAGCCCTTTACTTCGCATTTGTTACATTGCAATTCGATCCCTCTATGGATGCGACAAAAGGGTCTGTAAAAGGGGCCGCTGCGTTTAAAGCAGCATCCGTCTTACTTGTGGCTATCGTTTCTATCTTTCTTTTATATGCGAATAACATCTTTATTAAAAGACGCAGTAAAGAAATTGGCCTATTTCAATTAATAGGGATGACTAAGAATAGAATATTTCGTATCCTGACTGCTGAGAACTTCATCCTATATTTCGGATCATTAGTTCTTGGAATCTTTCTCGGATTTTCCGTATCGAAATTAATCATCATGATTCTATTTAAGACGCTTGGTGTCGATGGGATCGCAACACTTCGTTTTTCTTATGAGGCACTCATCCAGACACTGATTGTATTCTTCGTAATCTATCTCTTGATCATGCTTATGAATTATTTGTTTATCAAAAGACAGAGTATTCTATCGTTGTTTAGAGTGACTTCCGTGACCGAAGGCAAAGTGAAAAAGGTATCCTTCTTTGAAATGATCCTAGGGCTTGTTGGTATATTATTGATCATTCTTGGTTATTATATCTCTTCGATTTTATTTAGTGGAGTCTTCGTAACGATAAATCAACTATTCGCTGCGATGATCTTTGTTCTGGCATCTGTCATCATTGGGACGTATCTCTTTTATAAAGGATCTGTCCGTTTCATATTCAATATCATCCGAAAGAAGAAGAATGGCTACTTAAATATTAATGAAGTATTGTCCCTCTCCTCCATTATGTTTCGAATGAAATCGAATGCTGTTTTATTAACGATTATTACGACGGTATCTGGGCTTGCGATCGGGCTATTATCCTTAAGTTATATCTCATACTATTCCGCAGAAAAGTCAGGCGAGAAGTATGTCGTAGCTGATTTCTCAATTACCGATATCCAAGACGCAAAGCGATTTAAAGAAGCATTAACTACAAAGAACATATCGTATACAGACACAACCATTGATGTCATTCAGGTAGCCGTCAATGTAAAGGAAATATTAGAAATGAATATGGAAGGTATACTCAAAGATCCGATGGCCATGCCTATGGCAGTCATTAGTGAACAAGCCGTTGAAGGTATCGATCTATCTGCCAACGAGACCCTTTTTACTACTTCAAGTGATATGCTACAGCAACTTATGCCTATGAAAGACACTGGACCCATTGAATTAAAGAGTCCTAATGGAGTTATTCCGCAACAATATAAGGGTGTAAACATCGATTCTCCTGTCTCAGTGTACTTCACGAATGGCGGCATACCTGTCGCTATTGTCGACGAAACGATATTCAATCGTTTGAAAAAAGATATGGATCCAAAAATTCAAAAAAAATCGTCCATCTATATCGGGATTGATATTACAGATAAGAGTAACGTTAAAGAAGCCAATGCACTATTTGGTGAAATAGGATTGAGTAGTAATCGCGCCTATGATTCTCAACTTGAGATGAGTAATAGTCAGAAACAAAACATGGGGCTCATGATGTTTATCGTTGGTTTCTTAGGACTAACCTTTCTCATTACATCCGGATGTATTCTTTACTTCAAACAAATGGATGAATGCGAAGATGAAAAGTCCAACTATACCATCCTAAGAAAACTTGGGTTCACACAGGGAGACTTGTTACGAGGTATTCAAGTGAAACAAATATTTAATTTCGGAATCCCATTAGTCGTTGGGTTATTCCATAGCTATTTCGCAGTTCAATCGGGGTGGTTCTTCTTCGGAACAGAGCTGTGGACACCGATGATTATGGTCATGTTACTCTATACGGGACTGTACTCGATCTTCGGAATACTATCCGTCTTTTATTACAAGAAAGTGATTAAAGAAGCTCTATAATAGGGCTAGTCTATCCGTTCACAATTCATCTATCCACTGAAATGGTTCCAACACAGGGATTTGTTGATTTATGTCGAATTGGGTATGAATATCGTATAGAGGAGGTGAACCCCGTTGCGACAAGGACATTCCTTGGATCGTGTACGGGAGAAGCGATGTGGGACTGGCTGAAATCAACAAAGACAACCGCGAGTAATCAGGTGCACAACAACGAGCCTATCGAGATTGATCATGGCAAGTCTTCAAAGTACAAGATCATCGTAATAACCGGAACTAGCGGCTCAGGACGTAAGAGCATAGCCAAACAGCTAAGCCTAGATCTGGGAATCCCCTACGTGTTTCCATATACTACGCGCGCCATTCGTCCCAACGAACGAGACGGGGATCACTATCACTTCATCTCCGAAGACGAATTTCAGGAAAAGGCTGAGAATCACGCCTTCTTTCAGATGGTACATCTGGAGAGGGGACGTTATGGAATCTTAGAGGAGGAACTATCTCAAGCCTTGAAGATACATCCAACTGCCATAGTCGTCGTAAATCGAGAAGGAATGCAAACATTTCAAAAACACTTCGGAAATGGCGCCATTCGGATCTTTATTTACGTCACCAAAGACGATATTTCGCTTCGGTTGGAACGAGAAGCTGCTTCATCCGAAATTGTAGAAGAGTATTTACGAAAATACACGGAGCAAGTGACATATAAGAAAGAATCGGATTACCTGCTGCAAAACATCGATCCAGCAATAACGATAGAGAAGATCAAGGAATTTCTGCACGACAAGTTGTAAATATGTGACTCATTATCCTTTATCGTTCTTCGCAACCGATGATTAAGGAACCATTCTTATAGATAAGAAACTACATACTCCAGACCATAAGGTCTGGAGTGTGTTCATGTCCTTCTACCCAAGAGACTTCATTCCAATTTGAAGTAATCGTCACTCTTGCATCAAGCTTCCAGTTGGTTCCGATTCCCAGCTTGAATACGATACTCTCTATTAAATATGATGGCCTTTATGGTCTTATTGCCAGGGCTAGCCGCCTTGCTAAGCTGGAATCTAGGACTCAAGTTGTTGTCCCCACCTAACGGATTATTATTTATTAATTTTGTTCCTATTACTACATTCGTTATTATGGCTTTCCACGGCTACCAAATCAGTAATTATGAGTTTTTCGGAACGCTGCTCATTATCTTTGCAATCATACGAAACAATATGCACCAACGTAAAACCATACACGAAAAGGACCACAGTGTTTATACTGCAACGCATGATCCTAAAGGTGAAATCATGAATGTTACTTCATAATATTCTACTCGGATCAAGAAGCCATGTATCCTACAGTAACTAAACACAAAGTCACTCCTAACAATGGAGTGACTTCTTTAAAATTACGGCAAGAAATATCCCTTCCAAATCATAATTAATTTCCCGAAACAGCTACACTTGTCCGCTTTCTTTCCACATAAAGCTTTCTAAAATAAATACCTGCATATATGGCATTAGCCGCAATACTTATGATTGCAACAGTTAGCATAAGAAAGTTATTTCTAGGAACTAATAGCTCTGTTGACTCTGTGAATCTTGCAAAGGTGAAATAGTACATAAACCAAGCTGCGAGAGTAAAGGCACGAGCTTGTAGCCAGGTACCCTTCTTTATAAACAAAGCAGGTATTGTACAGGCCAAAAGCACCATGAACTGTGCTGATGACGAACCTGGGAAATTGAGGTACACAAAAACCCAATTCCATATGTCATAAGCTATAATCCAAAAAATAGTCATTTTAGGCCATACCAAATCATTGTGCTTATTCCCGTCAGACTGAATACCCTTCCAACCATAAAATAACGTGATAATGGACAGCACTCCTGCTATTCCATTTAAGATATTTGGCAGATATGCCATTGAGAAATCCTGTGTCACTGCTTCGGCAATATTTACAGCTAGAAATAAAGCAGCGACCATTTTGGCAAATCTATATTTACCTAACCCTGTAAATCTCATTAATATAAACCACGCACTTGCACCCACAACGGAATATACTTTTACCCATTTGAACCAGTATGAAACCCCATAACTCATCCATAGTGGTAGTAATACGATTGGAAGCACACAAAAGAAAGCGATTGCAAACCATTTGTACCGTCTAAATAATTCATTTAAACTAATGAGAACAACTAAAATTAGCAGCCAGTGTGTTAATGATAGAGCGCTATTATGCTTGCTTATAACTCCACTATAAACACCGTTCTGATAAGAGATGCTTTTAGAATCACTCTGAATCGTTAGGCTTGCACCATCAAAGTCTGTAATTATCGATCCTCTTTCACTTCTAATTTCAATTCTATCACTGTTTTGAACCCAAGTTTTTTGCTCATTAATATTATGTCCACCGTATTGCTTAAGAATAGATACCGTGCCATCTGCATTAAATTCCATCCGGTAAAAGAAGGCACCCTCACCAGAAGAACCATCAATAATCCCTTGCCATGTACCAGGAGTGAGTTCACTTGAACTAGGTGAAGTTGCATAACAACTAGTAGGTTGATAAACAAAGATAAGTAGAAAAGAAAATATTACTAATAATTTTATTTTTCTCATGACAGCCTCCTGGATCATATACCTTTAAATAGCATCTACTCTACCTCTACGAAAGCTGATATTGGCCTTTCCAGTGTGAAGTTGGTACATGTGCCAAAAAACATAAGGTACTATCAAAGCAAAGTTTATCATTCCCCAATACTTCAGTACCCCTACATTGTGCCAAGAGGATGAATCCATAAGATTAGGAAATAGGTTAGGTGCGCTTGCTCTAATAATTAAGTGAGTAGCCAATGTATAAACGCGCGCAATAACATATAGTTCAGGTCTTCCCTTAATAATAGGATATAGCTCTGCGGCTAACAGGATACATAATGAACTGGCAAAATATACAGGTGATTCTCCATATACGAAGCACGCATTCCAAGTGGTGTACAGGAAATTCCATGCAAAAGTAGTATATACGATTAAATCTCCATTCTTACCCTTGAGATTCCAAAAGTTTCGTTTCAGAGGAAAAGGAATGGTTACACAAAGAAGAAATCCACATGCAGCATTGAAGGTATTTCCTAATGCAAAGTCCTTAATCGTCGCTTCAGCAATATTGAGGAAAAGTACTCCGTATAAAATCCAAAGCACCCAATCCTTGCGGAGCGAATCCCACACCTTGCCTTTGTATTTTCCTACTAATCCTTCAGCATTGGATAGACGTGCAAAACCCACAAAAATAGTTGGAATAATTACACTCAGGATTTTTGACCATCTAAACCAGCCGACAACCCCACCCATTATCCACAATGGAAAAGTGATTAGTGTGGCCATCCAGAATATGTTGGCAAAATTAACATGCTTGCGCATGTAGCCAACAATGTACATAAGTATACCAATATAAACTACCATGGTTACGATGTACTGCCATAACGAAATCTGCATTTAACGTCCTCCTCAATTAATAATTTAGTGTAAAAACCAAAAACATAACAAGCGTTCGGTTTCAAAAAAATCATATCAATCCCACCAAATTATGTCTGTGCGGTCTATCACTTAACAGCATGCTTACTATTGGTTGTGGTTATATTGTTATGGTACTATTATTGAAACGTTGCAGGATGGTGGTAAGCTTTATGAATAACGATGGAAAAGACAAAATATTACAGGCCGCGCAAAGGGTAATCATTGCACATGGCATTACTGGCGCTACTATGAGAGGTATTGCACAAGAGGCAGGATTGAGTACTGGAGCAATATATCATTATTATAAAAATAAAGAGGAAGTACTTTATGATGTAATGGATAATAGCTTATCTGAATCTACTCGAATGGCAGAGAAATCAAAGTATATAAAAGAAGACGCTGAAATTGTCATAGCAGAGATAACAGATAAAATTTTAAAAAGGTTTGAAAAGCCTTCAGATAATAGATTACAGTTCTATCTTGCTCAAGAAGCAATGATTGGAAATGAAGAACTTAGGTTAAAATTCAAGGGAAAATATGCTGAATGGATCACTAAGACGGAAGACCTTATTAAGCTCTTATACCAAAAAGAACAAAATAAATATAGTCGTGCCTTCGCGTCATTATTAATAGGTGCAATAGATGGTGTTGCACTTCAACTGGTACTGGGTTCAAATGTTTCGTCTCCTGAAGAAATATCTCAGGTCTACCACTACCTATTAAAAGACGGTATACCCAAATTTTTGGATTATTTAAATAGTCAGGATTTGGAACCACTTGTCTAACAAAGCAACTTACGGTTCGGTTCACCTTGTACGCTATAATGACTAAACTTTTTACGTAAATTCAATTTATACATTGTAAGGTGTTTTATGGAGAAGACAAAGAAAATAAGCCCCGGTTATGGAGTGCAGGTTTCCCTCCAACAAAGAGCTCGACACGTTAGCCCATCTTATTTCCTTCGTGTTCCAACGATGTCTCATTGTGTAATCCCCCACCTTTCTTATACATCAATTCTAAACGCAAAAAGGCCCGAGAGATCTCACTTTCTTTTCAAAGTGTCTATCTTTCGGGTCACAATTCAATTGGTCATCCCCCTGTCAAGTAGACAGATGAAAAGCTATGTAGCCAGCGCGTGCCGATACTCAATCGGCGCGCGCTGTTTGAGTTTAGCCTGAAACCGTTGATAGTTATAAAAGTAGATATAATCTTCAACGGCTTGAGGTATCTCGGCTTCTGACTTACACTGATGAAGATACAACTTCTCTGTTTTGAGATGCGAAAAGAATGATTCGATGCGTGCGTTATCCAGGCATGTTGCTTTGCGAGAGTGGCTGCCTTTGACGCTGAATGCTTCTAGTCGTTTGTTGTACGCTTGAGACGTATATTGGAAGCCCTGATCCGAATGGAGCACGGCTTATGAAACGTCTCTTTTTCTTGTCCACTGATCGATCGTATCCAGTACGAGTTTACGGTAGTCAGCATCGGTCATCTGAATACATTGGCTGCTACTTTGGAAAGCTTGACGAAGAAATCATAGATCATAAAAAAGCGCCAGGGATATGTTAACAATCCATGCACTGGACGAGCCTTTTTTATACCCATATATATTAGCAAACCGTCTGCATGCGGCATAATAGAGGAGAACTCTTCTGAGATATGATTTACCATGTGAATGAATGGCTTGGTGAACCGGTCGAGCAATTCGAGGACGAATCGAACGGTGGCTACACGATGATCTACCGAGCAGGTAACCACTACATTCGGTTCGACTACAACGAACCGCATGGTTTCATTCATTCGGCCGCAATTTACTAAGAGCGAACCAGAAGAAGCGTGTCCTCAACTCCAGACCACATCGGTACTGGAGTTTGTCATGTCATTCCACCCAAGAGACTCCAATCCATTTTGAATATACATATTCGTATAGCATTTAAAAAGGATGGAAAGGGTGACCCTATTGAAACCCAAATTTAAAAAACAGCTAACCACAACAATAACTCAGAGAGTCAATTTTGCAGTTATGGGCGATAGTCATGTCGGTTATGGGAATAGCTTAAGCATATTCAAAGGCTTGCTACCTAAAGCAGTCGCATCCGGTAACAAAAAGTTTGTTATCTTTGGAGGCGATAATAAGCACGGTTCCAAGGGTTCCGTAGCCGAGAGTGATTACAAAGCATTCAAAGATGCTGTCACGCGAAATTTGAGACCAAAGAAGATACCCTATAAGGCTTCTATAGGGAATTGGGAAGATAACACTAGAGCCTTATTCACCAAATATTTAGGTCCAGTTCAAGGACAAATGAATTTCCCAGGAACGAATGGTAAAGTTAAATATATCTGGCTAGATAATGCACCTGGAAAGTTCAGTTCTGCAAGTATAAGTCTGCTCAAAACATTGAGCCCTAATTATTACTATATTATAGATTTTCATTGGCCTCTGAGGGTTAAAGGTATTTCTGTAGATCCCACCCATGTTCTAAGTTCGCAAGAAACAGCTAATTTCTTCAATGCCATTCCCGCTAATGTGCGAAACAAAGTCGTTGGTATTTTCACTCACCATGCTCATACATTTTATGAAAACCTAAACAATATTTATCCTGGATTCACAAAGACAAAATTCTATGTGTGTGGATGCTCTGGTGCATACAGATGTAAATGTACCTCCTCTGGTTGTGGTCGGGGTTATTATGATGCAACACTAACAATCAATAATAATCAGGTGGATCTTGCGGTCAAGACAGTCAAAGCCTAGAAGATAACTGGAAAGTAACATATTATAAACGACAGATTGTCAAGCCAAGTGCGACAGGGCTTCCATGAATGATTCGTGAGCAGTCTTCCAA